>JADMIO011356638.1_pt1 | contig 124508 bp, 114 predicted proteins | sample 8958161 | NCBI WGS metagenome assembly JADMIO01 (sample SAMN16585339, study PRJNA669376) | soil metagenome | isolation source: Crop rotation soil | place: USA: Cullars Rotation, Alabama | collected 2011
GACAACTTGTCCACGTGGAATTCTAAGCTTAGGATCCCAATGTGCTGGAAAGGATACAACCAGGTCTCGAATTTTTTTGACGAATTGCCGAAGCACTCCTCGGAAATCCGGCACGACTTGGCTAAGCTCACAGGCAAGGCGCAAAAACTCGAAGCTCTGAATCCTACACAGGAGAAGGGCGCGGTGAAGGTTCGAGAGACGACGAACTGGACCGACCTGCTCTCGCGTGGTTTTGGCTCCATTACCCAAGTCGTTTTGGCCGGTTCGTTTGTGCCATTTCTGGTCTTTTTCATGCTTACGTGGGTGGAACATGCCCGCAGGGCGACCATGGGCCTGTTCGCGGTTGAAAATCGGCGGGCGGCTTATAAGACAATTGGGCTGATTTCGGGCATGATCCGAAATTTCATGCTGGGCAACCTGCTGATTGGCCTGGTCATGAGCGGGGTCAGCACAGTTGTTTTCGGAATCCTGGGCATTTCATTTTTCTACTTTGCCGGATTCATCAGCGGATTTCTGAGCCTGATCCCATATTTTGGGGTCGCTCTGGCTTTACTGCCCCCCATCTTTCTTGGCATCGGCCATCTCACCCTTTCGAAGGTGATCTGGATCATCGTCACTGTGTTCAGCCTTCACATTTTCTCAATCAACGTGCTTTACCCAAAGTTCCTAGGCGGGCGGCTGCGCCTGAATCCGCTGACGGTAACGCTGGCGCTCCTGATCTGGGGATGGCTTTGGGGCGCGGCGGGACTGGTGCTGGCGATCCCGGTTACAGGCGGAATGAAGATCGTATTCGATCATATCGAGACGTTAAAGCCGTTCGGGGCGTGGATGGGAGGAGAACAACAAGAGGCGCCAAAGGAGAATGGCGGCTAGGATTCCAGTTCGCCGGCTTCGGGGAAGCGAAGGTTGGTCTTGGACAATGTCTTGGCGAGCAGGACTTCCACGTTCGATTCTTCGCAGTTTTTCGCCATCGCCAGTTCACTTACAAGTAAGTAGCGGGCACGCTCCAGCATCTTCTTCTCGCGGAATGACAGCCCCTTGGTCTCTTTCAGCACCAAAAGGCTCTTCAGCACAGCGGCCACTTCGAGCAGAGAGCCAGTCCGCATGCGGTCTGAATTTTCCTTGAAACGGTCCTTCCAGTCGGCAGCACTGTCGCCATTTCCGTCGGAAAGATAGTCGAGTATCTTCTGAATTTCGCCGTTCCTCACCACTCGACGCAGCCCGACTATCCCCACGCTATGCAGCGGGACAGTGACTTTCAGATTGCTGGATTTAATGTTGAGGAGGTAGTATTTTTCGACTTGTTGGCCCAAAGTGCGGCTGCCAACCTGTTCAATTACGCCTACCCCGTGGTTGGGATAAACCACGCGGTCGCCAATGTGGAAATCACAGTTACCGTTGCTGCTCATACGAGGGAACAGCCCGCCGCGAACACTTCTATTCTACTCGAAGGTATGGCCTTTAACAAACCGCCAGGAGTAAGTATGTTGATTTTCATCAAGATAGACAAACCAAGCCTGCGCAGGTGACCTTTCTAGCATTTCTGGATCGAATCATCAGCTCACTTGGATGTCACTGGTTCCGCGGTCGATGCCTCAGTTCATTGCCGTGCGATGGGGGTTTATAATTCGGCGAGAATGACGGAGCTAATTCGTAAAAAATTGCAGGACGAGATCAACGCCCTCGAGCATGAGCTCGTGCACGAACTCCCAAAAGAGATCAAGAAAGCCGCGGCCCTCGGAGACCTGAGCGAAAACGCCGAATATCACATGGCCAAGCAGCGCCAGGAGTTCGTGAAGGCTCGGGTCCGGCAACTGGGAAAACGGTTGGCCGAGCTCTCCATGGTCAACATGAACAACATTCCAAAGGACAAAGTTGGCCTGGGCTCGACTGTGAAGGTTTACGACAATACCAAAGATGAGGAAGTCGAATACAACCTGGTCACGAGCGAGGAATCAGATGTAGCTGCCGGAAAGATCTCGACAACATCTCCGATTGGGCGCGCGCTGCTGAATAAAAAGGTGGGCGACACGGCGGTAGTAGTGACTCCGAACGGCAAGCGAGAGTTGGAGATACTGAAGCTGACGACCATACACGATGAGGCGACGGCGGGATGAAGCTGATCGGATGATCTGTGATCGGGTAATCGGATCATCTGAAACTCGCTTTGAGACTCTTTGAGATCGACCGATGGCCCGATCATCCGATCTCCCGATTGAATTTCCATGACTTGGACTAGCGCTTTCGGCCGGGCCTGTGCCGTTCTGCTGCGAACGATTGTTCGCTGGCTTGCCCTAACCAAGATCAATCCCAACGTGCTGACGTTCATGGGGCTGGTGGTGAACGCCTGGGCGGCATTCTTCTTCGGCTATGCCACGGCTGAAAACCAGCAGCGCATGTTCTTCCTTGCCGGACTCATCATTATTGCCTCAGGCTTTTTCGATTTGGTCGATGGCGAAGTCGCCCGGGCGCAGAACCGTGTGACCCGCTTTGGAGCGTTCTTCGATTCGGTGGTTGACCGCTACAGTGACGCGTCTCAGTTCTTCGGCTTGCTCGTGTTCTATGCTCGCGGCGGAAGGTTTTTCTACATCGTGCTGACGGCTTATGTCATCGTGAGCGCCATTATGGTGAGCTATAGCCGGGCCCGTGCCGAATCGCTGATCGGTTCTTGCCGTGTAGGATTCATGGAGCGTCCGGAGCGGCTGGTGCTGGTGATCCTGGGTGCGCTGTTTAACCGCATGGCGCCCGTGCTTTGGATCATCGCCGTGCTCTCGACGATCACGGTTATTCACCGGATTCAATACACGTGGGCGCGAACAAACGGGCCAGAGACTCTTAAGGGCGAACAGGCGGCGTAGTTCGGCCTAGGACCGGTCATTTCGCCCGAAATCTCAGAAATGCAATCGCACCGACAGGATGCGTGCCATACACCGGCTTCAAATTTTCCGGAATTCCGTACCAGGTGACCTGTGCTCCGATAGCTGTCGCGATATGAGGCAGAGTTCCGAGTTCGCGATCATAGCCCACGGTGTAGGCCTGTACTCTCGCGAAGTACCGTTCGCTGAAGCTGGGCGGCAGGAAGCTTTCGCCAAGCAAGAGTTCATTTGTCCGATCGACGTTTTCTATGCGCGTCCAAGCGCTGTTCTTCTTCCGAAAACGAAGCGTCGACTCCAGTAGATAAGAGTTCCCGATATTTCCATTTGACAAGCTCTGATTTCTTCCCCATAGCATCATTGATGCCCAAGTGCCGTCGTGTAGCGGCCGATTATAGGTGACCGAGGCCGTCATGCGTCGAACGTCTTCGTCGGGGAACAATGCCTCTGGACTGGCGAGTTCCCCAATTGAATATTGAAGACTCCAGTTCGGCGCTGGATTGGTGGTGAACCGTGCCGACCAGGAGTCGATGCCGCCTGCGTCGATATTCCACCGGTTCTCGTCCGGCTCGCGTCCATGAAAGCCAGAAGCCTCAAGCCGCAAGAATTTGTGAGTGACGCCGACGGTGATCACTTCGTTAGCGATGTGAGTTGAGTCTTGCAGATGGTGACCGAGGGGAGCGATGGGATCTTCGGATGCGGAAGCTCGATGCGGATAGGCCGGAGGTCCCATGGCGGGGTCGCCTACTGGCGCGGCATACAGCGAAAGAACGGTCTTGTCGCTGAGGGAGTAGTCGTAAATTGCCGCGAGCTCCATAAAAAAATCGTGCGGGTGCTGTCCGTCTACGATGGGCCTGCTGAATGCAGTCTCGCCTTGCTGGAACAGTTCGGGGTATCTTCGCCGGCTGACCGTTGCCGGTTCCAGGCTAAACATCGAGCGAAGTGTGAGAGTTCCCTTAGGGCCGAACTTTCTCTGCGCCATGGGCATGAACCAGTTTGTTGAAAAGAACTTGTCGCCGCCACGCGGGCCGGACTGCTGAATGTTATTCAGGAAGATCTCGCCATGGAACATGAAGATCCACTTGCCTCTTTGCGTCATCAGCATGTCGTGAGCTGTCGAGTTTGGCTCGGCATCGGTGCCCGAAGTCGCGTGTTCGGTCGTGAGTTCAGCCAGAGAAGCTGCATTCATCGTCATGGAGCCGGACCTCATGGCGCATTCTGCGCCCCCGGCGTGCGCTCCGGCATGGGAGCAGGCAGAGTTTTGCGCGACAGCGCCACTGGCCGTCAGGACTGCGAACAGAAACCACACTGAGTGACGCATCGTTCCTCGTTGCGAATGTCAGAAATCAAGGGGCCTCGCGAGTCTCGGAAGACTCACGGAAATTTGCGAATGGAACGGGAAGCTAGATGCGCAGTTGCGATCCGGGAGATCGCGTCGCTTCACGGCAGGAAAGGCCAAAGGCAACTTCGAAGGTATGAGCGATTGAACCATCGAATTCCGAGGCGTGTTGCAGCCGAAGGGCTGCGCCATCGCGCGGACTCGCAGGTTCCCTGAGGAGTACGAAATGGTGACCGGGCTGACAACAGTTGTGCTTTACCGGCGATGGCCAGACTGGCGAGCCCTTGTGCATCGGGCATTCGCTCTTATGCTGCGTAGAAAAAATCACTGAGGCGGAAACGGGCATCGAGACCGCTGTGCTGAATATTGCCAGCAGCACAATTGCAGCGGTTCTGATGCCGGCTCTCCCTGCCATTTAGCGGCCTCCTTGCAGCACCCGTTCCTTCGGACTCTCGACTGATGCCGCGCCGGCCAGCGCGTGCGCCTGCCGGCCATGAAAGAAGAGAAGATGAACAAAGAACATGGCGACCAGCACCGCGCCAAATGTGCAAACGATGGTCGCGCCGGTAGGCAAATCAAGCAGTACGGAGAACCAGACGCCGAGGGCCGACACCAAGGTCCCCATGGTCCAGCCAATCGCCAGGCGGCGGCCGACTTTATCCGCGAACAACATCGCGCCGACCGAGGGAACGATGAGGTAGCAGAAAACCAGCAGCACGCCCGCGATCGCGACGGAAGAAGTCACAACGAAGCCGAATGATGCGTAAAACAGAAAATCCCAAAAGCGGATGCTGACGCCTTGCGCCTCAGCCTGCTCCGGATTGCTTGAAATCAGCAGAAATCTTCGCCGAAAGATGTAATGAAAAAGACCAATCACACCGTAGAGAATTGCGGTCTTAGCCACCTCGTGTCGCGAAACTGCCAGAATATTTCCGACCAGCATATCTTTCAGGTGCTCGGTTTCGCCTGTGGCCTTGCTCATGGCCAGGATCGCGGCCGCTGAGGCGACGGCGTAAGCGATTCCGATGAATGCTTCCTGCGGGATATGCCCACGGCGCGTGCGCGCAAAGGCAAAAATTGCGGCGCCGACAAATGTGAAACACAGGCTTAGCCAGTAAGCACCGGAGCCGTGGGGGTCCATACCGATGAGGATTGCGATGGTTGCGCCGAGAGCGGCGATCTGCGCGAGGGCAAGGTCGACAAAAATGACGCCACGCTCAACTACGTGTACGCCCAGATAGGCGTGAATACCCGTCAAGATCAAACTGGCAACGAACGGCCAGATTAAGAATTGAAGAATCTCCATGTGGCTCCTAGTTGACAGCGACGCCTACTGTACCGACTGAAACGCTTTGGTGATCAATCCGATATCGTAGTCGAACAATTCGAAATAGTTCGTAACTTGTTTTTCTCCGCCCACCGAAGGCAAATAGACTACAACCTTTGCTCCCGTTGCCGCGCCAATGCTGTTTGGCGTTTTCATGTCGAAATAGGGTTCCACCAGCACCAGCTTGCAGTTTTCGCGTTTCATCAGATTGATGAGGTCGAGAGTATGGCTTGGAGTTGGCGGAATACCCGGGCGAGGCTCGACGTATCCGATCACGTTCAGATGAAAGTGTTTGGCGAAGTTGGGAAATGAGTTGTGGTATGTGACCAGCTTTCGTCCGTTGTAGGGCGCCATCTCCGAGTCCCATTTCTGCTCTGCCACGCCCAGCCGTTTTTCGAAGTCCTGTGAACGCTGTTGAAAATACGCATTGTCGCCGGGATCGAGCTCGCTTAGTTTGTCCGCGATGCCTTTAGCGATCCGCCGGCCATTGTCGGGATCGAGCCAGTAGTGCGGGTTTCCTAGAGGATGTACATCTCCCATGGCGCGCGTGACGACGCCCGTCGGCTTCTCAAGAATTTCGGCAAATTGCGAAGCATCGAGATAGCCATTTGCGCCCACCTGAATTCGCGCGTTGCCGCTTTGCGTAATAAGCGGCGGCAGCCATCCAATTTCAAGCTGCAGGCCCACGCTGATCAGAAGATCGGCCTGGCGCAGCTTAAGAAGAAAACTCGGCTTGGGCTCGACGAAGTGCGGGTCCTGATAACCCTTCGCCAGCGACTCGACGCTAATGTGATCACCGCCGACTTCCTGCGCTAAGGCAGCCATATCGGTTGTGGAGGTGACGACGTTCAGCTTCTTCGCTTCGGCGGTGAGCGCTCCGAAAACGACAAGCAGGGTTATCAGAGCCGATGCTATAAAACCTGAGTTCCGCGCCTTCATTCGTTTCTCCTGTTCATTCGTTCCGTTCTGCTTGCGCCTGTGGTGCTTGCGAATGCCCTCCCTAGAATGGATGCGCGCCGTGCGCACCAAGAGAGAAGATTAACTGCATCAATAGCTCATTGCTGTCACGGTTCTCGGCGTAATGCGTGAAGCGATACTCGCCGCGCACCTGGCTGAACTCGCTCGGCCAGTAGGTCAGAGTTGCCGCCAGGCCCTTATCCGTGAGATTCGCGAATTTGCTGCGGTCTGAATAATCAAAGCGTGCGCCCGTGAACCAGCGGCGTGCGAACTGATAGTCAGCGGAAGTGTAAAAGCCGAATGCTCGCTGCTCTACCGGGAGCTGCTGGCGCTGGCTCCAGATAAACTCGCTGCGGCCCACAAAAGAATGGTAGATGGAACGGCGCAAGGGCTTCCAGCGGAGCGTGGCATCGATCCCGTAGAGTTGGGTGATGAAGTCGCCGGGAACGACGGTGTTGCCTGTAGGACCGCTCGTGCCGTTGTTGTGCCCACGCGCATAGGAAACGCCGAGGTCAAGATTGGTAGATTCGGTGATGTCCCGGTAGGCGCGCAGGTGATCGACCGTGCTCACATCGCTCCGCTGAACGTGTTGAAAAACGTCATCGGAGTCGCCGCGGAACACCTGCCCCGTAGCTTCGAGGAAAATCCCTTTCGGCGCGGGGAGGATTCGTTCGAGCGAAAATCCGGCATCGTCGATGCCGTCTTCGCCTCCGACGAGGTTCGTGGTCACCAGCGGACGATCGACCCAGGGCATAACGTGATTGTGCATCGTGTTCACTTTGCCGAATGCCGAGCGCATCTTGCCCGCTTTTGCGACGAAACCGAACGGAAGCGCAGTAAAAGTAATGTAGCCCTCTTCAACGTTCACTCCTTCTTCTCCGAAGGAAATGAAGAAGTCGCCGCGCGCGTACGGATCGATGATCGCCTGCAAGCCGATTTCAGATTCATGCATTTGAAGCGAGGGAAACGGCTGCAAGGTAGCGAGTGGGGGCGGAGTATTTCCGCCTACCGCACCGATAAAGTCTCCGATCACACTTACGTCGGGATTGAGGGCCTTGGCGGCGGAAGATTGCCCGCCATAGACGGGAACTGGCCCAGCACTCTCGGTCCCAGTCATGCCCGCCTGCGTCTCACCAGGTGAAGGCGTTGCAGGCGCAGTGGCAACCGGAGCCTGCGCAGCGGGTTGTTGGCTGGCCTGCTCTGGGGCCGGTTGGGCCGCGCCAGAGGGTGCCGCTGCCGGTTGCTGTGCAGCTTGCATGGTGCGAATTTTTCCTTCAAGCGCGATCACCCGGTCCTCTAAATCGCGAATCTTTTGTTCCAGTTCGGCATTTTGCGAATTGGGTGCGGGGGTCGCCGCCTGCTGCGCCCACAAGGGCGCGCAGAGCAACACTGCCATGCCCGTGTATCTCAAGAAATTCATTTGTCCGTTCCTCCGACTTCGACGACGCTCTATTTGGCAATTGAGAAACGGCCATAAGTGCGGCATGTTGGCACCGCCGCATCATGGGGTTCTCAATAGAAGCAGGACTAACCCTGCCAGGAATTCTCTGCCTAAAGGGCCGGTGGAGGGCGAATGTGATGGACGGCAACGAGAAGCAGAGAGTTGAGCATGTCCGCCGGCGACTCAGCCATTGTGGACGGCGCGAAAACAGGTGCCAGTGAACGCGCTTCCACTTGCACTATTCCGGCATGAACGTGCGCGCAGACCGAACAAGGATGGTCTGACGGCGTCAAGGCGCCAGCATGAAAATGGACGGCGGCCGTGAAACCAGTAAGCAGCAAGAGTCCCACGCATAGAACGGCGGTCGCGTGATACGCGTATCCACCGGACCACGAATGGAACTTCAGCGCCATCAATTCAGTGAGCTTAATCTTGGTTCGATGCTACTCGATCCTGCTTTCGTTGCGTATAGATTACTAGAGAACTAACCCTTGGCCCGAAAAGCGCCCTTCGCCGCGGCTATCGTCTTGTCGACATCTTCTTCGCTATGTGCCGCGCCGAGAAATGCTGCTTCGAACTGAGACGGCGGAAGATATATGCCAGCTTCAAGCATAGCGCGGAAGAATCGGCCAAACGCCTGCGTATCTGCCTTTTCTGCCGAGTCCCAGTTGGTTATGGGATCGGCGGTGAAGAACCACGTGAACATGGATCCGACGCGATTGGCCGTGACCGCGACTCCGGTGTCTTTTGCGGCAGCAGTAACTCCATCAACCAGCTTTGCGCTTAGAGTCTCCAGCCTGGGATAGATTTCATTCTTCTTTTCGCGCAAAATGTTCAATTGTGCGATTCCCGCGGCCATGGCCAGCGGATTTCCAGAAAGCGTCCCTGCCTGATAGACGGACCCGAGCGGCGCAACCATGTCCATGATTTCTTCGCGCCCACCATACGCACCCACGGGCAGCCCACCGCCGATGATTTTGCCAAATGTGGTCAAATCAGGCTGGATCCCATAAAGCTCCTGTGCTCCGCCATAAGCGAGACGAAAGCCGGTCATGACTTCGTCGAAAATCAAAATGGAATTTTCGCGTTGCGTGATGGTACGCAGGTTTGCGAGATAATCGCCGGTTGCGGGAACACACCCCATATTTCCAACCACAGGCTCAACGATGATGCAGGCGATCTGATGCTTATACTTGCTGAACGCCTGCTCGAGAACTTCCTTGTCGTTGAACGGGAGCGCGATGGTGAACTGGCTGATTTCTTCGAGAACACCAGCCGATCCTGGAATTGCAAAGGTCGCGATACCTGATCCGGCCTTTACCAGCAATGAGTCTGCGTGGCCGTGATAGCAGCCCTCAAATTTGACTACATACTTGCGCTTGGTAAAAGCCCGCGCCAAACGGATCGCCGACATTGTGGCTTCCGTTCCCGAGCTGACGAAGCGGACTTTTTGCACGCTGGGGAATGCTTCAACGACTAACTCGGCGAGATCGGCTTCAGAAGGTGTGGACGCGCCGAAACTCGTGCCGTTCACCGCGGCTGAGAGGATAGCTTCGATTACATCAGGCTGCGCGTGGCCCAGAATGAGCGGCCCCCAGGAGCCGACATAATCGATGTATTCGTTCCCGTCTGCGTCCCAGACGTGCGAGCCCTGGCCGCGGACGATGAAAGGCGCCTCGCATCCGACCGCCTTGAACGCGCGCACGGGCGAGTTCACCCCCCCGGGCATTAACTTTTCAGCGCGCTCTTGAAGGCGGCGGCACTCGTCAAGCTTGCGAGACATTTCCCTCCTGTAACTTCACAATTGGTCGTGGAGCGACGGCGTTCCCGTACGTCAAAATCGGCAATACGGTTTTACAAAATTTCATATAGGCTACATCATCCTGCAATGTCGAAGAGCTATCGTGAGTGCAGTTACACGCCCTTCTAACCGGGAGGGATAAGGATGGTCAGGGAAGGAGCCCCGATCATCCTGCGCTTTTTTGGGATGAAAATCACCTGGTGAGGCTGAAGCCTAAGAGCCGAGGGCGCGAAAAGCCTGACCACAGAGGACACAGCGGCACACAGAGAAAATCCGCTGAGACAATCAGAAAACTCTGTGGATTTGCTCTCTGAAACTCAGTGATCGCTGTGGTAGAGCTTTTGTTCTAGAGCCTGAGGCCAGTACGTTCCGGAGTTTCAGGGGCGGATTTCTTGTGGGCGAGGACCCCTTCGACTGGCGCTCAGGGCAGGTCCGCGCCACACCCATCACCGGCGTGAATCCTGACACGCTCTTGTGGCATCATCTATACATGCCAAAGATCCATATTCCTACGCCGTTGCGGCAGTATGCGGGCAAGCAGCCCGCGATTGATGTGAAAGGTTCTACGGTCGGAGAGGCCCTGAGCGGCCTGGTATCGGCGCATCCCGACCTGCGCCGTCATCTTTACACGGACGAGGGCAAGCTCCGGGCTTTCGTGAATGTCTATCTGAATGACGAAGACGTCCGCTATCTGCAGAAGGAAGCGACCGCCGTTGCCGATGGAGACAATATTTCAATTGTGCCGTCGATTGCGGGAGGAACAGCTCTTAGCTGTTAGCTTTTAGCTCTTAGCTGACCGATTTGGCTAAAAGCTAACGGCTAAAGGCTAAGAGCTTTTTATTTAAACGGAATTCACAATCATGCCAACTCTTACCGAAATCGCTCCAGCCGCTCTGAACAACGACGAAATCCTGCGCTATTCGCGCCACCTGATCATGCCCGAGGTCGGCATGGAAGGTCAGTTGAAACTGAAGAATGCGAAGGTGCTCTGTATCGGCGCAGGCGGACTTGGTTCGCCATTAGCGCTTTATCTTGGCGCGGCGGGAATCGGCACGTTGGGGATCGTCGATTTCGATGTGGTCGATTACACGAACCTTCAGCGACAGATTATCCACGCTACTGCTGACGTGGGCCGGCCCAAGCTCGATTCCGCCGCCGAGAAGCTGAAGGCGATGAATCCGTATCTGAATATCCGCAAGTTCAATACGCGGCTTTCCAGCGACAATGCGCTTGAGCTGTTCAAGGAATTCGACATCATTGCCGATGGCACGGACAACTTTCCGACGCGCTATCTCGTTAATGACGCGTGCATTCTCACCGGCAAGCCGAACGTATATGGCTCGATCTTTCGCTTTGAGGGGCAGGCGAGCATCTTCGCCACAAAAGAAGGGCCTTGCTACCGCTGCCTGTATCCCGAGCCGCCACCGCCGGGATTAGTTCCATCATGCGCTGAAGGCGGAGTGCTTGGCATTCTCCCCGGACTCGTCGGCGTAATCCAGGCGACGGAAGCGATCAAGCTGATTCTCGGTTCAGGCGATCCGCTGATCGGGCGTCTGCTGCTGATCGATGCGCTGGCTATGAAGTTCCGTGAGCTGAAGCTGCGCAAGAATCCGGATTGCCCGGCCTGCGGCAAGCATCCTACAATCACCAAGCTCATTGATTACGAGCAATTCTGCGGCATTCGCGGTGAGGAGGCGCCAGCCGAAGTGACTACAGATGAAATTCAGGTGGAAGAATTGAAGCAGAGGCTCGATCGCGGAGACGATGTTTACATTCTCGACGTGCGCGAGCCGCACGAATATCAGATCTGCAACATCGGCGGACACTTGATTCCCCTGGGCGAGTTGCCGAGCCGCGTGAACGAACTCGACACCAGCCGCGAGATCATTGCTCATTGCCGATCAGGCGTGCGCAGCGCGAAGGCAGTGAATTTTCTGCGACAGGCGGGATTCAAGAAGGTACACAATCTCGCCGGCGGGATTCTCGCCTGGGCCGACCGCGTCGATCCGAGTATGCCGAAATACTGAGGAGCCTCGCTCGGCTCAGAGCTTCCGGCACATGCCGCCTACGCAGCTTTCGCCGATACTACAGCTGTTCCTGCAGCGGCCGCAGTTCTGTGAGTCACCTATGAAATCTGCGCTGCTCTTACACTGTCCCATGCATTTTTCATATCCGGGTGCGCAGTCGCAGAATCCACCAGTGCACTTTTCCGAAAACGAGCACCGATTGCCGCAGCGACCGCAATTTTGATCATCATTGACGAATGTGATCGTATCCACGCAACTTCCACCACACCATTCCTGAACCCGCCGAACAACTTGTTGGACCAATACTGGGAGGATTCGTTGGCGGGAGGTTTTTGGGGTTGATACAACCAGAGGCCACAACTATCGCTAACAGGCAAGCGGCGGAGAGCACAATCCAGCAGAACCGCACTGAATCATGAGTCCTTCTCCCCTGCTCTTGCACGGCAGATTTCATACCCGCGCTAGGTGTAAACCAAACCACCGCCGCTCGTCAAACCAGCTCTTCTCCAGCTTGAATCCAGAAACACAGAGCAGCCGCGCAATCATTTCATCCGTGTACTTGTAGCTGTTCTCGGTATGAATGCGTTCGCCTTGCCGGAAGTAGATTGTCCTGCGCATCAGCCCGAGACTGACTGTTTGCGTGCGCCCGCTCTCCAGGAAAATTTCTACACGCGATTGCGCCGGGTTCCATTCGGAAATGTGGCGGAATGAGTCCAGGTCGAAGTTGGCGTCCAATTCGCGGTTGAGGCGCACGAGAATGTTCTTGCTGAACTCTGCGGTGACACCCTGCACGTCGTCATATGCAGGCAGCAGAAGATCGCTGTCCTTGGCCATGTCGGTTCCGAGCAGCAACGCATCTCCCGAAAACAATTGCTCACGCACCTGGCGAAGCATGGCGATTGCATCATTCCAATCGAAGTTGCCGATGCTCGACCCTAAATAGAGCACCAGTTTGCGTCCTGGAACGTCGCGCAGGAAATGAAATCCGTCTCCGAAGTCAGCTACAACTGGGCGAATCACCGCGGCAGGGCACTGCTCGCGAATCCGGTCCTTAGCGTCGGTCAGCGCAGTCGAAGAGATATCAACCGGGAAATACTTCACGCGCATCTGCCTGGCTGCGAAAGCATTCAGAAGCGTTCCAGTTTTGGTTGCCGTACCGGCACCGAGTTCTACTATCGAAATCGGCGCCCCAACTGAGAAAGCGAGCTCTTTTGAGCGTTCGCGCAGGATCTCAAGTTCGGTACGCGTAAGGTAATACTCAGGAAGGCGCGTGATCTCTTCGAAGAGTTCGGAACCTCGCTCGTCATACAGCAATTTGCAGGGCAAGGTTTTCTGCCGTGCGCTAAGTCCGCGCACGACTTCGTCTGCATAAGCCGGGACAGGAACCACCTCGCGTGCGATCATCTGGCCAGCCTTATTCCCATGAATTGCCAGCGCGCGTGTGGGGGAAAGAAGTTGCGGTAAGTGGCGCGAATGTGGCTTTCAGGAGTGGCGCAGCTTCCGCCACGCAGCACAAACTGGTTGCACATAAACTTCCCGTTGTACTCACCGATTGCGCCGGTGGCAGGAGAAAATCCCGGATAAGCGAGATAAGCGCTCGAAGTCCACTCCCACACATCGCCGAACATCTGCAGCAGGCCAGTTCCGGCAACCGCTGCTTGCGGATGCAACTTGCCGGACTCAAGAAATGCTCCGTCCGAACGCGTCTGGGCGGCTGCAACCTCCCATTCTTCTTCTCGCGGCAGGCGCGCATGGTTCCAACGCGCGAACGCATCTGCTTCGTAATAGCTGACGTGGCAAACCGGGGCAGCAGGATCCAACTCGCGCATTCCGGCAAACGTGAACTCGAACCAAGCGCCGTCCTCTTCTTCCCAATACAGGGGCGACTGCCATCGCTGCGCGCAGACGGTGTCCCAGCCATCGGAGAGCCAAAGCTCGGGTCGTCGGTAGCCGCCATCATTCATGAATTCGAGATACTCGGCGTTCGTGACCAGACGTGAGGCAAGCTGAAATGGTTGCAGCAGAACATCGTGTCGTGGACTCTCGTTGTCGAATGCGAAGCCCGAACCTTCATGCCCAATGGGGTAAATCCCACCCCGAAAATCAACCCACTCGACAGGCATCGCTCCAGTAACCGGACGTGGTTGATTTACACGTCCGGGACGAAGCGGCATTGACCAGAGCGCGTGCTTCATATCGGTGGCGATCAATTCCTGATGCTGCTGTTCGTGGTTGAGTCCGACCTCGATTAGTGCTGTTGTGCTCTCGTCGGCACGGTCCAAATGCCGAAGCATGGCTTCATCCACATGCGCACGATAAGCGCGAACTTCTGCGAGCGCAGGTCGCGACATCAATCCTCGCGATCCGCGATAGGGATGTGACCCGAGCTGCTTGTAATAAGAATTGAAGAGTTGTTTGTACCGCTGGTCGAATGGTTTGTAGCCGGGGACGTGTTCGCTGAGGATGAAAGTTTCAAAGAACCAAGTCGTATGCGCCAGGTGCCATTTTGCCGGGCTACAGTCCGGCATGGACTGCAGCATCTGGTCTTCGGCGGAGAACGGCGCAGTCAGGCGCAACGTGAGGTCACGAACTTCACGATAGCGAGCGCGCAACGGACTACAAGCCAACAGCTCGGCATGGCTGGCGTGCATGGGTCCCCTTTTCTTGCGGTCTAAAGGCCGAGCTGCATCTCAGCATTCTCGCTGAGTTCGGCACCCCAGCATGGATGCGTAATCTGTGCTGGCTGTCACATTTTTTTCGAAAAAATCGCGGCACTAGCGATCCGCAGCGGAGGACTGCACCAAACCTCGTCCAATTGAGCGGGACCTGGCATCCTACTCAGGATTACATTGCATCCAACCTCGGCTGTCCGCCCTACTGTCTGCTGGAGAGATTCATTGCCAAAGATCGCCTTGCGCAAGAGGTTCGCAGGAAAGACTTGCGCGATCACCTTCATCACGCTTGCCATTTCCACTTTTGGCCACGCGCAGTTTCTTCCGAGCGGAGGCAATGGGTTTGTCGGCTATTCCTATCTGCGAGGGCAGACTTTCACGCTAAGCAATCCCTTTGCTGCGACGGGCGGGCCAGCGAGCATGAGCGGATGGGAGGCATCGGTTGAAGGAAAATATCTTCCCTGGCTAGGAGCAATCGCCGATCTCGACTGGCACTACGGCGGTCGCGATACGCGGTGCTTCGTCGGCAGTTGCCCGCCGTTTCGGGTGAATGCCAGCCGCGACGATCTTCTGTTCGGGCCGCGCGTTTCAAAATCGTTCGGAAAATACCGGCCATTCGCACAGCTTCTGCTGGGAGTCGCCTACCAATCGGATAAGGGCGGCGGAATCTCGAATTCAGATACGACATTTGCAAGAGCTTTGGGTGCTGGCGTGGATTACACGCTGGTTCGCAGCCTGGCACTCCGAGGTCAAATCGATGTTATTCACACGAGTTTCTTTGGAGGCGGGCAGAACAATGTGCGATTTTCAACCGGCATCGTGTTCCGATTTTGATTTATTCGTACATCCAGCGCTGGCCTGAGCAGCATCGGACTGGTAAAGCTCTGCAATTGAGGAGGTCTAAGTGAGAAAGTCGGCCCCACTCATCCTCGTAATTCTTGTCGTCACTGGCGCAGCCTTTGCGCAAATTCCAAGCGGAAATCTTTTTGTCGGGTACTCGCTGTCACAAACGCGTGTAGCCGAGCCACTAAATCTCAATGGATGGGAAGGATCGCTGGAAGGAAAATTTTTGCCCTGGGTCGGTATTGTCGCGGACTTTAGCGCAGGGTACGGTACCAATAATATCTTCCGCTCCATAGCTTGCCCGACTTCCGGCTGCGTGCCTATTCCCCAGAGCGTCAGAAGATACACTTACATGCTCGGCCCCCGAGTTTCAGTACCCATCGGAAGATTTACTCCATTTGTCAACGCGCTGTTTGGAGCTGCACACATCAATGATCAGGGCGTGACCGACAACTCTTGGGCTACTGCGATCGGCGGAGGCCTGGACTACAGGCTGATTCATGGACTCGCGCTGCGAGTGCAGGGCGACTCGTTGCATACGAAGTTCTTCAACACCGGCGAAAACCACTTTCGATTTGCGACGGGAATTGATATTCGCTTCTAGTCTCCAAGCGCAAAGAAATCCCCTTGCGAAATCTGATGGCCCTTGGGCCATGATGCTAATGATCTCTGGCGGTTCGCATGCCGCCTGGCTTACCATCTCTCTTCGCTGCGGGAATTGAAACCCGCGACATAAAATGCCGCCTCCTCCACTTCGACGCGAATTTATGAGCTCAATCCGCTGATAAAATAGCCATTCACGCCTATGTTTGAGAACCTTCAGGAACGGCTTCAACGAACATTCAAATCACTGCGCGGACAGGCTGTTCTCAACGAAGAGAACATGCAGGAGATCCTGCGCGAGTTACGCCTCTCCCTGCTCGAAGCGGACGTAAATTTCAAAGTCGTAAAGCAATTCATCGACCAGGTTCAGGCGAAAGCCGTGGGCCAGCAGGTCGCGACTGCGCTTTCGCCGGGCGAGCAGGTCATAAAAATCGTCCGGGATGAGCTGATCGAAATTCTCGGCAAAGATACGGCGCGAGTAAGGTTCGCCTCGCAGCCCCCCACCGTCGTGCTCATGGCGGGCCTGCAGGGTTCCGGCAAAACCACAACTTCCGGCAAGCTGGCGCATTGGTTCAAAAATGGCGGACATCGTCCGTTGCTGGTTTCAGTTGACGTCTATCGTCCTGCTGCGCGCGAGCAGCTAAGAGTGGTAGCGCAGGCGATCAAGGCGCAGATTTACGAAGGCCAGGTTGAGCAGGCTAATACCCCGACCGTTGAGCGCTTGGCCAAAGAAGCCCGTCGCGAAGCGGTGAATTCCGGCTGCGACGTGCTCATCGTCGATACCGCCGGCCGTCTGCACATTGACGATCAGCTCATGGAAGAGATGCAGTCGCTGAAAAAGCTACTCAACCCTTCCGAGATTCTGTTCGTCGCTGATGCCATGACCGGACAAGACGCGGTCAAGTCCGCCGACGAATTTCACAAGAAGCTTTCATTAACCGGCGTCGTCCTTACCAAAATGGATGGCGACGCACGCGGCGGTGCGGCGCTTTCAATCCGCCAGGTCACCGGTGCTCCAATCAAGTTCATAGGTGTGGGAGAAAAATATGACGCGCTTGAGCCGTTTCATCCAGACCGCATTGTTTCGCGCATTCTCGGCATGGGCGACATTTTGTCTCTCATCGAACGAGCTGAGCAGACGGTCGATAAAAAGAAGGCGCAGGACATCGCGGCGCGCGCTCTATCTGGCGATGGATTCTCTCTCGAAGATTTCCGCGACCAGCTTCGGCAGGTTCGTAAGATGGGGTCAATACAAAGTTTAATGGGCATGCTGCCGAGCATCGGCCCGTTTGCAGGCCTTCAAAAACATGCCGACAAGATCGATGAAAAACAGATCAACCATGTCGAAGCAATTATCAACTCGATGACGGCTTACGAGCGCACCCATCACGATGTGATTAACGGCAGCCGTCGCAAGCGCATCGCGCGCGGATCGGGAAGAACCGTGCAAGAAGTGAACAACTTGCTGCGCCAGTATGCCCAGATGCGAAAGATGTTCAAGTCGATGGGCAAGGGCAACATGATGCGCAAGCTGGCTGGGATGCGGTTGCCGGGTTAACCTTCAAACATTCAGCAACCAACTGTCATTCCGAGGGCCTTCAGGTCCGAGGAATCTGCTGTTTCTCGCCACAATTCATAATGACATGGTTCATTGGCAAGCCTGGAAGGCGGCCATGGCATGAGTGGCTCAATTTGAATTCCCCCAAGCGGCGTCAGGCTGCGCAAAGCCGTCTTTCAGGCGGAGCGAAGCATCTCGCATGGCGCGCCGAGTTGTTCCGCGCAAGATCCCTCGCCCCGCTGGTCAAAACGCGGGGCATCGGGATGACGCATTTAGTGACCACTATCTCAATGACCGCATGTTGGCAGCCCACTTATAATTGACCCATGAAGCAGGTCGTCCATGCCGCATGTCCGCACGATTGTCCGGATGCCTGTGGGGTGCTGATCACGGTCGAGGACGGCCGGGCCACGAAGATCAAGGGCGATCCGGCTCATCCGGTCACGCGCGGGTTCCTGTGTGCGAAAGTTTCGAAGTACCTCGATCGGGTTTATTCGCCGGAGCGCGTGCTGTATCCGATGCGGCGAGTTGTGCCCAAGGGACCCGCGGACAAGAGTGTCCGCGCCACACGGCCAGAGTTTCAACGCATAAGTTGGGATGAAGCGCTCGATGAAATCACGAAGAAACTCAAGAACGTTGCTGCGGAATTTGGGCGGGAAGCAATCATGCCGTACTCCTACGGCGGCACGCTCGGCAAGCTCGGGTACGCGTCGATGGGGCATCGTTTTTTTCACCGGCTCGGCGCATCGCAACTACACCGAAACATTTGTGCTGAAGCCGGCGCAGCCGGAGTCAAGTCGGTTTACGGCGTGAATTTTGGGACCGAGCCCGAGCAGTTTGCGCACTCGAGGTACATCATCGCCTGGGCCGCGAACATTCACGGCAACAATGTGCATCTGTGGCCGTTCATTGAAGAAGCCCGGCGGAACGGCGCGAAGTTCGTCGTCATCGATCCATACCGCACCCGCACGGCCGCCTGTGCGGATTGGCACATTCCCATCAACCCGGGCACCGATGTCGCGCTGGCGCTGGGAATGATGCACGTCATCTTCAATGAAAATCTGCACGACCCCGACTACCTCTCCCGCTACACGACTGGCTTTGACGAATTGCGCGCAAAGGTCCAGGAGTATCCGCCCGACAAAGTCGCGCAATGGACGGGAATTTCGGCCGCGGATATTCAAAAGCTGGCACGCGAGTATGCGACCCAGCGGCCTTCGGTCATCCGACTCAACTACGGTGTTCAGCGTTCTCAAAATGGAGGCATGGCCGCGAGAACAATTTCCATGCTGCCTCTCGTAATTGGATCCTGGAAGGAAGTTGGCGGAGGCTTTCAGCTTTCGACCAGCGGCGCTTTCAAGTTGAACGAAACCGCTCTTGAACGCGAAGACCTGATGCAGAAATCGCTTGGCCGGCCTGCGCGCACGTTGAACATGGTCGAGTTGGCCAAGGCGCTCAATGAAGTAAACGATCCGCCGGTAAAAGCGCTGTTCGTTTACAACTCGAATCCGGCGGCGGTTTGCCCGAACCACAACGAAGTCATTCGCGGACTCATGCGGCCAGATCTTTTCACCGTGGTCCACGAGCAGTTCTTCACCGATACCACTGACTACGCCGACATTGTCCTGCCGGCAACTACGTTTTTCGAGCACAAGGAATTACAAGGGGCGTACGGGCACTACTACTTGCAGATTTCCAATCAGGCAATTCAGCCGCTCGGAGAGTGCAAATCGAATGTTGACCTGTTTCGCGCACTGGCCGAGTACATGGGGTTTGACGACGAATGTTTCCGCGATTCGGTCGATGACATGATCGAGCAGGCGCTGGATTCGCCGAATCCGTGGCTGAAGGGGCTGACGCGCGAGCGACTGGAGAAAGAAGGGCACATTCGGCTGAACTTCCAGGCGCAAGTTTCATCGACTGAGAAAGACAAAAGCAGATTCCTCACCGCTGAAGCGGTTCGGAATGACAGCAGTATGGGTTCGGCAGGTTCCCCGGCGCCGGAACCTTTCCTCGCGTGGGCGGAAGGGAACTTCCGGACTCCCACGGGCAAGGCTTTGATTTACAACGAGCGGCTGAAAGAGCAGGGGCTCGATCCTGTCGCGGAGTTTGTTCCACCCGCCGAATCGCGGCACACGCAAGCGGCGAAGAAGTTTCCGCTGGAGCTGCTGGCCCGCAAGGCGGACAATTTCCTCAACTCGACTTTCTCGAATCTCCCGACTGTGCAGCCGATGGAAGAACTCGGCTTGCTTGAGATCAGCCGGCCTGACGCTCGGCAGCGCGGCATCCGCGACGGCGATACAGTGCGAGTCTTCAATCAGCGAGGAGAAATTGAACTTAAGGCGCGCGTGGATGGCCGAGTTTCGCCGGGCGTGGTGGCTGCGAAACTTAACTGGGCAAAACTTACACCCGGAAATCGGAACATTAACGTGCTCACCTCGGAAAAACTCTCCGACATGGGCAACTCTGCTACGTTTTATTCCGTCTTGGTTGAGGTGGAGCTTTTTCAGAAACAGTAGTCAGTTGCCAGGTGCCAGTTCCCAGTGTTCGGGCACAGCACCCGCTCGGCAATTTTACTGACAACTGAACACTGGCAACTGGCAACTGATTTTGGGCTCCCAACAGCTCTACCGTATAATTGCGGTTTTCCATTAACTCCATTGATTTGAGGTAAGTGCCGATTTCACGCATTCATCAGGACAGCCCTGTGTCTTTGGGGAGAAGCGTCAGTCGGCGTCAGCAATGGTCCTCGCTGGTTCGAGTATGTCTTTCAATTTCTAAGGTTTCCGTGAAATTTGTTCTTTCGCAAATGCTGCTTTTGCTGGTGTTGTTTGCGGCAGGTCCGCTTTACGCCCAGCAGCAGCCCGACATCATTGTGGATATCGTTCCGCACGGGAACCGCAGCGTACCGTCTGAGACCATCCTTGCCCATATCTACACGCGCAAGGGCGATATTTACGATCAGGCGGCCATCGAACGTGACTTCAATTCACTTTGGAACACTGGGTACTTCGAGGACATCCGATTTGAGCGCGAGGCCACACCCAAAGGCTGGATCCTGCACATCTATGTGAAGGAAAAGCCGCGCATTCGCGAGATCAATTATCTCGGGATCAACGCGATCTCCAAAAGCGACATCCTCGATCGTTTTAAGCAGGACAAGGTCACGCTCTCTCCGGAATCGCAATACGATCCCACGCGAGTCAAGAAGGCCGAGGTCGTCATTAAGAATTTGGAGGCTGAGCACGGTCATCAGTTCGCCACCGTGCGGACGGAAGTCCGGCCCATCCCGCCGGCCGCTGTTGGAATAACGTTTGTCGTGCGTGAAGGGCCGAAGGTCAAGGTCGGCCGCATTACATTTGTCGGCAATAAGAACGTAAAGAGCCGCGAGCTACGAGCCAGCATGCACTTCCTGAAACCGATCGGGATCCCGCATTCGATTTTTCTCGAGAATCTTTTCGCAAAGACTTACGACGCCACCAAACTCCAAGACGACATGGAACTGGTGCGCGAGGCCTTGCAGAACCGGGGATTCTTCAAAGGCAACGTCGGCGATGTACAGACGAAAATCCGTGACACTGGCCACAAGAGCTTCCACATTCCTCTCATTCGTCCAGGCCCGGGTAAGGTGATGGACATTACGGTCCCGATCGAGGAAGGTGACAAGTACCGGCTCGGCGGAATTACTTTTACCGGGAACAAAGCCATCCCGAATACGCAAGCATTGCGTAGTGTGTTCGCGATCAAGGATGGCGATGTTTTCAACCGCGAAAAAATCGCCAAGGGCCTCGAGAACCTGAAGAATGCCTATGGCACGCAGGGATACATCAACTTCACTTCGGTGCCCCAGCCGCGGATTGATGAAGAGAAGAAGCTGGTCTACTTCGACATCGATATCGAGGAAGGCAAGCAGTTCTCGGTCCGGCGAATTGAGTTCGAAGGCAACACCACCACGCGTGACAAGGTCATCCGCCGCGAACTGCTGCTCGAAGAAGGCCAGGTTTACAACGAGCAGATGTGGAAGCTGAGCTTACAGCGGCTGAATCAGCTTTCATTCTTCGAGCAACTGAAGCCGGATGATCCGAATGTGACCGAGCGCCATTTGGACGAAAAGAACGGACTGGTTGATCTCACCCTGAAGGTCCACGAGAAAGGCAAGAACCAGATCGGCTTGTCGGGCGGCGTGAGCGGTCTGGCAGGTTCGTTCATTGGCCTGAGCTACAGCACGAACAACTTTCTCGGTCTGGGCGAAACACTGACCGTGCAGGCGAATATCGGAACCCTCGAACGTAATCTGATGTTTGGTTTCACAGAGCCGTATTTCCTTGATCGGCCCATCACGGTCGGTTTCTCGGTTTACGGCCAGAAGCTCCGATTTGACGAAGCCCGGCAGACTGCGCTGTTCGCCGGACAGACACTGGCACTATCGCAAGCCCAATTGCAAAGCTTGCAGGATTACACGCAGTCGAGCCAGGGATTCACATTGAGCGTTTCGCACCCGTTGCATCACTCGTTCAAATCGATTGGCGCGACATATTCGTTCGATGTGTCGTCACTGGTGGCACTCTCAACGGCTTCGAAACAACTGTTTGGCGCACTGAATTTCAGCGGCCTCAGCGGGCCCAATGCGCTCAACGGAATCATTACCAGCAAGCTGCTGTTGAACTACACATCGAACCGCCTTGATGCCGGCTTGTATCCTCACTCGGGTACTTACTATTTTCTCGGTGCAGAGTTCTCCGGACTTGGCGGGACCGTTCGCAGTATCAGACCCATTGCCGAATGGAAGCACTTCATTCCGGTAAACAAGAGGCGAAATGCAATCGGCTTCCACGCGATTGGCTCGTTTATGACCGGCTATGGTGGCCTGGTGGCACCGCCATTCCAGCGTTTCTACATGGGCGGCGAAAACGATCTTCGCGGTTTCGATATCCGGTCGGTGTCTCCGGTCGCATACCTGCCCACCGCTACAACGATTCCGTTGCGAAATCCGGACGGCTCAGTTGTCCCCAAGGACCCGAATAATCCAGCGCGCGGACCCTACACCGTGCAAATTCCGTTTGAGCAGATCACGTTTCCGGGCGGCGACCTCGAACTGCTCACTAACGCGGAATATCGCATCACCATCGCGGGGCCGGTGGCAATTGCGCCATTTTTCGATTTCGGATTTGAGCCAATTCTGCGCAAATCGCAGTTAAGAATTAACGATGCCGAATTTGCTGCTCTGAACCAGACGCTGTTTGGCTGCCCATCCCAGGACCCAATTACCTTTAACTGCACCGGCCAGCAGAAAATTCAATTCAAACAGAACCTGACGCCGCTGGGCAGCTCGAGTTGGCAGCCACGCGCTTCAACTGGCCTGGAGTTGCAAGTATTTCTGCCGGTTGTGAATGCGCCGTTCCGTATTTATTGGGCTTACAATCCGGTTCGACTGAACGAAATCGCGCAATCCCCGACGCCGGTCACGCGAGACATGTTCCCGCCGACCGATGCCGGAACATTCACGTTCCTGCAGGCCAAGAACACTTTCGCGACCCGATATCAACTGCGTGAGCCGCGCAAGACGTTCCGTTTTACGGTGGGGACTACGTTCTAGTTTGACGCTATGAAGGGGCTATTTCTATAATGGGACATCCACACCAGAGTGGCCGGTCGTGCGCGGCATTGATGCCCGCATCTGGATGCGAGCCGAATATCCGAGCTGAAAAACGAAGACCGGTCTGCCCTATTGATGTTCGCGTTGAGACGTGCAGGAATGGTGCGGGTACGTCCCAGGAAATCTCACTAAGATCGAATTCAAAACCTATTGCAGTAACTCAAGGAGTCAAAGCAAATCCCATGAAACCCAAGTTTGTATGTTCATTAGCCGCCGCGTTTGTTCTCACTTCGGGCCTGGCGCTCGCGCAGGCGGGTAGTTCCTCAGCGGCGCTGCCGTCCGCGCCCGGTGCTGCTGCCGATCCACCTGCAGTGGCCACCAATCCCGGAGGCTCGAAACTCGCGGCCATCAACATCGAAGGCGCAATTTTCGCCAGCAACGAAGGCCAGCGCGACATGGACGCATTACAGAAAAAGTTCCAGCCGAAAAGCGACGAGCTGAAGAGCAAGAATGATGAGCTCGAAGCGCTGAAGAAGAAGCTCAACACGCAGAGCGCGAGCTTGAACGACGATGCCAAAGCCGATCTGCAGCGTCAGATTGAGACCAAGCAGAAATCTCTCGACCGTGAAGCGCAAGATGCGCGCGAGGATTTCCAGAACCAGCAGAACGAGATTGGGCAGCGCATTCTACAAAAAATGGCGCCGCTCATTGTGAAGTATGCAAATGACAACGGCCTGGGAGTGATCATCGACACCTCGAATCCCTGGCCACAAGGACAAGTCGTCTGGGCGTCTCCGTCCGTCGACATTACCAAGCCGGTCATCGAGTCCTACAACGTGCAGTCCGGTGTGCCTGCGCCGCCCAAGCCAGCCAGCGCCTCGGGAACCAAGCCTGCCGGTGGGCTAAATACCGCGCCGCGGACTACAACTCCCGCCAGCAAGCCGGCAACAGCTACGCCACCGAAAAAATAGTTCGGGAGTGCTCTTTGAAAAAGGCCGCGAGAGATCGCGGCCTTTTGTTTTTGGTCGATCCTGAGTCTGAGCTTCGCGATCATAGCGGTTAAAGTCTCTCTCCTGACCACAAAAGCTCTTAACCGCAAAGGACGCTAAGGATGCGCGAAGTTCGCAAGGCGCCCGGAAGCGTTAAGTTGGAAGATTTTCTCTACGAGCTTTGTGGTTAGAGTCTTTTACGGAACGATGATGCGGCTGGCTTCCTGCGGCGCTGCTACTGCTGATTTGCGCTGGGGAAATTGCCGCGACAGAAAATCGATATAGGCGCGCGAACGTGGCCTTCCTGACGTGTGGCTCACGGCCATGCGCAGCAGAAAGATGAGTGCACGCAACACGTCTGAGTCGCGCAGTCGGCTGTACCCCATGTGCTTCTGCTCGGCCTCGCGATATTCCTTAATCATCTTCTGCAGTTCGGCGGCAATCGCCTGATGCGCAAGGTTCGTGAGCGGCGTCTCGAAGTGCAGGCCGGAGTTTGCAAGAGTTTCGTAGCTTTTAGCCATTGCGCTTAAGACGGCAATCAGGTCGGCATCGCGAACTGCGCGATCATGGGAGGCGCTGTTTGCAAGCGCGAAGGTCAGCCCGAGGATGAGATGCTCCTGGTCGTAAAGAAACTGCTGCGGAATCTCGACGCCTGGGAACAGCGCGTTGCGGTCGAGTTGTTCGATTGCACGCGGCTTCTCATGCTCGCGCGCCTGCTCCAGATAGACGCACTCACTCGGACAGTCGAGCGAGACCTCACGCTGTTCACCGCAGCATTGCGGGCAAATGCGACCGTGGACTGCTGGACAAAACCGCTTTTCTTTCCTCTTCTCGCAGATTGCGCAGGCCAAATACGTCTCCTGCTCTCATTATTTCACGCAGAACCGGAATGGCAATTCCGTCAGCCCCGGTCAAATCAAGGGGCAGGATGACGTCGAAGTGGCAACTTGATGGAGGTAGTAGCGACTACAGAGTGGAAAAGTTTGTCGATCTCATCTCGACTAGTGGCATTGAATTGAAAACTAACCTCGCACTCTCCGACACGACCTGTTAGGGCAACGTTAAGACCTGGCGGGGACACATCGGGGAATTCGTAGTCAATGCGGTAAAACGTAATTCCAGAAATCTGGTACTGCCCATTCTGAGCAATCTTGGCGTGTTGCTGAGTCACTGTATTCGTGATCCTCCGCGCGTATGCAATTGCCGAGGGATCTCGGTATTGAGAAGGGTCATCGCTCATTATGATGAGCGTCGGCTTTGCCTGTGCCTGGCGCGGCGCCGTCCAAAGCGCAAGCAGAATGGCTGTGGGGCGCCCCTTCGGGTCTTTCGGGTATAACTTTGGATCGCTCGCAGACAGCCATTCCGGAATGTGATACGAGAGTCCTATTCGCTCATTCGTGTAATTGCCGTTCGAAATAGAACCGGAGGACGTAGCACATTCAGATTGCGCGAAGCTAACAGTCGTAACACATCCGAAGCAAATCAACACAAGTGCCAAGGGTTTCACTTAATGCGCTCCTGTCACTCGATTCGCCATCCATTCAGCATGAGAGTGGCCAAGCATAAACCGGAGTACCAGTTCTTGAAAATAGGCGTTTCGCTTCGTCCTTGGTGGATCGCCTAGTGAACGATAAAGAGAGTACCGGTCTAAGAAGTCGGAACCTCATGATCAACACTGAGTAGGCATAGAATCGCATTCCGAATGTGCTCGTACAGATTGTCGATTCTTCCCCGCTCCTTTTACGACCGCGATCCGCGACTGGTCGGGCCTGACTTGCTCGGCAAGATTCTCGCGCGACGTGAAGGCCGCGAACTGTTGACCGGGCGAATCGTGGAAGTCGAGGCCTACCTTGGCGCCGACGATCCCGCGGCGCACGCCTCAATTGGAAAGACGAATCGTAATGCGGTCCTATTCGGGCCGCCTGGATACGCGTATGTGTACTTCATCTACGGAAATCATTACTGCCTGAATGTTTCCTGCCTTCCCGACGGCACTCCGGGCGGAATTCTGTTCCGCGCGCTCGAACCACTGCGGGGATTGAGAAGAATGCACGAGTTTCGTGGAATCGAGCAAGGCTCGGACCCGCGAAGGTTGACTAGTGGCCCGGGACGAATGGCAGCGGCCTTCGGCATTACACGCGAGCGTGACAACGGCAAAGATTTAACAGCCAGGAGATCGGACCTTTACATTGCAGACGATGGCACTCCGCCGCCGCGAGTATTGATCACGAAAAGAATTGGGATCACCAAAGCCGCAGATATGCCGCTGAGATACATCGTGGCGGGAAACAGGTTTGTGTCTAAAAGCCGTGGCTAGTGGCTCGTGATTCGTGAGTAGTAGTAGCAGGGACTGACTACTAGCCCCTGACCACTAGCCCCTCTAATTTACTCCACCGCTTCTTTCTCGATCACGACTTTCAGGTGCGCAGTCACATCCTTGTGCAGCTTTATGGGGACGGTGAATTCGCCCAGGGTCTTCAGCGGCTCGTGCAAGTTGATCTTGCGGCGGTCGATGTTGAATCCCTTTTTTTCGAGTGCCTCGGCAAGATCGCCCGAGGTGACTGAACCGAACAACTGATCGTGTTCGCCCGAGCGGCGCTGGAAGGAGATCGAGACGCCATCGAACTGTTTGGCCAACTCCTCCGCCTGCGCCTTCTCTTTGGCCGAGCGGCGCACGGCAGCCGCGCGCATCTGCTCGATGACTTTCTTGTTGCCGATAGTGGCTTCAATAGCCAGCCGGCGGGGCAGCAGGAAATTGCGGCCGTACCCCTCGGCAACTCTTACAACATCTCCACGCGAGCCGAGCTTCGCGACATCTTCTTTGAGAATGACTTCCATGATGGCTCCAGTAAATTCAATTTGCCACGGATTTACGCGGATTAACACGGATCAACCCTTCAAGAATCCGCGTGGATCTGCGTTGATCCGCGAGCAAGAAGTTAGGCCGCGCGGCCTGCAAATGGCAGCAGGGCAATGTTGCGCGCCAGCTTGATCGCGGAACTCAGGCGACGCTGATGCGGCGTGCACACGCCCGACAAACGTCGAGGCACAATTTTGCCGCTTTCGGCGACGAACTGCGCCAGCAGACGCACGTCTTTGTAATTGATCGAGTCAATCTTCTCGACGCAAAATTTGCAGACTTTCTTGCGGCGGAAATATTTCCGGCCGCCGGGACCGCCCGGTCCGCCTTCGCGTCCGCCTCCCGGGCCTGAACGTGGTGGACGGCGTTCGCCGCCGCCTTGCCCATCGGGTGCCGCAGTTGATGTTGGTCTTGTTTCTTCAGCCATGATGCTCCTTAAAAATCGTCATTGGTCATTCCTCGGTAGTCGCTGGCAAGCCCCGCCCGGCTAAGAGCCGCACTTGCAGAAAACCTGCGCTCGCCGAGTTCGTTGGCGGTTATGCCGTCACCGCCGGCGCTTCGCCTGCGGTCTCAGGTGCAGCCGTTACCGGCGCAGCTTTACGTTTCGAGTCTCGAATAGCCTTGATTTTGTCGAGCCGCTTCTGCTCTTCATCAATGCGCACGCTGAGGAACTTGATAACAGGTTCATTCACGCGCAGCCGCCGTTCAAGTTCATGCACAAGTCCGCCGCTGCCCTGAAACGTGAGCAGAATGAACATGCCGTCATTGAACTTGCGCACCGTGTACGCCAGGCGGCGCTTGCCCATCTTCTCAACGTTCTTCACTTGTCCGCCGGACGACGTAACCGCCGACTCCAGGTTCGAAATCAGCTTGTCCTGATCTTCTTCCGTCATGTCAGGCCGGACGATAAACATCAATTCGTAAGTACGATTCATTGCATTCTCCAAAACCAGTTGCTAGTGGCCAGTTGTCAGTTGCCAGTCTTTGTATTCACTGGCTGCTGGCAACTGGCAACTAGGAACTGCTTTCCTCCGGCTTGCGATTAAATCTCTGCATCGCCGCCGCCGGCCCTTCCGTGACAATCATCTTTACCGCTTCCGCTACGTCATCGAGCACTGCTTCGAGCGCGTTAAGTTGCGGCTTGCGCATCGGTGAAAGCAGATAATCCTTGCCGTCGCGCGGCTTGTGCTCCGGAGCTGCTCCGATCCTGATGCGCAGGAAATCATTCGTTCCCAGTGAATCGATGATCGATTCAATTCCGTTATGACCAGCCGAACTCCGCGCTCTTTGGATCCGCAACGTACCAAACGGAAAATCCAGCTCGTCCTGGATCACGATCAAGTCCGCTTCCGGACTGATCTCCAGCTTCCTGACCAGCTCGCCAACGGCCAAGCCGCTCAGGTTCATGAACGTCTCGGGTTTGGCAAGAACCACCTGCTCCTGTCCGATCATCGCTCTCGCGGTGAGCGCCCGGCACTGGCGGTTTCTGACTTCAACACCATAGTCGTCCGCAATCCAATCAATCGCGAGAAAGCCCAGGTTGTGCGGCGTGAGCTCGTACTCCGGTCCCGGATTGCCAAGTCCCACGATCAGCTTCAATTTCGTCGTCCGTCGCCGGTCGTTGGTCGTTGGCAATATCTGGTGTGCCAACTTCGTATTTTTTGGCCAACGACTAAGGACCAACGACTAACGACGTGGTTATTTCTTTTCTTTCTTCTCAGCCTTCTCCGGAACAGCTTCACCTTCCTCGGCCGTCTCTTGTTTACCCTTCTTAATGACTTCAGGCTCGGCCGGTGCTGCCGCAGCTTCACCCACGGCCGCTTCAGCCGGAGCTTCTTCTTCCTTGATGCTGATGATGTGCGCGACCGGTTGATCAGGATCGCTGATGTACTTCACCTTCTCGTTCTTCGGCAGGTCAGCGATACGCAGCACCATTCCAAAGACCAGCTCCGCGACATTCAGTTGAATTTCGTTCGGGATGTCGGCTGGCAGGCATTCGATTTCGACTTCGCGCGTAATCTGCTCGAGAATTCCACCCTGCTGCTTTACACCCGCAGGTTCGCCGACAAGCTCGATGGGCACATTCACCCGGAGCTTCTGGTCCATGGCAATGCGCTTAAGATCGATGTGCAGTAACGAGCCTTTGATCGGCTCGTATTGCCAGTCGACGATCATTGCCTTACTGCGCTCGCCCTCGAGAGCAAGATCGAAAACTGTGTTGTGGCCGGTTTCCGAATGCAGAATGCGCGAAACCTGGCGTGGATCGACGCTGACCGGCTGCGCATTCTTGCCTGCGCCATAAACCACGGCAGGAATCTTCCCGTCGCGACGTACGCGGCGCGCGTCGTTTTTCGTTCCAGATTCGCGCGGCTGGGCCTCAAGTAAGTTCTGTTCTGGTGTTGCTGTAGGCATATTCGAATTCCTATAAGAACAATTTGCTCACGGACGTCTCTTCGTGAATCGACTGGATCGCGCGTCCGATCAACCCAGCGATGGTAAGAACTCTGATTTTGCCGCCACAATCTGTTCGCGCCGCCAGCGCCTCGGCCGAAAGCGGAATGGTATTGGTGACCACCACCTCGCGGATGCAGGAGTTCGTAATGTTCTCCACCGCCGGCGGTGAAAGCACCGGATGCGAGCAGCATGCGTAGACTGCGCTGGCCCCGCTCTCCATCAGAGCGGCCGCCGTCTTCACCAACGTTCCGGCTGTATCAATTAAGTCGTCGATCACCAGACAGGTGCGCCCCTTCACATCTCCGATGACGTTCATGACTTCAGCAACGTTAGCTTCGACGCGGCGCTTATCGACGATGGCGAGCGCGGCATCAACCTTCTTGGCGAAGAACCGCGCGCGCTCCACGCCGCCCGCGTCAGGAGAAACCACCGTCAGGTTCGGCAACTGCAGCTTCTTGAAGTGATCCACAAGTACCGGCGAAGCGAACAAGTGGTCCACCGGGATGTTAAAAAATCCCTGAATTTGCGGCGCATGCGGATCGATCAACAACGCTCTGTCGGCCCCCGCGGTAGTCAGTAAATCGGCGACCAGCTTCGCTGAAATCGGCGCACGCGGCTTGTCCTTGCGGTCCTGGCGCCCGTAACCGTAGTAGGGCATGACGGCTGTGATCCGCCGGGCTGATGCTCGCTTTAACGCATCAATCATCAGCAGCAACTCCATGAGGTGCTTATCAACCTCGCGGCACGTAGGCTGCATCACGAAGACGTCGGCTCCGCGCACATTTTCCTGGATCTGCACGTAGGCTTCGCCATCGGCGAATCTCCGAACGAGCGCCTGACCGCGCGACATCCCGAGAAACGCGCAGACTTCGTCGGCGAGCGGCTGGTTGGCCGTCCCGCAAAAAATCTTGAACTTGTCGTCCACGCGGGCGCGATGCGGCTTGCGCTCCGGCTTCTCCTCGACGTTCATCTTTTTTTCAGCCGCTGGTGCAAGGGTTGCCATGATTCAGCTCTTAGCTCTTAGCCTTTAGCTCGAATCCGATGACTCAACTACCGTAGCTAAAAGCTAAAGGCTAATAGCTGATTTTCTGGCTGGGCCGCTAGGATTCGAACCTAGACAAAGTGCTCCAAAGGCACTTGACCTACCATTAGTCGACGGCCCAGTAGGTTCAGCTCTTAGCTGTTAGCTCTTAGCCGTTAGCTTAAACCCACTCTGCTGTGGCGAAAAGCTAAGAGCTAAAGGCTAAGAGCTTCTTCCAATACTGCCGCCGTGTCAACGTGCTTGTGAGAACCGCGCGAGTGCCGTGCTTCTCAATTTTTTTTGCAGCAGCTGAAGCCTTTTCGCGCGAACTGAACAATCCGTAAATTGCCGAACCTGAGCCAGAAAGCGATGCGTACAGCGCGCCCGCTCGTTCGAGCACACGCTTGACCTCGCGCAGTTCGGGATACTTAGGAAAGACGACTTTCTCGAAGTCGTTTTCAATCCCGGTACGGACAAGGTCGAGCAGTGGGTTCTCGGCCCGGCCTCCACTTTTAGCGGAGACACCGGATCTCAGACTCAGCCACGCAGAAATCTCACGGCTGAACTCTGACATTCTATCGGACGGAGTAGGATTTTTCAATTCTTGCACTCTCTTTCCATCTGTCATTCCGAGCGAAAAGGATCGTTCGCTTGCGAATGATCCTTGCAGTCGAGAGCCTGCCCTGAGCGACTGACCAGAGGGAAGGAGTCGAATGGGAATCTGCATTTGGTCCGGAACAGCAGATTCCTCACCGGCTGAAGCCGGTTCGGGATGACAGGGAGAAATGAGCGAGTCCCAGTCGGCAAACGCTTTGGGAGTCGAGACCGCAATCTCCGGTAACGCGATGACGCACGGTATGCCAGGCAAATCCGGCAAAGGATAAACCTCTTCGCCTCGACTGACGCCGAGTACAGTTCCGCCGATCAGGAACAGTGGCAGGTCAGAGCCGACTTCGGCGGCAATTCGCAGGCGATCCGCTGCTGAAAGCCGTTTTTTCAGGGCGCGTTCCAGCGCAACCAATGCCGCGACCGCATTACCCGATGCCCCGCCCAGACCGCCCTGGACAGGAAGGCGTTTCCCGATCTTGATTGCTGCCCGGCCTCGCGCATGCATCGCCTGCATAGCCAGCTCGACGATGCGAAAGCAGGTATTCGCTGAGTCAGTGGGGACGCGCGGGTCTTTGCATCGAATCTCAATTCCGGCCCCACGCTCAACGGAAACGCCGATGACGTCATGCAGCGCGACGGTTTGATACACGGTTCGCAAGTCATGAAATCCATCTTCACGCCGCGGACCAATGCGCAGCCCAAGGTTGATTTTTGCGAACGAGTGCACCGTAACGGTCATGGAAGCAACGATTAGAGCACAACTTTAATATTGGCCGACATTGCAAAGAGAACTCGCAATGGCAACGGTTCAGCGTGGGTGTTCAGGTAAATTGGGATAAAAAGAGGGCGAGGGAAGGTGCTTTCCAAACGCGGCGGGACAATGTTGATGGTCGGCGTTGCGGTCGTAGTCGGAATCACCGCCTTCTGCCTGCATCCAATTCCGCAACCGGCTACCTATCACAACTTCGCTGACAAACGCGGGTTCCTCGGCATACCGAACTTCGGAGATGTCGCTTCGAATCTGGCATTCGCAGCCATCGGAATTTGGGGCCTTGCGTTTCTTCTTGGTTCGCACCGCGAACGTCCGCGACTTTGTTTTGTGGACTATAGGGAGCGCTTTCCATACATTCTTGTCTTCGCCGGTCTGCTGCTGACCGCACTTGGTTCGGCTTATTATCATCTCGCGCCCGACAATACGCGCCTTGTGTGGGACCGCCTGCCAATGACAATCGTCTTCGCAGGCCTGGTAAGCGCAGTAATCTGCGAACGAATTAACGTCAAAACCGGGCTGATCCTGATTCCGCCTCTTCTGCTAGTTGGAATCGCGAGCGTTTTGCAGTGGCACTACTCGGAGCTGCGTGGGCACGGTGACTTGCGGTTCTATGCCGCGGTACAACTGTACTCGGCGCTCGTTCTGATCCTCGCACTGTTACTCCGCTCAAAGTACTCACGAAGATTGGATTTCGGCTTCGTTGCGGCGTTCTATGTGCTGGCGAAGCTATTCGAGACGGCCGACCGCCCCATCTTTGAATCCGTTCATGCTGTGAGCGGCCACACATTGAAGCATCTTGCTGCTGCAACGGCCGGTTATTGGATTCTACGAATGCTTCAGCTCAGACGGCCTGCGCACGAATCGCAACGTTGCGTCGCGGCCTCGATCGCACAATAACGAGGTCGTCAGTCAGGGAAGCGGTCTTAATCCCCAACAATCTCCTATAATGTGTGATCCCCGTTTGCAACATGCTGCGTCCTGATTACAAAGAATTTTCTCGCCTGGCGCGAGAGGCCACACTGGTGCCGGTGGTCAAGTCCGTGATGGCGGATTTGATGACGCCTGTGTCCGCTTTCCTGACCCTCGCACGCGGCGAAAAGGACGCGTTCCTTCTCGAATCCGTCGAGCGCGGCGAGCAGATCGGCCGCTATACGTTTCTTGGGGCACGGCCATACATGAAACTTCGCGCTCGCGGACGGCAGATCACGATAGAGCGTGGAAAAAAACGCGAACAGCGGGAAGGCAACGTATTTCAAGCCGCGAAGGAACTCCTGCAGCAGCACAAGCCTGCAGTCATCGCCGGATTGCCCCCGTTCACAGCAGGCGCTGTCGGCTTCTGCTCGTATGACATTGTTCGGCAACTCGAGAATATTGGCGACCGCGCGAAGGACGATCTTGATCTTCCCGATTGCGTGCTGATGTTCTTTGACCGATTGCTGGCATTCGATCATCTGCGTCATCAAATACACATCATTGCGGTGGCAGATGTGCGCGAGGAGAGTTCCCGAAAAGCGTACGACCGCGCACTAGCCGACATTCATGTGCTCGAGAAGAAGCTGGCTGCAGGTCTTCGTCCAGGCGAGTGGCCCAAGACTGCGCAGAATCACCGCGGTAAGCTGAAACTTTCTTCGCTTACGAAACGTAACGGATATGAGAATGCCGTCCGGGCCGCAAAGGAATACATTGCCGCCGGAGACATATTCCAAGTGGTGATGTCGCAGCGGCTCGACTTTACGCCGCACGCTGCGCCATTCGATATTTATCGCGCTCTACGCGCAGTGAATCCGTCGCCGTATATGTACTTCTTGAAAGTGGATGACTTGCACGTGCTCGGTTCGTCTCCGGAGATGCTGGTGCGCGTGAGTGGCCGGAAATTAGAGTATAGGCCGATTGCGGGCACCCGGCCTCGCGGGAAAGACGAAACTGAGGACCAGCGCCTGGAACAGGAAATGTTGGCTGACGAGAAAGAATGCGCCGAGCATGTAATGCTCGTCGATCTCGGCCGTAACGATCTTGGGCGGGTGAGCGAGTACGGTTCGGTGAAGGTGAAAGACCTGATGTACGTCGAGCGCTATTCGCACGTGATGCACATCGTCTCTGCGCTCGAAGGCAAGCTGCGCCCCGAGTTACACGCACTGGACGCACTCGCCGCATGCTTCCCTGCAGGAACCCTCAGCGGCGCACCGAAAGTTCGGGCCATGCAGATTATTGAGGAATTGGAGCCTACCCGTCGCGGCGTTTACGGCGGCTCGGTACTCTATGCAGATTTCGCAGGCAATCTCGATTCCTGCATCGCTATCCGCACGATGGTGATGAAAGGCAAAAAAGCGTTCTTGCAAGCGGGAGCGGGAATTGTCGCCGATTCCGATCCCGCGACGGAATATGAGGAGTCAATGAACAAGGCCCGAGCCGTACTGCGCGCAGTTGAAACCGCCCGAGGAGGCAACCATTGAGAATCCTGCGATGGATTTTCATTACCCTCATTTTTGCTTTTCTTGCAATTTCAACCTTCGCTGAACAAAACCCACTGGTTCTCGATCACGGCAATACAACGATTGTTCTCGAACCTTACGCGCCGAATATTGTTCGCGTCACATTAAGTACGCAGAAAGATCAGGCGGTTGCTGCGCCGGGTTTCGGATTCATTGCGCATTCCTCCGCCGAGGGCTGGAGCCATCAGCACACCGATGCGGCTGACATCTATCAATCATCACGCATCTCGATAAAAGTTGACTCTTTTCACGAAGGCCACGGGCCGCTTCCGATCACCGTGCGCGACATTTCAAAGTATTTCAACGGCTCAGTGCCCGGGGCGCAGATCACCTTCACGCGTTCCGATGGCAAACGGCTGCTCGAGATGAATGGCTGGTCGATGTCGGTGCCGAACCACAAAGATGGAAACGCGGACATTCTTTATGACAAGCGGCCTTCCGATCAGGATTTTTTTCAGGTCGGCGCCAGCTTCGCTTCACCTGATGACGAGCACTACTACGGCCTTGGCCAGAACCAGGAAGGATTCCTCGACCACCGCGGGCATCGCGTCGAGTGCTGGCACAACTATACGGCTACTGGTGGCCCGAGCATTTGTGTGCCATTCATGGTTACAAACTATGGATACGGCCTCGTCTGGGACAATCCGTCAAAGACGGTGATTGAACCGGGGTTCAACGAACGTACGACGTGGACATCTGAGGTCGGGAATCGCGTTTCATACTTCGTCATCGCCGGCGCGAACTTCGATGAAATCTATGCCGGCTATCGGCTGCTGACTGGAACGACGCCTATGCTTCCCAAGGCTGCTTATGGATTTGTTCAGTGCAAACAGCGGTATATCACGCAGGAAGAAATGCTCGATGTAGCGAAGGGATACCGCGAGCGCCATCTGCCGCTGGATGTCCTGGTGCTCGACTGGTTCTACTTCACGCAGATGGGGCAATTCGATTTCACGCCTGAGCACTTTCCGGATCCTGCTGCGATGAACAAGCAATTGCACGACATGGGAATCCAAACCATGATCAGCGTGTGGCCTCGCTTCACCAAGGAATCGCGCTACTACGACACAGTTCTAAAGCACGGCTGGTTCGAACACCTCGCGGATGGCACGCCGACAGATGGTCTTCCTTATGACCGCGCAGGTTCTGATATTGACACTTCAAACCCGGAAGCCGCGCGCTGGTATTGGGAAACAATTCGAGACAACATCATCAGCAAAGGTTTCGATTCGCTCTGGGCTGACGAGACCGAACCCGATCTGCCGCCGAACGGAAGTTATTTCTCGGTTGGGCCGGGTACGCGGTTCTTCAATATCTATCCGCTGGTGCATACGGCTGCGCTCTACGACGGTTTCCGCCGTGACGAGAACCATCGCGCGCTGATCCTCTCGCGGGACGCCTATCTGGGCTCGCAGCGTAACGCGACCATGGTATGGTCTTCCGACATTTCTCCTACGTGGGATGCGTTCAAGCGCCAGATTCCAACCGGGCTCGACTACACAGCGAGCGGAATGGCTTATTGGACGAACGATGTTGGCGGTTGGCAATACCTTCCCGGCGAGCATCACCCGAAAAATCCGCCGCTGCTCGATCCTTCCGACGCGCGCGACAACGTCGGCGGATACGACGATTATCCCGAGCTTTACACTCGTTGGTTCGAGTACGGCACGTTTCTGCCCATTATGCGGACGCACGGCAGCCGCAAGTACAACGAAGTGTGGTCATATGGAAAACAGGCCGAGCCGATTCTCGAAAAGTACCTCCGGTTGCGCTATCAGTTGATGCCCTACATTTATTCGCTTGGATATAAAACGTACCAGACGAGTGCGCCGTTCATGCGGCCGCTGTTCATGGACTTTCCGAATGACAGTCTGGTCGCGGATATTCGCGATGAATATATGTTCGGCCCGGCGTTTCTGGTTGCGCCGGTGACCGAGCAGGGCATGACCAGCCGTGAAGTTTACCTCCCGTCAGGAAACGACTGGTTCAACTTTTGGTCGGGTGAGCGCCGCCACGGTGGAGAAAAGTTCAGGGTCGACGCGCCGATCGATGTAATCCCTTTGTTCGTGCGCGCGGGATCGATTGTTCCGTTAGGTTCCGCGATTGAGAGCACGAGTCAACAGCAGAAGATTGAGAAGGTGCGTATTTTTCCCGGTGCGGATGCCGATTTCGTCCTCTATGACGACGACGGGAAAACATACGCCTACGAAAAAGGCGACAGCAAAATTACACGCCTGCACTGGGATGATGCGGCGCAGAAGTTGACTCACCAGGGTGCGCAAGCCTGGACCGAGCCAGACGAGGACATTATCGAAATCGCCAAGCAACACAGGCTCAAAGTCACAGTGGTAAGACCGCAGAAGAAGAGCAAGTAGGACTATCACAGACGGGCATCCTAGCCCACCGATTTAGGCCGCCCAAAGAACAACGTGTAGCCGTCCGGGTCGGCGATTTCGAAGCCACGCAGCCCATCATGGGTGTCTTGCAGCGGGCTACTGAACTCAGCGCCATTGGCGGCGAATTCTGCCGCCAGACCATCTGGATCGGGCACAGCAATATACGCATCCCATCGCATGCCAGGGTGACGGACAGGATTCGGTAGCGGTGATACCGAGCTATCCGATTTGAGGAAAATCTGCCCACCATCGCGGGCGACAATAGCGAAGAACGGATTCTGGGCAGGCTCGCGGAAGGTCGCCGCGAACCCGAGCCGGTCTCCGTAGAAGCTCAACGACTTCTCGACATCGCTCACGATGAAGAATGGCGAAATGGATTGCAACTTAGGGCGTGTCATCCGGCTCCTTTGTTCGCTTCATTTTAGCGCCCGGCCCGGATTTCATGGAGTAGAAGGGAGTCTTATATGATAAACGCGACAGCTTGGGCAACGAGCGGCAAGTGATTAGTTGACTTGGGCGGTCTTAGAACTCTCCGGGCCCTTAGCTCAGCGGTTAGAGCAGCGGACTCATAATCCGTTGGTCCCAGGTTCAAATCCTGGAGGGCCCACCAAACTTAGAGGTCCCTCGGCTGCGCTCGGGATTTCGGCAGCGGGCTCAGACGCCCGCTAAACGCCTCAAGTTCAAATCCTGGAGGGCCCACCACTTCCGGCGAATCCACGTTGACCGCAGCTACTCGACTGTAATCGTCTTTACGACTTTCGCGACCACGCCCTTCGAGTCGACCGCCTGGATCACAAATCTCTCATCGGTTCCGGCGGGCAACTTCAGGCTTGCATTCAGGGTCCCACCGTTGGCGTAGTAAATTTTCTTTCCGTTGAGCCAAACCTGCATCTGTGAAATTCGATTGTTTCCCGAAGCACTTGCCACAATATGAGTGCTACCGGTTGAAAGCGCATTCACAGCCGGCGTTTCAACCTGCAATGTCAGCGCCGGCACCGCCAGAAAACCACTTGCATCATTCGAGGTCGAATAGCTGCCCACGATTGCGCGGGCGTAATTGATTGCCGAAGCGCAGGACACAATCTGCTGCTGCGGCGGATATTTCTTTGCTGCACTTCCGTAATTTCCCGCGAGATACGCAACGAAACCGGCCTGCGAATCGTGGCAGCCGACAATGTCATTGTGCCCATTGATTCCGGTCGCCTCACCGTCTCGAGAGCCTGCTGCTTCAACAAAATGAATGTTGCCGTTATGAACCCAGAATCCGCGCCATATTCCGCCGGTGAAGACCTGCCCGACGATCCATCCCAGATTGTTGATACCGTTCAACTGTGTTTCGTGTGACTCGCCGGCGAGTTGCGGCGCATCAAGCGTGCGGAATTTGCCATTCTCGTAAACGAAGCCGTCGGTGTTGTCATAGCTGCCCACGATGGTTCCGCTGTTGTTGATACCGTAAGCAATCGTGCCAATCTGCGCGGAAGGATCGTCGATCGATGCGAAGGAACTTCCGTGGCGCAGAAAGCCATGAAAATTCAGCGTTCCCGGAAGCTGGTACATGCCGACGATGTCGCCACCGTCATTGATGCCAAACACTTCCGTCATGGTTGAGCCGGGGTAATTCACGGCAGTGTACTTACCTGCGCGATATACGAATCCGTGAACGAAATCCTTTGAATCGAAATAGGACCCGACAATCACATTGCCGTTGTTGATCCCATTGACGTAAGTCACTCGCGCATGAGGATAAGAAATAGGAGCATAGTTATAGGCTACTGAAACCGACGTTTGCGCCAACGCAGCCGCAGACGCCACAAACACCACAACCACAACTGAAAGCGAACGAATTTTCATAAAGCGTCCCGAATTTGAAGTGTGTGCGCATAAAGATGCGGCAGCCACTCGGGACGATGTACCCGCACTCGCATCGGCGAAACCGTAGGCTGGATAAGGTCTCAACAGCGAAGCTGGTTTGGTGGGTTATCGTATAATCGTAAGCATCCCCCATGAAAGCCTACGTTTATGTTTCGCTAAAGCGGAGTGTCTTAGATCCGCAGGGCAAGACTATTCAAGGCGCACTGGAAAAATTGGGCTACCAGGGGTTAAAAGACGTGCGGCAAGGGAAAGTTTTCGAGCTCACGCTTGATGGCGGACTCGACAAATCCCAGGCGGAGAGCGCAGTTGGGCGCATCGCACGTGAGGTCCTTACAAATCCAGTGATCGAAGAATTCCGGTACTCGATCGAAGACTAAGCGGTTCGCGTGTCGCACTCCCCCGAACTTCATTTCTAGGAGTGAGCAGTCATGTGCGGAATTGTAGGTTACGTCGGCAAGAAGCGAGTTGTGCCCGTCATTCTCGACGGGCTACGGCGGTTGGAATATCGCGGATACGATTCGGCGGGAATCGCCGTTTGCGGAAATGGCGATGGTCTGCAAATCCGGCGAGCAGAGGGCAAGCTGCGCAACCTGGAAGAAGTCATCCGCCTGAAGCCGCTTGATGGGACCTACGGCATAGGCCACACACGCTGGGCCACGCACGGCCGCCCGACTGAAGAGAATGCCCATCCGCACCGCGATTGCACGGGGAAAGTTGTTGTGGTGCACAACGGAATTATCGAGAACTACGTCTCGCTCAAAAAGAAACTCGCGGAAGAAGGGCACAAGTTCACGACCGAAACGGACACTGAGATTGTTGCCCATATGATCGAGAAGTATTACCTCAAGACCGGAAATGGGCACAGGCTGTCACTTGAAGAAGCAGTGCGCAAAACCGTGACGCAGTTAACCGGGGTCTTCGCGCTGGCCGTGATTTCAGTGGATGAACCCAATAAGATTGTTGCCGCTCGCAACGGGCCACCTGCGGTAATCGGCCTCGGTAAAGACGAATACTTCGTCGCCTCCGACGTACCCGCCATTCTTTATCACACGCGCGACTTGTTTTTCCTTGCCGATGGCGACCTTGCCGTAATCACTCCGGAGGGAGTTCGCCTGACCGACTTCAACGGTCAGCCGATCGTGCGCCAGGTGCAACACGTTACCTGGGACCCGATTATGGCCGAGAAGGGCGGCTTTAAGCATTTCATGCTCAAAGAAATTTATGAGCAGCCGCGCTCCATACGTGACACAACTCTGGGCCGGGTTTCGCAAGAGACGGGGCAAATTTTTCTCGATGAGATGGAGATCACTGAAGCCGAGTTCCGCAGCGCGAAGAAGATCAATATCGCCGCCTGTGGGACGAGTTGGCACGCGGCGCAGGCGGGCAAGTTCATGATCGAGCGGCTGGCGCGCGTTCCGGTCGAGGTGGACTACGCCAGCGAATGGCGTTATCGCGATCCCATTGTTCCTTCGGAAACAATCACGCTGGTGATTTCACAGTCAGGCGAAACTGCGGATACGATCGCAGCTCAGCGCGAGGCGAAGGCAAAGGGATCAAAGACACTCGCGATTTGCAATGTGGTGGGGTCGATGATCACCCGCGAAGCCGCAGGAACGATTTACACGCACGCGGGACCCGAAATCGGCGTCGCTTCCACCAAAGCCTTCACGGCACAATTAACGGCGCTGTACTTGTTTGCACTGTATCTCGGGCAGGTACGCGGAACAATTTCCGCCGATCAAGCGAGAGACGCGGTGCAGGAACTGACGCGGATGCCTGGCCGTTTGGAGCACCTGCTCACGCACGAAGAAGATTGCGAAGACCTGGCGAAACAATACGTACGCTCGCAGGACTTCCTGTTCCTTGGGCGAGGGATCCATTACCCGATCGCTCTCGAGGGCGCGCTCAAGCTGAAGGAAATTTCCTACATCCACGCAGAAGGTTATCCAGCGGGAGAGATGAAGCATGGGCCGAACGCGCTGATTGATGAAAAGCTCCCGGTCGTAATTATCGCGACCCGTGATCCGAAAGACGCGCTCTCAATGGTGCGGTACGAGAAGACCCTTTCAAACCTGAAAGAAGTCAAAGCCCGCTCTGGACAAGTGATCGCGTTGGCGACGGAAGGCGATGATGAAATCGCCGAGTCGGCTGATCACGTGATCTTTGTGCCGCCGGCGACTGAAGAGCTGCTGCCGATTCTCGAGATTGTTCCGTTGCAGCTGCTGGCCTATCACATTGCTGTGCGCCGCGGATGTGATGTCGACCAACCGAGAAATCTGGCAAAGTCTGTGACGGTGGAGTAGAGGTTCGGAGCAACTCAAAGTTCTACTAGTTCCAGATCCGTTTGCCTGAAGTCGCGTCCTTTACAAAGCAGAGGCTCGCTTTTATCTCTGGCTAAAGCGTAAACAAAGCAGTCTCCGAAGTTGAGCCCGGCTTTGTGTCTCCCCTTTCCATAGTCTCGGTAAGCCTCGCGGGCCAGTCGGGCCTGCTCGACGGTAACTGGTTCGATCTGAATCAGAATCTCCCGCAAAAACGAGTCAAGGCGCCGGCTCAGAACAGGGTTCCGATTGCCGTCAGTCACAATTGCCGCTTCGAGGTAGGAAGCTGCTGAGAGCCGGCGGATCTTAGCTGACTCGATGGCAGAGGCTAGTTCATCCGCATCCGGCTCGCCCCGAAGGATCGCCACGATCGCGGAGCTGTCAATGATCACTTGGGTAGACCCTTCTCATCGTAGAGCAGATTGTCGATATTCATAGATTTGTATGGCTCTTTCCAAAGCGGCGCGCATTCCTTCGCGATCTTCATAATCCGCTCAGCCATACCCTTCTTCTTTATTCGGTGCAATCGCTCGCGCACAGCCTCCGTTACAGCGGCGGTCAGGCTCTCGCCAGTCAGGGCTGCCAGCTCTTGGGCCATTCGATGAGTCTCTTCATTTTTGATGTTCATGCTCATGGTAGAATTCTACCATATGGAGGTAGATACCTACCATTCGTCGAATTGCATACAGTAGTCCTGCAATCGCGGCGGCCCAAATTCCAAACGCCACGTCCACTACCCACCTCGGTGCCGCTCCCATTCTTCGCAGTACAAACGGGAGGAAATTCCAACACGTGATGTGCTGAAAGTCCCACTGGTCGTAGGTCATGGAGTCAGTGTTCAGGCCCCAGGCGTCCATCTTTCCCAGCGCGAATGCGACAATGTTCTTGAAGCGCAGCCAGATCACCCATTGCGGATGCCCGAAGTCGTCGCCCTGGTAAATCTCTAAGGGCAGCCAGAACGCCAGCGAGGCGATCTGAACTATGAGGCTTGCTGCGATCAGCGCCAGACCGACTCGCCACAGCACCTGCCCCAATTCGGCCCGGTATTTAAGCAGGATCGGCACCGAAATGAAAGCCGCCAGTTCCACCGCGGTTGAAACATAGCGATCCCCCCACGCAAAGTTGCCGCTCCATTCGTAGTAGCGCGCGTAGAAGCAGATATAGCCCAGCACAAGAATAAAACTGGCAGCCACGTAGGCTTTGACGCTGGTGGCAAATCGTCTCCAGGCAAAGACGGCTACGATCACAGAAAGCAAGATCAACGGATCAAACAGGAAAATTGACTTTTCAGGCGAGATCAGTGCGCCCAAAAAACCTCTATAGAAAGGCGTAGTCCACGGATAATTGGCCGGAAGCGTTGGATCTAACCGCCGGTGCTCGATAGCAAAATAGTGGACGTAAGTGTTCGTCCAGCTTCCGAATCGATGAAACTGATACACGCGGTCCATGAGAAAGAAGAAGACGTAAACCGGCAGAGCAGTTTTCGCATAGGCGACCATCCTGCGCCAATATTCCCGCTTCTGCGCCCGTTCAAACCAGAGCACCAGAAGCAAGAAGACGCCGCCGCAGAGCAAATCGAGTCCCGTCGTCAGCCGGGTCAACAAGTTCAGGCCGAATGCCGCTGATCCGGTCAACAGCGCCCGCGTGCTCCCCAAACGCAACCACTCGTACTGGAAACAAAATCCTGTGAGCGTGAGCAGGCAGATGTAATTGTTCTCCATTGTGTTCTGCGTGTAGTGCAGGTGTGTTGTGCAGAAGAGGAGCGCGAGAACTCCGGCGAGGGAGTGCGGAACAGAAAACCCGAGCAGTTGCAGAAATCGGAAACACACGAGTGCGGTTAGAACACTGAACAGAATGTTCACGCAATAAGTAACGAAAATATTGCGGACAGTTGGGTCGTTATCGTCGTAGTCGCTGAAGATCGGCAGGCGCGCCAGGCCGGTACCAATAATGTCGAACGGCAGCAACAGCAACGGCTGCCCAATCCCATACCAGTCGTAGAGCTTGCCACCGCGTCCGTGAACTCCGAACTCGGGATATTCATTCGGGAATACGGCCGGCTCGGAGGTCCAGAAGGAGTGAGCCGTCTGCAGCCGGTGCATGGTATCGGCGGAACCAAGTTCTCCCGACTGTACGACGAAAGCTAATAAACCAGCGGCGACACAAAGGAGAAATTTAATGTGGGGAAGCGGCGAGGAATTACGCATTGCGAACAATCATAATGCGCAGGCGGGGCGACGATGCAGCCTTCAGTTTCGAGTTCCCAATCCAGATGTTTCAAGATGTGCGGCTTGCTCCAGCCGAGCGACGGTCCGTGCTTTTCCGAGCGCCGCCATTACCCCGAACAGACTTGGGGCGACCCCTTGTCCGGTCAGTGCGACGCGCGAGCCATTGATCAGCGCGCCCGCCTTCACTCCTTTTTCAGCGGCGAAGTCGCGAAGAATTTTCTCTGTTTGCTGCTCGCTAAAATCGTCACAAGCCTGGTAACGCTTCGCAAGTTCGACGAGCAGCGCGCGAACCGTTTCATCCTTCAGAAACTTCTCGATGGCAGCGGGATCAGGATCGAACTGATCGCTGAAAAATGCCCGAAACGAACCCGCGAAATCTTTCAGGCTCCGAGCGCGCGGCTTTAGCAGGTCAATTGTTGAGAGTAGCCACTCGCGGTCGTCACGGACCGGAACGATCCCGGCTTTTTCCCACTCCTCCTCGATTAGCGGCAGCAGCCGCTCTGCCGAATATGCACGGATGTATTCGGTATTAAACCAGTCGAGTTTCGCGCGGTCGAATACCGCATTCGAGCGCGAAATCCCTTCAAGGCCAAATAGCCGCACCAACTCCGAATCGGCCAAAACTTCGGGCGTTCCTTCAGACGGAGTCCATCCAAGTAGCGCGAGAAAATTGCGGAAGGCCTCGGGCACAATTCCTTCATCCCGGTAAGCCATGACACTGGTTGCGCCGTGGCGCTTGCTGAGGCGTGTCTTGTCCGGACCGAGGATCAGCGGAACGTGAGCAAAAGTTGGTAAATCCGCGCCGAGAGCCTGATACAACAAAACCTGCTTGGGTGTGTTCGAAATGTGATCGGCGCCGCGAATAATGTGCGTGATGCGGAGATCGATATCGTCGGCGACAACGCTCAGATGATACGTCGGGCTGCCGTCGGAGCGTAGAAGAACGAAATCCTCAAGCTCAGCATTTGCGAATTCCACGTTACCAAATACAGCGTCATCGAATGAAGTGCTCCCGCCCTCAGGAATTGCGAACCGCAGGGCGGCTTGTTCGCCAGCCGACTTCCTGCGCAGCGCATCTCTCCGGTCGATTTTCCGGCAGGTTCCCTCGTACTTTGGCGGGCGTCCGTCGGCGGAGGCCTTCGCCCGGCGTTGCTCAAGCTCTTCCCGGGTGCAGAAGCAATAGTAGGCAGCGCCGGAATCCAGCAGCTTTGTCGCGGCCAAGCGGTAGAGATCAGTCCTTTGCGTCTGGTAGTAGGGGCCCTCATCCCAATTGACACCAAGCCATTGCAAGCCCTGCAGAATGCCGTCGACCATCTCGCTGGTCGAGCGCTCCAGATCGGTGTCTTCGATTCGCAAGACAAACGTCCCGCCGAAATGCCGCGCAAACAACCAGTTGAATAGAGCCGTACGGGCGCCGCCTACGTGTAAATAACCCGTCGGCGAGGGCGCAAATCGAACCCGGGGCTGGGTGGAACTCACGGCTGGAGGCGAGGGCAAAGGCATTCCGATAGTAACCAGATTTGGATGTTACGGGGCACATCAAAGAGGCGTCAAGTTACACAAAAGACTAGGGTAGGACACATCGAAAGGCACTGGCGGAACATGCAAATCTGTTGTCTTGCTGGGAAACATATGAAAGCATAGAAGAGGCGTTTCCCCACGCAGACTGACGTTCGGCTCGTGTCGGTCGAATAAGCAAAATGGATAACATCCTGTTCAGTACCGCGATTCTGCCGGGCCTGGTGGCCTGTCTGCTTTTTCTGCTCTTCAGCTATCTTCATGAGCAGAGCCGCCAACCCTACTTTCGCGCGTGGCAATTGGCGTGGGCTGCATACACGCTGCATTTCTTACTGAATGCGCTGGGAGCCGTTTCGGGATCGCACGGTCTGCTGGTTTTCGTGTCGTCATTGCTGATGGTTGGCATGGCGGTCGCGATTCTGATCTCGACCCGCCTCACCCGCCGCCTGACATCTGCTGAGCGGAGGGAAGCTTTCCGTCTTCGCTGGTACGAGGCCGTAGTGGCCGGTGCAGGCGGGCTGTTCGCGGTGGCAACCGCGGTCAAGCCGCAGGTGCAATGGTTGATTGCGCCGGAAGTTGCGCTGAACCCCTTCCAGATTGCTGTTGCGCTGATCCTGGGCTACAGCTCATTCGACTTTTACCGCACAGCGCGCCGCAAAGGTTCGATCGCATTTCGCCTGCTCTCGTTCGCGGTTGCGTTGTGGGCTGTGCTGATCACATTCGGACAATTCAAGCCGGTTCACCGGTTCGGCGGCGATCTTCTAGGGCCCTTACCACAAATGTTGCTCGGCCTGGCCATGGTAATGGTCTTGTTTGAAAACGAGCGCAATGCTGTGCAGGAGAATGCGCTGGCGTTTTCGAAACTCGATGCAGATCCGATGCGGTTGCTCTCGGCGACAGACCTCGTGCCCAGCATGCAACGGATCCTTGACCGGTTGGTTGCGCCGCTTCCGACGACGCGGGCTGTGATCTGCATTTCAGAACGCTGGCGGGCGGTGCTGCCGTCGGTCCAATTCGGATTCTCGCCCGAGTTTGCAACCAAGCTGGACGCGGTCGGTGCGGGTGAATACGTCTGCGAACTGGCATACCGGCGCGGCGGATTCGTTTCTTTCCGAAATTTGCCAGAAATGTCGGAGCCGCTGCCGGCGTTCCCGGGCGGCCGATTTGAGCAGTTCCGCGAAGCGATGGTTGCGGAGAACATTCGCAACGCAACTGCCGTCAGCTTGCAAACTCGCGAGCACAACTTCGGCGTAATCCTTTTTCCGCATACTGAACGGCGGCTTTTCGGGGAATCGAACCTGCGCCTTCTGGTTGGACTTGCGCTCCAGATCGGCTTAACGCTTGAGAACTACGTCGTCATGCACGATGCGCAACGGCGCACGAAAGAGTACCAGCTACTGACCCAAATCGGGCAGGCAATCAGCTCGCGTCTCAATCAGGGCGAAGTGCTGCGCACGGTACAGAAGGAACTTGGACAAATTTTTGATACCTCGAACTTTTACGTGGCGTTTCTCGAAGCGGATTCTATTGTTTTCGAGCTGCAAGTCGAGGATGGACAAAACATCCCCAAACACCGGCGCAAAATCGACAATGGACTTACCGAGTACATCATCCGCACCGGTCAACCGCTTCTGGTCCGGTCCGACCTTGAGCGAGCACGCGAACGGCTGGGAGTGTCACTTAAGCCGACGCGCCCGGCCAAATCCTTCTGCGGCGTGCCCATACTGGTCAGCGGGAAAGCTACCGGCGTGATGGCGGCCATGAGCATGGAACGCGAATACGTGTTTGAGCCTCGCGACCTTGAAGTGCTGAAGACCGCGGCTGGTCAGGTGTCAGTGGCGATTGAAAACGCGCGCTTGTTCGCGGAAGAACAACGACGCACCCGGCAGTTTGCCTTTCTGAATAGCGTCTCCAAAACTGCGATCTCCAGTGAAGATGCCGAGCAGATGCTGGCGGAGATCGTGAGCCACATTCAGAAGAACTTCCAATTCGACCACATCGGAATCGGGATTCTTGATTACGCAACGAAGGAAATCGAAATCAAGGCTGAAGCCGGGAGCACGGCACAGGAGAAAGGCAAGAAGATTCCCGTCGGCACTGGCATTATCGGACGCGTGGCGCGTACTGGAGAAACCGCTCTGCTCCACGCGACTGAAGGCGGCCAGTTGCAGTCTCTGCTGCCGACCTCGCGCACCGTGCTGTGCATGCCGATCACTTACGGCGAATCGCTTCTGGGGATCCTCAACATCGAAAGCGCAGAAGAACGCGCCGTTTCCGACGACGACGTTCTGGTAATGAACACGCTGGCTGACCTGCTGGCAACCGCTCTGCACAACTCATTTGTGTTCCAGAAGCTGCAGCAGCAGTCGATCACCGACGGGCTGACCGGAATCAAGACGCGGCGTTTCTTCTGGGAGGCGCTGTCGGCAGAGTGGAAGCGGGCCTCGCGCTCGGGACGGCCATTCTCAGTGGTGCTGGTCGACCTCGACAAGTTCAAGGAAGTCAATGACTCGACCGGTCACCTGGAAGGCGACCTGGTACTGGCGCGCGTCGGACGCCTGCTTGAAAACAAATGCCGGCAGTCGAACGTTGTCGCGCGATATGGTGGCGACGAGTTCATCATCCTGATGCCGGAAACGTCAGTTGAACAGGCCCAGATACTGGCTGAACGCCTGCGCTTATGGCTGGCAACTGATCCCATGCTGAGCGAACACAAAATCACTGGAAGCTTCGGGGTCGCGAGCTTCCCGATACATGGATTTTCGGCGGAGAGCATCATCCGCGTCGCCGATATGGGAATGTACATCTCGAAGAAAGCCGGCGGAGATCGCGTTTCAACCGCCGAAGAATTCGAGCGCGAAGAGGGCGGCGTGCTGCACCGCCAACTAGTCTCCGGATACATCGAGGCGTTCCTGCAGCGTGAACGAACCGGGCCGGAACATCTGGAAGAAATGGTCAATACCCTGCGTAAACTCGCTACTTCGACCGAAGACAAAGAAGCTGTCGTGCTCAAGGACTCGATTGAAACTCTGGCGCGCGCGGCAGAATCGCGGGAGTTGCACGCTTCCGGTCACGGGGAAGCAGTGGCGCAGTATTGCGAAATGATTGGACGGGCGTTGAACATGGCGCCAGCGGACATCCGCGAGTTGAGCTTTGCCGCGCGAGTGCATGACCTTGGCAAAATGTTCGTTCCCGAGCGCGTGCTCAACAAACAGGGATCGCTCAGCGATGAAGAGTTTGAACTGATCAAGTCTCATCCGCGATTTGCGGGCGAAATTCTTTCCACGCTGCCGGATGGAGCGCGCGTAAAGCGCGCCGTCGAATGTCATCATGAGCATCTGGACGGAAGTGGCTTTCCGTCCGAGCTGCGCGGCGACGACATTCCTCTTTGGGCGCGCATCATTGCGGTTGCGAATACGTATGTAAATCTCACCAGCGATCGCGGTTTGACCCCGCCGAAAACCAGCGATCAGGCGATCATCGAACTCGAACGCGGTAGCGGGACGAAATACGACGGCATGCTGGTGCGGGTCCTGGCTCGTGAATTGAAGTCCGAGCGCAGCGTGCCCAACGTCGGCAGCTAACTAAGTCTGCTTCGCCACCAAGATCGACCCATCTGCCGCGGACCTGAAATCGTTCTCAACGAACTCGTACTTCTGACTCGACGGTCTTTGCGGTTAAGAGCGTGCGGTTAAGAGCGTTTGTTTCCGGCAAGGACGAAAGCCTTTAACCGCAGAGTTCGCCGAGTTAACCCAGAGCTCGCAGAGGGAAACTCTGCCAATTGCCAATCTGGTTCCTATGCTGGAAACTACCAGCATGCCCGTTTCGCTCTCATTGGACGGTAAGGTTGCACTCATCACCGGCGGCTCCCGCGGAATTGGCGCGGCCACGGTGCGAATGTTCGTTGAAGCGGGAGCAAGCGTTCTCTTCAACTACGAAAAAGCGAAGTCGGCGGCCGAGAAGCTGGTGCGCGAATGCGGCGAAGACCGGTGCGCGGCGGTGGCGTGCAATCTGGAAGGAACCGGCACGGCGGGGGAACTTGTACGGACGACGACAAACCGATTTGGCAGAATAGACATTCTGGTTGCCAATCATGGAATCTGGCCTGACGAGGACCTCGCCATCGAGAAGATGAGCGACGAGCACTGGCGTCGCACACTCGCAATTAATCTTGATTCTGTTTTTGCTCTGGTAAAGCACTCCGTCGCGGAAATGAAGAAGCACGCGAGTGCCAAGTCGCCGGCGCACATCGTTCTGATCAGCTCGACTTCCGCGCAGCGCGGCGAGGCTTTCCATTGCGACTATTCCGCCACCAAAGGCGCTATTGTCAGCTTGACCAAGAGCCTGGCTTCGGAGCTGGCGCGTGATCACATTTATGTAAACTCGGTCGCCCCTGGATGGGTGGACACGGACATGTCACGTCCGGCGCTCGACGATCCTGCCACCGCAAAAGCGGTGCTGCGCCCAATTCCGCTCGGGCGGGTGGGGACTCCGGAGGAAATCGCCGCGCCGATTCTCTTCTTGTGCACGCCTCATGCCGGCTTCATCACGGGCGAAATCTTCAACGTGAACGGCGGCGCAGTGCTCGTGGGTTGAGCGCTGGGCAGCATGAGCCCGGGAAACGCGTCTAATATAGACAGAGAATGAAATATGCGCGTATCTTTTCTGTGCTCAGCGTGTTGCTGCTGGCGAGTCTCTGCTTCGCCCAGGATTCCGCCCAAGACACTACAACCGCCACGCCTCAGGCGATACCGACCGACCAAGCCAATGCTCAAAAAGCGAAAAACGTGCTTGATCAGGCAATTCAAGCACTCGGGGGCCAGGCCTATTTGACCTGGACCGACCAGCAGGTTGAAGGACGCGCCTATAGCTTCCACCATGGGCAGCCGAACAGCGTTGGAACGCTGTTCTGGCGGTTCCGGAAATTTCCTGATAAAGAACGCGTTGAGCTCACCAAGAAGCGCGATGTGATCGAGATCTTCAACGGCGATAAGGGTTATGAAATCACCTACAAAGGCGTCCGCAATCTCGAGCACAAGGATGAACTCGATCCTTATTTGCGCCGTCGCCATCGTTCATTGGATAACGTCCTACGTGAATGGCTGAACCAACCGGGCGTGGCGCTGTTCTACGAGGGACGGAACATTGCCGCCCAAAAGGAGGCGGACCAGGTCACGATCATGAACAGCAAGAACGAGGGAGTGACTCTTTACCTCGACATCAATTCACATTTGCCTGTAAAGAAGAGTTTCACCTGGCGTGACCCTACCGACAAAGAGCGCAATGTCGAAGAAGAGATATTCGACAACTACAGGCAAGTTCAAGGCATTATGACGCCGTTCGATGTCACGCGAACCTTCAACGGCGACATGGCAGCGCAGTCGTTCCTGACCGACGCCAAGTACAACCAGAATCTGAGTGACTCGCTCTTCGATCCAGAGGCAGCGAAGTCATCCAAGAAAAAGTGATCGCGGGCAAAAACCGTGATGCGGGTTGCTGCACTCTACGATATTCATGGGAACCTGCCGGCGCTCGACGCAGTACTCGGCGAGGTACACCGGGCCGATGTTGATCTCATAGTTGTTGGCGGCGACGTGTTTCCTGGCCCGATGCCATGCGAAACTTTCGCGCGATTGCTCGAACTAAATATCCCAACGCGATTCATTCTTGGAAATGGCGATCGCGAAGTGCTCGCAGCGATGCGCGGCGAAGAGACGCGAAGCCTTCCCGAACAGGCTCTTCAGTCAATTCGATGGAACGCAGGCCAACTCACTTCTGAGCACGCGTCTGCAATTCGCCAATGGCCAACCACCATCTCCGACAACATAGATGGAATTGGTGAAACGCTGTTCTGCCATGCGACGCCAGGAAATGACACGGAGATATTCACCAAGCTAACTCCGCAAGAGCGACTCATTCCGGTCTTCTCGAATGTGAGCGCGAAAGTCGTTGTGTGCGGACACACGCACATGCAGTTTGACCGGAAGGTTGGTCATATTCGAATTGTAAATGCAGGAAGCGTCGGTATGCCTTTTGGCGAACCGGGTGCGTATTGGGTCCTGCTCGGACGCGAAATCGAACTGAAGCGAACCGCATTCGACCTAGCGGCAGCCGCAAAGGCGGTGAGGGCCACTTCATATCCGCAGGCAGAAGAATTTGCTTCCGGAAGCATTTTGCGGCCGCCTTCAGAAGAAAAAATGATCGAACTTTTCAGTCATCATGAACGACGGTAACTTTCTGGCTTCCCCTGCCTCTTAGTGTAAATTATTGTAAATAATTGATTTATATGCGTAACGACTGAGCATATTGGGTCACAAGTGTGGCGGAATTGCCACATACAAATTTTTTCCCTGGCTATTAATCTGAATAGCAGGAGAGCCCCTGATATTCGAGCAAACATTGCGCACGGCAACCAAGTGCCAGGGAGTCGGCCTGCACTCGGGTGCTCCGGTGAAGCTACAAATCCTGCCTGCGCCTGCCGGCACCGGAATTCTCTTCAAACGCGTAGACCTCGACGGCTTCGAGATTGAAGCCGTGGGCAGAAATGTGGCCCGCGTCAGCTACGCAACCAGCTTGATGAAAAAGGGCGTGCTGATTTCGACCACCGAGCACCTGCTGTCGGCATTCGTCGGGATGGGAATCGACAACGCCACAGTGGAGCTTGACAATTTAGAAGTTCCAATTCTGGACGGCAGCTCGCGTCCTTTCATTGACCTCATTAAAAAGGCCGGGATCCGTAAGCAACGACGTCCACGAACCTACCTGCGCATTCTCCGGCCGCTCGAGATGAGAGAAGGAAACAAGTTCATTGGCGTTTATCCTTCCGAAAGCTATTCAGTCTCATACACCATCAATTTTCCTCATCCGCTGATTGGCAAGGAATCTTTTTCTATCGAGTTGACCAACGGGCAGTATGTCTCGAGTATTGCTTCGGCGCGGACGTTCGGGTTTTTGCACGAAGCGGATGCAATGCGCCAGCAAGGATTGATTCGCGGCGCATCGTACGACAATGCTCTGGTGCTTACGCGCGAAGGGCTGGAAAACCCACCACTACGTTTTCCGGACGAGTTTGTGCGCCACAAAATTCTGGACTTAATCGGCGATCTGGCACTGATCGGACGGCGAATTTTGGGTAAAGTCGTGGCCGACCGGGCTGGGCACGCGATGCACACCGCACTGGTCTCGCGGCTGCTGCGCGACCGCACGGCCTGGCAGGAAACTACTCTCGACGAGAACGACGCCGAATCCTACGCGGAAAATCAGCTGCAATCGGCGCTCCACACGCTCAACTAATCTGCACCGTGAGGGCTGGGTTCACTGAGCTCAGTGATTGCTTTTTCTTCCACTAGCCGCTGCAACTCTGCGCGGGTGAGTGCCGCCAGGCTCTGAGCGTGCAGTTTCGCGGATTCCTGGCACTCGCGCGAGAGCTGTGCCACTCGGACCGCCAGCAACGGTGCGTCCTGCTCGATCATACGCAGCAGCCGCTGGGCGCGGTCGATCTTCAGGTCAATTGGCAGGCTGGACATAGTGCATTCAGGATTTCGCAGCAGCGCTTTGATCGCAAGTCCCAAGTGAGATTCGCTCGGATCGCTACTAACAATACTTTTTACTGGTAACGCCTGGCGGAAAACCTCACACTTAAGAAAGCACAATGCACAAAGTGGTCTATCTCTCGCTGGGGTCGAACGTCGGTGATCGCGAGGCGAACCTGCGGGAGGCAATTGCGAAACTTTCCGAGTTGGGGGAAGTAACAGCAGTTTCTTCTTTTTACGAAACTGAGCCGGTCGAAACCAGCGCACAACCATGGTTTTTGAATTGCGTGGTGAAATTTGATACGGAAAAAATGCCTCGGCAGTTGATTGCCGCCATCCTCAGCATGGAGCAAAGCATGGGCCGCCAGCGCCGGAAAGAGAAAGCTCCGCGCACGATTGACATCGACATACTGTTGTTCGGCACTTCGATCATCGAACTGCCTTCATTAACGGTCCCCCATCCCAGAATGCATCAGCGGCGTTTTGTCCTCGAGCCGATGGCGGAAATTGCGCCGGACGCAAGACATCCGGTGTTCAAGAGAACAATCCGCGAATTGCGCGATGCGCTGCCACCCGGCCAGCAGGTTAAGAAGATGGCTGCCGGCTAGCGGCTTCCCGATAGGTCTTCTTCGTCACGCTTCCCTGGAAGTAGCACAGCGGTAACCTGTGTCGCGACAATGCGGCAACTATAATCGCGACAGTGGCAACTATTGAAATCGCGAAGCGCGCGGCGACGCGCCCGACCTGGGCGGAAGTTTCTCTTTCTACTTTGAAACAAAATTTTCGGACGGTCGCAGACTATATTGGTCGCGAAGTGACTGTGTGTGCTGTGGTTAAGGCCTACGCGTATGGACACGGCGCGGTCGAGTGCGCGGCGGCGCTGGAGCGGGAGGGCGCAACCTGGCTCGGCGTAACTTCGCTCGATGAAGCCATCCCACTACGCGAAGAAGGGATTGCGACCCGAATTCTGCTGATGACCGGTTTCTGGCGCGGAGAAGAAGAAGAAATTATTCGGCTCCGCCTAACCCCGACAATTTGGGAACTTGCGCAAATCGAAATGCTGGATCGCGCGGCGGAGCGGCTGGGAGTTTCGCAACACGCAGTTCACCTCAAGGTCGACACCGGCATGGGACGGCTGGGCGCGGCGCCGGAAGATCTATCGCAGATTTGCGCGGCGCTGAAAGCGGCAACCCATCTGAGAGTTGAGGGGTTCTCCACGCACATTGCGTCTTCCGAAGTTCTCGACGCGCCATCGGTCGCTGAACAGTTGAAAGTGTTCGCCGGCACGCGCGCGGTTCTTCACGAACACGGATTCGATCCTGCGCTCGTTCACGCTGCAAATACTTCGGCCGTAATTTCTCATCACGAGAGCTGGAACACAATGGTGCGGCCCGGGCTCGCACTCTACGGCTACCACCTTCCCTTCGAGCGCGCAGGGCGGACGGTGAGCGGGCGTGGACTCAAGCTGGATGTGAAACCAGTCTTGACCTGGAAGACGCGCATTCTTTCCCTGCGTGACATGCCCGCGGGTCAGGCAGTGGGTTACGGCGGAACCTACGTGACCAAGGCACCTACGCGAATTGCCATCCTGCCAGTCGGCTACGCGGATGGGCTGAACCGCGAACTATCCTCCAAGGGACGGGTCATCGTGCGCGAACACTACGCCCCAATCGTAGGCAGGATTTCAATGGATCTTACAACCGTGGATGTAACCGGAATTCCTGATGTCAAAGTTGCAGACGAGGTGATTCTGCTTGGATCGCAGGACGGGCTCAGTGTCGATGCGCGCGAGCACGCCGAGCTGGCGCACACGATTCCATACGAGATTCTGTGCGCAATTTCGAAGAGAGTGCCGCGAAAATATTGCTGAGTCGGCTCAGATTGCCCGCGCCTTTCTGGCTTCCATATATTTGCGCAGTACAGTATTGATCGTGGTCTGATATCCCCGGCCATGTTTACGAAAAAAAGTAAGCACATCGGGGTCAAGACGAAGGGTTATCTGTTTCTTTTTCCCCGGCCAGCGGAAAGCTCGTGAGAAAAATTCCGGCCCAAGCTCTGGGACCTCTGAGACATCAATTCTGGAATCGGGCAAACCGTCAACTCGTTTCCAATTCGTCTTTGATCGCCCTCTCGTATTCTTTGCTTTCACGGCTAGTTGCCTTTCTCAATGAAGTACTTCCCAGACTGCGCGTTGGTTGCTCGCTGCTCACCGCTCGCTGCTGAATGCTGACTGCTGAGTGCTGAACGCTCAATCCTGCCCTATCCCCACTGCTATCCTATTTCCAATGCCCTCACTCTACGCCCGCTGGATGTACAACTGGGAGACGCGGCTAACGTCGGTGGACAACAACCGCGTAGTGCGTCCGCTTGAGTGGGGCATCGATTGGGCGCGCGATTGGCCCTGCCGTAACGGGTTTCTTTCGCCCCAAAGCGATCAGGAGCGCGAGCACTATCTCCGCGAGTACAACCTGCGTGCGGTCGCGAACAGCGACGAATTCTTTTCGTACAAAAGCCCAACGGATTTTCGGCTCCAAAGGCGCGAACTGCAGGTGTTCAGCACGCGCGAAATTCCTGATGCGAAGCTCGAAGCCAAAATTCGCGGAACACAAGCTGACTTTCTGCGATTTACCTCGCCGGTACGCACGCCGTATCCAGAAAACAATCTTGCGAACGCACGCTGGTTTCCCGCCCAGGGCACGAGCGCAGTAGTTTTATTGCCACATTGGAATTCTGACGCGCTGGCGTACTCGTCTTTGTGCAGAATCCTGAATCGGCTGGGAGTCTCAGTCCTGCGACTGAGCATGCCCTACCACGACATTCGCCGTCCGGCAGAAACCCGCCGCGCAGACTACGCGGTTTCTGCAAACATAGGCCGCACGCTGGATGCTTGCCGCCAGGGGGTCATCGATGTCCGCTGCTGCCTCGACTGGCTGGAGCAACAAGGCTACAAGCGGCTGGGAATCGTCGGTACCAGCCTCGGCTCCTGTTATGCATTTCTCGCCGCCGCGCACGATCCGCGAATCAAAGTCGCCGCTTTCAATCACGCATCGACATATTTCGCGGATGTCGTCTGGCATGGACAGTCGACGCGACATATTCGCGAAGGGCTTGAGCCGGCTATCGATCTCGAAAGACTACGCGGCCTGTGGAGCGCCATCAGCCCCATGTCGTACTTTCAGCAATACGCCCGCTGGCCGAAAAAATCGTTGATCGTGTATGCAAAATTCGACCTGACATTCCTGCCCGAATTCTCGAAGCAAGTGGTCGCGGAGTTCGCGCGCTACAATCTCGACCATAAGGTCGTAGCCCTTCCCTGCGGTCACTACACGACCGGCGAAGCGCCCTATAAATATTTCGATGGCTGGCATCTTGCTTTTTTTATAGGCCGAAGCTTCAAGGCGCTGAGTTAGACTGCGTACAGCAGTCCGCGCGTACCTCGTCTGTTCTCGCTCAAGCTTGGAGGATTATGGACGAACACAAAGGACCATTGACAGGCCAAAAGTTCTATTTCCATCCGGGGTTGAGGGCCGTGCTCTACGGCCTGCTGGTCCTTACCTTCCTTGTTATCGCCGATCAACTTTCGGTCTATTACGGATTGCGAGAATCGCAACGTGTAATCGACGACTTGAGCGGCGCACTCATTGCCGGATTGCTGGTGTATCGTCACGAGTACGCGAGGTCGAAATATCTGAATGAGAAATTAAAGACAATTGAAATGATGAATCATCACGTGCGCAACGCACTGCAGGTCATTGTGGATTCGGCTTATCTGCATGGACACGCCGAGCAGGTTCAGCAGATACAGGATTCGGTGAAACGGATCGATTGGGCCTTGCGGGAAATTCTTCCAGGGCGGGTGTTGGACCAATATGAAGCTCCGCAGAAACCGCCCGACAAAAACGATGCAAAGGCCAAAGGGCGCTCGGCAGCTTGAGGTTTGAGCGTGGCCATTCCGAACCGCGGAGTTTAGGATATTGCACATGAAATCTTCTTCCATGAGCAGGGGCTTGCCAGAGGTTGATCCCGAGATTGCCGCTGCAATCGACCACGAAACCCGCCGTCAGCATGAAGGGCTGGAGCTGATCGCGTCCGAAAATTTCGTGAGCGAAGCCGTGCTCGAAGCTATGGGCTCGGTGTTCACGAATAAATACGCCGAGGGATATCCCGGCAAGCGCTACTACGGCGGATGCGAGTACGCGGACGTTGTCGAGAACCTTGCTCGCGACCGGGCGAAGCAATTGTTTAGCGCGGAGCACGCCAATGTGCAGCCGCATTCGGGATCCTCGGCGAACATGGAAGCGTACGCATCGGTATTGCAGCCGGGCGATACGATTCTCGGCCTCAACCTCGCGCACGGCGGACACCTCACGCACGGTCATCATTTGAACTTTTCCGGTAAGACATACAAGATCGTTCCTTATGGTGTGACAAAAGAGACAGAGACGATCGATTACGACGATCTCGAGAAGATTGCCGAGCGCGAGCATCCCAAGCTGATCATCGGCGGCGGGAGCGCGTATCCGCGAATCATTGATTTCGCGCGCATGCGGCAGATTGCGGATAAGGTGGGCGCGCTGTTTCTGGTGGATATGGCGCACTTCGCCGGACTGGTAGCAGGCGGCGTTCACCCTTCGCCGGTGCCGCACGCACACATCGTGACTTCGACCACGCACAAGACTCTACGTGGTCCTCGCGCGGGGATGATTCTCTCGAAGCAGGAATTCGCCGCTGCGATCGACAAAGTTGTTTTTCCCGGAATGCAGGGTGGGCCGCTGGTACACATCATCGCCGCGAAGGCTGTCTGTTTCCGCGAGGCACTGCAGCCCGAGTTCCGCGACTATGCGCGGCAAATCGTTGCCAACGCTAAGGTGCTCGCTGAAACTTTGGCAGCAGAAGGATTCCGCATCATTTCCGGCGGAACTGACACACACCTGATGCTGATCGATGTGTTCTCAAAAGGCATGCTCGGCAGCGAAGCGGAAAAGGCTTTGGGTGAGGCCGGAATTACGGTCAACAAGAATGCCATCCCGTTCGATACCAATCCGCCGATGAAGCCGAGCGGCATCCGCGTGGGCACGCCTGCACTGACGACGCGCGGCATGAAAGAACGCGAGATGCGCCAGGTCGGCCACTGGATCGCAGAGGCGCTGAATAACCGCAACGATTCATCGGCTCTCAGCCGGATACGCCAGCAGGTCACGGAGCTCGCCGATGCGTTTCCGCTGTATGCGGAGCGCAGGGAGAAGTCGCACGCTGGGGTATAAGGCAAACGAGCTGTTGGAAGCCGCGAATTAGATGTCCACCCAAAGCCTTTTGCTTACTTCATCTCGATTGGGATTCGCGCATCGACAGTCCTCTGTATGTGGTCATCTAGGTCAGTATCAAATTCCAAGCCATAACAGAGCCACGTAGCATGAGGCTTGTAATACTTGACCCGAACGGAGATTGGCTGGCGCTCGTACGCGACGAAATAGTGCTGATATACAAACATTCCCGCAACGTTCGTTTCGGCCAGGAGAGTATGTGAAATGTAGGAACCGGCTAGGCTTGGGAAAGATGAAAACTGTTCTTTTAGCTGATCTACCTTGTCGGGTACCTTTTGCATCGCCGGATTCGTTCCGAACATGTACTCAACTGCGCCCGAACCGTCGCCTTTTTGCAGCATATTGAAGAATCTGTCTGAAATGGCTTGGTAGGAGGGGCTTGGGATTTGTTGCGCGCGACTCATGTCGTGATCGCCGATCGTCCCAAGCAGCACTAACAAACAAATCGAAAAAGTGTATTTTCGGACCTGCATGATTCCTCCCGGAAATGCGGTTTTGCGGGACGAATGTAGTGCATTTACAGTCTCTCGTCTAGTGAACAAGCGTGTTCAGTTCGCCTGAGCCTTCGTGCTCACCGAGTGCGACATTCGTAATAATGGTTACAATCTCCCTGTGCGCATTGCCATCGATATTCGCCGCATCAATGAATTCGGCGTGGGGACTTACACCCGCAACATCATTCGGGCACTTGCGCAACTCGATAATGCGAACGAGTACTTCCTGCTTGGGCCAACGGAAAAAGTCAGTGAAATTGGCAAGCTGCCCAAGAATTTTCAGGCGGTAGCGCTGTCGCGGAGCGAAACACTCCGTGGCGAACTTCAATGCCGCGCAGTCGTAAAACGGCTCAATTGCCATCTAACGCATATCCCGCATTTGTTCTGGTTTCCGCGCGGATTGCCTTGCCCTTACGTGGTGACCGCTCACGACCTGCTCGACCACATGTATCGCGCGCGCACCGGATCGAGTATCAAGCGCTTTCTGCATTTCAATCTAACCAAACGTGTGCTGCAGCATGCCGACCGAATTTTCGCAGTCTCGCGGTTCACGAAAAACGAAATACAGAAATTGTTTGGAATCCATCCCGGCAAGATCGACGTGGTCTATAACGCCATCGACCAGCGCTTTCTGACCGGTCACGCCACCGACGCCGACCGGCAGTTTCTGGCTGAGCGCTACCAGGTGACGTATCCGTTCCTGCTCTATGCCGGACGAATCAGTCCGCACAAAAACCTGGTGCGGATCATCGAGGCCTTTTCCGCGCTCAAGGCCGACCTTGGGAAGCAGGAGTTCTATCCGGACCTGAAGCTCATCATTATTGGCGACGAATTGTCGAAGCACCCGGACCTCCGGCGGACGGTGGTGCGTGGAGGCGTGCAAAACGATGTGCGCTTTATGGGGTTCGTTCCCATTGAGGTGCTGCGAATTTTTTATGATCTGGCAAAGGTATTCGTATTTCCGTCGCTATATGAAGGCTTTGGTCTGCCGCCGCTCGAAGCCATGGCGCACGGCACGCCGGTCTTGACCTCGAACACGTCGTCGATCCCAGAAGTTGTCGGCACCGCCGCGGTGATCGTGAATCCTGAAAATGTCTTCGAGATCAAGCGCGCGCTGGAGCGTGTGCTGCTCGACCAGCAACTGCGCGAAAAAATGCGGCTGCGCGGATACGAGCAGGTGAAGAAATTTTCCTGGAATAGCGCGGCACAGGCGATCCTCGGGACATACGAGGAGATTGTGGGTGGGAAGGTCCGCGCACAGCCCGCGCAGAAGGTCGTGAACTCCTAGAGGCAGTCGTTGGTTGCTTCGTCCTTCCGCTTCTCAGGCTGGCTAGAAACCGTCCCTGGTCGTTGGCAACGCCTGAGGTTTTCAGGCTTTTGTCAGCGGTTGGCCGGGCGACTTGCGGGCCAGCAGCGACAATTTCCCATTCAGTTGCGTGCGTTCGGATTCATTGGAAGCGGCGGCAATACGCTTGCGGAGCTTGAGGATTTTCTCTTTGCGGGTGCGGCGGCGGCGAATTTCCGGGCGACGGCTGGGTGCGGACATTTGATCTCCTGATCGCAATCCAATGCGTTTTATGTGGAGTGAATATTGAAAGCGGAATTGCCGTTTAAGTCAAATTCTTCGCCAGGGATCTACACGGATTCAAAAAAAGCTTTAACCGCAAAGGACGCCAAGATCGCGAAGAAAGGCTTTCTTCAAATCCGTGTTTATCCGCGAAAATCCGTGGTGACGAAGTTACAGGAAGAGATCTCGCGGCCCGTGAGTCCCCAATTTGCGGCTTTGCGCAAAAAAACAGGGCTGGCGTTTTGCCAGCCCAAGTCAGAGTTAGCTGAAATCAATGGCCGTGTTGGTGGCCTTTCGATTCATGCTGCCCATGCGCCGCGTTTTCATGCTGGGGCGCATTGACGTGTTGAGCATGCGGCGCGTTCATGTGCTCCGCATGGGGACTGTTCTGGTGTGGGGCGTTCGCCGGATGATAGGACGTCGGGTGTGGCGCGCCACCGTGGTTCTCTGGATGACCGTTGTTTTGCCGACCGATATTCCGCGCCGGTTCCGGATGCGGCACTGGGCGATTCATTGCGTGCGCTTCCATGTGGCGGTTCTCGGCCGGGCGAGGTGCGTGTTCAACGCGTGCTGGACCGCTGTGGCCATGGAATTCTCCGGGCCGTGCGGTTGCACCCATCGAAGGACGCCCATGGTTTACAGACGCCAGGAACTCGCGGTTCCCGCGCGCGCCGTGTTCGTGATCGATCTGGACGTGTGTGGGCTGAAAATGGTGCTCGTGGAGTGCTACCTCTTCAAAATGCGTCGGTCGAGCATGCAATCCGCCGGGGCCACCGTTGAAGCTCACTCGAGTGACTTCGCGCCTCACAACCACCTTGTTGTAAACGTGAACATTCGTGATCCTTACATTGGTGACGGAGCGGTTATAGAAGAAGTGTCCGCTGCGCCATTCACCGCCAACGAACCCGACGCCACCGTATCCGAAGCCATAGTTCACGCCGCCGTAGAAGCCGACGTGCGGACCCCAATAGCCGGCATGCCAGAGGTAAGCCCCGCTCTCCCATCCCCAGTACCCTGGCGTCCAAAGCAAGCCGGGCTGCGGCGCTACTACCCAAGTTCCAGGTACCCAGTAATAACCATCTGCCCCGTAAGCCCAATAGCCAGGGGTCCAGATATAACCGTCACCCGGGCAAGGCGGCTGCGTATAAACCGGCAGCGCCGGCGGAGCGATGCGGACCGAGATGACAACTCCTGCGAAGGATGCCGCCGGAATGGCCAACATCACAAAAGCCAGCAACAACCAGCGAACAGAGCGCATGATCTGCATGATTTTCCCTTTCGTTCTCTACACGCGAAAACCGCGCGTGTTCGGGATTCGCCGGTCGCCTTCGGAACGATTGCGGCGTTTGTTACATGGTCTGGTTTCGGCCGGCGCTGTTCTCTGCTGTATAAACGCCGCTTCCGGAAATTTGTTGTGGACGAAGGGTATGCTGATTCTACAGCTTTGTTTGCAATAACTTGCTGCAGAGATTACGAAAGAGAATTACGTCAGTAATGGGTTGCTAGATGGTTTAGAAACAATGGATTGAGTCCGCGCCAGACACCCGAATTATGGCAGCCGGTCGAGTTTCCACAGCTCGATACGTCGAGTCTGGTATCCTCTTCGCTTACTAGCTCCTAAGAGTTGTATCGCTTACATTTTTCAGACCGCATGTCATCTCCTTCGCGCGCCGCTAATACGGAACTGCTCTCTGCAATCCAGGACGCCAAGAATCGCCTGCCGTATCTCTCGCCCAACGACTGGGCGCTGATGATCGACCGTTCCAAGCAGGTGAGCTTGAAAAAGGGGCAAATTCTCATCCAGCAGGGCGTGGAATCGAAGGTGATGTACATCATCGCAAAGGGAAAGGTCAGCGTCAGCGTCTTCGGGACGTCACTGGGTAAAATCAATCCTGGGGAAATCTGCGGCGAGATGGCTTTTCTCGAGGGCAGCATTCCCAGCGCGACAGCCACTGCAGAGGAACCGGTACAGGCATTTGCAATCGAATGGAAGACGCTCACGGAACTATTTGAGCTGTTCCCGCACCTGGCTTCGCGCTTTTACCGCTCACTCGCGGTGAACTTATCGCGCCGCCTTCGTGACCAGCTCGTTCCAAAAAAGTTCTGATGTTGGATAACCGGTATTTATGTGGATTTGGGTTTAGGCGCCGGTTGGACTGCATCTGCTTGGGGCGGTTCTGACGGTTTAGCTGCTAAATCCAACGCTTTGATCAGGTCGTTCGCGAGTTCCGTCACTTTGTCGGAGTCTTGCTCTTCGGAGACCTGCCTGGCTATTTCTTGCCACGTCATAGGTCTTCTTTCTTCGGGGAGCTGCCATTTCAGCGCTGTCGATTTCGCGATTGATAGCGCTTTGGCTTCGAGCTGAACGAAGCGATTGCCAGCGTGGCTCCGGCACAAACTTCTTGAGAGAAGCGCAACACCATTGAGCTTAGTTGAATAGTCCGATTCGTACGGTGCACACATTTTTTACCGTGCTCGATAATTCCTCCCGCCCTGGCGAGCCTGTCCCTCAAGGCTTTTGGAACGTTCTCAGAGGTGAGTCTGCCACTCTCGTGCATGCTGCTAACTTATCGAACCAAGTAGCTCCAAATCAGTCGGCAAAATGACGTTTTATGTGAGTTCTTGACCGGTACGGTCATGGAACCGAAATAGAAAGTGCACCGGGTAGCGGCGCACCTGGCGCTCTGGTTCGATTACCTAGAATCTCGCTCGAATAAGGCGCATTTTTTGTGCTTGGCGAGCTTTGCGGCTTTTGTTTGCGAACTCGGCGGCTAAAAGCTCTTACCGCAAAGGGCGCTAGGATTCGCCAAGGACGCGATGAAAATCTTGAAAGCCGACGCTTGCGCCAATTTCAGAATAGCTGGGCGTGCATCGCCCCTCGCTTGCTGCCGGCAGGGAGCATTTTGCAAACTACCGCCGTGGAAAATCTACCATCTTAGAGCCTGACAGAATGGCCGCGGGATGCGAGTGCCACGCCTGATCGAAGATCAGTTCGACAAAGTATCAGATCAGCCAGGGCGGGAGAGAAAGACAGGAGCAAAGCGTTGGATACAAATGAAAACCTGCTTGATCGCGTGGAAAAGACCGGATTCACGTTCATGATGACCGATATTGCCTTGGCCTTGACTATGGCCCACATTGCTGCCGATTCGGAGCACGATTCCGAGAAGAAGGCCCGGAACCAGGAAAATGCAAGAAGGGCCCATGACACGATTCTCCGCATCGGAAGCAAGGCACCACTTACGGAAGATGAAAGAGTTGAACTACACGATAAGCTGGGCGAGCTTCGGTCTGCGCTAGAGAAGCTGGGAGAAGTCTTTTGACGCGGTCAGCCGCGTGTCCCGGATCCCAAGAAGATGAGAAGGCGCCCACGCGCCTTCTCTCACGAGCATTTATGCAGCCGCGCTGCGGACGGCATCGGCAGCTTCTTCCTTGTAAACCCAGGCGCCGATAATCGCTGCGATCACAAGCTCAAACAACGCAACCACACCGGTGATAACCATCAGCCGCGTTGGAAAGATCCCAGACGGATAGTTCGCAAGGTTCGCCAGTAGCACCGCCAAGAACCAGGTCACCAGTCCGGCCCGCCCAGCGGTGCCCACGCCTGCTCCATATCGTGGGCGAATCGCGGCGTAAATCCAAACTGCGGAGATTCCCGCGAGAAAACCCCAGACGTTGTAAATTGCGATTGCAGTACCGCTGATCTCCGGCGACTTTCCTAGTGCCTGCATTGCCTGACCCCAATCGGCTTTCAGGACCACTCCATTGGTTACGAACTCGACAAGATTTATCACGACTCCAGCCAACAAGCCTCCCAACACCACACGGCCCCGATTTGTGTGTGCCATAGTTTCTCCTTTGTGCCGCCCGGGATAGCGTGGCGGCAACGATACCAAAAGCGGCGCAATTATGCGCCTTTATTGGGGGCTTGCCAATGGCGAAAATTGTGCGCTCGAGGAATAGAACTATGAGCTAGATCACTCTGCCAGCCGCCTTACGCCTGCCGTGATTGGAAGGAAGTCGCGGAGAATCTCAGAAAAACGAAGAGAGCAATTTGTGCGACGAGCGCCGCAGCACTGTCGAGGATGACATCGTGAATGGCGCCGGTCCGGGATGGGTCGAAACTCTGGTGCCACTCATCGAACATCGCCACCAGCGACGTACTCAAAAACGCAACCGTTGCCCATTGCAGGCACCATGCGGTGCTCAGGCGCGGGAATGTTGCGCGCCAGGAGCGAAACAGCAGAAAACTCAGTATGAAATAGCCCACGAAGTGCCCGGCTTTGCGCAGAAATCCATGTAAAACGGCGAACTTCGCTGCACTTATGTGGAACAGAAAATGAAAAATCGGGTAAAGAATTCGGCCGGTATGTTCGGAGGATCCGACCTCGGACTCAAGCACGATCACGCCCAGCCAGATGAGAGTGGGGATCCAAACTTTGAGGATGCGCTTGGTGGAGGAGGTCAAGTCACTACATTCTAGCAATCGACTGAAGAACTTCTAGACTCTTCCTGCGCTACACTCAGGAGCCATGATTCGAAGAAGCCGCACAGTACTTGCTTTTTTGCTTGCTCGCGCTGCGATTTAGCGAAACGACCAGATAGTCTGAAGCCGGAGATGTCAGGTTGCGGAGTGACACCGTGAAGATCACGAATGTTCATGACACAATACTTGCCAATGTCTCTCAAACGTGGCACGTTCCGCGTTTTGAAGAATGCAAGACATGGAAATCTCTCAACTAGAAGTGTTTCTGGCCGTAGCGCGTGAGGGTGGCTTCTCCCGCGCCGCCGAAAAACTCTATCGCACACAGTCCGCTGTCAGCCAAGCTGTCAGAAAGCTCGAAGCTGAACTGGGTGAACCGCTGTTCGACCGCTCCACCCGAGACGGCATGCTGACGGACGCCGGCCAGGTCCTACGCGAATATGCCGAGCGCCTGCTGAATTTGCGCGAGAATGCGCGCGAGGCGTTGGGCGAATTGCGCGAATTGCAAAAAGGCAAGCTGGTTGTGGGCGCTAACGAGTTCACGGCCCTATACCTACTGCGTGTGTTGGCCGAATTCCAACGTCTGCATCCAGCTATTCGCATCGTCGTACAACGCTCGCTCGGCAGCCAGATTCCCGATGATGTCCGCCGGCATAACTGCGAATTCGGCGTGCTCACGTATGATCCCGGCGATCCCGAACTTGCTTCGGTGGTTGTGTATTCGGATGAACTGATTTTCGTTGTTCCTGCCAAGCATCCTCTGGCGCGTGAATCGAAGGTGAGTATTCGCCAGTTGGGCGCTGAATCGTTTGTCGCACACATCGTTTCGTCGCCTTATCGCGAAAAAGTTATTCAGGCATTCGCGAAGTATAAGACCCCGCTACACATGGGAGTCGAGTTACCAACATTACAGGCGATCAAACGTTTCGTCGCGATGGGCAATGGAGTGGCGTTCCTACCCGAGATCAGCGTGGAAGACGAGATCGCGCGCGGCGACCTGGTGCGGATTCCGGTCGAGGAACTGCGCGTGCATCGTAAGCTGCGCCTCATTTACAGGAAATCCGCCGGGCTTTCACATGCCGGCCGCGCGTTCCTGAAAGTTGTCGAGTCCGTTGCTCACGCCCAAGGCGGACGTTACTGCTTCGATCGCGCGAAGTAGATTTTCCGGTTAAGAATTTGTCACGACGTTTGGCGCGAACCGGCCGACAGTGTACGCTCATTGTGTCGTCTCCACCCTCTTAGCCCAGCAGGTTGCGGGAGCTTTCGCGTTGCGGCATCGAATTTTTCGAACGGCGGTCTGTCTCTTTTTTGCGCTCTCAGGTCTTGTGCTGTTCGCTCAAAGCCAACAATTCACCATCAGCGGTACTGTTCAGGATTCGACCGGAGCAGTAATTCCCAATGCGCAGGTCACCCTGACCTCTCAAGGCCGCTCGCAAGCGACCACCACCAGCTCCGACGGCAAATTCGTCTTTACGATTGCAGGCGGAAGTTCCGGCTCAGTTCGCGCTGCCGCGGACGGATTCGCTCCTTCTGAGCAGACCTTCTCTGCGAGTTCGGAATCGGTTGAACTGAAGTTTGTTCTGCGTGGTGTAGCTCAGGCCGAACGCGTCGTTGTCACTGCTGCGCGCAGCGGAATAAAGTTGTCCGAAGTTCCCGGAAGTGCGGTGCAGCTCTCGATCGAAGATATTGCTGCCAATCCGTCGCTTACCACGGACGAGATGCTTCGGCAGGTCCCTGGATTTTCACTGTTTCGCCGTTCCAGCAGCCGAATTGCGAACCCCACCACGCTTGGAGCATCGCTTCGCGGGCTGGGCGGGAGTGGCCCCAGCCGCGCCCTGGTGCTCGAAGACGGCGTGCCACTTGTCGATCCTTTTGGAGGCTGGGTTTACTGGGACCGCCTTCCGCGCGCCGAACTGTCGAGTGTGGAAGTGTTTCGCGGCGGAGAGTCGAATCTTTATGGCAGCGACGCTCTCGGCGGCGTAGTTCAATTCCTGACTCGTGTGCCGACCGGCCCGGTTTTTTCGGCCGATATTTCTTATGGCGCCGAAAATACTCCGGACCTTTCCACCTGGGCGGGAACCACGATTTCGCGCTGGGACTTTGAAGCGGCGGCGGACATGTCTCGCACCGATGGTTATGTACTCGTTCCAGCCGCAGAACGGGGCGCAGTCGATGCGGCCGCTAACTCCAAACACGCCACCATCGACGGTGGGCTTGGTTATCGGATATCTGATGCAGGACGAGCATTCCTGCGCGGTACTTTCTTTGACGAATCACGCAACAACGGGACAGTCCTGCAAACCAACAGCACCGGCACCGGTATTGGAGTGGCAGGACTTAACACCTCACTCGGATCTCGTGATTCCATTCTTGCCAGAGTCTTCGGCCAGGCCCAAGGCTATGACCAGACATTTACCGCTGTAGCAGCAGATCGAAATAGCGAAGCATTAACGAATCTTCAGCACGTGCCATCGCAGGCCCTCGGAGGCGCTCTCCAGTGGAACCATACGCTGACGAATCACACTCTGATCGGTGGAGTCGATCTCGAAGAAGTTCTCGGCACAAGCAACGAACAACTCTTTTCTTCGACCACCGGGGCGCACTTTGCCAATAACATCGCCGGCGGACGACAACGCTCAACCGGAATCTTTGGTGAAGACATATTCCATGCGGGGAAGTGGACCATCATTGCCGGCGCGCGTTGGGATGATTGGCACAATGTAGACGGCAGCAACATCAGAATTTCCTTGCCCGCATCCACCGCGGCAGGACAGTTTTTTCCTGATCGAAGCGAGACCTCGTTCAGTCCGCGTCTTTCCGTCATGCGGAACGTGACCAGCAATGTCGCGGTTTGGGTCTCCGGGTATCGAGCATTCCGCGCTCCCACCCTGAATGAGCTCTATCGCAGCTTCCGCCAGGGAAGCGCGGTGACGAATGCCAACGCTTTCCTTCGTGCGGAACGCCTTACTGGCGCAGAAACCGGAGCGCGCACAACCGCTTTCCATAACAAAGCTGAGTTTCGTGGAACATTCTTTTGGGCCGACGTAGTCGATCCGGTCACGAACCTTACGCTCTCGACGACACCGGCACTGATTACTCGCCAGCGTCAAAATCTCGGCCGCACTCGGTCCTTTGGCACTGAACTCGACAGTGTTCTGCACCTTACCGACACGGTTCAATTCTCAACGGGATATCAATTCGTGCACGCCTACGTTGCCGAATCGCCGACTCTTGAAGGCAAACTGGTGCCCGAAGTCCCCGGCCACCAACTCACCTGGGAAGTCCGTTATTGGAATCCGAGCCGTCTGCTGCTCAGTGTGGAAGGGCGTTACTCCAGCTCGCAGTGGGATGACGATCTCAACACGCTTTTTCTCGGTCGCTATTACGTGGTGAACCTGCTGGCTGGCCGAGAAATCAGACGAGGACTACAAGCCTATGTTGCGGTTGAGAATTTGCTGAATCAGCGCTATGCCTTCCAGATATCTCCGCCTGTGCAGGCGCTTGGTGCGCCGATTCTCGCCCGCATCGGCATTCGTTACGACTTTCCAGGAACAAGATAAGGAAAGCAATCGGCTGCTTCTATGGCGTGTTTGTGTCCCGCTTGAGGCCGAGCGCCGTATCTGCCAGGTCGAGGTAGTGTTCCAGGCGCGACGGATCTTTGGAGCGTTCACCCAGCGGAAGCAGCCGTGGTCCTTCGTCGCGTGCCGCTTCCGAAGTGGGTGGAATCCGCTGCACTCTGCTGAGTACCCGCTTAGGATTGGGTACTTTCTCCCCTTTACGCTTCAAACCGCTCCCCTGGACAATTTCATCCAGAGTACTACGAATTCTTCCTTTCAGAGTCCTGGTGAAGGGTCACAGATGCACTTGCGTGTGTCCTGCCGGCAGAAAAGGCCAGTCCACGGTCGTGCTCGACTGGTGGCGCGCCGGCAAGCTCGCGCCTGTGGTTCTCGATTTCTCGCAATTGCCGAATGATTGCTGTTTCTTCGCGCGTGTACTCGTCTTCCGAAATTTCTCCGCATTCGAGTCTCAACTGCAGTTCCAGCAGTTTCTCTTTAATTGGAGCGTCGTCCGTGTACTGCTCCTCCGCTACTCGTTGGAGGGTGCGCAACACGAAACTGAAACCGGAGAACGGCAGCCCTAGAAGGTCGTCTATCAGGAGCATAGCTTCTATCCTGCCCCCACTCTTTCCAACTTCAGCCTTATATTGACGAAGTTGTATGGAGGCCATGGACCGGTATATTTGAACTTCAGCGGCTGGCCATATTTCTTAGCAATCTTGTTTACGGCCTCGTCGAATTCCGCCTCGCGATCGCGCTCAACCAGGAATGCGGCGTTCATAATCATCTTGTCGCCAATCGGCTGATTGTCTCGCGAAGCCACACACACGTTTCGCAGGGCTTCGTAAATCTCGCGGACGTATTCGATCGAGCGCTCTGCCAGAGCTTTGTCAATCATGCGGCCAAGCTGCATTCGCGCCAGATATGTTGACTGCAGGTGCTTGCGAATAATTTCCTGGTGAAACTTCCGTATCTCCTCGTTCTCCTGCTTGATGTCTTCAATAATGCGGTCGCGGTCCCAGTTCACCTTCAGTCCAAATTCAAGCTTGCCTGACATCTGTTGCAGGACTTCCTTGAGCGATGAATAGATGCTCTTCAGGACCTCGCGAATGTCATTGTCAGTTCGGAACACGGTGCCGAAGCTCATGGGAATAATTGTGTGATTCCTCATCACGGTTTCGATCACGTGTTCGTGGGCGAGTGCGTTCTCCCGCGTGGGATCGAAGATATAGACCGATGTGTTGCTGACAACTGCGGCAATGTCCTGATAGTTCACCGTGTAAACCGGCTGGCCTTCGCCGCCTATGCCGATTTTGCCGAATTCGAGTCTGTCTCGCGATTGAAGAATTCCATAGACATAGCGCCCGTTTTCGCCGGTCAAAGACTCAGCGGACCTGGAACTATCAGCAAACTTCACACGAACATCTTCTTCTGACTTTCCGCGTTTGCGCGGTTTGGCGAGAGTTTTAGGTGTCATATTGTTGTCTTCACGCCTTCACTATTGCCCCGGGAACCTCAAACACGCGAAACCGGAAAGATGATCTTGAAAATTGTACCCCGTCCTACACTGCTCCGTACCTGAATCCGGCCGCCATGACTTTCGACGATTCCCTTCACAATCCACAATCCCAGGCCCGTACCCTTTTCTCCCTTGGTGCTAATGAAAGCCTCGAACATCGTCCGACGTATCTCGGGCGGAATTCCTGAGCCGGTGTCCGCCACTACCAGGCTGATCTCTTCGTACATGCCGCGCCGGGAGTGAACATTTGAGGTGCGGATGATCAGCTTTCCGCCATTGGGCATGCTGTCCTGCGCGTTCACCACCAGGTTTGACAACAGTTGACGGAACTGGTCTGCGGAACCTTTCATCGCCACTCCCGGTCCGAACCGTTTTTCCACTTCGATTCCGGACTTCGATAGTGGCCGCGCAAATAGCGTCAGCGTATCTTCCACGATCAGGTTCAAATCGAAGCTGGCAAGCCGCCCGGTATTGCGATAGAGCCCGAGCATTTGCCGCACGATTCGTGTGACTCGCTCGGTCTCACTCTTCAGCGCGTCGTACACAGGTTGGGCATCGCTCTGGACTTTATCCCTCAGAAGGAAAATGGCGTTCTTGATCGCCTCCATCGGATTGTTGATCTCGTGGGCAATTGTGCCCGCGAGCCGTCCGGTAGCTGCAAACTTCTCCATCTCCAACATGCGACGTTCGAGCTGCAATTGCTCCAGCTTTTTCCAGGTGGAGAAGTCCCGCAAGACCGTCACCGTGTAGGCTACCTGGCCGCGAGCATCGTAGATCTTTCCCGAGCGCGCGGCGTATTCCACTTCCGAACCGCTGGCCGGATTAAACAAGTGGAGCGTTTTGTTCTGATGGTCGATGAACGAAAAAGTAAATACCGTCAGGTAGGCGTCCAGCTTGGCCTCGTTCTTGGTTATCTGTTCATTGCGGGTTCCGGTGCCGGCGCCAAAGAGCTCTTTGGCGAGCGGATCCAGAAGCACGATCTTTGCGGCATTGTCGGCTACCACGATCGGATCGCCCACGTTTTCGATGACCACGTTCAGGCGGTCGCGGTCCTGTCGCACGATCTCTTCGGCGGCGCGCAGCTTCTCGAGATTGGCTCGCAGTTCCTGGTCAGCACGACGCAAATCGGTTACGTCACGCATCACCGTAACCATTCCCGTTCTGTTCTCGCCCGTGTAGGTTCGCGCGCAGACCGCCTCGAACAGCACCTCTTCGCCTTCCATCACATCGACCAGTGTGAGGTCGCGTGAACTGTCGTTGGTGTCCATGGTCATGGATGAAAGCGCGGCCGAAAACAGCAAGTTGTTGAACTCCACGGCGCGCCGTCCGCCTTCACTAACCCCTTCCGGCAGCCGAAGGAAGCGCTCAGCCGCACGGTTCTGGACCAACACGCGGTGCTGATTGTCGGTAAGGATCACCGGATCGGGCATGCTCTCCATTACGGTCGTCATGCGCGATATCGTGATCTCCATATCTCGCATGCGGTTGTAGTAGTGTTCCGACTTGAATAGCCGCGAAAGCTGCCGGTTGGCCCGCTCCACCAGGTTCCGGAACTGGCGCAATTGCTTTTGGCCGGCGGACTTTCCCAGTTTGCCGACTACCACGCTCACGTAGGAGCGCATGCCACACATGGAACAGACCTGCTTCTGGAGTTGCAGCTTTCCCCCAGGTTTCGCGTTCAGCACTGCAAGGCAATCAGTGCGCCGTTCCGTCTCCGCTTCCCAGCAGGGAGCAGGATTCTGGTAGATCATGGGGTGGGCATAGAAAGCGCCACTGCGAATGCGGCCTGCGGGCATAAGAACAGGTTTCATAGTCAACAATGAGGAGACTATGGGGTTCTCGCTCGCCCAAAGCGAGGTGCTGAATTGTTTTAAAGTTTGCTGGCTGCAATTGACCGAAGCGGCAGGTTTGATTTCTCCGGTATCAAAATCCAGGTCGAGCGCGAAGGCACTAACAAACCCGAGATGAAGAATCTCTTCGAGGAGAGCGGGGATCACTTCTTCCGGTCGCTCAGTCCCAGCCACGCGAAGGGTGGCCGATTCATTCAAGAAACGACGCTCAACGAAATTCTTCGGCTTACGTTTTAGTGCAGGCGAGGCCATTCGACGCAGTTCCAGCAGGCCGCACTGGCTCCGCAGCGCGGCAAAAAACTAACTCAATCTCAGACTAGCCCCTGCGTATCGCTGCTCGCCGCGAAGGCACACGCGCAACCCGCCGTGTGGTTTCCATCTCGATCTCGGGAACAGTTTCGACTCCCAGTTGCGGCCGTGAGACCAGGCCGGTCAGTCCCACTGCGTCCGCATATTTCAGGTACGTGTCGATCGATGCCACCACCACGCGCGCTTCTACGGTAATGAGGTCAATTCCAACGAGAGAAATGCGTACCCAGGCATCGATCACAATGCCTTTGTCCAGTACCCGGTCGAGCACATCAATCAGGCTCGATCCGCCCGATACACGTTCGACGGCCATGAATCTCCTCCTCTACACAAGTCAGAAGGACGAAGTTTTAGAAATCAGAATCGCGCTCTCTCTTAATTTCCTCACAGATGCGCTTCTAATTTCTACTTCCGACTTCTGCGTCATGCTTAACGTCTTCTCCGTGTTGCTGCTGGAACGGCACGGCGACTGCTCGCAGCTCGCTTGGCCTCCGCCGCAACTGGCAGGACCGGCGACTGCGTGGTCAGGTGCGGATCATACTTCCACCAGTTCAATCCGATTTGCTCGGCCTTGTCGACTGAACACACCAGCAGGCGGATCCGGATCGTGAGAAGCTCTACATTGGCCAATGAAACTCGCACGTCTCCGGCAATGACCAATCCTTTATCGAGAACTCGATCCAGAATATCGACGAGGTTCGTGGTTCCCGTAGTTGTTGGCAACCGATCCATGGACTCCGTTTCTTTCTGCTGGAAACGGTGCAAACGCCCGATTCCGCGCGCCTGATGCTAAATGCATGGCTGAGCGCATGTCAACGCGCAGGTACCGTCGAGCCATCTAGAGGATTCTGGTCTGGACTTCGCCGGGTTTATGATTCAAAGCTGCTGGCTGGTGTTGCCCATGGGTTCATACATGGCGATGTGAATGCGGAACGATGACTGCATTATTTTCGCTCTGAACCGTTCTCTGAATGTGACTTCTCGAGCAGGTTCCCCAGTGGGCCGAGGTCGAGATTTAAGTCAGCAGGAGTCAACCCAAAGTGGTCCGCCAGTTCGTGGATTTTTGACTCCAGTTTCATTAGTGCTGCGCCCATCTCCTCAATCTGTCGTTCGCTGAGCGATCCGCCCTCCATCCGCCGGATCGCCTGACGTTCCAGCAACTGCCGTAGCAGCTCGATCAAGCTCAGCACCAGCTTGGCCAGGCCCTGCTCGATGTTCTCAGGCGTACAATCCACTCGCGATTGTGGTACTGACTGATCCTTGTGGTCTGCCATGCCGTTGCCGTAGCGGCTAACAACTTCTAGAACATTTCGCCGCCGTTGTCACGTTGAGTTGGCAGCGGACGTTTGGTATTGCGCGTAATAGAACCTGCGCGCCGACTCCTCATCATGCACTTGGGCTAACTGGAAGTTGAAACGGCTATTGTGCTCCGCCAACTAGATCACCTTCAGAGCGGACTCAGCGGCAGTGTGAGGGCAATTGCCTCATTAACAAAACACGCGATATGTATTAGCATCTCTAATTATATTAGTATTGATTAGTATTTACTAAAAAATAATAAGCTTTGCTTTTATTGTGGACGCCGCTAAGATTGGAGAATCCCAGAGGGGTTCTTAATGGCAAGCACAAGGATAACGATTTTTGACACGACTTTGCGCGACGGCGAGCAGTCTCCCGGCTGCAGCATGAATGTACATGAGAAGGTGCGGCTGGCGCGGCAACTGGATCGGCTCGGCGTAGACGTCATCGAGGCTGGTTTCCCGATCGCGTCCGACGGTGACTTTGCCGCCGTACAGGCTGTGGCTGCGGCAGTTCCTCGACCGATCATTGCCGGACTCGCCCGCGCCGCCCGCCACGACATTGAGCGCGCTGCACAGGCACTCGAGGCTGCAGTTCGTCCGCGCATCCATGTTTTCCTGGCGACTTCGGATATCCATTTGCAGCACAAGCTGCGTATTTCGCGGCAGCAGTGCCTTGATCAGGCGGCGCAGTCCGTCCGCCTGGCGCGTACTTTCTGCGATGACGTCGAGTTTTCTCCGGAAGACGCAACTCGAACCGACCCAGAATTTCTGTTTCAGGTACTCGAAGCCGTGATTCAGGCGGGAGCGCGAACGCTGAATATTCCTGATACGGTGGGCTACACGGTGCCGCTGGAATTTGGCGAGCTTATCCGCAATATCCGCGAGCGCGTTCGGGGCGTGGAGCAGGCGACGATTTCAACTCACTGCCATAACGATCTTGGTTTAGCAGTTGCCAACTCGCTGGTTGCGGTTGCGAATGGCGCCCGGCAGGTAGAGTGCACGATCAATGGAATCGGCGAGCGTGCCGGCAATGCTTCGCTCGAAGAAATCGTCATGGCGTTGCGAGTGCGTTCGGACCGCTATCCGTTTGAGACGTCGATTGCGACCGAGGAACTGTATCCCACAAGTCAAATGCTTGAGGAGATTACGGGAATTCCGGTGCAGCCGAACAAGGCCATCATTGGGCGGAATGCGTTCGCCCATGAAGCCGGCATTCACCAGGATGGAATGTTAAAGAACCGTCTGACTTACGAGATCATGACTCCGCAATCGGTGGGCGTTCCCGATTCGAAGCTGGTGCTCGGCAAGCACTCGGGCCGGCATGCGCTGAGTTTGCGGTGTGAGCAACTAGGATATCACTTTGAACGGCGCGAGCTGGATGAGATCTACCGCCGGTTTGTGGTTCTGGCAGACGAGATCAAGCATGTCCATGACCATCACCTACTTGAGCTGATTCGTCAAACCTACGGTGATAGCCGCCGGATTCCCCCAGGGCGTGTCGCAAGTGGCGCGGCCGCTTCGGCCGTTGCCGCCGGTGCTGAAGACGCTTCACGCAAGCCTTCTCCCGGAACGCCTGTGGATTTCAGCGTGGTCGGGCTGACTTCGATTCCGACGTCGGACCATCTCTCGGAGCAGGAAGACTATCTCTGGGGCGTGTAAGGACACGTAGAAAAACCAGCGAGCAGACGCAAGCTTTAGAATCGTGCGGTGTCAAAGCTTGCGTTTTTTATTGGTAAGGGCGGAGTAGGAAAAACGACCGTCTCTGCCTCCTACGCGGTCCGAACCGCAAGCGCATCTTCCAAAAGCAAAGTTCTTCTCGTTTCCACCGATCCAGCGCACTCTCTCGCCGATGTTTTGCAGTTGAAGCTTGGCCATTCGCCCAAAGTCGTTCCGACACGGCGCGGAAAGCTTTGGGCATGGGAACTTGATGCCGCGAAACTCTTCCGCAATTTTCTCGAGGAATACCGGCAAAATATCCTCGCACTTGTGGAGCGTGGTTCCCTCTTCACGGCAGCAGAGATTTCTCCTTTGCTTGATTCGGCGCTTCCGGGAATGGCCGAGATAGCGGCTCTGCTCGCCATCCGCGATGCCATCGATTCACATAAATATTCAGATGTAGTAGTCGATACTGCTCCCTTCGGGCACACGCTTCGGCTATTTGCTCTTCCGGAGCAATTCAAACGCTTGCTGAAATTCCTGGAGCTTGCGGCCTCGCGGGACCGGGTGCTGGCTGAGCATTTCGGAGGCAAACCAGCGGGAGAGAAGTCCCTATTCCTCTGCGATTGGCAGAGCAAGTTAGAAGAGCTATCTTCGGCATTTTCGAGTGCCGATCTGTTTCTGGTTACGACGGCAGAAAAGTTCGCTTTGAACGAATCCGCGTGGTGCGTGGAGGAGCTGCAGGAGTCGGAGTCGAATTTAAAGCTCAAAAGTATTGTTCTCAATCGCTCTGTACTTCGCGCGGGCAGGTGTACAGTTTGCACAGCCAAAGCTCAAGGAGCGAAAAGCGCAAAATCATTTCTGCGTAGAGAGTTTCCGCATATCGCGGTACATATCGGTGAAGATCCTGGTTTCCCGATCCTGGGAGCACAGGCACTGTTGCGCTTTGGCGAACATGTGTTCGCACAAAAGCCGCTCACGGTAAAACCAAAACTTCCGAAAAGAACGAGCAAAGGCGGACTTAGACTCGCGCGGGCGCGGTGGCCGGAGCTGAGCTCTCAAGTCTCCTTCATTCTGGGAAAAGGCGGGGTCGGCAAGACCACCGTTTCTGCCGCGCTCGGATTTCATGCGCGGCAATCCGCTCACGCCCCGGTGCATATTTGCTCTGTGGACCCTGCGCCTTCTTTAACTGATATTTTCCAAGCACCCATCCGTGACACTCCGACTGTGGTGCTCGGCGACTCAAGCTTCTGCGCCTCGGAACTCGATGCCGCAGCTTTGTTCAGGGAATGGATTGCCGAAGTACGGGCGGATGTCGAATCCGCGACGAGCGCAACTGTCTCCGGCGTGCATCTGGATCTCTCGTTCGAACGCGAATTGCTTTCGGCGCTACTCGATATTGTTCCGCCGGGACTGGATGAGGTGCTGGCGATATTCCGGATCAGCGACATGCGCGCGAGCGGAGCGGGAAAAATCATCGTGGATATGGCCCCCACAGGCCATGCTCTCGAGTTGCTACGCACACCAGAGCGGATTGTGAACTGGTCGCGTGTGTTGTTGAAAAGCCTGGCGGCGCACCGTAAACTGGCGCTGGCGCGCAATGCAGCCGTCAGAGTTGCAGAACTGGAATTGCGAGCACGGGAACTCGCGAAAGCGTTTACGAATTCCGATGAAGTAAGCGTCTTCGCAGTCATGTTGCCCGAGCCATTGCCAGATCGCGAAACGGCGCGGCTACTGAAGGAACTGGATCAGTTACGGCTCAGGCCATCGGCATTGTTCGTAAACCGGTCCCTGTTTCGAGAAGATACGGCGAAGTGCGAGCGCTGCCGGAACGCTCGCGAATGGCAATTGTCAATTATTGAGAAGCTGCGGAAGCGGCCATTTGCGCAAGAGATTTTCGTAATCCGCGATTTCCCCGAGGAAATCGCCGGCCGAACGATGTTGCGTGCAATCACGCATGAACTATGGCGGGTGAACTAAAGGGCGACCGTCGCGTCATCTATCTTTACGGAATCACGGAATCGCCAGGGAGTGACATTTCAGAGCTGGTCGGAGTGGATCGCCTTTCAAAGGTCGAAACCATCGAGTGTGACGGTGTGTATTGCTGGATCAGCCGAGTATCGGCCGTTGATTTCGAGAAAGAACTCGCCCAAAACATGGAAAATCTCGATTGGCTGGCCGAGACAAGTGTTGCGCACCAGCGGGTAATCGGCGCGATTGCACACGAGACCGAGATCCTCCCAGCCCGTCTGGGCACGGTTTTTCGGAGTAAAGATTCGCTTTGCAAGCACGTGCGCAAGAGAGCACGCGGCTTCAAAGGTGATTTCGCGCGCATCAAGGACGCGGACGAGTGGGGAGTAAAAGTATTTCAGTTGGAAGCCGCCGCGCCGAAACCAGCGAATGTGAGGAGCGGCACGGACTATCTGAAAGCCAAGGCGGCAATGCTGAAGCCGCGCCGGCGGAAAGCTGCAACCGATGGTGAGATCGCGAGCTTTGAACGTGCGCTGGAGAGGGTTGCGGTCGAAACTGCACCCGCTGGCAACGTGAGCCGCGGCCAACGCGGGTTGATGTTCCAGGCCACTCTGCTGATCCGGCGTTCCAACAAGAAGAAGCTTGAGTCATTGCTCGAGAAATTTGCGCGCCAGTGGTCGAGCGAGCGCCGAATCGAATGCACAGGCCCCTGGCCTCCTTATTCATTCGTGTCGCGGCCCACGGATGGTGCGAAACCAGTATGAGCGCACCTCAAAACGCCGTCCTACTTGCCGGTAATGAACCGCCCGATGAAATGAGCCTGCTGGATGTTCTGGATCACGTATTGAACCAGGGTGTCATCATTCGGGGCAATCTGGTGATCTCGCTCGCCGGGGTCGACCTGGTTTACGTGGGCTTGGACGTAATTCTGACTTCAATTGAAACGGCGCTGAAACACATGGGTGTAGCAGCGCCGGAGAAGTAGCCTCTCTGAAAAGGATTACGCTACATTTCAAGGGCACGGATACGGCATTGGCGGTGTCGCAGGCGTGCCGGGAATGTCTATATCCGGAGTCCCCGGTGAACCGTTCACGCCCGGCGTTCCCGGAATGTGCGTTCCCGGTGTGCCCGGACTGCCGGGTGTGTAGCAGGTATCGTGATCAGTAGTGTTTGAGACGATTACAGATGGTTGCGACCGTCTCACTGGAGTGGGGGGTGGTTGGCTTGCAGCCTTTTGGTTCGCCGCATCAACTTGCGACTGAGTCAGCGTAATCGCCTGCGGCAAGCTCATCGCGAGTGGCGAGCCTTCTTCAATGTAGAACTGGCGATTCCGTGCCGCGAGTATGAGCGCTGCAATGCCTCCTGCCGCGCTGCCGACAATCCCGCCAGTCATCAGACCGGTGTGTGTATTTGCAGTGATCGGGGGAAGCGGCGGAACAGGTGGGAATCCAGGCGGCGGGGTGAACGCGGGCGCGGTGATAGTATGCGGGTGGTCACTGGCTGCGCCTATTCCGAAGCCAAGGCCAACGCCAAGTATGGGCGCAAGAACAATCGCAGCTTTGGTGCGCCCTTGTGGGTTATTCCAGGCCGTCCATTCTTCACTTTCGATATTGACCGGCCCGCCGGCTTGCGCTACATATCCGTTCGGAAAAACCAGAGACACGGATTGCATCAGCATTTCGGCGCGGGTGCCGTTGCGGGTGAGCTTTTCGACTTTTCCCTGTAAGTAGGTCCCGCCTGGGATTGCAACCTGATCGCCGACGAGTACCGGCGCGGTCGTCTGCGCGAAAATCGCATCTCCATGCGACGTAGCATGACTGTCAACCGGATGCGTGAGCACGAGCTGCAGGCGAGTACCCGCGGGGATGGTAATTGTTGCGGAAGTTGCGGGCGGTGCTTGCGGCGGCGGGTCTTGAGGTGAAGCTTGCGCTACAAGTTGCGGAACTGGTGCGTCCGGAAGCTGATCTGTCTGCGCAGCGGCGAATATTCCATTGACTGCAAGAAGCGCGGAGATGCAGGCGACGAACTGAACCTTCTGGTTGAACACGGTGAGAAGATGCGAAGCGGAACCGCTGGTGGCCATTGACGACCTCCTGCAGAAGGCCCATCGCTAAAGCCTTCGCTGGCGCGGGCAGGGAAGGTTGCTCGTGCAGTCACATTGAATCACCTTGGGCTGCGAAAGTTGCATGATGTTTGTTGCAGTTATGTGATGAGCTGTCAAGGTTTGTAACGGTCAAGTCACGCAAGATCAAACAGCAGGATTTCGGATTCGCGAACTCCTTGGATCACCAGCTTCGGTTCATCGCTGATTGCTGCACCATCACCCGCCTCAAACGTTCTGCCATTTAAGTCGACAGTTCCTTTTGCAACTTGCAGCCATGCAAGACGATCGAGGGCAAGATCGTATGTGACCTGCTGTCCTGCGCTGAGCAAAGCTGCGTATAGCCCCGCGTCTTGATGAATTCTGACCGAACCCCGCGCACCGTCGGGAGAAGCAATCAGCCGCAGCTTCGCGCGCTTTTCTTCCTCAGAAAAAGATTTCTGCTCATAGCTGGGCGAGTGGCCTTTGCGGTCAGGCAGGATCCAGATTTGCAGCAGGTGTGCCGGTATTTTCGGGGAGGGATTGGCCTCACTATGCCGCACGCCGGTGCCGGCGCTCATGCGGTGCCCATCACCTGGATAAATGATTGAGCCGTTGCCCATGCTGTCTTTGTGAGCGAGCGCGCCTTCAAGCACGTAAGTGATGATTTCCATGTCGCGGTGGGGGTGCATGGGAAAGCCTGCGCCGGGTGCGACCACGTCTTCGTTAATCACACGAAGTGAGCGGAAGCCGTTCCACTCGGGGTCACGACACTGATCGAAGGAAAACGTGTGGCGGGTATTCAGCCAACTAAAGTCGCCTCCGCCACGCTCGTCGCTACGGCGAATTCGGATCATGGCACGGTTGTAACCACTGCCGTTACTAGCAACCAGATTCCAGAAGACGTAACACCTGCGTAGGAGGTTCACCAGTGGACGGTCCGCCCCGTTCTGCCGATAGGGTGTTCAGTTCCAGGGAGACCAGTATGCGCGCGCAGGTCCGGATGGTTATCGTTGCCTGCATCCTGCTCTCTGCGTGCGGGAACCCTCGGAACGGCGACGTAGGCTTTGTCAATGAGACTCGGCATTCGGATGCGGAGCTGTGGAACTTGTGGAAGGCCGCGCAGCAGACACTAGCGAAACAGATCGATTTGAATCCACTGCAGAGGCAGCTCAGCGGCGCCGCGCCGCAGATACTGCCGGGAGATACGCGGGCGTTGAGCGTTTCTCCTCACCAGTTAGTGGTCTCGTCGCAACCAGATGTCACGGCCTCAACTTTATTGACCGCAACCGGAACAGCACGGCCCGATCCGACGGGCTTGATCTTGTGCCCTCAACCCTGCAACGTGAACTATGCGCCCGCGTATTCCTTATACGTGCAGCCAGCAACACGGTACGCGGCGTCATGGGAGTTCAACGGCAACTTCAACACGCTCGTGCAGTATGAGTTCGAGAATCACATCCTGAAGACGTTAGGGTACGACTTGCGGTGGAGATGAACATTCTGGCTTTCAGCTCTCAGCCATCAGCTTTCAGCCAAAATGGCCGATTATGGGTCGACGCGTTTGAGGCAATCCCGTTTACGTTCGCGACGCGGGAAGGAGCCGTAAGATCCCTTCCGAACGCGCAGTGCGCGTCCGCTCGGGATGACAACTCTCAGGGAGTGCTGAATCTCATTCGTACGCCAGTGCGTCGATCGGATCTTTTTGCGCCGCTTTGAACGCAGGGTAGACTGCTCCGGCGAGTGCTCCGATCAACCCAATCACGATCGCATTGATAATCCACGCTTTGGTGATTTCAACCGGTAGAGTGGTGCGTGTTTTTATTGCCGTGCTGGCGAGAAAGCTGATCGCGATTCCCACGATGATCCCGGCAACGGCGAGCAGCGTAGTCTCTCGCAAGATCGCATTCACGATGTAGATTCTCGATGCTCCAAGCGATTTCAGAATTCCGATTTCGCGCGTGCGTTCCATCACCGCTGCATACATGGCCTGAAAGATGACGATGAAGCCGATGGTCACAGCAATCCCGATAACAATGTGAATGAATGTCGAGAGCATCGGGATGTTGTCCGGCGTGAGCATAGAAAGATATTCGCGCATGGAGCGCACCACGTAAGTATCCATGTGCGGCACTTTCTTGATCTCACTCACGATAGTGTCGATGTTCGCGGGGCTATCCGCTTTGATGTAAAAAGCGGTCGCTTTACCTTCCGCACCGTTAAGGCCCTGGAGAGTGGGCAAAGGGACAAACAGGCGAGCTCCCTTGCCGTGCGCGACGATACCCGCAATCCGGAAGTCCTGGTTCAGAAAATGAACGGTATCGCCGATTTTGACGTGCTTCCCGTTGGTATAGATGTCATCGACCAGAATGTCGTTTGGCTGCTGGAATGGACCGCCCTTAAGAAAAGTGAACGGATGCAGTTCCTCGAAACTTTTGAAATCAATGCCGTAGAGCGTCTGCAGTCCGCCATCAGTCGTCACTTGCATGAGTACGGGCGAGACCACGGCGACGTGCGGCAATTTCGCAATAATTTCGCTGATCTTGATCGGCATTGGCGCACTGGTCAGGGACACGATGTTCGAAGAACCCGGCGGGAGCACGATCACATCTGCACCAATTCCCGCCTGGCGGTCGCGTGAATCGTTCAGCATTCCGAGAGAGAAGCCAACGATCAACAGGATGAGCGTGACCTCGAGCGCGATGGCAACAATGCTGATCAGCGACCGCACCGGCCGGTTCGCGAGATTGGCAACCACCATTTTGTTCATCATAAAAAGCAGCTGCTAGCTCTTAGCTCCTAGCTTTTAGCTTCAAGTCCGAACCGACCACGTTCTCCTCTGTGACGGCAAGATTCATGAAGGAACAATCAATGCGTTCCGCCGCCGCTTGAGGGAGGTTGCTGCGGCTGGTTCAGGCGGATCACCTGGGCCCCTGGCGGCTTTTCAAGTACGAACTTGTTGTTGTCGAGGGGAAGATTGATTTCAAGTTTCACCATGTGGAGAGTGATGTCGTACTCTTCCTCCGGCCGCTGGATCTGAATGATGGACGGAAATAAAACTGCGTTGTAGTCCTTGTACTCGCTGTAGTGGGCCTCGGTCACCAGGTCGCCAGCTTCGTTGTAGATGAGTTGTTGCTCAGGAAGCAGATTCACGCGATTGAACACAATTTTTCGTGAAAGCCAGCTATCGCCATTGTCCCTGCGAATGATGTCGATGGCGTAGTCGGGCTGCTGATATTTCTTCCCCTTTTCCCCATAAACGGTCTGCATGCCATTGTCCATCACTGCAATTTCGTTCTCTGGATTTATCGCTCGAAGCATCAGCGCGTCATAGATGATCTGTGGCCGCAGGTTCTCAAGTGGCTGCTGCGGATTCGGCACTCCTGGCTGATTGGTCCCGACAACAAAGCGGTTCTTCGGCGGAATAGAAAGCTTGAACTCGCGGCCGTCACTGACCATGTCAAAAGCGGTATCGCGGATGATCGGCAGCAGGCCGATCATTCGCAACATGGCCGGCTTACGGGCCAGAACGTAGCCGCGGATTTCCTTGTATTCAGTGACCTTGCCCTTTTTGACGCCGCCGACTGAAGTGTCGATATCGACGGTGGCTTGCATGGTCTGAACTTTGGCCGCCTGCGAGTTGATGTACGCGACCAACTCGGGCTTCGTAGCCGTCTTGAGCGCAACAGGGCTAATGGTCTGCTCAACGCGGTGCGTGTGGAAGAGGCAGCCGGTCGAGGACAGGAGTTCAAAAAAAACAAGAACTATACAAATAAGACGAAATGATGACATGCGTGTAAGGAAAGTATAAAGAAACAGTATATAGAGATGGCGGGAAACTGGAACTCGGTTCGGGAATTTGCGCCGGAGGGAATCAGGTTGGTGCCGGGTGTGGGCATAGGCTGAGATTTTGAAACGGGGGACCCTACCAGATGTCATTCCGAGGGGCTTCAGCCGCGAGGAATCTGCTTCTTCGATTTGCAATCAGCAGGTTCCCATTGTGGACTCCTTCTCTTCGATCAGTCGCTCAGGGCAGGCTCTCAGCGGTGAAGCGCTTGGTTGAATGTGGTTGCGCGTAGCTAGCGCGAGCGAACTTTGATCCAAATCGGCGTGCCGAGGAAGCCAAAAGCCCGCCGAATCTGATTTTCCAGGAACCGCTCGTAGGAAAAGTGAAGCTTCACTTTGCGGTCTGTGAAGAGAACAAATGTGGGCGGAGCTACAGCGGCCTGGGTCATATAGAGAATTTTCACCCGTTGCTGAACCGGCACCGATGCGCGGTCAAAATCGATGTGCTTGAGGAAGCGGTTCATCTCGCCGGTGGTGATTCGCTTGCGGCGCTCGGAGGCGACTTCTTCGAGAGCGGGAAAAATTTTATCGACGCCTTTGCCGGTCGAGGCTGAAATAAACAGTACCGGAGCGTAGTTCAGAAATTTCAGCGCATAACGCAGGCGCTGCTCGTAAGCGGCACGGTCCGTGGGCTTTTTGCTTTCCTGAATCCGTGCGGTGCGAGACTGGCTGACGGCTTTCTTCTCGCCGCTGGTCACGAGGTCCCATTTGTTCACAAGGATAATTATCGAGCGTCCGCTCTCGTGTGCGTAGCCGGCGATGGCGGCATCGAGCGCGCTCACCCCTTCAGTGGCATCGATCACGAGCAGTGCAATGTCGGCAGATTCAAGATGCTTGCGTGCCATCACCACGGAAAGCTTCTCGGCCATCAGGTGAGTCTTGCCTTTGCGGCGAATGCCGGCGGTGTCGATAAAACGAAACTTCGTGCCGTCGCGCTCGACAACTTCATCAACCGCGTCGCGTGTGGTACCGGGAATCGGAGATACTATCGCGCGCTCGGCGCCAGTGATTTGATTCAGCAGCGTGGATTTGCCGACGTTGGGATGGCCGATGATGGCGACGGAAACAGTCGTTGGTCGTTGGTCATGGGTCGTTGGCCACGGCGTAGGGTGTTGTGCGTCGGGTGTAGTGCCGAAATCCGAAGGTGCCCCACCCTTCTCGCGTTTCTTGCGAGAGGGTCGGGATTTTGACTTTGTGTAAGGTCTTTCCTCTGTGAAAGCCTCCGTGTGCTCCGTGTCCTCTGTGGTAAAGGCTTTGCCGTTCGGAAGCACTTCAACAATCGCATCAAGCAAGTCGTCTACTCCGCGTCCATGCTCAGCGGAAACCGGGACTACTTCCCCGATTCCCAGCCGGTGAAATTCCCCCGCGAGCGCCTGCTGCTTTTCCGAATCCACTTTGTTGGCGGCGAGAAACAGCGGCTTGCCGGTCTTCTGCAACAACCGCGCGAGCTCAAAATCAGGCGCAGCTAGCTCACTTCGTGCATCAACCACGATCACAATCGCGGCCGCTTCGTCGAGAGCGACTCGCGCCTGGCGAAAAATTTCCGATGGAATCAGGTCTTTGTCTTCCGGAATGATGCCGCCGGTATCGACCACTCGAAAGTCGCGCCCGCGCCAGTGGGTCTCGCCGTAGATTCGGTCTCGGGTAATGCCGGGCTCATCGCCGACAATGGCGCGGCGGGAGCCAACCAGCCGGTTGAACAGGGTCGATTTGCCGACATTGGGTCGGCCGACGATCGCGATGAGGGGAGTTTGTTCCATGGCTGGTGATGTCGAGCTTCGCTCGACCGGACGGGCAGGAATGCCCGTCCCCACATGGCCTGTGCTGAGGCCGAGGTCGCAGCTATTATATTGACTCTGTGCCTGCCGGTTCTCAGCCTGCGATTTCGCCTCCCAAAGCTAGTCCTACGCTCCATCAGTTCTTCGGCCCCGGAGGACTGCTCTCGCAAAAGCATCCCGCCTACGAATTTCGGCGCGGGCAGCTACAGATGGCGCAGGCTGTCGAGCAGGCGCTTGAAGAACGGCGGCATCTGGTCGTTGAAGCTGGAACCGGCACGGGAAAAACTCTCGCGTATCTTCTCCCGGTGATTCGTTCCGGCAAGCGCGTGATCATCTCGACTGGAACGAAAAATCTGCAGGAGCAACTCTTTCACAAAGACGTTCCGTTTCTCGAACAGGCGCTTTTTCCAGATGGCAATCGGAGGCTGAGCGTCTGCTATATGAAGGGTCGCAACAATTATCTGTGCCGCAAGAAGCTCTATGACCTGACCGGTCAGCCGGTGTTGAGCGGACTCGAAGAAATCGAACACTACCGCGCAATTGCGGCCTGGGAAGAAAACACGGCGAGCGGTGATCGCGCTGAGTTGGCGTCATTGCCGGAAGCGAGCGCGCTCTGGCACAAGCTCGATGCGCGCGCTGATACCTGCCTGGGCCAGAAGTGCAGCGCCTGGGACAAATGCTTCATCACCGAAATGCAGCGGCGTGCGATGGAGAGCGACATCGTGATCGTCAACCATCATTTGTTTTTCGCCGACCTCGCGATCAAGCAACAAGCGGATGGTGCGCCAGATGCAGGAATTCTTCCGGATGCTGGCGCGGTGATTTTCGATGAAGCGCACGAACTTGAGGACGTTGCTGGAAGCTATTTCGGAATCTCTGTGAGTGCCGCGCGAATGGAGGAGTTGTGCCGCGACGTCGAAGCGTCGCTGCAGAGAAACCGAATGTACACGAGCGGATTATCCGGCGCGCTCAAAAGCCTACGTGAGCGTTCGGCATTTTTCTTTTCCTTGCTCCCCGAAGGCGAAGGACGATTTGCCTTCGAGAATCGCCGCGAATTTCTGGAAGAAAACGGCGAAGAATTCCTCGGACTACAGAGATCGCTGACACACTTGAGTTCGGAGCTTGAGAACCTGCCCTCGAAGCCCGAGGAGGTCTATGCATTCACGCGCCGCGCACAGGAATTGCAAGTCCAGCTCGGATTCGTCATGGAGTCCGAGGAGAAGAACACGGTCTTCTGGATCGAACGGCGCCGCACCGGCCGCGAAAAGTTGAATGTTTCCGTCCAGGCGACACCAATCGACGTTGGCCCGATTCTTCGCGAATGCCTGTGGTCGAAGCTGGATTCGGTTGTGCTGACCTCAGCGACGCTTGCTGTCGGTGGAGGTTTTGAATATATCCGGCAGCGGCTTGGAGTTGAGCACGCGCGCGAACTGGTGCTGCCGTCACACTACGATTATCAGAACCAGGCGATTCTGTATGTGCCGCCTGACTTGCCCGATCCGCGTACTCCACAATTTCAGACTAAAGCAGCGGAGCGTATTCGGCAGTTGCTCGAAATCACTCGTGGCCGTGCCTTCGTTCTGTTCACCAGCTACGCGCAGATGCGCGATATTTATCAGCGTCTGCTGGGCGAAGTCGAATTTCCCATGCTGCTGCAGGGAGACGCGCCGAAGTCTGCGCTGCTTGAAGAGTTTCGCCTCACCCCGAATTGCGTGCTGTTTGCGACATCGTCATTTTGGCAAGGCGTGGATGTGCAGGGCGAACAGCTCAGTTGCGTGATCATCGACCGGCTGCCATTTGCGGTTCCATCTGATCCGGTAGTAGCGGCGCGGGTAAAGGCAATTGACGCCGACGGCGGGAACGCTTTCTTTCAATATCAGGTGCCCTCGGCAGTCATCACGCTGAAGCAGGGGTTCGGACGGCTGATTCGGTCGTTGCACGATCGAGGGCTGCTGGCGCTGCTGGATAACCGAATTCTGAAGAAGCAATATGGCCGGGTCTTTATCGAGAGCCTGCCGAATTATCGAAGAACCACGGATATCGGGCAGGTGGAGAAGTTTTTTGGGATTGAGGTGGATTAGGTTTTCTTTGCGATCTTTGCGGTAGCTCTGCGAGCTCGGCGGTTAAAAGCTTTTGTTTCTGGTCGAAATCGAAAAGCCTTTAACCGCAGAGAACGCCGAGAAGAAACCAGAGTTCGCGGAGGGGATCCGCAATCGGAGAACTAAGCGCGACTCTTCTTCTTGCCGAGCGTAATTCGCTCCCAAGGACGCTTCGGGCGCTGGGCGGCAGGCTTGTCGCGGTCAACGATGCGGTCGTACTGATAAGCCTCGCTTACGGTCCCTAGTGATTCGTTGTATAAGCTGGGCAGGCACAACGCTTCTTTTAATTCTTCTGTGAACTGCTGCAACGCTTTCAAATGGTCGGCGGTCGCGGCGACTTCGGTCTTCGAAGTCTTCAGCACCTGCTGATACCCACGATTAATGAGCTTTGAGATTTCGCCGCTGATCAGGTATCCCGGGTAGGCGAATATCTTGACCCCATCGTCGCCGTCTTTCTGGATCGCAGCCGACACGTTGTACTTCCTCAGAAAGACGCGGCCTTGCATTCCTGGCGCTTCGGTCAAATCAAAACCGTGTTCGCGCAACCACTCCAACGATTCTTCGTATGTGCGTTGCTCAACTTTGGTTGCCAAATTTAGCTCCATTCATCGTCGTCGGTCCTTGCTCGTTGGCAAAATCGACTACCGCTTCCCAAAGCCAACGACTAACGCCCAGTGACCAACAACTGAATTCTTAGATGCGCCTCTTACCCAACGGACGCATACCCGCTCCACTGTATCCCGGAGCGCTCTTCTATAATCTAACGACTATCGCCAATTTGTGTTCCCAGGCGACATTACCATAGTCATAAATCGATGCAGTCTTCAACCACCAAAGTCGCGGAACTTGAGTCAGTTCGCAGCAAATTGAAACTCGGTGAGCGCAGCCTCGATCGCATTGGCAATACTCCCTTGCTGCGCCTCGAACGTATTGCGAGTGAGTTCCCCAACGTGCAGCTTCTCGGCAAAGCCGAGTGGTATAACCCTGGCGGATCAGTCAAAGACCGCGCAGCTTACAACATTGTTAAGGAAGCTCGCCGCAACGGAAAATTAATTTCTGGAAAAACTTTGCTCGACTCCACCAGCGGCAACACCGGCATTGCGTACGCCATGATCGGAGCCGCCGAAGGATTTCCAGTTACGTTGTGCATGCCGGAAAATGTTTCGATCGAGCGCAAGCGGATTCTCTTCGCCTACGGCGCGAATATTATTTATACCGATCCTGCCGACGGCTCCGATGGCGCAATCCGCAAAGCGCGCGAACTATATGCCAGCGAACCCGGAAAATATTTTTACGCCGACCAGTACTCGAACAACGCCAACTGGCAAGCTCATTACCATGGCACAGCCGAAGAAATCTGGCAACAGACGGAGGGTCGCGTCACGCATTTCGTCTCCATGCTCGGTACTAGTGGCACCTTCATGGGAACCTCGCGGAGGTTGAAGGAATTGAATCCTGAGATTCGCTGCGTCTCCCTTCAGCCGGATTCTCCCTTCCATGGGATTGAAGGCGCGAAGCATATGGCGAGCGCGATTGTGCCGAAAATTTATGATTCGTCACTCGCGGATGAAGACATTGGGATTGCGACCGAAGACGCTTATGCGCATGCGATTCGCGCGGCCCGCGAAGAAGGCTTGCTGGTCGGAATTTCCTCGGGCGCTGCAATCGCAGGTGCGATGCAGGTTGCAAAACGATTGTCGCCGCATGAAGAAGCAGTAATTGTGGCCATTCTGCCGGATTCGGGGGACAAGTATTTGAGCGAGAGGTTTTGGACGGAAGGCAGCTTTTAGCTGTTAGCTCTTAGCTTTTAGCCAAGACCGGGCAGGTTCAGCTAAGAGCTAAGAGCTAAGAGCTAAGAGCTAAGAGCTGATGTTGAAACTTGGTCAATCTCATTTCGACGCGATCCGCGCGCACGGCGAGGAAACGTATCCGCACGAGTGTTGTGGCGTTCTGCTCGGCCGTTTTAACGACGATGGCACGCGCGTCGTGACCTCGATTGCGCGCGCCGGAAATACGCGCACCGATTCGCCGCAGAACCGCTACAACATCGATCCGAAGGAACTCGTCCAAATCCAGCGTGAAGGCCGGGAGCGCGAAGAGGATATCATCGGCTTCTACCATTCCCATCCAGACCATCCGGCGCAATGGTCGCAGACTGACTTCAACGAAGCACACTGGCTCGGCTGCTCGTATGTGATCACCAGCGTAGAACAAGGCAAGGCCGTGCTGACGAATTCATTCGAGCTCACCGGCACGGACGAGAGCGATAAAAAGTTGGTGGACGAGAAAATCGAAGTAGTTTGACCTGAGCTCGTGTGGGTCGGACATTCCTGTCCGGCCAGGAGTTGCGTAGCGCGGGCGCCCTCGCCCGCGAAGTTGTTGTATCAGGGCACGCCTTCAGGCGTGCCGCCGCAAGAGCGAATGATCTTACGCAGCTTAGCTGCCCCGTTCTCTCCTATCGGCCTCAGGGGCTAAAGCCCTATCGAAATGGTTGACTCAATCGGCACGTCTGAAGACGTGCCCTGATACAAAGCTCTCAATACGTCATTTTGTGGGTCGCCGCGCTTGTGGCAGATGGAGAGTCGGACAAGAATGTCCGACCCACACGGGCATTGCTGGTCCTGCTTAGCCTGATCGAACTGAAGAGCAACTCGAACGTGAAATCGGCACATACGCTGCTCAAACCGTTACACTTACCTCCGGCTATGTTCTAATATTCATAGCCCCAGAATGCCATCTGTCCAAACCAAATTGCGCCGGAATCTGAGAGCCTCGTGGAGAACCGTCCGCGGAATCGGCAAGATTTTAGGCGCACTGGCCTCGACCGACCACCCGTTGCTTGCGCACATCATTCCCATGCGGCGCTGCAATCTCGCGTGCAAGTACTGCAACGAATTCGACGACGTCTCAAAGCCGGTGCCGCTTGAGACCATGTTTCGGCGGGTCGATAAACTCGGCGAACTGGGGACGTCTGTGGTGACGATCAGCGGCGGGGAGCCGCTGCTGCATCCGGAACTCGACGAAATCATCAGCCGCATCCGTCAGAACGGCACTGTGGCCGGGATGATCACCAACGGGTACCTACTTGTTCCTGAGCGAATTGAGCGGCTAAACCGCGCGGGGCTTGAATGGCTGCAGATTTCCATCGACAACGTAAATCCTGACGACGTTTCGAAGAAGAGCCTGAAAGTTTTAGACAAGAAACTGCAGATGCTCGCCGAGTACGCCGATTTCCACGTGAACATTAACTCAGTGGTCGGCGGCGGAGTGAAGAACCCGCAGGACGCCCTCACGATCGGCAAGCGCGCCCTCGAACTTGGATTCAGTTCGACGATTGGAATTATTCACGATGGCCAGGGGCAGTTGCAGCCGCTCGGCGACGAAGAGCGCCGGATTTATCACGAGATGAAGGCGCTCGAAAAGCGCAGCTTTACGCGAATAAACGCTTTCCAGGACAACATTGCTTTGGGGCGTCCGAACCAGTGGCGCTGCCGCGCTGGCGCGCGGTATCTCTATATTTGCGAGGACGGCCTGGTGCATTACTGCTCGCAGCAGCGCGGTTACCCGGCGATCCCGCTTGAGAAGTACACGGTCGATGACATTCGCCGCGAATACCTGACCGAAAAAAGCTGCGCGCCGCACTGCACAGTGTCATGCGTACATCAGGTTTCGATCTTCGATGCCTGGCGTGCCCCACAACGGCCGGCCGTGGCGCAGTCGGAATCTGGTGCCAGTGAGTTAGTCCAGATCGAATAATCCGAAGAATGGCTTTCAGGGTTTTCTTCGCGTCCCTCGCGAATCCTTTGGCGTGCTTTGCGGTAAAGCCTTTAACCGCAGAGTTCGCAAAGAAAAGCCGCAAAGTTCGCCGAGCACAACCAAACCGCTGTCATTCCGAACTGCTTCAGCAGTGAGGAATCTGCTGTTCCACTGTTAACGCGTGGACTGCCGCGCTTCTCCGGGTTATGGGAGAAGCGAATCAACTGTACGACACTTTCCGCTCGCCCTTCACGATCCTTCCCACCGCGTAGTACTTTTCTCCCGCCCGGTCGAGAACGCTCTCCGCCTTTTTGAACTTGTTCGACGGGACAACCAGCAGCATGCCAATCCCCATGTTGAAGGTGCGCAGCATTTCATCCTGGGGAACGTTGCCGAGGGCCTGCATGTGGGTGAAAATCGGCAGCACCGGCCACGAACCAAATTCGATGACTGCCGCCGTCCCGCGAGGCAGCACGCGCGGCAAGTTTTCCGTGATCCCGCCGCCGGTGATGTGCGCCATGGCTGAAACGCAATCGGCCGTGAGCAGTTTCTTGATGATCTGCCAGTAACTGCGATGGGTTTGCATCAGCTCGTTGCCGACTTTGCCTTTGATCTCGTTGACGTAGGTCTCGGGCTCGTACTTGGCGACTTCGAAAAGCAGCTTGCGTGCGAGCGCATACCCATTGGTGTGCAGGCCGGTCGAGGGCAGGCCAAGGATGATGTCTCCGGGCACAACAGTTTTTCCGGTGATGATCTTCTCGCGCTCGACCACGCCTACGATGAATCCGGCAAGATCATACTCGCCATCAGGATAAAAGCCGGGCATCTCGGCTGTCTCGCCGCCGATCAGAGCACAGCCGTTGTGCTTGCAGGCCTCTGCAAGCCCTTCGATAACTTTTTCCGCAATCCCTGGCTCGAGCTTCCCGACGGCGAGATAGTCCATGAAAAACATGGGTGCTGCGCCCTGCACGGCGATGTCATTGACGCAGTGGTTTACAAGATCGGCGCCGACCGTGTGGTGTACGTTCATTTCGAACGCGAGCTTGAGTTTGGTGCCGACGCCATCGACGCTCGAAACCAGGATGGGATCAATGTACTTGGTCTTATCGATGGCGAACAATCCGCCGAAGCCGCCGATCTCGCTGAGGACGCCCTTGTTGAACGTCTTGTGCGCCAGGTACTTAATGCGTTGCTTGGTGCGGTTCGCCTGGTCGATGTTTACGCCCGCGTCGGCGTAAGTAATGGTCTTGGGAGGATTGGGTGCCACAATTATTCTGGTGCGGGAGCCTGATGCTTGGGGAAAACCTTAAGAGTGGGTCATTGTAGCACGGAGGGATTGAATCATTCAGTCATTGAATCATTGAGTCATTTGAAAACTCCGGCGCGAGGACCTGGTTTTCATTGATTCAATGACTAAATGGTTCAATGATTCAATTTTCCACAGCATTTGTCCCATCCAGCACACGTATATTCGTTCCCTTTCAGGAACCCTCACACGCAAATTGTGCAAATTCGCCTTTTCTTCGCTTTCAGGACGCGATATACTCCAGCCAGTTTCTAAATAAATGTAAGCGGGCGGGGGCGCCCGCTCCACACTCTCAGGAGAACTCTTCATGGCCGACGAGCGGAATCGGGCGATTGACCTGGCTTTTGCGCAGATTGAAAAGCAGTTTGGAAAGGGCTCCATCATGCGGCTGGGGTCGAAAGAGGCGATCGTTCCCATCTCGGTCATTTCGACCGGCTCGATTTCGCTTGATGCGGCGCTTGGCGTGGGCGGCGTTCCCCGCGGACGCGTAGTCGAAATCTTCGGCCCGGAGTCGTCAGGTAAAACGACGATCGCGCTGCAGGTAATTGCCGAGGCGCAGAAACTGGGCGGCATGGCGGCATTCGTCGATGCCGAGCATGCCCTCGATCCGAGCTATGCGAAGAAACTCGGCGTCGATACTGACAATCTGTTAGTTTCTCAACCCGACTACGGCGAGCAGGCGCTAGAGATCACGGAACAACTGGTCCGCTCGGGCGCGATTGATGTGCTGGTGGTCGATTCGGTCGCGGCGCTTGTACCGAAAGCCGAACTCGATGGCGAGATGGGCGACAGCCATATGGGCCTGCAGGCGCGGCTGATGTCGCAGGCTCTCCGCAAGCTGACGGGAACGGTCTCAAAGTCGCGTACCTGCCTGGTCTTCATTAACCAGATCCGCGAAAAGATCGGCGTCATGTTTGGCAATCCCGAAACCACGACCGGTGGCCGCGCTCTGAAGTTTTATGCATCCGTCCGTGCCGACATTCGCCGCATCGCTGCAATCAAAGAAGGCGACGTGGTCATCGGCTCCCGCACCAAGGTGAAAGTCGTGAAGAACAAGGTCGCCGCCCCTTTTCGCGAAGCCGAATTCGACATTTTGTATGGGCAGGGAATCTCGAAAGAGGGCGATCTGCTGGATTTGGCGGTGAATCAGAACATTCTCGAGAAATCCGGCGCCTGGTTCAGCTACAAGGGCGAGCGCATCGGCCAGGGCCGCGAGAATGCCCGCCAGTTCCTAAAAGATAATAAGGACGTGCTCGTGCGGCTTGAAGGCGAGGTGCGGAAGGCACTTGGTCTGGCCCACACCCAACCTGCGGCGCAGGCCCAAGGTGCAGCGCAAGGAGCAGGACAAAGCGCAAAGGTCACCGCCATGCCGACAGGGACGGAGGGAAAACCAACAGCCCGACGCTAACGTTTAAGAGCTCGTTCGACCTCCGTAAACGAGTTCGAACGCTCGTCCGCGAAGCGTGTGCTGGAATGATCCGAATTGCTCGAATACCTCGTCCCTCGTATCGAACAGGCCGGAGTCGTGCACAAGAAAACGGGAAAGGTCGTGTTCCGGCCGGGAACAAGCCAGCCCACAAGTCTTGCCCAGGAAGTCAACCGGCTTTCCCACAACTGCTTCGAAAAGCGACTCTCCAGTATTTGTAAATCCTGTCGTCGACTTCGTAACCAGTTCAGCCATGCCAGCGTGCAATTCATCTAAATCCAGCCATTCCTCTTCGATATAGAACTGCGGCCAAACCAGCAGGACGACATTGGGGATAAACACCCGGGTAAGCGGAAAACGTGGATACCAAAAGTGTCCGTTCACGAAAAATGCGTGTACTCTGGTCGGTACCCCCGCGGAGCGAGCAATAGCTTCCAGCACCGCAGCGCGCTGGCTACACGAACCTTGTCTTTTGCGGAGTGTCAGCGATGCGGGTTGCCATTCATCTACGCTGTACACGGGACGAAGCGTTTCCACCAAACGAAGATGTGCCTTGCGCAGGAACAAAATGCCAACATCACCTGACTGCAACAGAGTCTTCGCGAAGCTCTGTATCTCGCCGTGTTCGCTGTCGAGAATCGCCGTAGGCCGAAGTTTGTCGGCGTTGAAATTGGAGTCCTCTGCCACGCTAGACTCAAGTGTAGAGTAACGCTCAAAACTCTTGTGCAAGTGACAACTTCCAGAGGTCAGAAACAATCGGCCGCCGCGTCGCACCCGCGACGCGACCGATGGGTCGCCTTCTTACCTTTAGCTCTGCTGCCATCATTGGCGATGGTCTTAGGCCCTCGCTTGCCTGCATGGGGCTTCATGTGGGCGCTGGCGTTCGCTTTTTTCGTATCTCTCAAATGGTTGACTTGGTGGAACGCGCGACGGCGTGCGTGCGAACGCTGGCGTTCCGTTGCATATCTCCTCCTTTGGCCAGGAATGAATGCCGAGTCGTTTCTTGACAGGGAAGTACGCGCCAGCAGGCCGCCCGCTCGCGAATGGCTAGGGGCTTGCCTCAAGACCGCCCTGGGCGTCCTCTGCATGTGGTTTTTTGCCCGACTACTGCCGGCAAACCTACCATTGCTCCGCGGATGGATGGGCATGCTGGGATTAATTTTGTTGCTGCACTTCGGCATCTTCCATATCGTTGCTCTTGCGTGGCAAAGCTTTGGCGTTGCCGCGGAACCGATCATGCGTGCACCCCTGCGCTCACACACACTTAGCGAGTTTTGGGGGAAGCGATGGAACCTGGGATTTCGGCAACTTTCTCACACCTTCATCTTTGTTCCACTGCACCGACGAGTGAGGGCCGCCTTCGCGGGATTCCTAGTTTTCATCGTTTCGGGACTGCTTCATGACCTAGTAATATCCGTCCCAGCACGGGGAGGATATGGCTTGCCAACACTTTACTTCGCCATCCAGGGCGGAGCGATTGCAATAGAACGATCAAGCGCCGGCAGGTACTTCGGCCTAGGACGTGGGAAACTGGCGTGGCTTTTTATGGCCGTGGTTACTGCGGGTCCAGCGTTCTGGCTGTTTCACCCTCAGTTTGTGCACAACGTCATACTTCCTTTCATGAGGGCGATAGGCGCTTTGCGATGAGTGTGAACGCTCAGCGGTTTTGGGACATTGACTTGTGGCTGGCTGCCCTGGGCCATTTCGTGATCTTAGTCGCCAGCTTTCAGGTTCCTTTTCGTCTCCGCTGGAAAGAAGACCTGCAGCAACTCATGCCCTTCAACCGCAAGCTGCTTTGGGTGCAAAGCTCGTTCACAGTGATAACGATTGTTGCTTTTGGGGTTCTAAGCCTCGTGTTGCATTCAGAAATGCTGCGCGGAGATCGCGCCGCGCTGGCGCTCGCCGCGTTTATCGGAATTTATTGGACAGCCCGCATCCTTGTGGACGTGTTCTACTTTTCGCACTCTGACTGGCCAAAGGGGAGACAGTTCGCGGTCGGGCACGCGCTTCTTTTGGCTTTGTTTTTTTTCTTGGCAGCAACTTACATTGACTTGTTCGTGTGGGCCCAGTGGTTGGAGTGACCGAGAACTGATTCGCATTGCCATTCCTTGCTCCTGCCCACTAAAATTGAATATCCCAGCCCGCCTGTTTCAGCGCGCACCAACGAGGCTCATTGAAGAGAGTTACTGCCATTTATCCGGGGTCGTTTGATCCGCCGACCAATGGGCATTTGGACCTGATTGAGCGGGGCAGTCACATTTTCGATGAGTTGATCGTGGCGATTTTGCGCAATCCGGACAAGAGTCCGCTTTTCAGCGTGGCGGATCGGCGCAAAATGCTGGAGGAGTTGACGGCTGACATCAAGAACGTGCGCATCGACACTTTTGATGGATTGACCGTTGACTACGCCGCGACGGTGAAAGCAGGCGCGGTGCTGCGCGGAATTCGCGCGCTGAGCGACTACGAGTACGAGCTGCAGATGGCGCTCATGAACCGCAAGCTACGTCCGGAACTAGAAACCGTATTTATGATGCCGGCGGAAAAATATTCGTATTTGAGTTCGCGGCTGGTGCGCGAGGTGGCGCGGCTAGGTGGAGATATCAGCGGACTGGTTCCCGAACTTGTAGCGAGGCGGCTGAGCGAGAAGCTCGATCCGGCACAGAAATTTTCAATCCGAAAAGTAAAGGCAGGAAAAGCATGAGTCCAGTAACCGAAGCCCCGGCAGCCTTGAAGCTGACCGAACGCATCAACCGCATTGAGCCTTCTGCCACGATGGCTGTTGTCGCAGAAGCCGACAAGCTCCGCCAGTCGGGCGTGGACGTTGTGGACCTCAGCGTCGGCGAGCCGCATTTTTCGACGCCGCAACACATCAAGCACGCGGCGATTGGCGCGATCAATAACAATTTCACGCGCTACACGGCGGTTGGCGGGATTGTCGAGCTGAAGGATGCGATCATTCAGCGGCATGCGGCGGATTTCGGCTCGCGCTACAAGCGCGAAGAGGCGATGGCTTCCGTCGGCGGCAAGCACGTGCTGTTCAATGCCATTCAGGCGCTGGTCGATCATGGCGACGAAGTCATTCTGCCGGTTCCCTACTGGGTTTCCTTCAAGGACATTGTCCGCTATGCGGGCGGCAATTGCGTCCTGCTCGAAACCGACGAGGACGACGGCTTTCGGGTCACCGCCGATTCAGTGGCACGCCTGGTCACGCCTCGCACGAAGCTGATCATCCTCAACTCGCCCTCGAATCCTTCCGGTGCAGTGATGTCGCCGGAAGACATGACGGAGGTTGTTCGCTTTGCGGCCGAGCGCGGCATCTGGGTTATGTCCGACGAGTGTTACGTCTATCTCAACTACACCGGGCGCGAGTTTTCGGTGGGATCGCTGAATGAGTACCGCGACCGCATCATCGTAGTCGGCTCGCTCTCGAAGACGTACGCCATGACTGGCTGGCGCATGGGATACGCGCTCGCTCCGGCTCCGGTTACGGCTGCGATGCAAAAGCTGCAAAGCCAGTCGACTTCCAACCCTACATCAATTGTGCAAAAAGCTGCAGTTGCTGCCCTGGCCGGATCGCAGGATTGCGTGGCGGAAATGCGCAAAGAATATATTCAACTCCGCGATCACGTGCTGGCCGGGCTCGCGAAGATCGACGGTATCAAATGCGCCAGGCCCGAGGGCGCGTTCTATGTATACCCAAACGTTTCGGCGTTCTTTGGACGCGGCGGGTTGAACTCTCCGGCCGAATTCGCCCGCAAGCTCTTACATGAGGCACACGTCGCGACCGTGCCGGGGGAAGGATTCGGTACACGGGAGCACATTCGTATCTCGTACGCCACGTCAGAAAAAGAACTGGATCGAGGGCTGGAGCGCCTGCGAACGTTTGTTTCTTCGCTCTGACATGAAAATTCCACCTTGCAAAAGGGTGCCCCATCCTTGTCTCGCGGTGTGTGCGAGACAGGGTGGGGATTTTGATTTCCATAGTGGTCAAGCGAAATTCAAGGTCCCCACCCTGTCCGGAAATCGCGGACAAGGGTGGGGCACCCTCGAGGTATTGGTTTCGAACAGGATCGACTTTTGCGGGCAGCCTCTCACGTGAGTTACGCTTCTAATGCAGGCGGCGCAACTTCGGATGAGCGATCTCTACCCATTGCTGATGCAGCCCTTGTTCGACCCCCGGCCGTGGGGAACGAACGATCTTTCACCGATTTATTCGCAGCGATTCAATGAAAAAATCGGCGAGTCATGGCTCACCGGAGACCATTGCAAAGTCCAGAATGGGCGTTTTGCGGGAAAGACGCTGGCCGAATTAGCCTCGAAGTATCAGCGCGAACTTGTGGGCGAGGCAGCCCCGAATTCCGATCGCTTCCCTCTACTCGCAAAGTTTCTTTTCCCTCACGAAAAGCTTTCCGTGCAGGTGCATCCCGATGACGCCGACGCTCAGGCCATCGGGCAGCCTTGGGGAAAAACCGAGTGCTGGTATGTTGCGCACGCCAGACCCGAAGCTGAGATTGGCCTTGGGCTGAAATCGGGCACTACGCGGGCTGACTTTGAAAAAGCGATCCATGAGAACCGCGCCGAAGAGTTGCTGAACTGGGTGAAGGTTTCAGCCGGAGATCTTATCTATGTGGCTGGCGGCACGGTCCACACGCTCGGGCCGGGCGCGATTATCGTTGAAACGCAACAGCAGTCAGATACGACATTTCGCCTTTATGATTATGGTCGCCCACGCGAGCTACATCTTGAGCATGGGCTGCGTGTGATCAAGGCGCAGGTTGCTTCGGGAAAAGTCCGTCCGCAACCTTTTTCGAAACTCGGCAGCAACGGAAACCGCGCGCAGCACCTCGTGGCTTCTCCTTATTTCGCAGTTGAAAAATTCGATTTGCATTCGGAACACGAATTCGATCTTGCGCAACGGCGGAAAAGCTCCGCGCAGATTTTAGTCGGCGTGCACGGGTTCGCATCGATTGAGGCTCCAGGTTGCGATTCCGTTCGCTTCGGCATGGGGGACTCGGTGGTGGTTCCCGCCGGAATTCGTCAGTTCAGCATCCGACCGGAACCTGACGTGCAATTTCTGAAGTCGTACGTGCCCGAAACCCGGGAACATATTCCCGAGATTATTACGAATTAGTAGGCAGTCGAGACGGTCTAATTTCGAACGCAAAAGAATCTGATGCCAACTAATTTTTATCCTGTCATTCTCGCCGGTGGTCGTGGGACACGCTTCTGGCCGCTGAGCCGAAAAAAACGTGCCAAGCAACTGCTTGCGCTTGATGGCAAGCAAACCATGATCCAACAGGCAGTCGCGCGTTTGCTCCCACTGTCGCCAGCGAAGCAGTTTTGGATTATCACCAATCAAGACCTGCGGCCGGAAATTGCTCGCCAGTTGCCCAAACTGAAGCCAGACCACATCGTTGCCGAACCTATTGGACGCAATACTGCGCCGGCGATCGGGCTTGCTGCTTTCATTCTGCTGCGAAAAGATCCGGAAGCGGTGCTCGGCCTTTTTCCTTCCGACCATGTTGTAGCGAACGAGACGCGTTTCCGCGAAGTACTCGCCGAAGGAATCGAGATTGCCGCCGACGGCGAGAATATAGTCGTGCTCGGCATCGAGCCGTCCCGTGCCGAAACCGGTTATGGATACATCGAAGCCGGATCGCTTTCAGCCGGAAACGCTCGTCACGTGCGCCGTTTCACTGAGAAGCCGAACGCGGAACGGGCGGCAGAGTTCGTCCGCTCAGGGAACTTTTATTGGAATAGCGGCATGTTTCTTTGGAGCGCGAAAACGCTAACCAACGCGCTGCACGAGCATCTGCCAAAGACCGCCGCGCTGCTGGAAAAAATAGCGGCGGACTTCGGCACGCGGAAATTCGCTGCGACGTTTCGCCGGCTGTACAAGCAATGTGAAGGCATCAGTGTAGATTACGCGGTGCTCGAACCGCGCTCGGCAAAGGGTGAGCAGGAATCGAGAATCTTTTGTCTCCGCGCTGACTTTGGTTGGAATGATCTGGGCTCATGGACCGCGTTGCATGAACATCACACTGCCAAGTCCACTCCGGCAGACGGCAACCTGATTTCTGCGCAAGGCATCTTCACGCTGAACGCGAGCGGGAACTATGTGCACTCGCCAGATCGATTCGTTGCAGTCGTGGGCGTGAATGACATTGTGGTGGTCCAGACAGAGGACGCGCTTCTTGTAACTACTCGCGCCAACTCGCAGGACGTGGGGAAGGTTGTGAAATTTCTTGACGAGAAGAAGATGACGAAGCTGGTGTGAAGTACGGTCGTTGGTCTTTGGCAAAGCCATTCGGGTATTGATCGTCAGCAAGATCAGTCGAGCTTTGGAACGGGGGTTTACAGTATGGCAACGGATGCACAAGTTCCACATACAGATTTGAGACCGGCGACCAATGAGCGACGACCAACGACAATTGATTTGCGAGCAACACCTCAGATCAAATTCGGCACTGACGGCTGGCGCGCAGTTATAGCCGACGATTTCACTTTTGAGAACGTTCGTCGAGTCGCGGGTGCAATCGCGTCTTATGTTCTAAAAAATGAGGATCCTTCTCGCGGCGTTATCGTCGGCTACGACACGCGTTTTGGTTCGCCTCGTTTCGCGCGGGCAGCCGCTGACGTGCTGGCCGGAGCCGGAATTCCTGTCCGCCTGGCAAACGACTACTCGCCCACGCCTTCGATTTCATACGCGGTAAAGAGTACGGGCGCGGCAGGCGGCGTAGTTATCACTTCCAGCCACAACCCGTGGAACTGGAACGGCGTGAAGTTCAAAGGCAAGTTCGGTGGTTCGGCGACCCCCGCAATCATGAAGGTGATTGAGCAGGAAGCGAAAGCCGGCACGATGCCGAACGGCCGCAGCGCAAGCATCGACGAAGTAGATCTGAAGCCCGACTACATCAAGGCCGTTTGTGCGTTTGCCGATCTCGATCTCATTTCGAAAGCGCGCTTCAAGTTCGCCGTCGATTCCATGTACGGCTCGGGGCGAGGAATTCTCGCCAAGATTTTCAGCGAGCGCGGAATCGAATTTGTCGCCATCCGGCAAGAAGTAAACCCTCTGTTCCCGGACATCAATCCTGAGCCGATTGAGCCGCACGTGCGTCTGTTGCAAGATACAGTTGTACGGGAGCATTGCCACGCCGGTTTCGCGACGGACGGAGACGCTGACCGGATTGGCGCTGTCGCCGAAGACGGGAGCTTCGTCGATTCCCACAAGATCTTTTCCGTGCTGCTCGACTGGCTGTTGCGGCGCAAGCAATGGCCGGGCGAGGTTGTGCGTGCCTTCAACACCACGCGGATGCTCGACCGGATCGCAGCGCGCCACGGGCGCAAGCTCAACGAATGCCCGATCGGATTCAAGCACATTGCCGACTTGATGATGGAGCGCGAAATTGTTATCGGTGGAGAAGAGTCAGGCGGGATCGGATATTCGCGTTACTTGCCTGAGCGCGATGGAATTCTCAATTCGCTGTTATTAGCGAACGTCATGGCAGAAGAGAAGAAGCCGCTGGGCGAATTGGTCGCTGGCCTACAAAAGGAGTACGGCCCGCATTATTACGGACGGCGCGACCTGCGCATTGCGGATGATATCAAGTTCGGCGCTATTCAGCGGGCCAGTTCCGACAGTACCAAGCGCCTCGGGAGCTACGCCGTCCTGAAGAAAGAAAATCTTGACGGTATGAAGTTTTTCCTTGACGCTCCGACGAATGGCGATGGTGCGGAGGCGTGGGTGCTGTTCCGCGCGTCAGGGACAGAGCCGCTGCTGCGCATCTACGCTGAAGCATGCTCTCCTGAACTGGTGCAGGAAGTGCTTGCTTCGGCAGAGCAGTTCGTGCACTCGGCTTAGCTAAAACTCTTGGGTTCGTTCGGGCGGAAAAAAGCTTTTAACCGCAGAGGCCGCGGAGCTTTCGCGGAGAACATCTTCTCGCACACTTCTACTCGCTCATAAATGCTTGCCGGCTCTTCTTTTCTGGCGTTAGCGGGGACTTGAGCTACTGCTGGTCCGGTTTCTTCTCGGCGGCCTTCTTTTCCGCGGCTTTCTTCTTCGCTTCGACAGTCCACGGTGGAACAATTCCATTCACCCGGGCGTACGCAATCGACTGACCCAGATGCTCGTGCGCATCGGAGACAAGGATGTATACAACGTCTCCGGCGTTTGCCTGCGGACCAAGCGCTGGTAGCAGCTTGGCGAAGTCAGCGTTGGTCATGCCGTTGATCGCCTTTTGCGCCCAATCCCAGGACTTATTCAATTGATCGACGATCTGCGCCTTGTCGGTGGTCGATTTCTGAAACGTTTTGCCGTTGAAGTCACTTGGAGGCGTGGCCCCCATCAGCTTCAGAATTTGATAGCGCTCGCCCGCAACATGCAAAAAGACTTCCGCAAAGGAACGCGAGTCGTCTGATGGGCGCCAAGTGAACTTGTCGGCAGGCACTGCGTTCGCGAGCTGTACGAATTTGTCTTGCACGCGTCCAAGATCAAGCAATGCCTGTGCCTTCATGTCGTAACTCGGCGCGGTGTGATCGCTGCTCGCAGAATTCTCCGCGTTCTGAGCGGACGCAATTGCAGCTGCCGAAAGCACGAGCAGCACAACAATGAAACGCAGATTCTTCCTTGGCATAGACGCTCCTTGAGCGGTCACTAAAGAGAGCGTCAGTTTAGACGAAGTATCCGAAAAAGAATGCGGCGCTGAATGCAATTTTCAGTGCAGTCGTACCTACTGGAGCCATCAGGATCGGCAATCCGATCACGAGGAGACACGGAGTCACGGAAGCGCAAAGTGATCGAACCTGCCTGTCCTTTCATCGTGCGTGACTTGTTCATTTTGCGAATGAATCCTGGCTCGGCGAGAGTCCAGGCAGCAACCAATTTCCGTGCCTTCGTGTCTCCGTGGTGAAAGCACTGTGAGCACGCTTTTCCGCTTCGGGTAAACCTCGGGTCATTTTTCGCTAGCTGACGCTCGATATCCACGCCAAACATATTCGAGCGCCTCGGGCAGAGTCTGCGCTTTCACCGCGCGGTCAACGTGTCCGGCGTTGCGCGCGAATACAAACTGATAGTTGTATCTCTTAGCGGCGAGAACTCGCGCCATGTTTTCATTCGCCACCACCCAGTCATGCATTCCGTCGCGCATGACATTTGGATTGAAAAGATCGCGGTCGCCGACTTCCATCCAGATTCTGATCGGTTTTCGCGGATTTTCAGGAATCAGGCGCTCGTGGAACTCCCAAGCCCCATGCGGCGTTTCAGGATTGTATGGCCATTGCTGGTTTATGAAAGTTCCGGAATACGACAGCACGCGATGGTACAGCTCAGGGTGATACCAGGCCATGATCAAAGCGCAAGCAGCGCCTGAGCTGCCGCCCGTTGCCGCTCTGCCATCTGGGTTTTTCGTCAGTTTGACGCGTGCCTTGGCCTCGACAAGAGGCAACACCTCCTTTTCGACGAACTCAGCGTAGCGACCCGACATCGTGTCATATTCAAGACCGCGTTCGCTTCCCTGCGCATCGCCACCGCCGTTTCCGATCGAAATCGCGATCATTGCAGGGGTCTTGTGCTGCGGTATGAGTTTGTCGAGAGCAGCAAACAACAGCCAGTCGGGACCGTCTGCGCCTACGATGAAAGGCGCAACCGCACCAGACTTGTACGTATGCGGAATATAGACAGCGACCTTGCGCGTGTAAGGTGCAGGATGGCTCGTTGTGACGATGAGCTTGGCGGGATTCGCGGGAGCCGGAGTTCCGAACGTGCCCGCTTCCCGCGCGATGCCAGGATAGATTTTGCTGTCCGCCGAGTTCATGTCGAACTCGATGACTTCGCCGTTCCGCAGGTCCTTGGCAGCAGGCATTTCCAGCGACACACTGTGTGTGGGACCAAGAATGAAATTGCCGTTCGCTTCGACCGGAGGAATGGTCCCATCCGGCAATTCAGTCGCGCTCACGTAGCCGGAAGTGTGCGGATCACGCGTCGGCGGGGTGGGCCGTTCGGAATGCTGAGAAGCAGGAGCTTGCGCCGATGCCGAGACGCCAATTACAGCCAGCAGAAGAAGACCTGGAATTCGAGCGGTTGAATTCATCTCACTATCTTGCAGGATCGCGAAAGTTTAGGCTGGCGCATTCGACCTTCTCCGGTAAGCGCGGACACAGGCAATGTGGGTTGCGTCGACGAATTCGTGTCTCACAATTCGGCGACGGATAACATACATACTTTACTGTATTGTGCAGGTTGGTTCGGCCTGAGACCATTTGTCTGAGTCTTGCGTGGCCACTGTCCTAAATATCCGCCCTTCAACTCGCGCTCTTTCTGCGCATGTGCTTCCTGATGAAGCGCATGTGGTGCAGTTCTACACCGAAGATTCCTTCCTGCTTGACAGCCTGGCTGCATCACTCGGCGATTCGCTTGCGACGGGAGAGTCAGTCGTTGTAGCCATGACCAAGGCCCATCAGAGGGGATTGCTGAAGCGCTTTTCGGCGAAAGGGATCGACGCTGAAAAAATGCGCCTGAGCGGTCGGCTGGTCATCCTGGACGCGGCTGACACTTTGAAAAAGTTTATGGATCCTTCTGGCCCGAATACCCAGAAATTTTTGCGGGAAATCGGGAACGTGCTCCGGAAGGCAGAGGGCGCGGCCGAGGCGAAGGGCAAACGGGTGGCCGTATTCGGCGAAATGGTAGCTGTTCTGTGGAGCAAGAAGAAATGCGACGCGGCTATTCGGCTGGAACAGCTATGGAACGAGCTTGCGCAAACTCATTTCTTCCACTTGCGCTGCGCATATCCTGCCAAGTGGTTTAAAGGCCAGGGTGGCCCCTACTCCATGATTTGTGCCGAGCATTCTGTCGTAATCCCCGCCTAATTTTTGCAACGTCAAGAGTGCGATGGCCGGGCCGTCAGTTTGTACAATGTCACTCTGCCGAGCTTTGTCCGCAGCCATGAAAGCAGCAGCATCGCGGCAACAATCGTGAGCAGCCCAACTGAGGCGATTGCGACGTTATTGCTTTTTCGCGGCAGGATCGAAAATCTCCCATACACGAATTCAATGTGTACCCAATACACGATCAATGAAGTCTTCCCGAGCTGAATCAGGGGGCTGAAGCCCCATTGGCCAGGCCCCCAGCGGCACCAACCATAAGCAGAGGCCATCAACAGCAGGAGCATTCCGGCACGGAGCGCAAAGAATTCCGGGCTGGTGTGCCAGTAGTCATAGATGGGATAAAGCTGAAGACGTAACCCATCAAAATATTTCGACGCGAAGATCAATGCTGCTCCAAACGTTCCGGCCAGGACGAACGTATATGCGCCGAGCCTTTTCCCGCTATCGTTAACTAGCAGAAATCCGGTTGCGAGGCCAGCGAAAGCGAATGCTGCCCAGGGAAAGATTGGGAAAAGCCATGATTGCGGCTGTCCGAGATTATGCACGCCATTGATGTAGCTCTCGAGTTCCCATGGCAAGAACGTCGGGCTCCACGTAGTCCACAGCAGCGGAGTCAAAGCAGAGATTGATGCGCAAACGAGAACTGCGCTAAGAACCAGGCTCCTGAGGTGATGCTCCTCCTTGTCCGTCCTATGCTCGTGCTTCCGCATTAGACCACCCGTCCTGATGCTCAACACTATCCAGCACATCGCTCCCATCATCATCAGTGAAACGCCGATGCAGTTCAGGATGTCGACACGGAATAAATCCGTCCATGGCGCCCAGCCCCAGGCGATTACATACTCCTGCAATCGAAAAAGCAGACCGAGCGCAAGGATTTCCGCGCCTCGACCTATTGTTTTTCTTGCGATCTGTCCTGGAGAGGCCGCCTTACTGACGAACTTGTCGACAACAATTGCGAGAGAAATGCCGGCTAGAAACAAGAAGAGCGGCGCGGGGAATGTGCCGCCCATCTGCGACCACATGAAGAATTTTGAGTTTCGCGCTATGCCTCCAAGCCAGGCGTCATAACAATGGGTCTGGAACATCAGGACGCAGGCCAGCCCCCGAAGCCAGTCAATGTAAGCAAGACGGGATGAACCCGGAGTGGTCACCCGAGGCAGTATAAGCGCGCAAACGCGAACCAGCTTTTGATGGCGATGGAAGAAATTGTGGGGGCGGGCGTACTCGCCCGTCTGGGGTCAGAGCTTTGGTCGCAGCAAACGCTCTTAACCGCAGAGATCGCCAAGTTTACGCAAAGCCCGCAGAGAGGTCCGTCCTACGCGGCGGCCGCGGCTTTGGGCGCGGGTGGTGGTTCACTGGCGCGTCGCACCAGGTACTTGCCCGGGCCAGTCAGGAATTTCGCCAGCAAGCCGGCGACCCGCTCAAGCAGAACGCGCTCTTCTGACCCGAAGGCATTCTCGCGGTCGCTCTCAACGTTGAGAAATCCGACTTCGCGCCCTGCGATCTTCATTGCGACAATCACTTTCTTCCGCGTACCGGGTGCTGCAAACTGGGCCGGATGCACGAGGTTTTCCAGCAGCGCAGGGGCAGAATTTTCATCCAGCTTCAAATAAATGCCGACCCATCCATAGTGGCGCCCCTCAGCCAGCAACTCGGCAACATTCTCGAGCGGTGAATGATGAAACGACGGACGGTTTTCGGCTAACGCCTGTTCAATGTTGGCAAGAAGATCTCGTGTGGGAAGATAGGGTTTCACCGGCTGGCCTCAGAAGACTTGTAGTGTAATTTCGCTACAACCAGTGGTCAACTACAGACAGCTATTGTCGTTCTTGTAACGGCGCGGGCTCTGCCTGCTGGGAAGAGCGCTTGATCTCGTTGGCATCAGGTTTTATCACGCTCAGATTTGCCGGCGCGTTGGGGTGCACGCCAAAGTCCCAAACGTAGCTGTTCATCCCCTGCTTCCCGAGCAGCTCGGCAACGGCATATTCGCCCGGTGCAAGCGGTGCATCCGGAGTGAGTTTGATCCAGCCTTCGCCTAACTGCTCAGCTTTGGCCGGGACTATGTCCTGCTCCTGGCTGGACTTTCCCAGGACCGTCGTCTTGATCTCACCCACAATTCTGCGATCGCCTTTCGGGTGCGCACGCACAATGCGGAATCGGTCCCAGGGAAGCTCGGCGGCCGGGGCCTTAGCATTTGCGCTAGAGTCCTCGTCATCGCTGGCATCAATATTGATGTAAATGGTTGGCAGGCTGGCATGGACCTGCAATTTCGAACTCGGCCCGGCAATTTCAACCGTGCGTTTAGAGCCTGAGACCGGATTGAGCACACCGCGCAAGACGTTGTGTCCAGTTTGGCGGTTGATGTCGCCGCCGGTCTGGTCAAGGGGAATCAGCTCCGGCTCGGAAAGATAAGTGTCGAGCGCGAAGACTCCGCCTTCGGAAGGAAGCCGCAATCCTGGTGCAACATGCGGCGCCTTGGCTTCATCCTCCTGCTGCTGCTCCTGGATTTCCTTTTCGAGTCGCTCAGCCTCCGGCGACATTTTTCCGGTGGCGCGATCGTCTTCATATTGGCGCGTCGCAGGCCAATCGATCATTGAGTTCGGGACGTCTTCCCACTCGTTGCGCTCCGCGCTGAAATAGTGCACGCGGTCGCCCTGAATTTCGTATTTGGTGACGATCTGGTAGGAGCCGTCTTTCAGGATCAGGCGTTTGCTCGCCGCCTGTGCAATGCACTGCGGTCCCATCGCAAGAAAACTGAGGGCGCAAACCAGAAAATAACGGGTCGCACGAAACCACATGGCTGCTGCTAGTTTACTGCGGACTGTGGTGGGGTGCTCTGGGGTATGCGAACAGATGATTCCGCGCGGAACAGTCAATAAACGAATTGACAGCAGATTTATTCCCAAACGTGCCGCAAGAACCGCTCCCACCACGTAAGCGGTCGCATGAACATAACCAACTGCCCCGGCGATGGTTGCACTTGAAGTGCAGCTTTCGTGAAATTGCAGTAAGGAGGTCTCGACCGGAGAACGAGGCCTGTGTTCAGAATCTGTTCCACCTCAATTGATACGAAACTGGAACAAGGGTAAAGATTGTCATCGGCTACGTACGCACTAATACTGGTGGGGGCTGGATACGGCAAATCGAAACCTGCGACACCGTCCAATCCTGACCGCGAGCTGAGCCCGTTCGGGTTCGACGCAGTAGCAAACTGCTGGAATCTCACCACTACCTCCTCATTACGCAATGGCCTTAAGTTACGAACGTCAACCACCCGAATCTATATGCGCTGGGCAGTGCAAGCCCGCGGCGCAATGTGCAGACAAAGGAATAAGGCAAAAAACAGGAATCCTGGAGACTTCATACCCTCAATTCTACAAATCTGAACCTGATACATGCTTTTTCGCTAACTTCTCCATCCGTTAGCGCGCCAAAACCAGGGAACTGTGATTTTCGTTCCGCTTCGCATCCTTTTCTGCCATAATTGATCGTGCACCCCAGCCTGCACAAATTTCCAAAACAATTCAGAATGAGGCAACGATGTCGGCCAAGTACATCTTTGTAACCGGCGGTGTAGTGTCTTCCTTGGGCAAGGGACTGGCTGCAGCTTCCATCGGATGTCTCCTCGAAAGCCGCGGAATCAGGGTCAACATCATGAAGTTCGACCCGTATCTCAACGTCGATCCCGGCACCATGTCGCCGTTCCAGCACGGCGAGGTTTTCGTCACCGACGACGGCGCCGAAACCGACCTCGATCTCGGCCATTACGAGCGCTTCACTCACGCCAAACTTTCTCGCGACAATAATTGGACGACAGGCCGGCTCTACGAGCAGATCATCGCCAAAGAGCGGCGCGGCGACTATCTCGGCAAAACCGTGCAGGTGATTCCGCACGTCACCAACGAAATCAAAGCGGCGATGAAGAAGGTCGCGCAGGACGTCGATGTTGCGATCGTGGAGATCGGCGGCACTGTAGGCGATATCGAATCGCTGCCGTTCATGGAAGCCATCCGCCAGATGCGCCAGGAACTGGGCCGCGAAAACACGCTGTTCGTGCACGTAACGCTCGTCCCGTTTATTGCTGCAGCGCAGGAGTTGAAAACAAAACCGACGCAACACTCCGTGAAAGAACTGTTGAGCATCGGAATTCAGCCAGACATCTTGCTCTGCCGCACCGACCGCTTTCTCTCAAAGGAGATCAAGTCGAAGATTGCGCTCTTCTGCAACGTGGCGGAAGACGCAGTCATCACGGCGAAGGATGTGGCTTCCATCTACGAAGTTCCGCTGGTCTTCTCTCGTGAGAACGTCGATACGCTCGCGCTGAAATACCTGCACCTCGAAGCCAAAGAGCGCGACTTGAAGCAGTGGGAAGAACTTGTGCACAGGGTCTATAACCCGAAGGCCGACGTGAACATTGCGATTGTCGGCAAGTACGTCGAATATGAAGACTCCTACAAATCGCTGAAGGAAGCTCTGGTTCACGGCGCACTCGCTCACAATTTGAAATTGCATGTGAGTTGGATTGAAGCCGAAGGCTTGGAATCCGGCCAGCGGGCCTGCGAAGAACAACTCAGCGGGTATGACGGGATCCTCGTCCCCGGCGGCTTCGGCAAACGCGGAATTGAGGGAATGCTGCAGGCGATCCGCTATGCGCGCGAGCGGAAGGTCCCGTACTTTGGAATCTGCCTGGGAATGCAGACCGCTTGCGTAGAATTTGCGCGGAATGTCTGTGGTTTGGCAGAGGCGAATTCGAGCGAGTTCGATCCGGCGACAGCCCATCGTGTCATTTACAAACTCCGCGAGTTGCGCGGCGTCGAGGAACTCGGCGGCACCATGCGGCTGGGCGCGTGGACTTGCAAGATCGAGCCCGGCACTCTGGCGCACAAAATCTACGGACAAACCGAAATCAGCGAACGCCATCGCCACCGCTACGAATTCAATCGCGAATACGAAGCTCCTCTGACCGCCGGTGGCCTGCGAATTTCAGGTTCCACTCCGGACGGAACTTACGTTGAAATGGTCGAACTCCCCGATCATCCTCATTTCATCGGCTGCCAGTTCCATCCCGAGTTCAAGTCGAAGCCGCTTGAGCCGCACCCGCTGTTCAAGTCTTTCATTGGAGCGGCTGAGAGCTACGGACGTGAGCGAGAGGCGAAAAAGCAAGCCGCTGAACTAGAAATGTTTCACCGCCCTCAAAAGGTCGCGACCCGGTAATTCAAAACTTCTCCGCCACGGATTTGCGCGGATCAACACGGATCAAGACACAAATGTAAAGCGGATCAAAGTAAAGATCCGTGAGAATCCGTGTTCATCTGTGGCTGATTTTCTCGGCGCTCTTGGCGTGCTCGGCGGTTAAAATCGTTTTTTGTCTCTCTCATTCCAAGTCGAAGGCATTCGTATCGGCTCAGGCAATCTGTTCCTGATTGCCGGTCCCTGCGTCATCGAAAGCGAAAAGCACGCGATTTTCATGGCAGAAGTCATCAAAGGCGTGACGCGCTCCCTCAACGTTCCCTTCATTTTCAAAGCTTCCTACGACAAAGCCAATCGCACGTCCATCCGCAGTTTCCGCGGACCTGGTCTCGCCGAAGGTCTTCGTATTCTGAAAAAAGTTAAAGACGAAGTCCACGTGCCGATTCTGACCGATGTGCACGACACGAAAGACGTGGCCCAGGTCGCAGAAGTAGCCGATGTGTTGCAGATTCCTGCTTTCCTCTGCCGTCAGACCGACCTGGTCGTTGCCGCGGGGATGACCGAACGCGTTGTAAATATCAAGAAGGGGCAGTTTGTTTCTCCCTGGGACATGAAGCACGTCGTCGAGAAGTGCCGGTCGGCAGGGAATGACCGAGTGTTCGTAACCGAGCGAGGCGCAAGCTTCGGCTATAACAACCTGGTCGTCGATATGCGTTCGCTTGCCATTATGCGCAAGTTTGCGCCCGTGGTCTTCGACGCGACCCATTCCGTGCAGCTCCCATCGGCGTCCGGAGATGGCGATCATGCCGTGAGCGGCGGACAACCGGAGTTCATCCCCTTGCTTTCGCGCGCGGCGGTGGCTGCGGGTGTTGACGGCGTGTTCATGGAAGTACACGACAATCCTAAGGAAGCCAAGTCAGACGGCGCGAATGCTCTGGAGTCGACAAAGCTGCGGGAAGTCCTGAAGGAACTGATAGCTGTCCAAAAAGCAATTGAATCGGCGCACGTTAAACCGTAGTCGCATTAGCTGCTCTCAACGTCGTCTAACTTGCGGAACTCTGAAGTTCGATCGCCGGTTCTTCCAGCACAGCAGAAAGTTCCTCCGTCTTCGGTCCCGCTATTTCCATACTGTCCTCCGCCATTCCGAGCAGTTTCCCCAGATTCCGAAAACGATCAAGCCAGGCATCGCCCAGAATAGCTGGGTCAATACCCGAGATTGCCGAGCCCAGATAGTAGTGCGCATTTTGTGCCTTCCAGAAGTCAGCATCAAAAGGAGCCGCACGCAGCATCGAAACCAGCGATTCCAATTCGATGAGCCAATCCAGATTCAGCGGATCTTGCGACCAGCGTTCTACGGACCGCTCCAGCCTTTCGCCGATCGCGGTTTTCAACGGCGCATCAGGGGTGACGTTCTTATGCAGGGCCGTTTCGATCAAAAGCTTCAGTCGAGGGAGGTCGATCTGTTCGCAATTCAGCGAGCGGCGAATCTCGTTTCTGTGTACGAATTCCGATGACACCTGAAGAATTGGCGGCAACGGCATCGACAGCTCACGCAAGAACGAGATGAGCGACGAATTCTGCTCATACATGTCGCTGTAAAGCTTATCCACGCTTGCCAGTGTAGATTCCACGATTCGCGAGACAATCCGCTTGCGCTCGTCACGGAAGAGTGATCTTAACGAGTACGTGCATTCGCGAAAATATTCCGCGATCACGTGAGAGCACCCAGCAAATGAGGTCTGCGAGAGCAGACTGCTAAGGTGTCGCACGAACGCGTGGAACTCCGGCCGTGCTTCGCAAACTCCGGCAATTAAGTTGTGTCCGCCGGCGTGCAGAACAGCGAAGTTGGATGGCAATTGCGCATGCGTGATTCGTGACTTGATCAGAACACCGCCCGTGGCCAGCTTCAGGTTCTGATGTTCAAACGTTTGTACATCGAGAAGGCCCGCTTCGTACGAATAGATAGACCCGGAGCGTTTGTATCCTTCAAATAATGAGCTGATCGCATAGTGCGCAGCGACACCGGGAAGGTCGAGCATCGCCGGCGAAACGAAATGCTCGTAGATTTGACGGCCGTTGCCGAACACGGCAATGTTGCTGTGAACATCTTCCAGACGTTTTAGGAATTGCTCGTCACGATCTCCGCCAAAGAGTTGCTGCCCAAGCTGCACGGCGCGCGCGGCATACTGCAACACCTGCGCCGTCTCCGGGCCGGTCGGCTCGTCGAAGAACCAGCCGCAACTGGTGTACATCAGCATCAAGTGTCGCTGAAGCTCGAGCAGTCGGAGGGCTCGGACCTGTTCCTCCGCTGAAAGTCCGCGCCTGGAATGCTCACTAAAGAATCGCGCAACGTTTTCCTCCGACCGGTCGAGCACGACGTGGACATAGTCATTTCGCGCGGCCCAGGGATCTTTCAGAAGTTCTTGCGCCGACGTCTCGTATTCATTCAGGAGGTCATCGCGAAGCCAGTCAAAGGCCGTGCGAAGAGGGCGCCGCCATTCCTGGTTCCAGTTCCAGTGGCCGCCCGAGTTGCAACTGCAATTGCTCTCCCAGCGGCCCACTCCATGCGCGCAGCTCCAGGAAGTTTTTTCTTTTATACGAATTTCCTGCGTAGGCGGATGCAGCGCAAAGTATTCGCCGTAATTGGTGACGCGCGCGAGCTTCTTTTCCTCGATGTATTGCAACGCGTACGCAAGCGCCATGTCGCCATGCGGATGATGATGACCGTAGGTTTCGCCATCAGTCGCGACATGCATCAATTGGCCTGAATCGCCTTCAGGATCAAAGCGGCTCAACAGGCGACGCGCAAAGTTTTCGCCGCTGTACAGCAGCTTCTCAAATGCCACCGCGGTCGCAACTGTTCCGTCATAGAAGAACAAGCCAATGGTTCTGCCCGACGGCAGTTCGCAGCCGTACGCGCGCCGTGAGTCGACTCCATATTGCAGATCGAGCCATTCCGAATTTGCATCAACCCGGAGCTTCGCCGCCTGCCGTGGCGCAAGGATCGTGAACCTGATTCCTTCCGCGGCCAGAATGTCGAGCGTTTCCAGATCGACCGCAGTTTCGGGCAGCCACATGCCCTCGGGATCGCGCTTGAACCGGTGCTCGAAATCCCTAATGCCCCAAAGAATCTGCGTTCGTTTGTCGCGTGAATTTGAAAGCGGAAGAATGGTGTGATTGTAGGCTTGGGCGATCGCACCACCGTGTCCGAAGAAAAGCCGCCGACTCTCGCGATCGCCTTCAAGGATGCGCTGGTAACCTTCGGGCGCACGCTCTTCCATCCACGAAAGCAGCGTCGGGCCGAAATTGAAACTGATTCGCGAGTAATTGTTGACGATCTTCGCGATCCGCCGCTCGCCGTCGAGTATTCGCGAAGCGCCGTTCGGAAGATAGCACTCCCGCGCTATCCGTCCGTTCCAGTCATGAAAAGGGCTGGCTGAATCCTGCGACTCAACCGTTTCCAGCCAAGGATTTTCTCTTGGTGGCTGATAAAAATGACAATGAATGCAGGCAAAACACTCCATCCGCCACTCCCCAACAGCTCGCTATAAATTGATCGGTTATGAATGCGTGCAGCACAATTGCTCCAGAATGAAGGTACTTTAACGTTTTTGGAAGGAAAAGACGAGAGTTTCAGCAGGTTCCGAAAGAGAAATCGTAGGAAAATGAGGGCGATTCTGGTAAATCCCGAGCGAAGTCGAGGGACCTCGAAAACATGGTAGCGCTACCGGGAATCGAACCCGGGTTTGAAGATTGAGAATCTTCCGTCCTAACCCCTAGACGATAGCGCCACAAATCGCGTGGGCCGAAGTCGATTATAACAAAGCAGATTTGGCGAGCCGCGCTCTCACAATCGAGCGAATTTGATGTCTCAAGGAATTTTTCATAAGGAAGGAATCGATCCGCTCGCAAGCCGCAACTTCCGCCCAACGACCTCGAACTTTCCGCCCAGCACGAGGTTGATCGCTTCCGAATAGGCGATGTGCTCCTGCTCCAGAATGCGCGCGGCGAGGGTTTGTTCGTCATCGCTGTCGAGAACCGGTATCGCTTTCTGCACGATGATCGGCCCGTGGTCGAGTTCTTCGTCCACGAAATGAACCGTGCAGCCCGCGACTTTTACTCCGTAAGCGAATGCCTGCTCTTGCGCCTCGAGTCCGGGAAATGCCGGCAATAACGATGGGTGAATATTCAAAATGCGTTGCGGGAATTGCTTCACAAACCATGGCGAAAGCAGACGCATGTATCCTGCGAGGCACACGAGATCGACTTTGTGCTGCTGAAGCAGAGAGACCACCTCACGATCATGTTCCTCACGTGCCTTACCTTTGGAAAGAATTACAGCAGTTTCCAGGCCCAACTCGCGCGCCTTTGCGATCCCCCCGGCGTCGGCTCGGTTCGAAATTACGATCGCGATTCGTGCGTCACGAATTTTTCCGGAGACCACATTTTTTGCGATAGCTTCGAAATTTGATCCGCGGCCGGAGAGTAAAATGCCAAGATTTTTCATCTAGCTGTCCAGTTCTCGAAGCTAAATGCTTGGACTTTGGCCGTCAAACGGGATAAAGAGCTGATCTAAGCGCGCAGACCCGCCACGAGCGCCACGAATAAGAGCAGGGAAAGCGTGATTGCTGCCCAGGCGTTGGCGCGTACCAGTTTATAGGTGGCAGGCCAGGGAAACATCAAGACATCGAAAACAGAGACGAGCCGTTCTGGCCAAAGCAGACCCGCGACTCCGAAAGCAAGCGAAAATTGTACGATCAGCGACAGAAGGAAATGATTCATCCCGCGCTCCAACGCGATATTGAAACGTACAGGGAACTCTTTGTTTGAGTGTAGCTCACCTACCGGAAGGCGCGTCAATAGCCATTTTCAGCGGAATGTTACTTCCGAACGTCAGCCTAGCCTCCATGTAACGCGATTACGCTTCTTTCTTCCCCGTTCCAACCAGCCAGCGGAGGAACATGTTCACCAGGCTCAAAATGATGGCGCCCCAGAAGGCAGATGCGAATGAATCCACGCGGAAACCCGGGACAACCGCAGCCGCCATCTCGAGCATAAGGGCGTTTATCACCAGCCAAAAAATGCCGAGCGTAAGGATGGTCAACGGGAACGTGATGATCTTCACGACCAAACCCAGCGTGGCATTAACCAGGCCGATGACCAATGCGGCAATCAGCGCGGAACCAACATTTGCGACATGGAAACCGGAAATCAGGCGCGAGACTACCCACACCGCCAGCGCGCTCAAAATCCAATTGATCAGCAGGCGCAAACTCTGTTCTCCAAGCATCACACTATAAGCGTGCCTTTGTCGTCGTTGCAATGACCGGCGAAAAAGCGGGCCGCAGCGGGGGTCTATGCAAGTCTCACACGTAGTAAACTCTCGTCTTATGCGCGGCAGAACTGGCATGTTTTGCGGCGGTCTCGCCGTGATTGTTTCAACGGCCGCCCTTTCCCTTATCGCGCATGCGCAGATGGCTGCCTTTCGCGACCTCACTCAAGGATCTCGCGTTCCATCTGAGCATCTTTCTGTGTCGCAGACCTGCGAGAAGGCGAATTCATCTATCGCCGAGATGCCGTCACAGGCCGGTTCCGAAAATGACTCCAAAGCACTGCAGTTGACGATCGTCGAAGTTCTGCCCGCCACGCTCGAGATCGGCAACGACTTCAGTGCAACGGTCCGGCTGAAGAACACCGGCGAATCCGCGCTTCTGGTTCCAGCGGTTCCCGATGGCGAGCGGGTGCTTCGCACCTCCACTGATCGCACCGAAGAAAAGTACGACGTAGGGGACGTTTCGTTTCGTCTGCTTACCGGCAAGCATCGCGGCATTCCAGTGATTCTGGATTCAGGCGGGGCGCTTTTTGCTGACCCCGATGACAAGAACAGCTATCTCGCTCTCGCGCCCGGCAAGTGGCTGGATATCCGGCTGCATGGTAGAGTCGAATGCGGCTTGGAGAACTGCGTCGCGGACATCCACGCAGACGATGCGGCGGTGCTCACGGCCTGGTGGTACGAGCGCGTATTGAGCCATCGCGTTAGCGGCTGCGATGAGACCCACGGCAGTTCGAAGGTGCGCGAAGTGGATTCCGCGCCATTCAAGGTCGAGGTGAGAAATCCGCCGAGCAAGCCGGTTCCCGCAAAGAAACTTTCTGCCGCACTGAGAGATTAAATGCCAGTTCTTACCTATCTGGAAGCCATCCGCCAGGGGATCTCGGAAGAGATGGAGCGCGATCCTTCGGTCTTCTGCCTCGGCGAGGATATTGGCATTTACGGTGGCGCGTTCAAGATTACTGAAGGATTCATCGATCGCTTCGGCCCTGAGCGTGTGATCGATACTCCCATCGCAGAGTCTGCGATCGTCGGCGCAGCTTTCGGAGCATCGCTGACCGGCATGCGCCCCGTGGCCGAATTTCAGTTCATGGATTTCATCGCTTGCGCCATGAACCAGATCAGCAACATGGTCGCCAAAACGCACTACCTGTGGGGAGCGCCGGCGCCACTTGTCTTGCGTGGACCGAGTGGCGGCAACGTGCACGGCGGGCCGTTTCACTCGCAGAATCCGGAGATGTGGTTTGTGCACAATCCCGGGCTGAAAGTGGTTTGTCCGGCCACTCCGTACGACGCCAAAGGTCTGATCAAGGCATCGATCCGGGACAACAATCCGGTTGTGTTCTTTGAGCACAAATATTTGTACCGCCGTATCAAAGAAGAGGTCCCGGCAGACGATTACGTTGTTCCAATTGGGATGGCAAGGGTTGCGCGCGAGGGTCGCGACATCAGCGTGATCACCTACGCCGCAATGGTGCACACCGCGATAGAGGCAGCCGAACTGCTCGCGAAAGAAGGACTGGAACTTGAGGTCCTTGATCTACGCACACTCGCACCGCTGGATCGCGATGCGATCACCCAGACTGTCCGCAAGACGAACAAGGTCATCATCCTGCATGAAGACACGCGCACCGGGGGTCTAGCCGGGGAAATTACCGCCATCATCAATGAAGAGGCATTTGATGATCTCGATGGTCCGATCGTCCGTATAGCGGCCCTGGACACTCCAGTACCTTTTTCGCCTCCCCAAGAAGAGCGATTTCTGCCACAATTGCGCGACGTGGTCGAAAAGGCACGCTGGCTGAAGTCTTATTAAGGCAGAGCCTCTGTCTTAAATTTTTGCAATTCAGGTTGTAACCAATTTGCATTTGTGAACTCATCTCTGAGGAGAAGATATGAGAGGCTTCATACTCGGGATTATCGTCACGCTGGTTCTGCTGTTCGTGGCCGCGCTACTGGTGGCGCAATTTGGCCTGTTTCCCACGCGAGCAGATGCAACTCCCCCGGCCTTTGAGCGCAGGATCGCGATGTCCGCCATGGATTCCTCCATGGACCGGCACGCTCCTCGCGCTACCAACCCTGTTCCAGCGACGGACGAGAACCTGATCGACGGCGCCAAGCTTTACACAATGAACTGCGCCGTCTGTCACGGTACGCTCGATTACAAGCCAAGTGTGCTCGAACACTCGATGTACCCACCGCCTCCGCAGCTCATCCTCGATCCACTCGACGACCCCGAGTGGCACATCTATTACGCGATCAGCACCGGGGTCCGCTACACGGGTATGCCCGCATGGAACCATGCTCTCTCCGATCAGGACATCTGGAAGCTGACGGCATTTCTGTCGCGTCTTGAGAAGCTCCCGCCCGGAGTGCAGCAGTATTTGAAGGGCGCTTTCGGAACATCGCCTGAAAGTCATCAAGGAGAAGAGCACGAACAGCACGGCAGTCACGAGCACCACGACTAGTTCTGTCTGGCTCGCGAGCTGTGAACCCTTTTCTCATTGAGGACCTAGATTCGGCTTAGCGGTTTTCTGTTTGCCTGATTTGGTCTAGGATGTTCCTTCCCCATGGCCGAGTTCACGCTCCTCGTAAACGGCACTAGTAAAACGATTGATGTCTCCCCCGATACGCCCCTGCTCTGGGCCCTTCGCGACAGTCTTCAACTCACCGGAACAAAATTCGGCTGCGGCGCGGGTCTTTGTGGTGCGTGCAGTGTGCACGTCGACGGCGCGCTGACGCGGTCGTGCATCACTCAGGTCTCGCAGGTAAGCGGAAAAAGGATCACAACCATTGAGGGTCTTGGCGGTGCCGGTCTCCATCCCCTGCAGAAGGCTTGGATCGCCGAAGATGTCCCGCAGTGTGGCTATTGCCAAAGTGGGCAAATCATGGCTGCGGCCGCGCTGCTAGCGAAAACACCCCATCCAACCGACAACGAAATTACCGAATTCATGTCCGGCAACATCTGCCGCTGCGGAACCTACGAGCGTATTCGACGAGCTATCCACCGCGCCGCGACGCCGAAAGCAGCAGGAGCCGCGAAATGACTACCATCTCGCGACGCGGCTTTCTGGGAACCACCGCAGCAGCCGGAGCAGGCTTGGTGATCGGAATTCATTTTCCGCGCGCGTGGGCGCAGCCGCAAATTTCCTTATCGCCAAGCGCATATTTGCGGATTACTCCCGATGGAAAAATCACCATCGTTGTTGCGCGCTCGGAAATGGGGCAAGGCGTGTGGACTTCACTGCCCATGATTCTTGCCGAAGAGCTCGAAGTCGATTTGAAGCAGATCACGATTGAGCAGGCCGGCGCGAGCACTCTTTTTGGCGATCAGGCCACCGGCGGCAGCGCCAGCGTACGCACCACATGGGACCCAATGCGAAAAGCCGGCGCGCAAGCCCGCGAAATGCTGATCAGTGCGGCGGCAGAGAAGTGGAGCGTTCCGACGGAGGACTGCAAGGCGGAAAACGGTTACGTCGTTCATTCCTTTGCGGGGCGCAAGGCCAGTTACGGTGAATTGGCGGAGGCTGCGAGTAAATTCGTCGTGCCGAAAGATCCCCCGCTCAAGGCAGGAGACTACACGCTGGTCGGTAAATCTACGCCGCGGCTCGATACACCTTCAAAAGTAAATGGATCGGCGATTTATGGGATCGATTTCCGCGTTCCTGATATGAAGTATGCCGTGCTCGCCCGCTGCGAGACTGTCGGCGGCAAGGTTGCTGACTTCGACGCCAGTGCCGCGAAGCAAGTACCTGGGGTGAGTTTTGTCGGAAAGGTCAGCGACTCCGCCGTTGCCGTTGTCGCCGACAGCACCTGGAACGCGCTGAAAGGCCGACGCGCGCTCAAAATAACGTGGAATGACGGAGCGAATAAGTCTTTGGACTCGACGGCGATTTTCGATTCCCTTCGCAAGGCTGACGAAAGCAAGGCGGCGAAGTTCTTCACCGTGGGTGATGTGTCTAAAGCAACCGGAAAGAAAATAGAAGCCGAGTACCAGCTTCCGTTCATGGCCCACGCGCCCATGGAGCCGGGCAATTGCACTGCGCATTTTCGCGGTAGTGAATGCGAAATCTGGGCGCCGACGCAGGTTCCGCAGGATTGCCGTGACACCATCGCGCAAGTTCTTGGCCTCAGGCCTGAGAAAGTAAAGGTAAACGTCACGTTTCTCGGCGGCGGCTTCGGACGGCGCCTTGAGCATGATTACGCAGTCGAAGCGGCGCTGGTCTCAAAGGCCATCAATGCGCCAGTGAAGGTCACGTGGACGCGCGAAGATGACATGCGCTGCTCGCCGTATCGACCAGTCAGCTTGCACAAGCTCAGTGCGACAGTTGGCGAAGATGGCTGGCCGACCTCGTTCGCGCATCGCACAATTGGACCATCCATCAGCGCACAAAAAGGACAGCCAGGAGCAAACGGCGTCGATCCCGATTTTCCCGATGAAGCTTCGTTCCTGTACCCGATTCCGAATATCTCGCTGGAGTCGGTGGCCACCGAAACGCCAGTCCCGCTCGGCTGGATGCGCTCGGTCTATGCACTGCAAATGGCGTTCGCAAGTGAAAGTTTCATTGATGAGTTGGCCGCAGCAGCCGGCAAAGACCCCCTCGCATATCGGCTGCGTTTACTAGCGAAAGACTCCGAGATCAAGTATTTCGATACATCCTGGAGCACGGCACGCTTGCGCAACGTGCTCAAGCTCGCCGCAACGAAGGCGGCCTGGAGCAAGCCTTTGCCCGCGGGCCGCTACCGGGGGATCGCCTGCTTCGGTTGCTTCAGCACGTATGCCGCAGACGTTGTCGAAATTTCCATGGAGAATGACCAGCCGCGTGTTCACCGCGTTGTGTCGGTTGTCGATTGCGGGCAGGTGGTGAATCCGAACATCCTGGAGCAGCAGATTCAAAGCGCCGTGATCTACGGTCTGGCGAATGCGTTGCGAGCGCAAATCACAATCAAAGATGGGCGAGTTGTTCAGGGCAACTTCGATGACTATCAGCCGATCCGCATGAACGAAGCGCCGAAGGTCGAAGCCTATTTCGTCCCGAGTAATGAGCAGCCGACCGGAGTGGGCGAACCGCCATTGCCGCCGCTCGCCCCCGCGCTGTGCAATGCGATCTACGCTGCGACAAAGAAGCGCGTCAGAGCGCTGCCGATACTTAGTGGCTAGTGATCAGTGGCTAGTGGTGAGTAAAAATATTTCCCTGTGTGGATTTGCTCTGTGTGCCTCTGTGATCTCTGTGGTTCAAGCTTTTAAAACGCCAACCACAGAGATCACAGTGGTGCACAGAGAACATACACAGAGGCATGGATCACTGGCACCTGACCACTTATGACCAAATGTTTGCTGCTGCTCGTTGTTTTCTTACCGCTAAACGGTTTCGCGCAAACCAACTCTCTCGCGCATCGCCGTGCGGCCCATCTTCGTCATGGCATCAACCTGAGCGAGTGGTTTGCGCAGGTTTACGACCCGAAGGGCTACACCAAAGAACATTTCGATAGCTGGACCACCGACGCCGACATTGCGCTGGTTAAGTCGATGGGTTTCGACCACGTTCGCCTGAGCGTAAATCCTGCACCCATGATGCGGCACAACATGGCCGACCAGCTTCCTCCCGAATACGTCGCCTATCTGGACGCTGCGGTGAAGATGATTCTTAATCATGGTCTCGCGGTCATCATCGACATGCACCCTGACAGCGACTTCAAGCAGAAGCTCGTTCAGCGTGATGAATTCGTCGAGCAGTTCTCCGATTTCTGGCGAGCCATCGCACGCCACTACTCCACCTACGATCCCGAGATGGTGTACTTCGAAATCCTGAACGAGCCGGAATTCCGCGACCGCTACCGCTGGGCGGGAGTGCAGGCAAAGCTGGCGAATGCGATTCGGGAGGGAGCGCCGAAGCACACGATCATCGCTGCGGGGGCAAACTGGTCGGACATCCCGGACCTGGTCTCGTTGACGCCTCTCCAAGACCCGAATGTCATTTACAACTTCCATTACTACGAGCCGCACACCTTCACTCATCAGGGCGCAACCTGGGGCGTGAACTACTGGCACTTTGAAAACAAGCTCGCCTATCCCTCCAACATGGAAAATGTGCAGAAAGTCGCAAACAACCAGCCCGATGCCGTGAACCGTTATGCAGTGCTCGAGTATGGACTTGATCACTGGGATGCGAACCGGATCGCCGCTGAGATCGGCCAGGCCGCCGATTGGGCAAAGCACTGGAACGTGCCGCTCACCTGCAACGAATTTGGTGTTTATCGCCGAGACTCCAATCCTGAAGACCGTGCTCGCTGGCTGCATGACGTGCGCACGGCGCTCGAGCACGACGGCATTGGCTGGAACATGTGGGACTTTGGCGGCCGCGACAATGGCCGAGGCTTTGGCGTCGTGAACGGCGGCACAGACGGCTCGAATGTTCCTGACGAACTCACCCTGCAGGCACTCGGCTTGAAAAGATGAATTTCGTAGAAGATTTTTTCTGCTCTGTGGATTTTTTCCCTGGAACTCGGTGATCTCTCTGGTCGAGCTTTTTATCCATCCAAAGCAGACCGTACGATTCCGAGCGTCGAAAAGCCTTACCACAGAGAACACAGAGTCACACAAAGAACATCCACAGAGGCGATACACTGGGCAATCCAAAGCTCTGTGGATTTCTCAGCCTGTATGGTCGGGCTTTTGGACTTACCCAAGCTACACGGCAGGAAAAATTAACGAAATTCCTCTTGCATCTGTGGAAATTTTATTTAGATTAAATCTGCAACAGACGCCTTCTACTCTGGCAATTTGGGCTCTTAGCTTTTAGCTCTTAGCCAAACCCGAATTTAGATCGGCTAAGAGCTAAAGGCTAACAGCTGTTCTAAGGAGGAAGCCATCGGAATTGGCAACAGCTAGCGCCCCACGTCAGGAAGTCCCACCTACTCTCGTTCCCTTTGCAAAAAAGAAGTCCGTCCGCCTCACGCTTTGGCCTCTTGTCGCCGCCACCTTCTTTATGGTTTCCGGCGGAACCTATGGTATCGAGGACATCGTCCACGGCGCCGGCTACGGTCGCGCCATCCTGTTTCTGATCCTCACGCCTCTGCTCTGGAGCCTTCCTACCGCGTTCATGACCGGCGAGCTCTCGAGCGCACTACCTTTCGAAGGCGGCTACTATGCATGGGTTCGCCGAGCCATGGGCAATTTCTGGGGATTTCAAGAGGCCTGGCTTTCGCTCACAGCTTCCATTTTTGACATGGCGATCTACCCGACTTTGTTCGTGGCGTATCTCACACGCCTGTTCCCATGGTTCGCGGTGAACCATCGCGGACTCATGGTCGGTCTGGCCGTGGTAGTTGTCTGCTCGCTGCTGAACATCGCAGGCGTGAAAGTAGTTTCAACGACTTCGCTGTGGCTTTTTTTTGCGCTGTCGTCGCCGTTCCTGTTGATCGTGCTGCTCTCGCCGGTGAAATACGGCGCCCTACTCCACGCGGTCACCACCCCGACAACTTCGAAAGTTGACCTGATCGGTGGCTTGCTGATCTGCATGTGGAACTACATGGGCTGGGATAACGCCTCAACCATCGCCACCGAAGTCGAGCGTCCACAGCGGACATATCCGCGCGCCATGCTATGGGCCGTCACGATAGTGGCGCTCAGCTACATCATTCCTGTGGCGGCGGTCTGGATGACTGGACTTCCCGCCGGCGCATGGGAAACCGGTTCGTGGGCCGACATCGCGGGACTCCTGGGTGGACCGGTTCTTCGGGTCGCATTGGTTGTTGGTGGAATGTTCAGCGCCTTCGGCATGTTCAATGCGTTGGTGATGAGCTACTCGCGCCTGCCGCTCGCGATGGCGCAGGACGGCATGTTGCCAAAATTCTTCGGCAAACTGAATCGCCGGCGCGCACCCTGGGTCGCCATCGTTGTCCTCGCGACGGGGTGGGCGCTCTGCCTGAATCTCGGTTTTGAGCGGCTGGTCACGCTCGACATCTTTGTCTATGGATTGAGTCTGGCGCTCGAGTTTGCCGCCCTCGTAGTTCTGCGAATCCGCGAGCCCGAGCTGAAGCGTCCATTCCGCGTTCCGGGTGGCCTGTTCGGAGCGATCGCGGCCGGAGTTCCTCCAGTTCTGCTGCTCGGTTTCGATCTGGTGCGCAGCCAAAGCGAGTCGGTCTCCGGCATGAGTTCGTTCCTCCTCGGCGCTCTGGTGATCGGAGCGGGAGTGGTGGCCTATATCGCGAATCATCTGGTCAAGCCAGCGGGGTGGACGATCCCGCAAGAGCAATCGGTTCCCTAGAATCAGCCACGGATGAAACCCGACTCGCGCGGATTTTCAGGTCCGTGAAGATCCCTACCAGTCCGTGGCTTCGTTGTTCTTGTTGTAGTATTTCTCTCGATGACGAAACGCCGCTCCAAAGGCGCGTACATGATCTCAGCGGTTGCTGAGATGTATGGCATCCATCCCCAGACGTTACGTCTGTATGAGCGTGAAGGCCTGCTTAAGCCTTCCCGCACCGAAGGCAATACCCGCCTCTACACCGACGAAGATCTGCAGCGGCTCGAATTCATTCTGAACCTGGCGCGCGACTTGGGCGTAAATATCAGTGGGATGGCGATCATCCTGCAAATGCGCGAGCGCATGGAAGAGATGCAGCGCCAGATCCAGGACTTCGTGAAATACATTCAGGAAGAAGTGCTCACCCGCGCCCACGCGGCGAGCGATCCTGCGCGGGGAGCCATTGTGCCGATACGGCGTCCAATTCCACCAGAGCCGACCTCTCGCAAAAAACAATAACGATTGTCATCCCGAAGCCGAACTCCGTCAGAAGGCGGCAGAGGGACCTTACGTCTGTTTGTGCTGTCGACGCCGTTTGCAGTCGACCAACGTCGCCGTCGTTCATGCGGAGACACACGTCTCGTCAGATCCTTCTCTCGCCCGCTTTCAGCGTCCGAGTTCGGGATGACAACCAATTAGATATGATCAGTAAATCCCCGCATGCTCCCCTTCAAGCTCATCTACAGTGACGAATACTTCCTCCCCATTGGGCAGCATGTTTTCCCGGCGGAGAAATATCGCCGTATTTCCCGCCGCTTGATTGAAACCGGAGTCGCCGGCCCCGAGGATTTCATCACTCCTCAGCCCGCGTCCGATCAGGACATTCTTCTCGTACACACAGCCGAATACGTGAAGAAGTTAAAAAACGGGACACTTTCCGCGCGCGAAGAACTGGAGCTTGAAATTCCGTTTTCGCCTGAGCTGGTGAAGGCATTCTGGCTGGCGGCTGGTGAGTCGATTCTCGCAGCTCAGCGTGCACTTGCCGACGGTGTTGCAGTCAACATAGGCGGCGGTTTCCACCACGCCTTCCCCGATCATGGGGAAGGCTTCTGCATGATTCACGATGTCGCGGTCGCGATTCGCCGCATGCAGCACGACTCGAAAATTCGCACCGCAATGACCGTCGATTGCGACGTTCACCACGGCAACGGCACAGCAGCGATTTTTGCCGGAACGCGTGGTTCCAGCGAACCGCTGCCATCCAGCGGTCCTGCGGTTCTCGGCAGGAAGCCGCTCATGCGCGGCGCCCACGCCGGGGATGTATTCACCATTTCGCTCCATCAGCAGAACAACTATCCCGCGCACAAGCCGGCATCGTCGATTGATGTCGATCTCCCCGACGGCATCACGGACGATGACTATCTTGCCTGGCTCGACAACGCGCTCAGCTCCGGCTTGCGCCAGTTCACTCCGGATTTGATCTGCTACATTGCTGGCGCCGATCCTTATCGTGAAGACCAGCTTGGCGGCCTGGCGCTGACGATTGATGGACTCAAGAAGCGGGACGAATTAGTGTTCCGAGCGGCGAAAGCACAGGGCATTCCGATCATGGTGACTTACGCAGGCGGCTACGCGCAACGAGTAGAAGACACCGTCACCATCCACTCGAACACAGTCATTGCCGCGAAAGAAATTTTCTGAGAGGGCTTTCCCGCACGTAAATACGAGGCTCTCCTGCGAGCCTCGCAAAAGCCTCACTAACAGAAGCAAAACAGGCCATCGCGAGAACCGGGTCAAAACGCACCCCCAAGTGCCTGCGTGAGTTTGCTATCGCACAATCGATAGCCGCATAAAGTCGTTCGCGCCGATAATGCCCAGGATTGTGCGCACCACGAACGGAAACTGTTGTCGGGTGGGATCGTGAACTATCGCGGGATTGGCGACTTGATACTTGGCGCGGTGGGTCACGAGTTCGCACCCTCCAGCCGCGAGCACGTTTTTCACCCACTCTGCCTGGCTGCCATACGTGAGCGCAACCAGAAATTCCCCAGTCGCACGAAAAACGTTGACCGGCGTGTGATATCGACGGCCCGATTTCCGCCCGACGTGAGTAATGATTCCAAAGCCGGGAAGACGATCGGCGAATTTGCCGGTAATACGGTTCGTGACTCGCAGATTAAAAGCGGCGACCCATCTTTTCCGGAAGCGTATGAGCAGAACTGGCAGTGATAGGAATGCGACGACTAAGGCAATGATGACGACTGTCACCGAGTCCTCCTCACTTCAAGATGCACGTTCGCCCGGCGCGGTTCCATTTGATCGCGGTATTACTCTCGCCCACTTGCCGAATTTCAACTACACTTTTTCCCACATCTTTGGGGGTGCTTTCCAGCACAGTGGGATCCGAAGCTTGGAATTCACGTGACTTGAAGTCGC
>JADMIO010809247.1_pt1 | contig 124501 bp, 118 predicted proteins | sample 8958161 | NCBI WGS metagenome assembly JADMIO01 (sample SAMN16585339, study PRJNA669376) | soil metagenome | isolation source: Crop rotation soil | place: USA: Cullars Rotation, Alabama | collected 2011
CGCGACAACTTGTCCACGTGGAATTCTAAGCTTAGGATCCCAATGTGCTGGAAAGAGGACTTCCGCGCATCAGTCGCGTTTTTCTGTATCTCGGCGCCATTCTTCTGACAGCGACCGTGCTGAATTGGGCGGTGACAATTCACGACCTCGACACCGTCGAAAAATTCACGGGCGGCACGGCTCTGGTCGGTTTCGATCGATTTGGAAAGCCGCTCCTGTATGCGGCCTTTGCCATTCTTCTCGCCACCCCGGCTTCCGCCGGGCGAAGCGATCCTCTTCCGGAGAACTGATACTATCCCAGCCTTGCCGTCGCTGCGGCTCGGTCGTTAACTTCGAATCGTGCGAGTCCTGGTCGTCGAAGACGAAGTAAAATTGGCCTCCCATCTGGCCCGGGCCCTCATCCATGACGGGCACGATGCGCGCGTCGTGCACGACGGAAAGGTGGGGTTGGTCGAAGGATGCGATGAAAGCTACGACCTGATCGTGCTCGACGTGGAGCTCCCGCGGATGGATGGCTTCGCGGTTTTGAAAGAGCTGCGCGCGGCCGGGATCAGAACGCGCGTTCTCATGCTAACCGCCCGCGGCGAGACCTCGGACAAGATCGCCGGCCTAACGAGCGGAGCGGATGATTACCTGACCAAGCCGTTCGCGATGAGAGAACTTCTGGCCCGGGTCAATGCGGTCGGTCGGCGTTTCGTCGCACCCACCGGCCGGACGCTCACGGTGGGAGAGGTGACGCTAAAATTGGATGACCGGGAAGCATTTCGTGGAGACCGGCGCATCGAGTTATCGGAGCGAGAGTGCGCCTTGCTGAAAGTCCTGATGCGCGAGCCGGGCCGCGTTTTCTCGCGCCCGGAATTATGTGAACGCGTTTGGCAACGCGAGCATGAATACGACACCAAGCTGGTCGAAGTCTTCATTGGAAAACTGCGCAAGAAAATTGATGGCGACTCGGATGATCCGCTGATTCGAACGGTGCGCCATCTCGGTTACACCTTCCGCGAAGAACCCTCCACGTGAAGCGCGCTTCCCTCCGTTGGAAGTTGGTGCTGTGGGCGGCCCTATTCTCGTTCGGCGCCTCGATCGTTTGCCTGTGGGCTACCTGGATCCTCCTCCGTCATCAGGAAATCCAGGCGCTCGACGGTCGACTGAGCATCGACGCCAAGGAACTTTTTCGAGACGTCGAAAATTTCCAAGGGGTGAACAAACGCAACCGCGTCACGGAACGATTCGTTCCTCTCGCATTGCGGGATCGACTCGTCGAGATCCGCGGAGCAGATGGCGAGGTCCTCTATATGTCACCGAACCTGAGCACGCCGGTGCTGAAAGATGGCATCGAGGGTTTTCATACCCGCACGATTGGCGGGAGACCGATCCGGATTGGCGTCTTCCACGACCAGGAGATGACGCTGCACGTGGGCGCGGACTTGAAGGATATCGAGCAGCTCGGTTGGGAGATCGCGCGCAGTCTTGTGATTGTTATTCCAATCGTTGTGCTCCTGATCGCCGCGGGCAGTTGGTGGTTGGGTTCCATCGCTCTCACTCCGATCGAACGAATTCGCCGCGCGGCCGAACGGATTACCGCGGAACGCCTCGACGAACGCATCCCCGCACAGGGTCCGGCCGACGAGATCGGGGGATTGATCCAAGTCCTGAATGCCACTTTCGAACGATTGCAGGGAAGCTTCGAACAGGCCGCCCGGTTTTCCGCGGACGCTTCCCATCAACTAAAGACGCCGATCGCGATTCTGCGCGCCGGGATCGACGAACTCCTGGAGGAGGATGGGATGCCGCCTCGCTTGCGAGACCGGATCGCCGATCTCCTGCAACAAACGCGCCGGCTCACTTCCGTCGCCGAGAACCTCCTGCTCCTTTCTCGGGCCGACACCGGTCGGCTGGCCTTGCGGGAACGGACGTTCAATTTGCGCGGGCTCCTGGAAGGTTGTCTCGAAGATGCGCGTGTCCTCGGAGAGAAACTGGAGCTGAACATAGAAGCTACCATTCCGGATACGCTCAGTCTCAAAGGCGACCGGGATATGATCGAGCTCACCCTGCAAAACCTGGTGGAGAATGCCGTGAAGTATAACCGTCCCGGTGGCACCATTCGGCTCTCCGCCGGCAAACAACCAAATGGAATTGAAGTTTGTGTCGGGAATAGCGGGCGCGGAATTCCTGCGGAACAAACTCCGCATATTTTCAAGCGCTTCTATCGGGCTCGCGGTGACGAGCAGCTACCCGGTCATGGGTTGGGTCTGAGTATCGCGCGCGAATTAGCCCGCGCCCACGGTGGCGATCTTAGCCTCATAAAGTCGACGGAAGATTGGACTGAATTTTGTCTCCGGCTCGGCGACGGAGCCCGCGAGCCCGCGCTCAGTGCCACCAAGGATGAAATTTGACAGCCCCGGCGCCGTGCCGGTCTGTTCCTGAACCAATGAGAGCTACACCAGCGCGCGACTATGATGACGACGCGATGTGGTCAGGCAGCAAACAGCATAACTGGATTGTTGTCGGACTGATCGTGTCGCTGCTGCTGCACGCGGCGCTCTGCACCTATTTCTACCGCACGCGTTTCGAGCCGTTCGAGACCGCGTTCAAAACCCCGGAGCAGACTGCGACCTTCAAGGTTAAGAACATCGATCTCCAACCGCTGGACAAAACGAGCATCGATCAAGCGGCGCAGGCGGCCAAGCCGGAGCCGGATAAGACCGACGTGCAATTGCCGGATGAGAAAAAATCTTTCGATAAACTCCTCGAGGAAGTGCATGCGAGCACCGCGATGCCGGACGACACCAGTGACGTCCTTCCCGACACACCGCGAGTCGATCAAAGCAACGCGAGTTCGATCATGAACGAAATCGAGCGCAGCACTTCGCAGGTCCTCTCGAACAGTGCCAACGCGACAAGGGAACAATCGCTCTTCAACGACTCGGCCGTTTCCGGCCGACCGCAACCAGCGTTGACGGGAACGGAACTGGCCACCAGCACGACCATCAAGCGACCGAGCGTCATCAACAAGATTCCGGGAGACAGCGCCGGACCGGACCGGGGTCGTGCCCCCGGCTTCAGCGATCTCGATTCGCTCCTTTCCCAAAAGGGTCCGCTTGGTTCCGGCACGGCCATTCGTCTCCCAAGCGATCCGCTTTATGAATACGACAGCGCCGACCTGCAGCCGGGCGCGATCAGCGAACTGCAAAAACTGGCGACGCTGATCAAACGCAACCCGAATGCGAAATTCACGATCGAAGGTTACTGCGACACGTTCGGCACTCCCGAATACAACCTCGACCTGAGTCAGCGACGGGCCGACAGCGTGGCGCAGTATCTCTTGCAGGCCCTGGGCGTGAATCCGGCGCAGGTGCAAACGCGCGGCTACGGCGCGTCGAAGTTGTTGGTCCAGCCCCGTGCCATCAACACCTCCGATCCCGTAGCGGTGGATATGGAGATTTCGCGGCAACGCCCAAATCGGCGCGTCGTCGTTGTCGTAAACACTGGCAACTAACCGGAGCGCAGCTATGACAACGCGGAGATCCGCGTCTTCCATTCCTCAAGCTGGTCAATCCAGCGCAACAGGAAGGAAAATCGCAGATAAAGCGCGTGCAACGCAGCGAGGTCCGCCGGCGATACCCCGCCATCAGGTTTGCTGAGCTTTCCGAGCTCGGCATCAGATGCGTTCCCCAAACTCAGGAGCATCTCCAACGTTTTCTCGACCTGCTCGCCAGCTCGGAGGACATCGGCCCGGACCAACGCACGGCTCAGGGAACTCGTGGCCGCGTTAGCTTTTGTTATCGCGCCATTCGCAACCTGGATTGCGGACGCCACGTTTTCGAAAACCCCCGAAATCTCTGGTGGAATTTCACTAGAGCCGGCAGATGGCGCCTGCCCCTCCAAGCTGAGCAGATGATGCAAGCGGCGCCGAGGATCTCGCAGGACTTGGTAGCCTTCGTTAACCTGCGCGAAGGAGTCTTCTGCGTCGGAGCGGTTGACCTCCGGACCGCGCGTATCAGGATGAGCGCGCAACGTCGCCTGATGAAATGCCTGCTTCAGCTTTTCCGGGTCAAGCCAGGGCTGACGCGGCTGTGCGAGAAGGGCGAAGTAATCCGTCATGCGGCGAAACTTTCGCCACAGGAACAATGCGCGACAGCATTAGGATTGGTCACTTTGAATCCGCCCTTTTGCAGATCGTCGCTGTAATCGAGCAAGGACCCGCTTACGAAAAGCGCACTCTTCGGATCGACCACGACACGCACTTCAGCCGATTGCACCATGATGTCGCGATTGGCCGGACCATCGACCAAATCCATCTTGTATTGCAGGCCCGAGCAACCGCCGCCGATCACTGCAACCCGGAGCGCACCTTGCGGCCGGCCTTGCTTCTGCAGCAGTCCGGTCAGCTTGCGGGAGGCGTTCTCGGTCACCTTGATCAGGCGCTCGTTGCCGATTTTGTAATTGAGTCCCGTGGGGGGAGTCGCGGTCGCAGACACAGAGCGAGTTTACAACAGGACAGGCTCGTCAGCGAGCGAAGCCAGGTGTTCGGTCGCGATGCGATCGAGGCCGGCCAAACTGCAAATGTGCTGAAATTTTTCGCGCAATCCCTTGCTGCCAGGAAATCCCTTCGAATACGCCATCAGCCGCGCCCGCATCGAGCGCATGGCGTTGTCTTCATCTTGCCATTCCCGCACGGCGAGTTCGCAATGGCGCTGGATCAAAGCCCAGCGCTCCGAAAGACTTGGCGGAGGCAATAACTCGCCGGTGGCGAGCTCGTGTTTGATCTGATCGAAAATCCAGGGCGAACTCATCGCAGCGCGGCCGATCATGACGCCGGAGATGCCGGTCTCGGCGCGGCGGCGAGCGACATCGGCCGCGTTGCGGATATCCCCGTTGCCAATGACCGGCACGGAAACCGCGCGGACTACTTCGCCGATCACGTTCCAATTCGCGGTCGCGGAATATCCCTGTGCGCGCGTCCGACCATGCACAGCGATCGCAGCAATTCCCAGGTCTTCCAAAATGCGCGCGACCGTTACGGCGTTGATCGAGTTATCATCCCAGCCGATGCGAATCTTCGCGGTCACGGGGAGCGGCGCGGCTGCCCTAACGACTGATCCTGCAACCGCCGCCAGCGTCGGACAATCCTTCAGCAGCGCAGAGCCGCCATTCTTCGCCACGACCTTGTTGACCGGACAACCGAAATTGAGATCGATGAAATCGGGCCTCACCCAATCAACCACATGCCGGGCCGCTTCCGCCATGTGCTCCGCGTTCCCGCCGAATAACTGCACGCCGAGAGGCCGCTCGCACTCGTCGAACTCGAGATACTCGCGCGTGCGTTCATTGCGCCGAAAGACCCCTTCAGCGGAAACAAATTCAGTGACCAGCACATCCGCTCCGCGTTCTTTGCAGAGTTGCCGAAAAATCTTGTCCGACACTCCCGCCATGGGCGCGAGATAGAGGGGGAAGTTTTCGCCGGCAAACCAGGGCAGCGAGGGGTTCATCGCGCAGGGAATTTGGACAGCGTCCATCCTGTCTTCTTAGTCTGTATTCGTCAGCAATTGCGCGACTTCAGTTTGCACCGCTTCCAGTTCATCGAGCCGCAGGGGCACGTTTGGAACAATGAAAACGTCGCCGCTTTTCGCATGCTCATAAACCAGGACCGCCCCACTCTCCGCTTCCTCGGTCTTCACCGGTTTTAAAACGCGTTTCCGCTCGAGCATGAGAGCCAGGACGTAACAGGCATTCGGTTGCGCGTTCTCAGCCAGCAGGCGACGCAACAGCTCTTCGGCATTTTCTTTCGCCAAAGGCTCGGGCGGCGCGGGCGGCGGAAGTTCATAGCGCGTTTTCCAGAAGGAAAACGGCCGGATATTTTCGTTCCGAGAGGACCAGGCTTCTTCGCTTAGATCTTCGCGGCGAAAACCATTCCCTTCGCGAAAAAGAAGAGTGTAGAACTGCTCCCCTTCGACGAATGCCCGATGCGTGACCGCACAGGTATCGGCCCGATGTTTGATCGGCCATTCATGCGCGAGCGGGTTCATGTCGAGACCGCGCGGGCGGCAAAGGGATTAAGGCTTCGGAGGTCGCGATTAGTCGACCGCAAATACAACAACACCAGCCCGATCGCGGCAAAGAGCACGTCCGGCGTCCAGGCCGCGACCCAAGGCGAGATACGATCCCCTTCTCCGAGCGCGAGAAAAAAATGCGTGAGGAAATTCATCAAGAAAATGAGGCCGATAGCCGCCGCGACACTCGACAAAATTCCTCCCCGCGAAAAAGCGATCGAGAGAGGCGCCGCGATGAAGACCACCACGAGGCAGGCCCAGGGGAGCGCCCATCGGTATTGCAGGTGGGTCGCGAATGGCGCGAGCAAGGTTGGCGGAAAATCGAAATTAAAGTGGAGATAATCTCGCAGCTCGGGGACGCTGAGGAGTTCGGCGCGCATATTTGTGCTCGAGAGGCGGAAGGGCGTTTCGCTCCAGTCTTTGATCACCAACATGTCGAAATTTTCCTCGCCCAGGATATTCCCCTTCAAGTCGTAGTCGACGGTTCGGGCGCCCCGCATCTCCCACGTTTTTTCGTCGGGATGAAAAACCGCACTGCTGGCGAAGTAGCTCTTCACGATGTTGTCATTCTCGTCCTGCTGGAGCACCTGAATAGTGAGGAAATCATTATGTCCCGGCCGCAGCCGTTGCATGAACCAGGTCCGGTTATCGGCGCGGTTACGAAAAATCTGCCCCCACAGCTCCCGCACCTGCTGCGGACGGAGGACGTCGAAGTAGCTTTTTCGCGCCATCTCGGCGTGCGGGGCCAGTTCGTAATTCAGAATGCCGCTGACGGCGGCGGTTAGGATTCCCATCGCAATCAGGGGGACAAGGAGCCGCGGCACGCTCACCCCAGCCGTCAGCATCGAGACGATTTCATTCGTGCGCGACATTCGGCCGAGACTAAAGAGGAGCGCGAGGAGCAGAGAAACCGGCAGAAGAATGACAAGGATTTGCGGGACCTGCGTGAGATAGTAATTCACCACCATGCTGAGCGAGACCCTTTCATCCAGAAAAACGGAAATGTTCTCGCTGATATCGAAAATGAGCCAGACCGAGATGAAGGCCGCGATGCAATAAAGATATGCTTCGAGGAACTTTCTCAGAACGTAGCGATCGAGCAGTCTCACGGCGCAGGTGCGAAGGGTGGTGGGTTCAACTCAAAAGCCCCGCCGTCGCCGCCGGGGCGCAGGACTCTCGCGCTAACTGCTCCCGAAGCAAAATGCGAAAGACCGGCCGCGCTTCTTTGTTCGCATGATTGCCCTGAAGGAATCTCTCGGGAGCGATTTCGTCGAGCGGGTGCAAACCATCTTCTCGGAGAGCGGCCTGCTCGCGAAGGCGAAGAACTTCGAGTATCGGCCGGAACAACAAGAGATGGCGGTTGCCATCGCCCAGGCCTTGGAGACGGAACAGCACCTTGTCGTCGAGGCGGGAACCGGCGTGGGCAAATCGATCGCCTATCTGGTCCCCTCTATTCTCTACGCCCTCGAGCAAAAGAAGAAGGCGATCATCTCGACCAACACGATCAATCTCCAGGAGCAGTTGCTTTACAAAGACATCCCGATTCTAAAAAAAATCCTGCCAGTCGAGTTCGAAGCGGCCTTGATGAAGGGCCGGCAGAATTATCTCTGTCCCCGCCGCCTCGAGCGAGCGTTGCAGCAGGCGGGAGAGCTTTTCACTACCTCCGAGCAAGCTGAGTTGGTTCGAATCGGCGAATGGGCTGGACGAACCACCGACGGCTCGCTCAGCGACCTGCCGCTCGAGCCCGATCCGAAAGTCTGGACACAGGTGTGCAGTGAAGCCCACCTCTGCACCACGAAGACCTGTGGACAGGGGAACAAATGTTTCTTCCAACAAGCGCGCAAACGACTGCTCGCCGCCGACGTCATCGTCGCCAATCACACCCTACTTTTCATGCTGCTCGGGGCGCCGGAAGAACAGGAGGAACGCGAGAGCGGTTATCTTTTCCCTAACGACTTCATCATCTTCGACGAAGCTCATACTGTCGAGCAGGTCGCCTCTCGTCAGATTGGGATCAGCATCTCGCAATACGGTCTGCGCGCGACCATTCAACGGCTTTATAACGCTCGCACGCGCAAGGGCCTCTTTACCGTAACGCGCGATGCAGCCGGAGTGACGCTGGCTGCCACTTTAGTCGACGACGTCGATAAGTTTTTCGATGCGATCGGCGAGCGAACCGACTTCAAGAAAGGTCGCGAAGTGCGGGTGAGGCAGGCGGATTTTGTGCCGGACACAATCAGCCCTCGGCTCGCTGCCCTGCAGGTCCGGATCGTAGATGTGGTGAAACGAACCGAGGACGAATTCCTCCGCGCGGAACTGCAGGAACTCGGGCGGCGCATCCGCGACGCCCGGGTTGGGATCACGACTTTCCTCGAGCAAGGCGCGGAAGGCCATGTCTACTGGATCGAGCGCACGGGGAAGACCGCGCAGTTCCTTTCGCTAAACGCCGCTCCGATCGATATCGCGCCCGTGCTCCGGCGGATGATTTTTCGCGAAGATTGTTCCTGTATCATGACGAGCGCGACCCTCGGCGTGGGCCAGCGCGATCTCAGCTATTTCCGTCGCCGCGTGGGCGCTCTGGAAGCGCCTGCGCTTCAGCTCGGGAGCCCGTTCGATTTCAACGCGCAGATGAAGTTGTTCGTCGTGCAGAAAATGCCCGACCCGCGCGACGCCGCCTACACCGAAGCGCTGGCGCATTGGGTCGCTCACTTTGTCGAAGAAACCGAAGGGCGCGCGTTTGTGCTTTTCACCAGTTACCGCGGAATGCAGCAGCTGGCGGCGGAGATGCAGCCGTTCTTCGAGGAAAGTGGGATGCATCTCCTCGTGCAAGGTCAGGGCGCGCCACGAAGCAAGCTCTTGGAACAATTCAAAACCACGGAGCGCAGTGTCCTTTTTGGAACGGACAGTTTTTGGATGGGGGTGGATGTCCCGGGTGATGCTCTGTCGAACGTCATCATCACCCGTCTGCCGTTTGCCGTGCCGGACCATCCCTTGATTGAGGCGAAGCTGGAACTCGTGCAGGAACGAGGAGGCGATCCGTTTACCGAATACTCGCTCCCCGAAGCGATCCTGAAGCTGCGGCAGGGCGTCGGGCGTTTAATCCGGACGAAGAGCGACAAAGGAATTGTCGTCATTCTCGACAACCGAATCGTGACGAAGGCGTACGGGCGGGCGTTTTTAAAGGCGCTCCCGAGTTGCCCGGTCAAAATTATTTAGGGAGATTCCGAGACCGGTCGGTGCTAAATACGATCACTTGAACATATCGCTGTCTAACGCTAAATGAATGATGTGAAACGGTTCCTGTGGCCTCTCGGCATCGCTCTTCCCGCGCTCCTGGTCGGGATCGCCATCGGCCGTTATTCCTCTCCCACAGCCAAGGCTCCCCTCGCTCCTTCACCCTCCCTTTCGTCCTCATCCTCTTCTACCTCAGCGCCAGCTGCCCCTCCGTCGGCAATTGCTTCTGCCAGTCCGGTTTTCAGCGCTCAGACGGAAGCGAGCGAGCCGGAGGAAGATAATTCCAGCGGAGACATCATCAGCCGAATCAAAGGTGCTCTGGCGAAACCCGGAGGAGGTCGCCGGACTTACGCCACCTTTAGCAAGCTGGCTGATTCGATCGATGCGCAAAACGTCAACGAAGTGATTGCCTTCGTTGAGACGCTGCAAAAGCCGCAGGAAAAAAGCATGCTCATCTCGCTCGTGGTGGGCCGATGGGCGGAATTCGATGCCCAGGCTGCGATCGCCTACGCACAGCGCATCCCCCAGGGGACATCGCGCAATTGGGCCATCACGAGCGCAGTCGCCGGTTGGGCCGAACGCGACCCCGCGGGAGCCACCGCCTGGGCGCAACAACTTCCGCAAGGCCCCGCCCGTGATCAGGCCATGCAAACTCTCGTCTCAGCGTTGGCCGAGAAAAATCCGCAAGCCGCTCTTTCCTTCCTCGAGACCCTGCCGCCAGGGCGTTATCGGCAAAGTCTTTACTGGCCCATTTTCAGCAAGTGGACCGCATCCGATCCAGTGGCAGCTGCCGAGCGCGCCAGCCAGCTTCCGCCCGGATCGAGCCGTGATGCCGCAATCCAGGTCATCGGTTCGAATTGGGCCAACCAGGACCCGGAGGCAGCTTTTTCTTGGGTCAATACCCTGCCCGCCGGCCCCGGCCGTAACAATGCCCTGCAAAATATTCTCGCGAACTGGGCCAACAAAGATGCGGCCCGCGTGGCCACCATTATCAATGAGTTGCCCCCCGGTTCGGTCCGCGATGCCTCCGTTGCCAATGTCGCCCGGCAATGGGCCTTAACCGACGCGCGCGCCGCCCTCACCTGGGCCGAGCAAATTCCGCCGAGCGATTCGCAACGCAATGCGGTCCGCTCCGCGCTGACGAGTTGGGTTCAGTCGGATCCGACAGCTGCAGCCGAATACGTCGCCAATATGCCGGCCGGTAAATTGCAGGAAGAAGCGACCAGCTCGATCGCCTTACAATTGGCGAACAGCGATTTGCCCAGCGCGGTGGCGTGGGCGCAAAAAATTCCTCCCGGAGCCGCGAAGCAAAACGCCCTCGCGAGCATTATTTCACAATGGGCCGAGACCGATCCGCAAGCCGCGGCGGACTTTGCCACGCGCTCGAATGATGCGGAAGGCCGCACCACTCTGCTCGAAAGTGTGTCGCGGCAATGGGCGCGCAATGATCCGCAAGCCGCTTTGCGTTGGGCGGCAAATTTACCCGAGGCCAGTACGCGCGACGCGGTTTTGCCCGGCATTATCACGGTTGTGGCCGAGTCCGATCCGCAACAGGCCGGCAAACTTGTCCTGCAAATGTCGCCCAGCGAAGCGCAAAGCGGAGCGACCGCCGCGATCGCCTGGCAATGGGCGGGTGAAGATCCGCAGGCGACGAGCAAATGGGCTGCCTCCCTGCCGGAAGGCGCGAGCCGGGAGCGCGCTTTTGAAAGCCTGGTCAATCGCTGGTCGCAAAACGATCCCTATGCCACCGGCGCATGGCTTGGCACCCTGCCCGCTGGTCAATCACGGGATGCGGCCGTCACGGCCTACACACGTCGGGTCGCTTCGACCGATCCCATGACGGCCGCGCAATGGGCCGAAACAATTGGGAACGACAACATGCGCAACAGCCAGATCGAATCGATCGCGGCCGCCTGGTTAAAGACCGACACGAATCGGGCCACCGCGTGGATCACGAATTCTTCCCTGGCCGAAGATGTCAAAGCGCGACTCTTGCCGCGACGGCGATGAAGAAGAAGGCGGACGATCGCACAGCGCAAGTTCGCCACATCATCGCGCTATTACACAAGTGGGGCATTCACACTTTGGGGCAATTTGCTGCCTTGGAGAAAGAGGAAGTCAGTCTTCGCCTTGGCCCCGAAGCAGTCCGGATGTGGGAGCGGGCCAGCGGAAAAGCAACGCGTCTGCTCAAGCTCGTCGATCCGCCAGAGTCGTTCGCTGAAACATTCGAATTCGAGAACGAAATCGAAACAATCGAGCCGTTGCTTTTCATGCTGCGGCGTTTTTTACAGCAACTGACGCTGCGACTCAGCACGCGCTACTTTGTCGCGAACGATCTCAAGCTGCGCATCACCTTCAGTGACAAGCAAAGCTACGAGCATCTCTTCAAGATTCCGGAGCCGAGCAACAACATCGACGTGCTTTTCCGGATGCTGCATACGCACCTGGAAAATTTCACCTCGAAGGCGCCGATCGTGGCCGTCTCACTCGAAGCCCAGCCGACCAAAGCCGGCCAGCAACAATTCAGTTTGTTCGAAACCGCGCTGCGCGATCCCGCCCAGCTTTCCGAAACGCTGGCTCGTCTCGAAGGTTTGCTTGGCCCAGAGCGAGTCGGCACGCCAGTGCTGGAAGAAACACATCGGCCGGACGCGTTTTGGATTGAGCCCTTCTCGTGGGAGTTGCAGGAAAAGCATTCTGCGCAAGAACAGCTTCCATCGTTCGCCCTGCGCCGCTTCCGGACGGCTACTCATACTTCAGTCATGTTGGATGGAAACACGCCTGCGTATCTGCGAAGTCCGGACATCGAGGGCGAGGCCGTGGAACAGGACGGACCATTCATGGCCTCGGGAAATTGGTGGGATGAAAAAGCCTGGGCGCGTGCGGAGTGGGATTTGCAGCTCGGCAATGGTGCTCTCTGTCGCTGTCATGCGGAGCGGGAAGCGTGGCAGTTGGACGGCATCTACGATTGAGATGGAGACGCCATGGCCTACGTCGAACTCCATGCCTGCAGCGCGTTTAGTTTCCTCCGCGGCGGTTCATTTCCAGAGCATCTAGCGGAAACCGCGGCCAGGCTCGAAATGCCAGCGATGGCGTTGCTCGATCGCAACGGCGTCTACGGTTCGCAACGATTTGCGAGTAAGGCGCGGGAGCTTGGCGTGCGGCCGATCGTTGGCTGCGAGCTGACGATGGAGGACGGCAGTGTTCTACCGGTCCTGGTGAAAACGGAGACCGGCTACGCGAATCTTTGCTCGCTCCTGACGGAAGCTCACCTACGCAGTGAAGTGAAGGGCGAATGCGCAGTCACGTGGAATGAAGTGCCGCAATACGTGGATGGGATGATCGCCCTTCTGGGGAGCGCACGCTTCCAGCGTGCTGGTTTCGGCATTCTGCCGAAACAATCTTTGAAAAGTTCGCGACGACAGAATGTCGTCGCCAGCACGCTACAAGCGTGCGCTCCCCAGAACTTCGCGGAGGACGCACAAAGGCTCATAAGCGCTTTTGGGAGCAGCAACGTTTTTGTCGAGCTGCAGCGGCATTTTTTGCGCGGTGAAGAAAACCGGAACCGCGAACTCCGTGATCTCGCGCAGCAATTTCGACTGCCCATCATCGCCACCAACGGCGTGCAGTACGCAACCCCGCTTCACCGCGAAGTGCTCGATGTCTTTACCTGCATTCGGGAACACACCCATCTCGATGTCGCAGGAAAATTGCTGGCACGAAACGCCGAGCGACATCTCAAGAGCGACGCCGAAATGCGTGAACTCTTCCGTGATTTACCGGACGCGATCACCAACACCGAGCGGCTGGCTGATCGGCTGGAATTTTCGCTCGAGAAAATCGGGTATTCCTTTCCCGATTTTTCCGTGCCGGCCGGGCACGACATGAATTCATTCCTCCGCACGATCACGTGGTTCGGCGCGCAGCAACGTTACGAAGCCGTGAGCCTGAAAGTGCGCCGGCAGATCGAGGAAGAGCTCGGGTTAATTACGAGGCTCGGGTTCGCGGGTTATTTCCTGATCGTTTGGGACATCATCAATTTCTGCCGCGAACACAACATCATGGTGCAAGGACGCGGCAGCGCGGCGAATAGCGCGGTCTGTTTTTGTCTCGGAATCACGCCGGTCGATCCGGTGAGCAATAATCTCGTCTTCGAACGTTTCCTGAGCGAGAGCCGCAAAGGCTGGCCCGATATCGATCTCGATCTGCCAAGTGGCGATCGACGCGAAAGCGTGATCCAGGAAATTTATCGCCGCTACGGAAAGCATGGCGCAGCCATGACGGCGAACGTGATTACGTATCGGGGCCGGAGCGCAGCACGTGAGATTGGCAAGGCGTTGAATTTCGCGCCGAACATTCTCGACCGATTTTCCCACTTATTCGCCAACGGCGATTTCCCCCACACGATGGATCTGCCTGCGCAGATCGAACAGGCCGGTTTGCCGAAGGAACACCCCCGCATGCCAGCCTTCGTCCGCCTCTATCGCAGCATCTACGCCTTACCGCGGCATCTCGGCCAGCACTCGGGCGGGATGATTATTTGTCAGAACAAGCTGAGTAAATTCGTTCCGCTGGAGAACGCCTCCATGCCGGGCCGCGTGGTCGCGCAATGGGACAAGGATGACTGCGAAGATCTCGGCATCGTGAAGGTCGATTTGTTAGGCCTGGGCATGATGGCGGTGATGCAGGATGCGTTTGAGCTTTGCCGTGAGCGAGGGCGTCCGCTCGATCTTGCGCACCTTCCGAAAGACGACCCGAAGACGTTCGAATTGATGCAAACCGCGGACACGATTGGTGTTTTCCAAATCGAGAGCCGGGCGCAAATGGCCACGCTGCCGCGGATGAAACCCAAATGTTTTTACGATGTCGTGATTGAAGTCGCGATCATTCGACCAGGGCCGATCCAGGGGGACATGGTGCATCCTTACCTCGCACGCCGGGCCGGTCACGAGAAGGTCGCTTACTTTTTGCCAGAACTTGAGCCGATCCTAGAACGGACGCTCGGCGTTCCGTTGTTCCAGGAGCAAATGCTGAAAATCGCGATGGTGGCGGCGGATTTTTCCGGCGACGAAGCGGAAGAATTACGCCGCGCGCTCAGTTTCCATCGCTCGCAGGAGCGAATGGAAAAGGTCAGCGTGAAATTGCGGGCGGCGATGCAGCGCAAAAATATCGCACCGGAGATCATCGAGAAAATCATGCAATCAATTACGTCGTTCGCGCTCTACGGATTTCCCGAGTCGCATGCCATCAGTTTTGCAATTCTCGCTTACGGGAGCGCGTATCTGAAAGTGCATCGCGCGGCGGAGTTTTTCGCCAGCCTGCTCAACAATCAGCCGATGGGTTTCTATAGCTCGGCTACGTTGGTGAAGGATGCGCGCCGGCACGGAGTGAAAACTTTACCGATCTGCGTGGCGCAGTCGGAATGGAATTGCACGGTTGTGGCAGACGACACGGTCCGATTGGGATTTTGTGCCGTGAATGGATTGCGCAGCGAACACGCAGACGCGTTGCTGCAAGCACGCGCAGTCCAACCTTTTTCTTCGGTTGATGATCTTCGCGAACGTGTCGAATTGACGAAAGAAGAATTGCGCACCCTCGCCTTGTTGGGCGCCCTTAATTCATTCAGCGAACATCGGCGCAACGCGCTCTGGCAGGTGGAGGAAATGCGCTATGACGATTTGTTCGGCAAGACTCGCAAATCATCTTCGAGGAAGCGGAAGGCTCCGCTCCCCCGCATGACGATGCCTGAGCTGGTGCAGGCGGATTACGAAACGATGAACCTGACCACCGGTCCGCACCCGATGAAATTACTTCGCCCGGATCTTCCACATGCCTGGCGAGCGAGCGACCTGGCGCAGGCGCGCCATGGCTCGATCGTGCAGATCGCGGGAAATGTGATTTGCCGTCAGCGACCAGGGACGGCGAAGGGCTTCGTCTTTATCAGCCTGGAAGACGAGACCGGGGTTTCGAACGCAATCGTGGAGCCGGATCTATTTGAGAAATTGCGGCTCGTGATTACGGAAGAGCCGTTTCTCACCATCGAGGGTGAGGTGCAGAACTCCGAGGGCGTGGTCTTGATCAAAACCAAGAACATCTGGCCACTCGCGCATGCACAACTCGTGGGGAGCGAGTCGTACGATTTCCACTAATGACAGCCGCAATGCGACCCGCAGGAGCCGACCGAGGGACCGGCCGAACTACCCGGAACCAGGACGCCTGAACCGCCCGTGATTACGCGGCGCACTGGCTCACCCGTCTCAGGATCGGTGCGGAGCGGTTCATCTCTCATGCTTTGCGTAACTTCAAAACGGCGAACCGGTTTGTCCGGGTCTGTTGTTTCGTAAATGTAGGTCATCGGATTATTCGCCGCTGCGCTGTGCCGGCTTGGGTTCGGCTGGTTTTTCTTCGGGGTGAGTATCCGCTTCCATCCATTCCGTGTGGAAAACGCCGGGCTTATCAACCCGCTCATAGGTGTGCGCACCAAAGAAGTCACGCTGTGCCTGAAGCAGATTCGAAGGCAGGCGCGCGGAGCGATAGCTGTCGAAGTAGGCGAGAGAAGCGCTGAAAGCCGGCGCGGCCACTCCGTGTTCGATCGCGGCGGAAACCGCGATACGCCAGTTGTGCTGGGTCTTGGCAATGACGTCGCGGAAGAACGAATCGAGCAGAAGATTGTGCAACTGCGGGTCACGCGCGTAGGCCTCGACAATGCGATTGAGGAACTGCGCCCGAATGATGCAGCCGCCGCGCCAGATGGTGGCAATATCGCCGAAGTTCAGGCTCCATTTGTATCCGAGACTCGCCGCCCCTAACAACTCCATGCCTTGCGCGTAGCTAACAATTTTCGAGGCGTAGAGTGCGTCGTGAACCGCCTGGACCAATTGCTTTCGATCCCCCTTGAATTTCGGCACATCGGGCTGGGGCAATATTTTCGCTGCAGCGACTCGTTCGTCTTTGCGTGATGAGATCACGCGGGCTTCGACTGCTGCATTGATGGTCGAGATAACGACCGACTGTGAGAGTGCCGATTGCAGGGTCCACAATCCCGTCCCCTTCTGGCCGGCCTTGTCGAGAATCACATCCACCAGCGCCTGGCCGGTGTCGGGATCCTTTTTCCGGAAAATCTCGGAGGTTATTTCAATTAGATAACTCTCGAGCACACCACGGTTCCATTCCGTGAACGTCCCAGCCAGTTCATCGTTCGTTAGGCCAGCGACGTCTTTCAGGAGCGCATACGCTTCGCAGATCAACTGCATGTCGCCGTACTCGATGCCGTTGTGCACCATCTTGACGTAATGGCCGGCTCCGTCCGGGCCCATGTAACGGCAGCACGGTTCGCCATCTACTTGCGCCGCAATCTTGCGGTAAATCGGCGCGATGATGTCCCATGATTCTCGCGGCCCGCCCGGCATAAGCGATGGACCTTTTAACGCGCCTTCTTCACCGCCGGAAACGCCGCAGCCGACGAAGTGAATCCCTTTTGCCTCCAGATCCCTGCAGCGCCGCTGAGTGTCGGTGAAAAGCGAATTGCCGCCGTCGATGATGACGTCTCCTTTTTCGAGGAGCGGGGTCAATTGGCCAATCACGGCGTCGACCGGTGCACCGGCCTTGACCATGATCATGGCTTTACGCGGCCGAGATAAGGCCGCGACGAATTCTTCCATTGTTCGGGTAGGCTGGATGTTCTTGCCCTGCGCTTTCGTGGCGGCAAACTTCTCCGTGACCTCAGTCGTCCGATTGTAAACGGCGACGGAGAAGCCCTTCGACTCCATATTGAGAACGAGGTTCTCGCCCATGACAGCGAGACCGATGAGACCTATATCACATTGCTTCCCGTTCATTTCATGTTCCTCCTATTTGCCAATCGCGCCGTGGCGCCTTCTGTTATTTAACACGCATGGCAAATCCCGTCTGCGAAGTTTTGCTGAGCGACACGCGGCTCGGCCCACCTGACAAATGCCATCCATCCGAAACCGGAGCCGTGGTTGACTTCTGGGGCGTCGTTCGAGGAACAGAAGACGGAGCAAGAATTTCGGGCATCGAATACGAAGCACACCGCGAGATGACCGAGCATCAACTTGGCTTAGTAGCGAACGAAGCTGCGACAATGTTTCAATTGAGACAGATCACGATTCAGCACCGGCTCGGGTACGTCCCGGTGGGAGAGGCGTCGCTTTTCGTGCGCGTGGGGAGCCGGCATCGCGCGGAAGGGTTTCGGGCTGCGGGCTGGATTGTCGATGAATTGAAAAAGCGCGCCCCGATTTGGAAGCATCCGCGGGTTTGCGCAGGGGGAACGTGCGATGCAGGCGCACTCCATCCCGATGAATCTACGTCGACTCGTGCATCATGAATTGGGCGAACCGTCTCACTCTTAGCCGGCTCGGCTTGACGATCCTTTTCATGTTGTCGCTCAGCTCGGAATGGCGATTCGCGCACCTGGCGGCGCTCATCCTGTTCATTGTCGCTGGCGTGACCGACTTCGTAGATGGGGAGATCGCTCGGCGCTACGATTACGTGACGAATTTCGGCAAGCTGATGGATCCGCTGGTCGATAAGATCATGATTGCGGCAGCATTCATTTCTTTGGTGCCATTGAAGGCAATTCCCGCATGGGCGGCAACGATCGTGGTGGCGCGGGATTTTCTCATCACTGGCCTCCGTCTCCTAGCCAGCTCGAAGGGGGAAGTCCTGCCCTCGGAAAAACTCGGCAAACACAAGACTTCCTGGCAAATCATCACCGTAGTCTTTTTCCTCTCTCTCCTGGCGATCCGCGACCTCGGATATACTGACGATCACGCCGCATGGTGGACACACGCTTGGAATCGAGGGGGCCCCGCCCTGGTCTGGATTACCGTGGGATTAACCCTTTATTCAGGGCTCGGATACGCTTGGCGACATCGGTCGATCATAGCCACCGACCGGTAAAACCATCGAGTGCGCTCCGCAGGAGCAACAGAGCAATCTAAAAGAAGCTCTGCGGAACTTCGACCCTGTCACCCGGCTGAAGTTTGATGTCCTTCGAAGGGTCGCGGCGGGACTGTCGGACATCGTACATTTTCACATCCGATCCGCGAAGAACCCGGACTTTCTTCTGATCCGCAAAGTCATTGAATCCCCCGGCAGCGTTAATAGCCGTAAGGAGAGTCATATCCTCCGTGAAGGGCACGCGGTTCGGCGATCGAACGGCTCCGCCGACGTTTACAAACCGGGCCGTGGGCGCCATCACAATGGTGATCGTCGGATTGGTAAAAATCTTGCCTGCGCGGTAGCTGCCTTCAATAGATCCGGCAAGTTGTGAAGGCGTCAGGCCGTCGGCCTTAACCTTGTTGATGTAAGGCATGTTGACCATGCCATTGGAATCTACCGTGTAGACGTTGTTGACCTGCGTCTGCTCATCCGTGGGAACGCCCGAGATCTTAAGCTCGAGCGGATCGCCGATGCGCAAGGTCGCCTGCCCATGAGCAGAGAGAACAATAGCGAAGAAAATGGCAAGACAGCCGGAAATTAAGCGCATTTAGTATTCCTCCGAATCCGAGTAGCCGTTCCGCGTAGTCGAGGCCGTCGCCTTGCGGGATTCGCGGCGGGCCTCCTTGTCGCGCGGCTGATAATAGCCGTAGTAATTCGTGTAGTAGTAGTAGTTCTGATCGTGCTTCAGATCTACATTGTTCAGGACAACTCCCAGGACGGTTCCCCCAACACCCAGCACAGCCTGTTTCACTCGCGAGAGCATGGCGCGCGGAAAACGCCGATGCTGCACGACGATAATCGTCTGGTCGACTTCGCTGGCGAGAACGGAGGCGTCACTCACTCCCAACATCGGGGGCGAGTCGAAGAACACGATATCGTAGCGCGTCTTGAGCTCCGCGATCATGTCCGACATCCGTTGCGAGTTCAGGATTCCGACGGCATCAGACGGCAAGATGCCGCTCGGCAGGAGCGAGAGATTTTCGACGGACGTGGGAAGAATCACGTCTTCCAGACGCATGTCAGTCGTGAGATAATTCGTCAGTCCGATCTTGTTGCTGAGATCGAATAAGCCGTGCTGCACGGGTCGCCGTAAATCCGCGTCCACGATCAGTGTGGTATACCCACCTTGCGCTGAGGTGAAGGCGAGGTTCGCCAAGGTTGTCGACTTGCCCTCGCCAGGACCCCCACTCACCATGGAAATGGCGTTAGCTTCGGGATTCTTCCGGTTGAATTCGATATTGGTGCGCAGGATCCGGTAGGCTTCCGCATCCGGCGTGTCGCCCGGCTCCTTGTGGAGGAGTTTGATATTCTTCGGGATAATCGCCAGAACCGGAACTCCCAGGAGACTCTCCACGTCCTCCATCGTCTTCACGCTCGTGTCGAGATATTCGATGAAGAAGGCAAGGCCGAGGCCGACGACCAGCCCGACCAATGCACCGAGTGCGAGATTCAATCCAACCCTCGGACGAGCAGCAAAACTGGGCGGCTCCGCCACCTGCTTCACGCTGATGGCCATGCGCGGCATGGCCAATTCCATTGTCTGGGTCTGCGCGCGCGTGCGAACGCCATCCAGAAGCAGGCGCTCTTTGATGTAGGTGTTTTTTGCGCGGGTGTACGTAGCGCTCTTGGAATCAACCTGGCGTTTGTTGATTTCGTCCAGACGCTTTTTCAGTGCATCGAGAGTAGTTTGCGCCGCACTGAGATTCTTTTCCAGCGCACTTCGGACGATGGTCACCTGGTCTTCGAGTTGCTTCGTATAAACTTCTTTGGTGGCACGGAGAGCCTTCACTTTGGGATGATTCTCGCCCAGACCGGAATTCAAAAGCAGCGCCTCCTGCGCCACTGCTTCCTGGTAATTGGGAAGAATTTTCAGAATGGTGGGATCCTCGATTTTCATCGTCGGCATCATCCGCATCAGGTCTTCACCTTTGAGCTTTTCGATCGATTGCAATTGATTGGAAAGGATGTCTACTCTCGTCGCCGCTTCGTTGACCTCGCCCTCCTGCTTGATGACCACAGAGTTGACCGGTGCAGACGCGTCGTCCCGACCTTCCTCGTTCAGATCGACGATCCCCTCCTCCCGCCGAATTCGAGCAACCTCCGCGTATGAATCGTCGACCGCCTTCTGTTGCTTGGCGACCTCCTCATTCATGCTCGCGACGGCGCGATTCATGATTTCCTTTTCCTCGTCGACGCGGGTGCTCTGATAAGTGCTGACGATTTTGTTTGCGATGTCCGCAGCTTCCTGCGGGTCGGTGCTTAAAACACTGATCTGGAGCAAATCGGTGTTGCGCACTTCGTCCACGTCGAGCTTGCTGCGCAGACGTTGATAGGCCTGTTCCTTCGAGGGGCGGGAACCACCCTTCGTCCATTTGTCCTGAAGCTTCAGATCTTCGATGACGGGATACAGGATGCCAGTGCGCTGGATGACTTGGTAAACCGTCGGCGCCAATTGAGGATCGTGAATGGGCACATTAGGATCGGAGGCGCCGAAAATCCGCATATTTTGCGCGGTTGATTTGACCTCAATGAAAACGGAAGACTCATATTCACGCGGCTGAAAATAAGTCACGACTGCCGCCGTCAACAGGACAAGCAGGAACGCGATGACGATCAACACCCAGCGAACCCGGATGACCCTCCAGTAGTCTAGAAAATGGAGCTTGCTTTCTTCAGTGTGTGACATAGAAACCCAGAGTTGGGCAGACAGGCTACCTCAGAAATTCTCCCGACGCAAAACCGAGAATCCGGTTGCGTTAGAAGGTAAAGGCGACGCCGCCGTAAACTCGGTTCCGCGCGTATTCGCGGAACATGAAGTCCGACACAACCTCGGTATGGTTGTATCCCAGATCTACGGCCCAGTTCCGGTTAATGGCGTAACGGACGGATACCGCGATATCGAATGAGTCCTCCGTAAACCCGGTCGCAATCGCGTTCCCATCGTAATCGTCGTTCTGATAGGCGGCACTCAACCCTCCAGTGATCCGGGGCGTGAAGTTATGGGTTAAGGAAAGGCTGGTTCGGTAAGTTTGGCGGCTTCGCACTTGGGGGAGACCGGGCTCTTCGATGGAGTAGCGATTGAACCACGAGACCTTGGTGGTCTCCGCGATCGCATAGTTGAGCGTCAACTCACCATAGGGACTGGTGATCTCGTTCTCATCCATTCCAAGGAATAATGCCCCGTTGTCGTTATCATATTCGCGAAACTCGACACCGCCACGCATCGACACGCTGAAGCGAGGACTGAAATCGTGATCGAACCCGGCGAGCAGAAATAGCGAGTTGGAATCGCGATCGTCGACTTCCGAATAGATTACATTTCCGATCCGGTATTCGAGCACCACGGTCGTGGTCGGCGCAGCGAGGAAACGAAACTCAGTCCCGCTCGTCAGTTCTACGCGGTCCTCGAAGAGGCTACGAATCTCGCTGTCATAATCCGTATAACCAACCGTAAAGCTGGAAAGGGTCGAAAACCGTGGCGTCCAGGCGAAGGTTGAATAAAACTTATCGACGGAAAAGAAGAAATTCTGGTTCTGGCGGCCAAAACTAGTCGCGCCAGCGGCGAAGTTCTGAAAATCAGGTTGCGATTGGTAAGAAAGATAGAGGTTCGCCCCCAGAGTCCAGCGCGGGGTGACCTTGTGCGAGACGCTGAAGCGGATGTAGGCGTTCACGTCAAAGTCATCGTCGCGATTGAAATAATAGGTGCCCCCGGCTCCGCTATCCAGGCTCATAGTGGTCCGCGGGTCCCCGAAATTGTAGGTAATTCCAAGAGCCAGATTCGTGAAAGCCGACTCTTGTTCGTCGAACGGCGCGAGGTTGACATTGTCGTCATAGCCCCCACGAGCTGTCACTGTGACGTGAAACGGATTATCAGAAAAGTTACCCAAGCCCAAATCCGTGGAGGCCGTGGACTCCGGCAAAACTTCCTTGGTATATCCCTGCCCTCCAGCTTGAGCGACACTCGGCAGTAAACAGAGCAGAGTCGTCACAAGCGCCGCACTCGCAGCGATGGAAAGGTTGGAAATTTTCATAGTGCGCCGTGGGATCCTTCAGGTGTTTGCATGGATGGCGTAATCCTCGACGGAATACGTCTCACGCGTCGGAGAGTAGCGGGGGGATTTTTGGTCAGCAATCCTTTTTTTGAACCTTTTGACAAAATTGCACAGAGCCCTTTCGCGCCACCGTTCATGCTAGGAGTTAGGCGGCGCCGAGGTTTCATTTTCCGATCCGGACCGACGCCACCTTTCCAGATGCCAATCGTACGAGCGGCGGCGGCTATCGGAGCGTGGGTCGAGGAGGAAAAGATCGTAAAAAACAGATTCCGCTTCCTCGAATCGACCGGCTTCATCCAAAGCCGAAGCCAGTTCAAAAGCGTAGATTTCCTCGCGAGGAGCGAGAGCACGAGCTTCCTCGAAGGCCTTAATCCCTGCGTTGCGAAACGATGCAGCCACAACCGGGTCCCGAGCCCGGGCACCCAACTGAACCCTCGCCGCGCCGAGATGGCGATGAAGATCCGGATTCTGCGGATCGTATTTCAAACCGGCATTGGCGTTCAGAATACCCACACCTGGACGCCAATCGCGGACCCCAGCACGCGCACGTTCCGCATAATATTCGCCTGGAAAAAGCCGGACCGCTTGCAAGAGAAGGATCACTCCTAAGACTGGGAGGAGCATCCGCCAGAGGGACTGACTGAGAGGTGCGGCAGTGGGTTCTCGATCCCGAATGATGCTGTCGTTAGCCAACACCCCGAAAACAAACGCCATCAAGAGGACATTAGCCGGAATATGCAGATTAAAATCCACCACCGAGTGCACGAGATAACTGCTCACGGCGGCGAGCGCTCCGATATTCAACGCTAAGGCGTTGCTCGTGATGCGCTGGGAAACGGCAACACGTTTGGGGCCAAGCCGCGCGAACTTGCGCATCCCGGTGCCGATGTGAATCGCCAGGAAGAGTGCCATGCCCACCGCTCCGATTGCCCCATACTCCGCTAGGAGCTGAAGATAGTCGTTATGGACATGCACCGGGTCGCGTTGAACAACTTTCGCGCGCAGAAGCCGACCGAAATAAAGGAATGTTGCGCTCCCCGTTCCGAAAATCGGCTCGGTGCGCCATTGCTCCAAGGCGCTCTTCCAGAGATAAATCCGCATGTTAGTCGTCTCAAAGACGTTTTGAGCCCGTCCACTCAAGTAGTCGCTCTTGCTGACAGAAAAAGTGACGACGGCCCCAAGGATGAGGGCGGCGACGAGTCCGGAACCACCTATCTTCCAGAACAACCCTCCAGTCGCACGCCGCAGAACCACGAGGCTCAAGATCGCGAAAACGGCGAGACTGAAAGCTGTACTGAGATATCCCCCGCGGCTGCCGGTCAAGACCAGGCCCAGATAGGAAACGCCGGTGGCATACGCGACCAATAATTTTCCCCAGACGGGCCAGCGACTCCAGCAGATGACGCTCAGGCCGAAGACCCCTAATACCTCGAGCAGGCCGGCGAGATGGTTTGGGCAAATGTAAAACCCGCTCGCGCGCGTGTCATAGTTCGCCCGTTGCAACCACGAAATCGGCATGTAGTTGGTGCCATCGCGAAATTGAAACGCGCCGATGGCCGTGTGGCCGATCGCCAGGGCGAGCAGGATGGCGAGAAAAAACAGCCGCTGCCGGGTGCTCACGAACAGGCAAGCGGTAAAGAAATAAACGATGAGGCCGCCCAAGACGGAATGGATGTCGCTCCGTGCAATGTAGGGCATGGGCGAAAACCAGGCGCGCGCCAAAATATACGCGAAGACGATGGTGGTGATCGCCAGGCAAGCCTGGCTGGGCGTCGGTTTCGGGCGCCGGAGCGACAGGACTGAAAGAATTCCTATCCCTCCGAGAAGCGCATAGCCTGGCAGGCTAAACACCATCCGCGTTCCACCGATCAGCACCTGGATGGCGATAAACGCCGCCGCCAGGAGAATGAAAGAGAATCCCTCCCCGATTGAGGCAATGCGCGCGCCTGCGGTCATGAAACCTGCCTCATTTCGGAATGCTGACTAAAAAAGAAAAGCCGTTGCGACTCTTCGCAACGGCTTTTCAGAATTCGTAGTCTTTCGACGACTAGTTATTTGTGGCCTGCGTTACCTGGCACTCACCCACCGTTGCGCCGGGGTGACTTCGCACGAACTCAGACGCCGCGTCGGGCGAAAGAAACTGAGTTACCCCATTGAAACAGATTGCGATCAAATTCCCCTGGCCACCTCCACCGCCGATTGATCCCGGGGGAGCACTTACGCCCGAGGGGCCCCCGCCAAAGCCGCCGGCGTCGCCGCCTTCTCCGATCCCCGGCAATTCACTTCCGAAAGTCGACGCGCAGTTCGGTGCGAGTTCGATCGCGAGGTCATTCAATTCGCTTGCGTTCGGATCCCCATCGCTTAGCGCCTTCAGAACGCGAGCAAGAGCGACGCAATCTTTGTCACCGAGGGTGTGGAAGATCGTTCGCAAAATGTCTTTCTTCCACTCGGGGTGGAGACTTGCTGCCAGGCTCGCCAGCGCTGGGGCCGAATTGCGATGCTTCTCGACCGCAGAATTAAGAGCCGCAAGAAATTCTGCCTTGCTGGCATCTTGCACGGTCTTTCCGGCCGGCATTTCGGCTTGCAACATACTTGTCAGTTCCGCCGGGGACTCCGCTTTAGCGACTGGGGTGCTTGCTACCCAAAACATCGCGCTGAGCGCCGCGACCGTCAGAAGAACCAGTGTCGCTTTCACAATTTGCCTAGCGCGGTGCTCACCATTCGATTCCATAATAATCAAGTTTTTCATAAAGAGTGGTCCTTCGGGGTGGGTTGGACAGTGCTTGGTGTATAGCGTCCGCCTTGGACGGTCAACAAAATTCTCACAGCTCTCCGCCGAAAAAGCGGGTGAAGGGAATCGAACCCTCGTCAGTAGCTTGGAAGGCTACAGCTTTACCATTAAGCTACACCCGCGAGCCTGCTAAACTGGCGCGAGCACCAATAGCTGCCAAGTCATTTCTAAGCGAGCCCTCGTTTCACGTTTTCCTCGCCCTGTTTGCACGGATGGGCTTGATTGGTTTGGCCATCCCATGCGCGTTTCGGCATCAACCGGTCGTCCACAGAGGAAAAATCGCAGCCGCGGCAATACGCCCGGTTCGGATCTTGTTCTCGCCTCGAGTTCTCCTCGCCGTCAACAGTTGCTCGCCGAGGCCGGTCTGCGTTTCGAGGTCGTCGCGCCATGCGTCGCGGAGGTGGCCAGCCCTTCGTTGACGATTCACGAACTCACCGCTGGCAATGCAGCGCGCAAAGCCATGGCGGTAGCGCGTGACCGGCCAGATGCCGTCGTGCTTGCTGCCGACACTCTCGTTGTTCTCGACGGTGAGCTAATTGGAAAGCCCGCTCACTTGGGCGAAGCGTTCCGCATTCTTCAGCGTCTCAGCGGCCGTGAACACCGCGTCTGCACTGCCGTGTTTATCTGCTCCATGGCGCGGGCGCAGAAGATAAGTTTCCAAGTTGTCTCGGAAGTGCGGTTTCGATCGTTGAGCGAATCCGAAACGCGCGCCTACATCGCTCGCATTAACCCGCTCGACAAAGCCGGCGCGTATGCGGCGCAGGGAGATGGTCGCGAAATCATCTCCCGCATTCGAGGCTCCTACACGAACGTGATCGGACTGCCGATAGGAGAAACGCTTCGCGCCCTGCGCCGTTTCGGGGTCATCGCCAGTGCCTCCGCGCGCTAGTGCTGCGGTTTTTTCGGCACCGTTCGGCAGCAGATCTCCAGCTTGTTCCCATCCGGGTCCTCGAAGAAGAAGGCGTAGTAATCTGGCGTGTAATCGCGACATAGCTCGGGACCTTCCAGGACCTTTCCGCCGGCCTGGCGAACGACTGCCGCGACGCGGTCGACTTCTTCATGCGAGTCGGCCCAGAAGGAAATGCGCGTCCCGTTTGGTTTGTGTTTCGGGTCTTCGGTGAAACCAAAGAAGGGCGGTTTGCCGTCGCCCGGCACATAAAACGCACCCCATTCCTCGTCGCTTTTCTCGCGTGTGAAACCGATCGCCGGCAACACCTGCTCGTAGAAACGCTGTGCCTTCTCCCGGTCTTTCACCCGCAGATCAATGTGATCAAAAAAGCGCGTTTTCATTTCTTCGCCTTTCGATTTTCTCGGCGCACCATTAGCTTCAAACCCGACCAGGTCTCATCCACCGCGCAAACCTTCACGTCCACGAACCCGAGCGGCAACGCCACTTCGCGGATCGTGTCCTCGGTGATGTCGGTTTCGACCTTGGCCGCCTTTTTGGGCCAGGAAATCCAGAGCATGCCGGCGTCATCGAGTTTGGTCCGCAAAGCGATTAACTGTTTCGCCAAATCCGCACGTTGTTTGACGAAGAGATGCACGAAAGTCGCGCCTGCCGCGACTCGACTGCTGATAGCAACACCTTCGGGCAGTCCCTCAAGCAAACTCCGATAATTGCTTGGCGCATTGAGCGCGATCAATCGCTCGTTAGGCCGAACCCCGAGTTTGCGGGCCAGCGGCGTTCCAGAATATCCAGGCATGATTCGCGGGAAGCCTTTCGACTTCTCGTTCGATATCGATAATCTTGCGCTGCCTTGCACTTCAAGCCGCAACCTTTTCTCCTCCTGCTGGCGATGATCGTCGCGCTTTCCGCCTGTCGGCGGCAAAGCGATCCAATTTCCGGCACGATCGAGGTGGACGAGGTCCATGTGGCGCCGCGCATGGGCGGCCGAGTCGAAAAGATTTTCGCTCACGAAGGTCAGGCTTTGAAGGCCGGTGACGTGATCGTGGAGCTCGATGCGGCCGAGTTGCCCGCGCAGCGCGACCTGGCCCAGGCGCAGGTGGATGCCGCGATGCGCGAGGTCGAATCACAACAGGCGCAGATCCAATTCCTCCGCGCCGAGGCGAAGCGTCAGCAGGAATTGCTGCGCAATCATACCGTCTCTTCCAGCGAAGCCGAGCGCGCTACCAGCCTCGCGAATGCGCAGGAAAAATCGATTGAGAGCGCGCAGATGCGGGTGACACAGGCCAGGGCCAACCTCGCCCAGATCGATACGCAGTTGAACGAAATGAAAGTGGTTTCGCCCGGCGACACTGTGCTCGAAATCCTCAGCGTCAAAGTTGGCGACGTACTCGCGCCGAATCGCGAAGTCGCGACCCTGATCGTGCCGAGCTATCTCTGGGTCCGCGTTTACGTCCCGCAGCCATGGCTAGGGTACATCAAAGTCGGCGATGAAGTTCGCGCCCATGTCGATTCCTTCCGGAACGAGGAATTCAAGGGCGTCGTCGAGCAGATCAATCGTCAGGCCGAGTTCACCCCACGCAACGTGCAGACGGTGGAAGATCGAATCCGGCAGGTCTTCGGGGTAAAGATCCGACTCGAGAATAAAGACGATAAGCTGCGCGCCGGCATGGCCGCGGACATCACTTTTCCGAACGTGCCGAAGCAATGAATTTAAAAGCCAGAAAGCCAGAAATGGAGCCGACCGAAATCCTCCTTTCTTTTTTCTGGTTTTCTGGATTCCAAATTCGTCCTTTCTGATGTCGTCCGAGACGATGATCGAGTGCGAGGGCCTGACGAAGCGCTTCGGCACTTTCACCGCAGTCGATCACGTTAGTTTCTCGGTCGCGAAAGGTTCGATCTTCGGTTTCCTCGGCCCGAACGGTTCGGGCAAATCCACCGTCATCCGAATGCTCTGCGGAATCCTGACGCCGACGGAAGGGACTGCGCGCATCGGCGGCCGCGATGTCACGACAGAAGGCGACGCGATCAAGGATATGATCGGTTACATGTCGCAGAAGTTTTCGCTCTACGACGAGCTGACGGTGAACGAGAACCTCGTTTTCTCCGGCAAACTTTACGGCCTGCGGGACCGAGACCTGAAGAAGCGCCGCGATGAGCTGATCGGCATCACGCATTTGGAACCATATTTGAATCGCCGCGCCGCACTTCTCTCCGGCGGCTGGCGGCAACGCCTCGCGATGGCTTGTGCCTTGATGCACAAACCAAGCGTTCTTTTTCTCGACGAGCCGACCGCGGGCATCGATCCCGTTGCGCGCCGCGAACTGTGGGATTTGCTCTTCGAGTTCGCGGGACAAGGAATGACGCTTTTCGTAACCACCCATTACATGGACGAAGCCGAACGCTGCTCGCATGTCGGCTACATTTACATGGCGCGACTCGCAGTCTGCGGTGAACCCGATGAGCTGAAAAAGATGCCGGAAGTGAGCCCGCCGGGAACGCGCCGCCTCGACGTGACCTGCGAGCACGTCACCAGCGCGTTGCAAGCGATGCGCGGCGCGCCCGGCGTGCGAAGCGCAACCGTTTTCGGGCAATCCATGCACCTGCTCGTCGACGACAGCGTCACAAGCGCACAGATCGACGAAAAGCTGCGAAGCGTCGGGATTTCCAAACCGGACATCCACGAGATCGGGCCGTCGTTGGAGGATGTTTTCGTTGCCCTAACGAACAAGCTCGCGAACGAACACACCGCCGCGGCCGCGTGATCACTTTGAAAAGAAACGTCGAACGTCAAACGCCGAACATTGAACGTCGAACTGAAGGCGTCCCGGATCGCTCCTTCTGGAATTCGAAAGTTCGATGTTCGATCGACGTTCGACGTTTCCGTTCTGAGTCTCGCTCAGCCGAGGAGCCCCGATGAGCCGCCCCTTCCGCGGCCTCAGCGCCATTCTCTTCAAGGAATTCATCAGCATGCTGCGTGATCCACTCACGCTCTTCTTCATGCTCTTCCCGCCGCTGGTGGAAATGATCGCGTTTGGTTACGCGCTCGATAACGACGTCAAGCACATGGCGATGGTGGTCTTGAACGAAGATCGCACCGTCGAGAGCCGGCAATTGATCGACCAGTTCGTGAACACGGAGACGTTTCGCTTCGTCGGCGAAGTGCAAAATGTCGAGCAGCTCGCGAGCGAAATCCGCAAAGGCCGCGCCTACGCCGGATTGCAAATCCCTCCGCACTTCACGCGCGACCTGCGGATGGGCTACCCGGCGCAGGTCCAGATGCTGATCGATGGCTCCAATTCCACCACTGCGCTGCAGGCGCTCAATACCGCGGTGGGCGTGACCTTAACCCAATCGACTCAACGCATGATGAAGGAACTCGGAAGGCGAAATGTCCCGATCGAGGTCAGACCGCAAATGCTCTACAACCCGACGATGCGCAGTCCGAACTTTTTCGTGCCGGGCGTGATCGGCGTCGTCCTGCAAATTGGCACGACCTTCGCCACGGCCATGGCGGTGGTGCGCGAACGCGAACGCGGCACGCTCGAGCAATTGCTCGTTAGCCCATTGAGCAGCTGGGGCCTGATGCTCGGGAAGCTGATCCCGTATCTTTGTCTCGGAATGACGATGGCCTTCCTGCTTTTCGGGATCATGCGCTTCATCTTTCACATTCCAATTGCCGGCAGCGTCCTCGCCATGGTCGTTTCGACTTTGGTCTACGTCTTCGCTTTGCTCAGCCTCGGCTTATTCGTCGCGACCAAGGCGGAGAACCAAATGCAGGCGTTGCAGATCTCGATGGCCTTTATCCTGCCCAGTGTCTTTTTCTCCGGTTTCATTTTCCCGCGGGAAACGATGCCCGCGATCTTCTACTGGTTAGGCGCGATCATTCCCACGACCTACTTCATCGCCTTGATGCGCGCGATCATTCTGCGCGGCGCGACCGTTTTCGAGTACTGGCAGTCGCTCGCCATTATGTCCGGAATGGCCGCGCTCCTCTTCTGCGTTTGCGCGCTCCGCTTTCGGAAGAAGATCGGCTGACCGCCGCACACACACGGCCGTTTCGTAGGCGAAAAATATATTTGACGTCGGATTTGTTGTCATATATCAACAACATATGCGAGACGACTTTCAGACGAAGCTCGAGAAGTGGGGCCTCTCCAAAGCGCAGGCCCAGGTTTATCTCGCTCTCGTCTCTCATCCCGAGACGCTGGGCGCTTCGGCCCTCGCCGCCGCGGCGGGCGTTCCGCGGCCAAGCGTTTATTCAGTTCTGGAGTCTCTCGTGGACCAGGGAATGGTCAGAAACGGCGAAGGTTATGGCAGCCGCTTCTCCGCCTTGCCACCCGAGGAGGCTCTGCCCCAATTGCTCGCAGCCGACAAGGAGCGGCTCGCGGAACGGGAAGCTTTGACCGGCGAGCTGGTTCGCGGCCTCGGGTCGCTCGCCGGCCGGAGACAGAAATCCTCCGGCACCGACCTCATCGAAATCCTGCGCGATCCGCGCGCCGTTGAGACGGGATTCCGAAAGTTGCAATCCGAAGCCACAGAGGAAGTGCGCACCTTGGTCAAAGGGCCGTTCGTACTGAAGAAGCTCAACCGCAAAGGGAACCCGGCCGAACAGGAAAGTCTGGGTCGCGGCGTGAAGCATCGGGCCATCTACGAATCAGCCTTGCTCACGGACGAAAATGTGGCGCCCTTCCTGCAAGGCTGGATCTCCGCCGGTGAAGAGGCCCGTTCCTACGCCGGAGAACTTCCGCTCAAGCTCGTCCTATTCGATAGCAAGATCGCCTGGGTCCCATTGGAGACCGACGCGATCCGGCATCCCGTTATCTCGGTTTTGATTCGACACCATGCCCTGGGACGGGCGCTGGGAATCCTTTTCGAATACCTCTGGCAGGAATCGAAACCAATCACCTTCGATCGAACGCCCGTCTCGAGATCTCCGAAAAAGCGCGCGCGCGTCGCCGCCAAGAAATAACGCCGCGCCGCCGAGGCCGTAACGAGCGTTCAATCTATTTCCCGCGACACTAACAACAGCAGCACAGCAGCAGCAACCCAACACATAAAGCCAAATGACCAACATGACGAAACTCATTGCGCTCCTCGCGACCTCGTTCGCGCTCGGGCTGAATCCCACCAACGCCAGCACGCGCGCGGTTGATTCCGGCAAAGACACACCGCTCGGCGTCATCCCGGCGCCTTCCTATCAAATCTACGACATCGGCGTGATCGACGTCGGCGGCGCCGCTTCACAAGGGCTGGGCGTATCGACCGGTGGAATCGCTGTCGGGCGATCCTTCAATGCCCCGTTCAACGCCTCGCAGGCGTTCACCTGGACGCACACCACCGGCCTCGTCGGCTTACCGAATTTGGCAGGCCGCAACTTCTGCGTTTCAAACAGCGCTAATGATACAGGAACCGTTGTCGGGACCGGATCGACCTCGGCCTCTGGCAACGGTCGCCTTCCGCTCGTCTGGCAAAACGGCGCCGTCTCCCAACTTCCGCTCCCCAGCGGTCAAACATTGGGCGATGCGAACCATGTCAACGCCGCAGGCGTCGCCGTCGGCTCGGTCAATTCTGGAATCAACCAACGCGGTGTCGTTTACAGCGGCGGCACTGCAACAGTGATCGCCCAAACGACGCCGGGCGGCTCTTTTTTTACTACCGCTTTCGGCATCAACGATTCCGGCCGCATCGTCGGCCCGGGCATCGATCCTACCAACGCGGCCCGCAATGTCGGTATGGTTTACGATATCGGGAGCGCGAATGCGTTCGAAGTCGGCGCATTACCCAACGCAAATGGCGCGATCGCTTTTGGCGTGAGCAATACCGGCTTCGTCACCGGCTCGAGCATGATGAATCAAGGCTCGGGCCTGCCCTTCATCTGGTCGGACGCGGGCGGCATGGTTGCAGTTCCGCTGCCCTCCGGCACGAGCCAGGGCTCCGGTCGGGCCGTGAACTCCGCCGGCTGGGTCGTGGGCACTGCTTCAAGCGCGTTTGCGATTCCGTTCCTCTACGACGGCAGCTTCACCTTTCGCCTCCAGGATATCATCCCTGCGGGCTCCGGTTGGGATTTGTCCACGAACACTTCCTCTTCGGCCCTCGGAATCAGCGATAACAAGGTCATCGTCGGCACCGGCATCTTTAACGGCGCCACCCACGCCTACGCCATGATCCCGACGTTGCAGTCGGTCTCGGCGGTTTCGCGGAAGGTCCACGGCGCGGCGGGCACATTCGATATCCCACTGCCGCTGACAGGCAATCCCGGCATCGAATGCCGCAGCGGTCCGGTCGCGGGGGTTTACACCTTCGTTGTCACCTTTAGCAACGCCGTCGTGAGCGGAAACGCCGCGGTCACCGGCGGGACCGGCAGCGTGAGCGGCAGCCCGGCATTTTCCGGCAACACCATGACGGTGAACCTGACCGGCGTGGCCGATCTTCAAACTCTCACTCTCACGCTCAGCAGCGTGACCGATAGCTTTGGCCAGACGCTGCCTACAGCGGCGCTTAGCGCGAAGATTCTGATCGGCGACGTCAACGGGAATAGCTCGGTCAACACCACCGATATCGCCGTGACCAAAGCGCAATCGGGCCTGCCCGTCAGCGCGGCCAACTTCCCGGCCGACGTTAACGTCAGCGGAACCTTCAGTGCGGCCGATGTCGGCCAGGTAAAAGCGAACGCCGGGCACAGCCTTCCGTAAACCTTCGCCCACTCCCCGGCGTGACCTCGCCGGGGAGACCGGGCCTGGCGCGATGAACGCCCGATAAAATTGCTCCCGCATGGACCGCTAACGCAGCGGCATGCGGGAGCTTCGTTTAATTGTTCCGCGCGTGCCGATTGTCGTGTTACGCTCCGCCATCGATGGAAATCATCCCGCGCTCGCCCAGGATGCCCTCGGGATTGCAGATCCGACCCATCCGGTTGTTGCTCGGAGGCATCGGAACGATTGGCCTGATCGTCATTTTTTGCTCGTTGCTCTTCGGTTTTGTCTCGATCCCGACCAATTCAGTTGGGGTGAAGATGCGTTTCGGCGCCTACCAGAGCACGCTCGATCCGGGCCTCGCTTACGCGATTCCGTATGTCGACGAGATCCTGATCGTTCCGACGCAGCGGCTCTTGAAGTTGGAATTCGGTTTCGCCTCGGCCAACGCGAGCAACGTTTTTCAGGGTGATACCGATCCCGACGACACGGAAACCATGATCACGGGTGATCTGAACACCGCGCTGGTCCCGTGGGTGGTGCAATACCGGATCATAGACCCGAAGGATTATCTCTTCGGTGCCCGCGAGCCGGAAAAGACGCTGCGAGATCTTTCCGAGAGCGTCATGCGCGAAGTGATCGGAGATCGCACGGTCGACGAAGTGTTGACGATTGGGCGGCACGACATCGAAACCTCCTCGCTGGAGCGGCTCATTCACTTGTGCAAGGAATACGGGCTGGGCTTGCAGATCCAACAGGTGCAATTGGCCACGGTTCGTCCGCCCGCCGTGGTGCAGGCCGCGTTTAACGAAGTGAACCAAGCCCAGCAGGAAAAGCAGACCGCGATCAATCAGGCCTGGGCGGTTTACAACGATGCCGTCCCGAACGCGCGCGGTCAGGCGAAGGGCCGCGAGAAGCAAGCCGAAGGATACGCCTTTCGCCGCGTCAACCAGGCAAAGGGAGAAGCCGAGAAATTTAGCCTGCTCCTGACCGAATATGCCAAGGCACCTGAAGTCACGCGGCGGCGCCTTTATCTCGAATCGATGGAATCGATCATGCCTGGGCTCGAGAAAAAGGTCATCGTGGATGACAGCATCAAGGGAATCCTGCAAACGCTCCCGCTCACGCAACCGGGCGAAGCGCCCAAGGCATCGCGCTGATCATGGCCGAGCACATGAATTCCTACACGCCGCCGGCTCCGCTGCGTTTCCTGCAGAGCAACATCATGCTGGTGATCGGGTTGATCGTGCTCTTCTCCGCGTTGAAGTGGGGCGCGCTTCTTTTCGTCGTTCATCAATACGAAACCGTCATCGTCACGCGCTTCGGCAAAGCGATCCGGACGGAAGAGAAGCCGGGTTTGAAAGTGATGATCCCGTTCATCGACAAGATTCACCGCTTCGACAATCGCATCCTCGCCTGGGAAGGACCGCCTACCGAGTGCCCGACAAAGGACAAGCTCTACATCATCGTCGATTCCTTCGCGCGCTGGCGGATCAAAGACCCGCTGCGTTATTTCAATCGCCTGAATGACGAACGCAGCGCGCTCTCCCGCCTCGACGACATTCTCATCAGCGAAACGCGCACCGCAGTGGCGACACATGATCTGGTCGAGATCATCCGCGTAACCAAGGGCCGCCAGCCGCTGCGCGACCAGGAGCTCGAGCAGAGCGGAACAATCCTGCCCAGCACGATCCCCGATATCGTGCTCGGCCGTGGCGCGATCGAACAGCAGATCACCAAACTGGCGCGAGAGAAGATCGAGGACTTCGGAATTGAATTGCTCGATTCGCGTTTCAAACGGAGCAAATACAACCCCAGCGTCGCGGCCAAAATCAACGAGCGCATGTCGAGTGAGCGGCATCAGATCGCGGCGCGTTTCCGCTCCGAGGGAAAAGGCGAGGCCGCGAACATTAACGGGCAGAAGGAGAGCGAGGTGGCATCGATTACCTCCACCGCGACGCGGCAGGCCTTGAAGATCGAGGGCGAAGCCGACGCCGAAGCCGCGCGCATTTACACCGCGGCTTTCAGCTCACCCCAGGCGCAGGATCTTTATCTCTTCAAGCGTTCGTTAGAAGTGGCGCGCGCCGCTTTCCAAAACGACACCACGGCCGTCATCTCGACCAGCAGCGACCTCGGACGCATTTTGAAAACGATGAGCGAAAGTATCGCTGCGCCAACGCCGAAGCCGGCAAATCCGTAAGACACACAATGAAATGGGCCATCATCGTACACGGCGGAGCGCACACCATCACCGCGGATAAGGTTGAACCGCACAAAATCGGCTGCCTGCGCGCGGTTGAACTGGCGTCAGCCGTCCTCGAAAAAAGCGGGCCCGCGCTCGAGGCGGTGGAAACGGCCATCCGCAGCCTGGAAGATGATCCCGTTTTTAACGCCGGGTTCGGTTCGATGTTGAACTCGTTAGGCGAGGCGGAGATGGATGCGGCGATCATGGAAGGAAGCGGACTACACATTGGCGCGGTCGCATGCATTCAGGGAGTGCGGCATCCGATTTCCGTGGCGCGAGAAGTCATGGATACTCCGCACGCTCTCCTCAGCGGAGCCGGTGCGCGGAGTTTTGCGGAGGAACGCGGCTGCGAACTTTGCGCGCCGGAAGCGATGATCGACGCCGCGATGCGCGTTGAATGGGAAGCGAGCCGCAAGTTGCGCGGATCAGATACCGTTGGAGCGGTCGCACTCGATCAATCCGGCACTTTCGCGGCTGGCACTTCGACCGGCGGCTTGATGCACAAGATGCCCGGACGGATCGGCGATTCGCCGCTCATCGGGCTGGGACTTTACGCCGACAACATGGCGGGCGGTTGTTCGTTAACCGGCGAGGGCGAATCGATCATGCGCCTGGCGTTGGCGCATCGCATCGTCACTTCGATGTGCAATGGCGAGGATGCCGATCGCGCGGCCGAGGAGGCGATCGCGGTCATGGCGCGACGCGTCGGCGGCCAGGCTGGTTGCATCGTGCTCGACAAGCAAGGGCGCATCGGTGTTGCGCATAACGCCGACAATCTCGCGCACGCCTATCGCACTGCGGAGATGCAAAGCGGGATCGCTTCCGTCAAAAAGCAGTAATCGCTCGCTAGTCTGCTCCCGCGGGCGGCTCGAAATTGTTCGCGAGAAGGTGCTCGATCAGTTCGGTTACGCCTTCGCCGTGCGGCCGACTCGTGACGAAATCAGCACGCTCTTTCAAGCTGGGCAACGCATTGGCCACCGCAATGCCAGACCCGCAGATACGCAGAAAGGCGTGATCGTTCTCGGCATCCCCTACTCCGATCACATTGCGTGTGGAAAGACCGAGGCTGAGCAAGCCGGCGCGGAGGCCAGTCGCTTTGTTAACCCCAGTCGGAAGAATCATGACGGCGCCTTTGTTGAAGATCATCTCCAGCTCCAAACCCATTTCCTTGATGGTCTGCAACACCGTCACTTCATGTGGCTCAACCGTCGCGACAATGACTCGACCCACGGCAGTCGGAACGCCTTGCGCGATCAACGCCTGGGAAAACTTCGCGGGCGCCGGCTCGGCCAGCAGTTTCATCTGGCCCGCCGCGGGCCAGTAGAGCAACGCGCCGTTTTCCGCCACGACCAGATCGCAAAGGCCGATCTCCGGGAATACCCCCTTCAACTCCTCAAGCTCCCGACCCGTCACCAGGATCAATTTTTTGCCCGACGCGCGCAGCCGGTCGACGGCGGCAAGCGTCTCGCGACTGACCGTGCCGTGGTGCGCCAGCGTCCCGTCGTAGTCGGTCGCCAATGCTTGATACGGCTTAATCATCGCGATGAACTTTCAGTTCAGTTAGTTGGGCAGAGAGCCAGTCCGCAGCGCTCCATGAGTAAACACTCTCGCGCAAACTGGCGAGGCGCGCAGCGCGTTCTTCCTTCGACATATCGAGGCCGCGTTCCATGGCCCGAGCGGTGCCTTCAATGTCCAACGGGCAAACGAGCAAAGCGTTGTCGGCTGTGATCGTGGCGACGCCGGCCGTCTCAGAGATGACCGCAACGCCGGGCCGCTGCGAGACCACCGCCCACTCCTTCACCACCAAGTTCATCCCGTCTTCGCGCGAATTGACGAGGAGCACATCGCATTGCTCCATCGCCGCCAAAGCCTGTTCGCGATTGTTCGTGTAGAAAATCTCGATCGGGTTCCCACCACAATCCGCCGCAAATTGCGTGTTCACTTCCTCGATCGCGGCATAAACAGCATCGCGGTATTTGCGATAAACACTCAGGTCGGTGCGCGATGGAATCAGAAACGCGAGGAAGCGAAGCTTGCCGCGCAAATCGGGCCGCAACTCCAGCAGTCTTCCGAAAGCGCGAAAGCCAATGATCTGGTTCTTGCTCGGATCGAGCCGGTCCACGCGGATCACTGTTTGCCGAGCTCCCTTTCCAGCCTCGCCCGCAGACGAATCCTGCAATCCGGCGAGGCGATCTCGCGCCTCTGCCACTGCGGGAGACTTCATCGCATTCTCCACCTCAGCCGGATCGGTGCTGGCGGGAAATGCACGCACCCGAACCACGCGGCCATCGCGCGCCACCACCGTGCTTTCTTTGTAATTCACCTTCGCTCCGAGCAATTCCTCGCAGCACCCGAGGAACGGCCGCGCGTCCCAATCGGTCTGCATGCCCACCACATCCGCGCCGAGCAAGCCGTGCAAAATCGTGTCGCGCCAGCTTTGCGGAATCAGTTTCAAGGTCGCCGAATCCGGAAACGGAATGTGCGTGAAGTGCAGGCTCGGCACGTCGGGAAACGTTTCCCGCAACAATTCCGGCAGCGGATAAAGATGATAATCCTGGAGAAGGAATGCGCGTGGCTTGATTCCAGATTTGAGAATCGCGCGCGCCACCCGTCGGTTCGCCTCCAAATAGCCTTCCGTCCAGGCGCGGTGCCGCTCTGCGTCCAGCGACGAATATCCAAACTGCCCGACCAAATGGTGCTGCAACATCCAGAGCACTTCGTTGCTGATCGCGCCGTAGTAATCCTGGTAAACCTGCCGGGGCAAAGGCACCGGGATGATGTTGTGCTCCGGATCGGTTTGATCCGCCGCCGTCGTCAACAGTTCCGCGCGTGATTCGCTGGTTCGGGTTTGCTCCGAAACGCAACAGAACCAGGTCACATGCGGTTGCCGCGCCAGCGGATCGATCATGCTGACGAGACCGCCCGAGGCCGCCCGCACGATCCACCGTTCGTTTTCCCAGACGAAGTCGTTCGGTCCGCGATTGGAGACGATCACGAGATCGCCGGGCTGATCCTTATCCTGATTCATGCGAGGGATGATCGGCTGCAAAGAGATCGGCGGCCGCAGCTAATCTTGATTTTCGCAACCGGCATCGGGCAAGGGTTTTTGCCCTCGTCTTTCGGGCTCATTTGGTTAAACTGTTGGCCCATGGCGAGCACCATTTTCACGCCAGCACAGAAGACCAGCGCGGCTCTCGCGGAATTGATTTCCGACGTCCGGCGCGTCGTGCAATCAGAACCCGATCCCGCCCGCGCCGGCGCCGCCGTGGCAAAGGTGCTTCAACCGTACCTGCAACAGCCGGACTTCCTGACCCCGGAACAAATGGAGCCCGATGAGTGCGAGTATTGTCGTCACATTCTTCACGTCGAGCCAGACGGCAGTTTCTCGATCGTCGCACTCGTCTGGTTACCGGGACAGGAAACTGCGATCCATGATCACGTCTCCTGGTGTGTGGTGGGTGTGCATCAGGGCGAGGAAGACGAGACGAGCTACCGACTCTGCGGCGATGAATCAGACCCTCACCTCGTCATCACCGAACATACCGTCAATCCGGTTGGTTCGGTCGTCGCCCTCGTCCCTCCGGGCGACATCCATCGGGTCAAAAATTCCTGTTCTGGCCTTGCGGTTTCGCTGCACGTCTACGGCGCCGATGTCCAGGCATTGGGCTCGAGCATCCTGCGTCGCTACGAACACGAAGTGCGGACGCAACCGACGCCCGCGGGTCAGCGAGCCTGATCAGGGCTTCCTATCCGCGTTTTTGTTCGCTCAATAAACGCGGCCGCCGCTTTCCGGATTTCCGCTGCGACATCGGCTTCGGGTTTCACGAACTTCGGCGTGAACCATGGGAAAAGCCCGATCAGGTCATGCGTGACGAGCACCTGACCGTCGCAACTTTCGCCGGAGCCAATCCCGATCGTCGGAATGCGAAGCACCTCGGTGATTTGCCGAGCTGTCTCCGCCGCCACAATCTCGAGCACAACCGAAAATGCGCCGGCTTCCTCGACTGCGCGCGCGTCCTGCATCAGCACCTCCGCTTCGGCGGCTGTCTTGCCTTTCATTTTGTAGCCACCTTCCGCGCGAACGCTCTGCGGCAGCATTCCGATGTGCCCCATCAATGGAATGCCTGCGCGCACCACCGCCTCGATTTGAGCACGATGGCTGACGCCTCCTTCCAGCTTCACCGCTTGCGCACCGGCCGCGATTAATTTTCGCGCGGTCGCAATCGCATCGTCGGGCGTGTCGTAGGTATGAATCGGCATGTCGGCTACGAGCAGACCGCGCTTCACCGCCCGGGCCGCCGCGCGCGTGTGATGCAACATCTCATCGAGCGTCACCTCTGTGGTGTCTTCGTATCCGAGCACCACCATCCCGAGCGAATCACCGACGAGAATAATGTCGATGCCCGCCTCATCGAGGAGTCGAGCGGTCGGGTAATCGTAGGCGGTTAACGAAGTGATGCGTTCGCCGCGTTGCTTCTTCTCGCGAAAATTTTCCAGCACGGCCGAGGCTACCATTCAGAAGCGATGCGCACCACCCGCGGCGTCGCGGGTAAATCCTGGAGGAGCGCGCTCACCGTTTTTGTTTGCGCGGGCAAGATCAGGTCCGGTCGAACATCGTGGAGCGGTTCCAGCACAAAACGCCGACCGAGGATTCTCGGATGAGGCACCTGAAGTTCCGGCGACGAAATTTCCAAGGCTCCAAAATAGAGGAGATCGAGATCCAGGCTGCGCGAAACGTTCTGCGCATGTTTCGGAGCGCGACCGTAATCGCCTTCAATTGCGCGCAGTTCCCGCAACAGTTCCACGGCCTCGCCGGAGTACTTGACCTCGAGCACCGCGTTGAAAAACTTGGGCGCGTCCGGTTCGCAGTCGACCGGCTCTGTTTCATAAATGGCAGACGCCAGGATCGGCGGTTGCACGTTCGGCAGTTGCTCCACTCTCAGTCGCGCGCCTTTCAAGTTCGCCAGCCGATCCCCCAGATTAGAACCGAACGCGATGCCGGCTCTCATCGAGCTTGGCCCGACAGGCCCAGGACATCTTCCATGTTATAGAGCGCAGCCGGCTTCCCCACAATCCACCGCGCAGCGCGGAGCGCGCCGACCGCAAACGTCTCGCGACTCGAAGCCTTGTGCGTCAGTTCCAGACGTTCGCCGGGCGATGCGAAGATCACGGTATGATCGCCAACGACATCTCCCGCGCGGATTGCGTGCATGCCAATTTGTTGAGCTGGCCGTTCACCGACCTGACCCGCGCGTCCATGCACCAGATCTTTCTCAAGACTCAAACGCCGCGCTTCAGCAGCGACCGCAGCGAGACGTTTTGCAGTCCCGCTGGGGGCGTCTTTCTTCAAGCGATGATGCGTTTCAAGGATCTCGATATCGAATCCGTCGCCGAGTAATTCTGCGGTTCGGCGCGTGAGCCAGAAGAGTGTGTTCACGCCGACGCTGAAATTCGCCGCGAGAATAACCGGGACTGTTTGAGCTGCTTTCTGAATCGCTTTTGTCTGCTCGGCGGAATGACCGGTTGTGCCAATAACGAGAGGCTTGTGCGCCGCGACACACGCTCGGCAAATTTCCGGGGCCGCATCAGCATGGCTGAAATCGATCACGACATCGCATCCGCTGATCGGCCCATCGACGGCATCGCCCAGATCGAGTTTCGCGCCGATCTCGACCGTCGCTTCCGTCTCAGCCGCGCGCGCGATCGCTTGCCCCATCCGTCCTGCGGCGCCGATCAGCGCGACCCGCACGGATGCGCTCATGAATTGCTGCTCTCAAATGCGTCGAGCGTCTTGCGCAAGCGCGCTGCGTTGCCTGTCGTCATTTCGCAAAGCGGCAAGCGCACTTCGCTCGACATCTGCCCGCGCCACGCGAGCGCGGTTTTTACCGGCACTGGATTCGGCTCAATAAAGAGATCCTTGAAGAGGCCTTGCAAACGTTGGTGGATCCGCAGCGCCTCTTTCGTGTCGCCACGCTCGAAGGCCTGAACGAGCGCGCAAACTTCCGCGGGTAACAAATTCGAAGCAACGCTGACCACACCGGCTGCGCCAACCGACAGGAACGACAGCGTCAAACCATCATCGCCGCTCAGAATTGTGAACGCCTCCGGCATGCGAACCCGCAATTCCGCCACGCGATCAACACTCCCACTCGCTTCTTTGATCGAAACAATATTGGCGCACTCGGCTGCGAGGCGTTCCACCGTGTCAGCGTTGATATCCACTCCGCAGCGGCCCGGAATATTATAGAGCATGATCGGCACCGACGTGGAACGCGCGACCGCATGGAAGTGACGGAACAAACCTTCCTGGCTTGGCTTGTTGTAATAAGGCGAGACGACCAGCGCTCCGTTGACGCCCATTTTCTCCGCCGCAGTCGTGACTGCGATTGCTTCCGAGGTCGAATACGAGCCTGTCCCCGCGAGGACCTGACAGCGGCCACCGACGATTTCGAGCGTGAGGCGGATCACCTGCTCCCGCTCATCGTGCGAAAGCGTCGGGCTTTCGCCGGTCGTCCCGATCGCAACAACACCGGTAATACCGGCGGCGATTTGTCCTTCGATGAGTTTCTCGAAAGCCGGCGCATCAATCGCACCATCGCGGAATGGTGTGACCAGAGCCGTGTAGGTGCCGCGAAACATGGTTAACGAGTCAATGAATGGAAATGCTTTCCGCTAAAACTCGACAACCCCTTCGAAGGCGAAATCCGCCGGGCCGTTCAGCGTGACATTGTGAAAGCGATCCCCTTCTCGCTGAAATCCCACTTCGAGTTCATCGCCGCCGCGGACCAGCACGCGAATCGGACCAGCTGCGTTTTCGGTTGCGGCAAAAATGAGCGCACTCGCCACCACGCCGGTCCCGCAGGCGAGCGTCTCGTCCTCGACTCCGCGCTCATAGGTTCGTATGGCAATCTGGCCGTCGCCGCGACTTTGCATGAAGTTCACGTTCGCGCCGCGCGGAGCGAAGCGTTCGTGATGGCGAAGCGCTGAACCCATCTCGCGGACTTTCGCCTCGGCAATGTCCTTCATGGGAATGACAACATGCGGCACGCCGCTATCCACGTAGTGGCAGCGAATGTCTTCGCCCAACGCCGTGACCGGCAGGTTGAGCTGCAAATCTTTCGGCTCGCTCATTTGTAAAGTTACTCGTTCGCCTTCAATCGCGGCCGCGATCACACCCGCCGGAGTTTCAAAGGAAAGCTTATCGAGCGGACCCGCGACGCGACTGGTGTAACGCGCGAAGCAACGCGCGCCGTTGCCACACATTTCGGCTTCGCCGCCGTCGGCGTTGTAATAGCGCATCCGGAAGTCGGCGCCATTGGCCGCCCGTTCCAAAATGAGCACGCCGTCCGCGCCAATCCCGCGATGCCGGTCGCACAACCGTGCGATCTGCGGCCCGTCCAACCGCAAGTCCCCCACCCGATTATCGAGCAAGACGAAGTCGTTGCCCGCGCCGTTCATCTTGATGAAACGCAGCTTCGGCATGGTTTGTTTCTAACATAGGAAACCGGCACCGCAATATTTGTAGCGACGGCGCTCTGTCGCCGTAACACGCTCGGATTTCATCGCATGCGTCAACCGCCGACAGAGCGGCGTCGCTACAACCCCCGCTCGTGCGAGCTAATGTTTCGGCGCGCGGACGGTCCCGGTCTCGATCGCCGAGCGGCGTTCCGCAACGATGCGATTGGCGGTTTCTTCCACCATTTGCTCGAGCAACATCCGCAAATGCGTCCCTGGCCGGTAATCGGCAGGCGCGATGTGTTTCACGCGATCGGCATGGGTGGAAAGCTGGTAGCACTTTCTGAAACCAGCCCGCGCCGGATCGTCCGGATTATAAACCGCGATCGCCTCGCCGCCGTTCTTCCGCATGACGGTAAAGCACGGGACATCGGTCGGACCGTCGCCGACGTAGATCATATTCGGGAACGGAATCGGCCGGATCTCCGGGTCCATGTGATCGTTCACGTCCTGCGCCATATCGAGCAGGCCCTTGTTAATGCGAAAGAGGTATTGCGTCTTCTGCGTATGACTGATGACACGCTTCGGAAAAGTGATCCGCCCTTCGCCATCCTCCGCAAATTCGCAGCCGAAGATCTCGCGCACGAATGGCGCGATCCTGCTTCCCTCGATCAGGATCTTCATGCCAGACGAGATGATGTAATGCTCCACGGTGATCCCGTGCGCGATGTGTTCTTCGGTGAGGAGAACCTGTCCGAATTCCTCGAACATCTCCGGCAAGCCTTTGTAGAAATTCAAATTGCCGCCAAGCGCTTTCAGATCGGCATTGGTCGGGCGATCCATCCCGAGCGTATCGAGCAGCACCTTCATGTAGGCGAGCTCGCTGTCGTAGCCGTTGTCGCGAACCAGCTCACTGCAGCGTCGCCAAAAGCCGTCTTTGTTAATCCCGAAGGCCGGGAACACGACCTCGTCCTGCATGTAACTGGGGCTCAGCGTCTGATCGTAATCGTAAACAATCGCGATGGTGTTTTGCGGAGTGGACATGGCTACTTCCCCATTCGGGACACGAAATCAGCAAAAAGGGGAGCATAAACTTCCCCGCCCCGCTCCGGATGATATTGGACCGCGAGCGCGAACGGATAATTCTTCAGGCGCATCTGCTCGATAATATCGTCGGTCGCGCACCACGCTTCCACTTCGCATCCTTCCGCCAGTCGATCGATCGCCTGGTGATGCGAGCTGTTCACTTTCTCGAGCCGATGGGCGGCCGAGCGTTCAGTCCGGAGCGGTTGCACGTCGTGATCTTTCATCTCCGGCGCGTTGTGGCCCGAAATATCGAGTCGCAGCGTTCCGCCGAGCGCGACGTTGAAAACCTGGAGGCCTTTGCAAATGGCGAAGATCGGGAGCTGACGATCGAGCGCTTCCTTGGTGGCTTGGAATTCCCAACGATCGCGCGCCGCATCGGTGTCCTTATCGAGAACTGAGAGATCCGGAATTTCCTGCCGCAAAAACTCCGGAGAGATGTCGGGTCCGCCGGTCAGGAGCAATCCGTCCATCTGCTCCATCGGGACCGACTGCTGCGCCGCGTTCCAAATTTTTACCTTGGGATGCGCCGCAAAAACGCGCAGGATCGCAGGCTCGTCCTTCGGTCGCATCCAGGTGGCCAGATTGGGCATCGCCGAGTTTGCGACCCTTCGTTCGCATTGTAAATAGCTGCCCGCACATGGTGGCCGCCGTGGAAGAACAATCCGAACAACTCCGGAGCGCGATCGAGAAAATCGTGAACGCCTCCAAGGTGACCGCGTGTGCCGTGGCCGTGCACGACTTCGAGAGCGGCTTTCGGTTCTCCCTGAACGGCGAGCGCATTTTCCACGCGGCCAGCACGATCAAGGTGGCAATCTTGCTCGCCCTCTTTCGCGCCATCGACGAAGGCCGGATGAAGCTGACCGATCCGCTGCATGTGCGAAATCAGTTTCGGAGCGCGATCGATGGTCACCCTTTCCGGCTCGATTCCGATTCCGATGGCTACCCGCAACTCTACAAATCAATCGGCCGGACGGTGCGACTGGGTGCCCTGGCCGAAAGCATGATTGTCTGGAGCAGCAATCTCGCGACCAACCTCTTGTTAGACCATGTCGGTCTCGAATACGCGACCGACGTCCTGCAACGCGCCGGCGTGAGCGGCGTTCACCTGCGGCGCGGCGTGGAAGACGGCAAGGCGCACGCGGCGGGCCTCAACAATGAAGCGACGGCGGAAGGGCTGCTCAGCCTGTTCGCCACGTTGCGGAGCGATTTCCTTTCCAAGCCAAGCCGGGGCGAAGTCATCCTCATTTTGCTCGCGCAAAAATTCACTTCCATGATTCCGGCTGGCCTTCCGCCGCACGCCACCGTCGCGCACAAGACCGGTGAGATTTCGACGGTTTGCCACGACGCGGGGATCGTTTACCTGCCGGAACGCGAACCATATCTCGTGGCCATCCTCACGGAATCGAAGGCAGACGCGGGCGATCGGCGAGAGACGGTCGCGAAAATTTCGAAGGCGATCTACGAAACGGTGACCGGAAAAATCTCAGCGCAATGAGCAGCAACGGACTCGAAGCGGTTGATGGACTGACGTTGCCTGAGGAACACCGCGGTCTCCTGCGGCCCGGAGAAGCCGTTCAGGGCGAGGATGGAATCGTGCATCATCTCCCGCGTTTTTTCTTTGCCGTGCCGAGCTGGTCGGCCGCCCGCGAATACCGCATCGCGGAGCACTTCAAACTCTCAGAGTTGATGACGGTTGACGCTTTCGAGGCGGACCTGCTCCTGCACAAATTTCCCCACTACGTTCCCTGTGCGATCACGATTCTGGCGCGCTACCTGGAAGATTTTCGGCGGGAAGCAGATGCAGTTGTTTTCGTTAGTGCGAACGGCGGTTATCGCTCGCCCGCGCATCGACGGAACAGAGGGAAAACGGCGCACAACTGGGGAACGGCCGCCGATATTTATCGGGTGGGTGACACGTATCTCGATGAAGAAAAGGCCATCGCGAAATATGCCCGCGTGGCCGAGGGGCTCGGACCGCAAGTCTCGGTCCGCCCGTATGTCGCGGGCGATGATCACCTGCACATCGATCTTGGCTATTTCACGGTGACGCCGCGGAATTGCAGCGAAAGCTGAACGCATTCATGAAAGACGCGTGGAGAGGATCAGCGGGTGACGCGGACGCCTTCGGTCGCATGGCCGAGGTTCCGCGGCCAGTCATCGGAATCGAGGCCGAGTTCACCCTCTTCGTCGACGATGTGCAACGCCGGCCGGAAAGCGTTTTCGGAACGCCGAAACGTTTGATCCGGAAACAGATGATTCCGCGGACCGGCCGGTCGTTCCAATTACCATCCGGCGGCGCGATTTATTTCGACACCGGCGTGATCGAAGTCGCGACCCCCATCGTCGAACTGGGACCGGGATGCTGTTATCGCGCGACGCGTCTGCTCTGGGAACAGATCCGTTACGTCCGTCGCGAACTCGACGCGTGGGGTCGACGGCATGGCCGCGTCTGTCGGCTGCAAGGTTTCAGCACGCATTACAACTTCTCATTTCCCGCGGAGCGGAAATCCGCGGCGCAAAACTCATTCAATCTCGCCTTCCTGCTCGCGCATATTCTTCCCGCGCCCGTCGCGTTACTGGCCGCGAACCGAAAAAGCACCGCCATCGGCGTTCGGCCACGCGGCGCTCGTTTCGAAATTACCGCCGACTTTACGCCCGATCCCGCGCTCATGGTTGCCACCTGCGCGGTGATTGCCGGCGTCGTGGAAGGCACACTGCATTGGGAAAATTTCGGGCTCGGCGCGATCGCCCGGCACGGGATTCCGAGACTAACGCCGATGCAATTGCGCAAACATTCCTCCCGGCGTGGCTGGCGCACGCTGGCTTCGTCCCTGCGCCACAATCCTTTTACGTCGAATCCTAACGAGCCGATTTGGAAGCTGCGCGATGGCCGGAGCGTGAGTTTACGCGATGTGGCGGCGGAGACGATTCGACCGTTTCGGGAGGAGATTCGCCGGCTCAGCGACGTTCCCACGATCAAGCACATCGATGCGGTCTTTGCCGGCGATGCGCGATCGTTGCTCGATTTTCCGGATCGTCCGAAAAGCTACGACGACGTCGGACGCCAGATTGATTGGAACCGGAGGCGCGTGCGGAGATGGGCGCGCTCGGATTACGAGAAAGTGATTCATCACGTGATCGCGCGGGAACCCATTCGAATCGGCGGCAAACGCTACACCGTCCAACGCATGCGAGGTTGGTACGAGATCGTCTTCCGCGAAGCCAAGACCGGGACGCAACGTGTGCTCAATCTCGACGAACTCGTTAGGCTGACGCGCTCGAAGAAACGCCCGAACAAGTAGACAGGATTTACAGGATTAGAAGGATTCCAGAAGAGTACGTGGCCAACCCTTCCGCGAAATCCTGTACATCCTGTTAATCCTGTCTGTCCCTCACAGTCCCATTAATTCGCGCACGTACTTCACCGGCGGATTTCCGTAGGAGAGCACCTGGTCGTTGTACTTCTTCAGGTCGAATTTATCGCCAGCCTTCTTCTTCGCGCTCTCACGCAGGTCGAGGTGTTCCGTCGCGCCGATGAAGTAGGTCGATAACTGCGTTGAGGAAAGACGCGCGCGTTTCCATTTTGCGACGGCTTCCCCTTCCTGTTGGAAGCCTTCCTTCATCATCAGATCGAGCGCTTCCTGCTCGCTCATGTTCGCGGTGTGAATGCTCTGGTCGAGGATCGCATTGCAGATCACGCGCAGGCGCATTTTCAATTGCTGCATCTTCACCTCCGGCCCGCCAAAGCCTGCCTCGGCCATGAACTGCTCGCTGTAGACCGCCCAGCCTTCGATGAAGCTGCCGCTCCGGAAAATCGCGCGGACCAATGTCGGTGCGCGGAATTTGTTGGCGTGCGCTATCTGCAAAAAATGTCCGGGCATCGCCTCGTGCACGGTGAGGTTGTGGACCATGTAGTTGTTGTACTCGCGAAAGAACGAATCTCTCCGTTCCTTCGTCCAACTCGCCGGAGTCGGTTCGATCGCGTAGAAGGTCTCGCCGTTTTTCTCCAACGGCCCCGCGGAATCGCAGTAGGCAATGCCCTGCCCGCGTTTGAACTCCGGCATCACGATGATCTTGAGCGGTTGATCGAAGACTGTGACCAGGCCCTTCTTCTTTGTGAACTCGGTCGCCTGCGCGAGCGTCTTCTCCGCGTAGCCCACGATCGTGTCGTCATTCGGATGCTGCTCAGCCAGTTTGTCGAGCACCGCGGTCGTCACCTTTTTCTTGTCGGCCAGGGTCGCGGCGTCGGCCTTTGGGAAGGCTTTCTTGTAAAGCGGCAACGCGGTCTCGTAGATCGCGGTCTGTGTCGCGGCCAGGTCCGCGCGGGCGCGTGTCATGATTTCCTCCATCGACAAATCGGAGGCGAGGGAGAAGCGCAGCTTCTTGCGAAACTTGTCGGCACCGAGCCGGAAATCGCCGTCAGATCGCGGGAGCAAATCTTCCTCCAGCCACTTCTTGTAATCCTCCAACGCCTTGGCGGTTTCTTCCTGCAGCGGCGCGATTTCTTTCTTCATCGCCGGCACGCGTCCCAAAACGGGCTCGAGGCCTTCCCGCACAAATGTGATCGCCCCTTGTGTCTGCTCGATCGCCGTCTCGGTGTAGATCTTCGGCGGGTGCTGCAGGTTGGCTTTCGCCTGCGCGATCACATTCGGAATGCCTTCCATGCGCTTGCGCAAATTCGGGATGCGCTGCTCCGGCGGCGCGAACTCCCGCGCAATCAGAAGATAAAGTGCGTTTGCGAGGCTCTGGTTGTAAACGAGCGGATTCCACTCCGCACTCTTGAGCTCCTCCAGGCTGAAAATCTCGCCTTCGACATTCTCCTTCAGAATCCGGAAGTCGACGCTGTTCGGGCCGGTCAAATCGGCTGGGCCCTTGAATTCATTCAGTTTGGCGAGGAATTCCTTTTGCGTGGCGAGTTCCTTCGCGCGCGCCTCGTTTGAGTAATCCGTCAGCTTGCCGTCAAAGCGATGGTCTCCGAGTTCGGTCGCATCCTCCGGGTAGGTTTGCAGTCGCGCCTCGATGTAGTCGGAGGCGAATTTCTGGAATTGATCGTCCGCAGGATTGGCGTGCGCTCTGAACGAACCGGCGAGACTGGCAACCACAAGAAATGTCTTAGCGAGCTTCATAGAGCCGGCCACGGTAGGGAGAAGCGCGGGAAATTTACAGGATTACTTCGATTGAACATGCGGCAGACGATGACTTCATTGGCGGCATGACACGACGAGAAGCCACCAAAGTAATTGCGGGAACAGCCGCGAGTCTGCTGGTCGCGCCCGGGTTGCCGGCACAGGAACCGCGGGGACTCATTCAAAGGGCCATCCCGTCCTCGGGCGAAATGCTGCCAGTGATCGGGCTGGGCACGTCGGGCGTTTTCGAAACAGGCACATCGGCGGCGGACCTTGATCCACTCATGGAAGTTATGGCCGTGCTCCTGAAGAATGGCGCCAAGGTCGTGGATACCTCGCCGATGTACGGCCGCGCCGAAGCCGTGACCGGCGAGCTGGCGACGAAGTTGAAGGCGCACGACAGGCTCTTCCTCGCCACCAAAGTCTGGACCGAAGGACGCGCCGCAGGAATCAAGCAGATGGAGAAGTCGTTAGACCTGCTCGGGACGAAGAAGCTCGACCTGATTCAGGTGCATAACCTGATCGATCTCGAGACGCAGCTCGCCACGCTGCGCGAGTGGAAGAAGCAGGGGCGCGTGCGTTACATCGGCATCACGCATTACACCGAGGGCAGCCAGGCGGAAGTGGCGCGCGTGTTGGAAAAGGAGCCGGGAATCGATTTCGTGCAGATCAACTACTCACTCATGGAAGACGAAGCCGACCAGCGCGTCTTCCCGGTGGCGAGGGAAAGAAAAATCGCGGTGCTGGTCAACCGGCCGTTCGGACGCGGCAACCTCTTCAATCGCGTGCGCGGCAAGGAGCTGCCGGACTTTGCGAAGGAATTCGACTGCACGTCATGGGCGCAATTTTTCCTCAAATGGATCGTGGCCAACCCGGCCGTGACCTGCGCGATCCCCGCCACAAGCAAGCCGCATCACATGGAAGACAACATGCGAGCCTGCTTCGGCCGCTTGCCGGATGAGAAGATGCGCCAGCGAATGGAGGAGACGGTCGCCAGCTTGTAGGAATCAGCTTGGCGCCCCGCCTGCCAGGATCGGCTCGGTTGCGTGTTCGTCTTCCGTTGGCTCCTGCGATTGCAGGTAGGTGCGATACTTATAAAAGTTGGCCACCACGGCGAAGATCAAGGAGGCCACTAACATCAGCCCCGCGAAAAACAGATAGTAGTTCAAGTCGCTCATCTTCGAGCTGCCGTCGGGGTTGGAAATGAAGAAGTTGACACCCGCCGTGAAGGCGTTGCCTAACGAGACACAGAAGAGCCACCCAGCCATGACCGCGCTTTTCATTTTGTTAGGCGCCTGCGTGTAAGAAAGCTCCAGGCCGGTGATCGACACCATCGTTTCGCCTGCGGTCAGGATGACATAGGCCAAGAACTGCCAGCCCACGCCCGGACGCTGGCCCGCGTCGATCATGCTCTGGATGAAAGCTATGACCGCAAAGCTAAAGCCAGTCAGGAACAAGCCGATCCCGATCTTCCGCAGCGGGGTAAGCGGGAAGACTTTGTCGATCATCGGATAGATGCCGTAGTTCACCAGCGGGATAAAAAGCAGGATGAGGATCGGGTTCGCCGTTTGGACCTGTGCAGGGAGAAGGGTAACTCCCATGCCCATCTGGAATGGGCTGAATGTGATCCACGGGAGCCACGACACGTCGAGATTCATGTTGCGCGCCTGCAGCGTCCACGAACCGCCGGAGCTTTGATCCCAGAGTGACCAGAAGATCGCGACAAAGATGTAGACGATGACGAGTCGTCCGAGCGCGCCCAGACCTTCCTTGCTGAACAACTGCTTTACGAAATCCCAGCCCGCCGGTGGGATGTGGACGAATTTCTTGCGGCCGGCCCAGAAGAAAATCGTGGCGATGAACATGGCTACGCCGGGAATCCCGAAGGCCCAGCGCGGGCCCCAGTTCGGATTCGCCAGCATGAGCGGACAAAGAATGGTCGAAGCGAAAGAGCCGGCGTTGATCGAGAAATAAAACCAGCCGAAAACCTTTGAGAGCAGGTGTTTGTTCGATTCGCCAAATTGATCACCGACGTTCGCCGAGACGCAGGGCTTAATGCCGCCCGAGCCGAGCGCGATGAGGCCCAAGCCCAGCGCGAGGACCTTCTCCTGGCCCCACGCGATTCCAAATGACGAATCCATGAACGCGAGCGTGAGATGGCCGAGGCAGTAAACGATCGAGAGCCAGAAGATTGTGTTGTATTTCCCGAGGAATCCTTCCGCCAGGATCGCCCCGAGGATGGGCAGGAAGTAAACCCCCGCGACGAAGGTGGCGAACCAGGCGCGCGCTTCCGCATCGCCCATCGGTGCGAGCTGCCCCGCCCGATTGACGAGGTAAGTCGTCATGAAGACGATCAGGATCGATCGCATCCCATAGAACGAGAACCGCTCGGCTGCCTCGTTCCCGATGATGTACGGCACGCCCGGCGGCATCGTGCTGATGTTCGGCGGGGTGGTGGCGTATTGATGCTTGGCCATGATCGGGCTGGTTGCGATTACCGGGGGGTTGGGGATGGGAAGAATTGCGCCGGCATGCCCATCGGGGAACTCGCGGGCGAAGCATTGTGATCGGCTGCGTGTTGGGAAGCCTCTCCATCGTGTTTCTGCGCGTCGTGCGCGGCGGGACTGGCTTCGGCATGTTCGCCGTGGGCCAGTTCGTCAGCTTTGTGGCGTTCGCAGGAACAGAAAAAGATCAAGACGCCCGATGCGGCCAGCACGGCCGCCCTACGATAAATTGCTCGCATCGGCGGCACACTACGCGTCCGCGAGGAAGGGGCGCAAGGGGAAACGCCTTGGCTGCCATCCCCTGGCCTAGCCCGAAAAAGAATGCGGACTTCGCAGCGCCCAAAAAAATGTTCAAGAAAAGTTCAAAATATTTTTGAAAAAGCCTTGACCTCGATCGGCGGCCTTTCTAAAACCCACACGTCTCGCAAGAGAAGAATGCTTTAAAAAACAACCACCACACCTATGAAAACCAAATTGAACTCCCTGATGAATCGCGTCGACACCCGTCTGGCCGCCTGTGCCGCAGCCGCTGGTGCCTCTGTCGCCCTCCCTGCCATCTCTAATGCAGATATCGTTTATAGCGGTGCCGTCAGCGTTAATATCCCCAGCACCACAGCGGGCGTATATCTGAATGTTGTGACAGGCGTTTTCAGTACCTCACCCGCCGCCGCTCCAGGCTGGGATTTGAACCCCTTCAGTGGAACGGGATTGAGCTTCTTCGCCGCCACGCCGACTGCGAGCAGCGGATACATCAATAACTTCACGGGAGGAACTTCAGCGACGCTGGTCGACAATCTTCCGTTCAACGCCCCCATTAATGGAACTTCAGGTTACACCTGGGCGACGAATAGTGGAGGTGAAACCACCGGAACCACCGCAATGGTGTTGAATAGCTCGAACAACGTTTTCGGCTTCCGTTTCCAAAACGAAGCCAATGGTAATCTGGTTCATTTCGGATGGATGCGGATTTCGCTGGCGGCGACCTCCGGAGCCCAGCCCCGCGCTATTGTTGAATACGCTTGGGAGAACGTAGCTGGCCAGAGCATTGGCGCGGGTGTCGTTCCTGAGCCAACCACCTTCGCCCTTCTCGGCGTGATGGCTGCGGGCGCTCTCGGCGTGCGCGCCTGGCGCGGGCGCAAGGCCTAAGCAGCAAGCCAAGGCATTCTAAGTTTAAACCCGCGCGGATGGTTGTCCGCGCGGGTTTTTCTTTGTATCGAATCCTTTCACCCGCGCGCTTGATGCGCTGCTGCCAAGCCCTTTTAGGATGAGCCATAACCCGAAAAGTCTTCCAAAATCACGTCTCCTTCTGATCGGCTGGGATGCGGCCGACTGGCAGGTCATTCACCCGCTGGTCGACGCGGGCCTGATGCCCACGCTCGAGAGCTTGATCAACAGCGGGACAATAGGAAATCTCGCTTCGCTTTCGCCGATGCTGTCGCCCATTCTTTGGACGAGCATCGCGACTGGGAAACGCATCGACGGCCATGGCGTGCGCGGTTTTGCCGAGCCTTTACCGGATCGATCGGGGATCCGCCCAGTGGGCTCTCGGACGCGCACCTGTAAGGCGCTCTGGAATATTTTCTCACAGTCGGATCGTCCGAGCGTTGTCTGTGGCTGGCAGGCGAGCCATCCGGCTGAACCCATTCTCGGCGCGATGACTTCCAATCTGTTCGCGCTCCCGCCGGTCGACGCTACGCCGGGAAATTGGCCAATTGCCTCCGGCAGCGTTCAACCTCCGGCTCTGGCCGAAATGCTGGCAGAACTCCGCGTCCATCCACAGGAAATCGAAGGGACCATGCTGCAGCAATTGATCCCGCGCGCGGCCGAGCTGGATCAATCCAATCCGGCGGTCGGCCAGGCCCTGAATTTTCTCGCCCAGCGCCTCGCGGAAGTGATCACCGTGCATTCCTCGGCGACCGAGTTGTTGGAGAAGGAACCGTGGGACTTCGGGGCGGTCTACTACGAGTGCATCGACCAGGTAGGTCACGCTTTCATGCCCTTCCACCCACCCCGGCTGCTGGAAACCGCCGAACACGAATTTGAGATCTACAAAGATGTCATGACCGGCATCTATCGGTTCCACGATCTGATGCTGGGCCGCTTGTTGGAACTCGCCGGCCCTGAGAGCTACGTCATGATTGTTTCCGATCATGGCTTCCAAAGCGGAAACAATCGCCCGCGCCAGGTGGTCGAGCCGGCCCAATGGCACCGGCCGCAAGGCATCTTTGTCTTATCGGGCCCGGGAATTCTGGCCGATCAAATGATCGAAGGCGCCAGCCTGCTGGACGTGGCTCCGACCGTTCTCACTCTGCTCGGTCTGCCCCTGGGCGAAGACATGGAGGGAAAGGTTCTGGTTAACGCGTTCGCCGAACCGCCCACGATCACCCGCGTTCCTTCGTGGGAGGCTATCGCGGGAGCGGACGGACGGCTTCCGCCAGATGCCGGCGATGAAGATCCATCCGCAGCGCAGACCGCCTTGCGGCAACTGGTCGAGCTTGGATACATCGCGCCCCCAGGGGAGGATACCGCGCGCGCGATCGCGACCGTCGAAGCCGAAGCCGACTTCAACACCGCCGTCTCGCTCGGTGAAGGTGGGCGAGCGAGGGAAGCGAAACCAATTCTTGTCTCCCTCACAGAGCGATATCCAGATGAGCCGCGCTACTGGCGTGTCCTCGCCCAAACGTGCTTCGCCGCTCAAGTTCCGGAAGAGGCCGCCGCCTGCCTCGCGGCCCTTGAACGCCTCGAACCGAATCGGCCTCAGACTTTGGCCCTCCGTGGTTTACTGGCCTGGACGCGTGGCGATATGAAGGAGTGCGCGGAAGCGTTCACCGCGTCCGAAAAGATCGCGCCCGACGATCCAGTGACACAAAATTATCTGGGACGTCTTTACCTCCGGCAGCGGCGGTGGCCGGAAGCGGAGCGAGCGTTTCGCCGCGTGCTGGAAATCGATCCTGACTCGCCGGATGCACACTACGGACTAAGCGTAGCGTTGCCGCGCCAGAATCAGGTCGAACCCGGAATCGAGCACGCCTTGATGGCGGTTGGTTTGCGCCACGATTTTCCGGAAGCGCATTTTCAGCTCGGCGCGGTGCTGTCGCGGCGCGGCTGGTATGACCGCGCCATCCAGGCTTTCGAAATTTCGCTCCGGATGCGGCCCGGATTCGTCCTGGCTCATCGTTATCTTTCAAAAATCCACACGCACTTCGGCCGGCTGCAAAAGGCGCGCGAACATCGGGAAAAGGCCGATCAGCTTCTGGCGGAAAGGGCGCCTCAGCCTCTCGTCGATTGACGTTGGGCGGCTGTGATCTCGACCGCGGCTCGCGCGGTCCCTTTTTCACGGCCACAAGCGAAACGCTTGTGCTACAGTCTCGCCCGTGGCGCGCTCCGCAAAAAATACCGCTTGGAATGAGGTCTTCGCCCTCGTTCTGCTTGGCGTTGGGACGCTCCTTTTTCTCGCGCTAATTTCCTACTCGCCCAAGGATCTGCCGCCTTGGATTTGGTTCAGCAAGGTCTCGACGCCCAATTCGCCCGCGCAGAATTTTATCGGACCACTCGGCGCGATCGTGGCGGGGTTCTGCTACTTCATGATCGGCGGGGCATCGTATCTCCTCGCCGTCGTCCTCCTCGGGTTTGGAGCCGCGAAACTATTTCACGCCCGCCTGCGGGTGAGCAAACGCGCCGGATGGATTGCACTTTTCATCGCCTCGGGCGCCTGTCTCCTTCATCTCCAAACGCAGTTTCTGCGCGACTGGAATTCCGCTTTCAACATCCAGGGCCCGGGCGGTTGGGTTGGATATTACTTCGGTCGTCACGTCTTCGAAAAAATGATGGGCCTGGTCGGCTCGCTCATTCTCCTTGGCGGTCTTTACGTGACGAGCCTGATCCTGATGACCGGACTGCGCCCGATTCATATTGTGCGGCAAACCGTTGCGGGTATCCGGGCCGCGATCACGAACTTTCATGAGTGGCGTTTGCAAAGGAGCCTGCGCCGGAGCGACCTGAAAGGGCAGCTCGAGATCAGTCAGCGGGAACTGGCCAAACAACAGCGCTCGATCGAAAAACAGTTGAAGCGCAAGGGCGCGCCCGTCCCCGAACCCGCGAATGCTTTCGTCACGCCGGATGAATTAGCCAACCGTCCGAAACCAAAGGTGGTCGACACCACCGCGCTCCCGCAGGAATCAGCGGGCTCCCGCAAGAAGCCGTCCCTGGCAGAACTTCGCGGGAAAGAGAAAGCCGCTTCCGCGTTGCCGGGCCTTTCCAAGACGACGTGGGACGCAGAGAACTACACGCTGCCGGGTCTTGATCTATTGGATGCGCACGATGTAGAGGGCCGCGTCGCCGCCGATCCGGCAGAGTTGGAGCAGATTCAGCAAACGTTGATCGATACGCTGGGACAATTTGGAATCGCGGTCGCCGCCGGCGACATCACCAAGGGTCCGACCATCACGCGTTACGAAGTCTATCCCTCGAAAGGCGTCCGCGTAGACCGGATCGTCAGCCTGGAGCGCGACCTGGCTCGCGCGACGCGCGCAGAACGGATCAACATTCTCGCACCGATCCCCGGTAAGGACACGGTCGGCATCGAGCTGGCCAATAGCCGCAAGGTGAAAGTGACGCTGCGCGAGCTGATGCAATCGCCTGATTGGACAGAGACGAAAGCGAAACTGCCAATCGCGTTGGGCAAGGACGTTTACGGCAAGACCATCATCGCCGATCTGGCGCAGATGCCGCACTTGTTAGTCGCGGGCACGACCGGCAGCGGGAAAAGCGTCTGCATCAATGCGCTCATCGCCAGCATGCTCTATCGCTTCACGCCCGAGGAGCTGCGCTTCATCATGATCGATCCCAAGGTGGTCGAGATGCAGGTCTATAACGATCTCCCGCATCTCATCATCCCGGTCGTGACCGATCCGAAAAAGGTGCTGCTCGCGTTGCGGCACGTGATTCTCGAGATGGAGAATCGCTACAAGATTTTTGCGAAAAGCGGTGTGCGCAATATCACCAGCTTCAACGCCCGGCCCGCGAAAAAGACGCAGAAGGAACTTGATCTCGAGGCGGCTGCAAACGGCAAGAGCGCTTCCGACGAAGAGAAACCGGCCGTCGGTTCCGTCGAAGAGTACACCCAAAAATTAAACATTCAGGTCCCGCGCGATGATGAAGTGATCATTCCGGACAAGCTCCCCTATATCGTCGTGATCATCGACGAGCTCGCGGATTTGATGCAGACAGCGCCGGCCGACGTGGAAAGCGCCATCGCCCGCATCACGCAAATGGCCCGCGCAGCTGGCATTCACATTATCGTCGCGACGCAGACGCCACGCGCCGATGTCATCACCGGCGTAATCAAGGCGAACATCCCGAGCCGAATCGCATTTCAGGTTGCGTCGAAAATCGATAGCCGTGTCATCCTGGACGAGAACGGCGCCGATCGCTTGTTAGGCCAGGGCGACATGCTTTATCTGCCGCCGAGCACTTCGCGGCTCATCCGCGCACAGGGTGTCCTGGTCACGGACGATGAAATTCGACGTCTGGTTGATTACGTTTCCGCGCAAAGTCCCGCGGCCTACGATGTCGCAATCCACGAAAAAATTTCCGGCAGTGGAAATGCAGATAACGGCGAGGATGTGACGGAGGAAGACGAGGAGTTGGTCGAGAAATGCCTCGAGATTATCCGGCAGGAAAAACGCGCCTCCACTTCGCTTCTGCAACGCCGCCTCCGTCTCGGCTACACCCGGGCGGCCCGGATCGTTGATATTCTGGAGCAGCGCGGCATATTGGGACCCGGCGAAGGGGCGAAGCCGCGGGAGATTCTTGTCGATCTCGACGCCGCCGTTTAGCCGGCACACCACATCACCATGGAAGGCTTGGGAGAAAAATTTCAAAAGGCCCGTCAGGCGCGCAATCTCACCCTCGATGAGGCATCGCGGATGACGAAAATCCGGCCGTCCAAATTGGCGGAGATCGAGGCCGAAGACTTTTCGCAATTTCCCAGCCTGGCCTACGCCAAAGGGTTCATCCTGATCTACGGGAAATTCCTGAACGTCGATGTGTCGCCTTATCTCGAAGCCTTCGAAACGTCCGAGCACGTGACGGTCGACGGTTATTCCTATCTTCAAGACAATCCCGCGCCGCCGCCCCGCCGGACGGAAGTGGTGCGCAAAGTCCCGGCCGGAAGCAAGAGCTCACTCCTGCCATTGGTTATTGGCATCGTCGTCCTGGTTGTTGGCTACTCGCTGCTGAAACTGCTCTTGGATGTCCGCCGAATTAACCCGAGCAAAGAACGCGATGCCCAGGCGCTCGCGCAGGCATCTCGTGCTCCTGCGGTCACGGCCGCTTCGCCGGGCGCCATCATCGCGCCCCGCGCGCTGCCCGCTGATTCCACCCCAGGGCCCACTCCGCCGACCTTTGTGCCCGCGCCAACCGCAGTGGCCGCCGGACCCACCAGCGCACCCGTCGGCACCACCCCCGCAGCGACGATGGCATTGACGGCATCGACACCGGGTGTCTCACAAGGAGAACCGGAGGTTCGCCGAGCAGAGCCCGTTCGTGCGGGCGACCTCGCAAAGGCGCAAGTCCCTGCTACTAGTCCCGCCCCCTTGGCCTCGCCGGGCGTAAATCGCTTCGAGGTTCGCCCGCTAAAAAAGACCTACGTCAGGGTAGTGGTTGATGGCCCGGGTGGTTCATCGGTGGAACGCTGGGTGAACACTTCCGAGGGGCTTCAATTCCGCGGTCGTCACATTGACGTAAAAGCTCTCGACCCCTCTGACGTGGAAATTCGTAAGAACGGGCAGGTAGTCGCGCGCGGGGATTCAGACGTGCGACTGGAATAGGTTCGCGCTTTAGCTCCGTGAGCTCTCCTTTTGTCCTCGACCCCGCATCGGATGCGGCGCCGCCGCGCGCCGCCCGCGTCGGCATGATCAGCCTCGGTTGCGCCAAGAACCTGGTCGACGCGGAAATCATGCTGGGCAGCGTGCTTAAGCACGGGATGGACATCACGTCTGATGCCGACGACGCGGATGTGCTAGTCGTTAATACCTGCGCCTTTATCGATTCGGCGAAGGAGGAATCCATCGATGCGATTCTCGATGCGCACCAGCAGCGCGGCCTTTCCCGAAAACCGGGACAGAAATTGATCGTGAGCGGTTGCATGTCCCAGCGTTTTTCAACCGAGTTACGCCAGCAACTACCCGAAGTGGATGCGTTCATCGGCCTCGACCAGGTGAGCCAGCTTGGCGAAATCGTGCAACGCGTTCTCAAGGCGCCGCCTTCCGGTTTGGAAGCGGATCCGCTTCACCTGGTCACGCCGCGGCCGACCTACATTCCGAATTACGACACGCCGCGTTTTCGTTTAACTCCATCGCACAGCGCTTATCTGAAAATCGCGGAAGGCTGCAATCATCCGTGCAGTTTTTGCGTAATTCCGCAAATGCGCGGCCGCCATCGCAGCCGACCGCCGTCCTCCGTGCTCGCGGAAGTTCGTTCGTTAGTCGCGGAAGGCGTGAAGGAGATCAACCTCATCAGCCAGGACACCACCTACTACGGCATGGACCTGTGGGCGGAGAAAGCCGGCCCGCGCCAACCGGTCGATTCTTTGCGCGGACCAACCTTGTCCGCGCTGCTTCGCGAAATCCAGGAAGTGCCGGGCGAATTCTGGGTTCGCCTGCTCTACACGCATCCGGCGCATTGGAGCGACGAATTGATTCAAACCATTGCGGAATGCGACAAAGTCGCGCGTTACATCGACATGCCGCTCCAACACATCGATGAGGCCATGCTCGGCCGGATGCGCCGTGAAACCAGCCGGCAGCACATCGAGGATTTGGTCGTGTCCTTGCGCGCGGGCATCCCGGGCGTGGCCCTGCGGACGACATTCATCGTCGGCTTCCCGGGCGAGACAGAAGCGGAATTTGAAACGCTCCTCGACTTTATCCGCCGTGCCCGCTTCGAGCGTCTCGGCATTTTCAAATACTCGCAGGAAGAGGGTTCACGCGCGGCCAAGATGGCGGACCAGGTGCCGACGCGGACCAAGAACGCGCGTTATCGCCGGGCCATGCTGCTCCAACAAGAGATCGCCCGCGAGAATGCGCAATCCCGCGTGGGACAGGAGCTGAAACTACTCGTGGATCAACCGCTTCTCGCGCGCACCGAAGCGGATGCACCCGATGTGGATGCATCCGTCGTCCTGAGCGAAGCAGCGCCCGTCGGCGAATTTATCCGGCGCAAGATCGTCGCGAGCCGCGGCTACGATTTGGTCGCTTAGAGCGAAATTGTCCGCGCTCTTCCCATTCGCTGCTTTTTTATGATACGGTCCGTTTATGAAATTTAGCCTTTGTGTCCTCGCGGCGATCCTGGTCGCCAGCAGCCAATTCGCATTCTCCGAAGAGCCGGATATATCGGGGAAAAAAGTCGATGAGCAGTTGGCCGAACGCGCGCAGAAGATCAACAAGCTGACCACCGAGGAGCAACTCAAGCTGCGCGCAGCTCAAGTAAAGGCCGCGGAAGATCCAGATGTCCTGGCGGCGTTGGCGAAGCGCGACAAAGCGATCGAAGAATTTCGGAAGGCAATGCACGACAGCATGGTTAAGTCGGATCCGAACGTGGAAGCGATCCTCCAGAAGATCGCCGTGGGCGGCAGCGCCGGTTTCTGAGCGCGAAGATTTCTTCGTCCACCAGTTATCCGCAGGCGTTGCGGTGATTTTGCGCGCTCTCGTCAGTTAGCGAGTGACAAACCGGGGCGTTTCCCTCAGCTTCTACCGAGCATTCACCCGTATGAGCGACCCGAGCGGACCTAGAAAAGAAACCGTTCGGATTACTTTACCACCGCGGCCCGCACCGCATCCCAGCGGCCCCGGTGCAGAAGCGAAGGATACCGTCCGAATCAATCTGCCCGCGAAGGCCGGCAATGGCTTCCCCGCCGGCATCCCCCATGAGCCGCCCAAGCGCGCCATGCCGCCGCCGCCGCCACCATCGAAGCGTAATCTCCCGGCGCCGGTGGAGAACACGCCTCCCGCCGCTCCACCTCCGACCCCGGTTCGTCCGCCGCCTTCCTTTGCGGCACCGCCGCGGCCGCCAATTCTTCCTCCGAATCCGCCGCCGCTCCGCCCTCCCGCGGTGCCACCGCTTCCCTTGAAGCCGCCTGTCTCCGCGTTGGAACAACCCCAGGAAGTCGAGCAACGACCGGTCCCCCCTGCCATGCCACCGCGGCCAAGGGTTTTGCCGCCGCCGCCGCGCGTCCCTCCGGCCACCGGTCCCGCCAGTTCCGTCGCGCCGGCACCGGCCATTTATCCGGGATCGGGACCATCGTCAGGACCTCGTCAGGAAACGGCGCGCATCACGATTCTGCCTGAGACGACTCCGCCTGCGGCTGCCAAAATGGCGAAGACGCAGCCGCTCATGACGGTTCCGCTCCCGACCATCCAGAGCGCACCGGTCATCGTCCCCGCCAAAGCTGCTCCGGCCGCACCAACAGACGCGAGCACTTGGCTCGATCACCTTGACGCCGTTCCGCTCCCGATCTGTTGGGCGATCTTCGGCATCTCGGCTGTCACTTTGCTTATCCAGATTTGGAACTACTTTGGTTCCTAAATCTATGGACAATTCTTCCACCGTTACGATCGACGAAGCGAATTTCGAAGCCGAAGTCACCAAGAGCGACAAACCCGTCCTAGTCGACTTTTGGGCAGAATGGTGCGGCCCGTGCAAAATGATCGCGCCCGTCCTGGACGAGATCGCGAAAGAAAAAGCCGGCAGCGTCAAAGTCGCCAAGGTGAACATCGACGAGAACCAAAGCCTCTCTTTCCGTTTCAACGTCCGCGCCATTCCCACGCTCCTGTTCTTTAAGAATGGCCAAGTCATGGACCAGGTCACCGGCATGACGAGCAAGAAGGATTTGCTCGGTCGATTGGAAGCGCTGGCTTAAGACCCGCCGTCGCGCCGGTTGCTATTTCGCAAGCGGGGGATGGAGCCCTGCGCCCGGCGCGGCTCGAACGCGCAACCTACAGCTTCGGAGGCTGTCACTCTATCCAATTGAGCTACGGGCGCAGCTTCCGCCGATTATAGCGGGAGCGTGGAGTATCACAACCTCACCTCGCCCGGAAGATCGCAAGGCCAGGAGAGCCACTAGGCGGATTCAGACTTCCGTTTGATTTTCTCCCCCACCCGCTGGAAGATGTCGGCCCGCCTCCGCCGAAGGCTGCGGCGCGGTAGGCCCGCCGAAGAGGGAACCTTTAGGCATTTAGATTATGAGCACGATCATCGACACCATCGAAAAAGAGCAGCAAAAAACCGACATCACCTCGTTTAAGGTGGGAGATGGCGTCCGCGTTCACACCAAGGTCAAGGAAGGCGATAAGGAGCGAATCCAGATTTTTGCCGGTATCGTGATCGGCCGCAAAGGCCGCGGCATCAACGAGACCTTCACCGTCCGTCGTATTTCCTACGGCGAAGGCGTCGAGCGTGTCTTCCCCATCCACTCGCCTCGCATCTCGAAGGTTGAAGTGGAAAAAGCCGGCAAAGCACGCCGCGCCAAGCTGAATTTCCTGCGCAATCGCAAGGGCAAAGAAGCGACGGCGGTCAGGGAGTAGCCTCTCCACGATTTTCAGTTTCCGGAGGCGGAGTCCGTCCTCCTCGAAAAAATCTGTGAAGATCGCCGCGATCTGTGAATAGACTGCGCCGTGCGCAGGTGCGGTTTTCGTCATGAACGTCGATTACGCGCGAGCGGTTTCGCTACCCTCGCCGGCATCGATGAAGCGGGCCGCGGAGCACTGGCGGGCCCCGTCGTCGCTGCGGCCGTCATCCTTCCGGAAAAATTCCGGCACAAACGGCTCAACGATTCCAAGCAGCTCCTTCCGGAACGGCGCGAAGAAATCTATCGCGATCTGATTGGAAACGCTTCCATCTGTTGGGCTGTGGGCGTTGTCGATTCCGTCGAGATCGACCAGATCAACATCCTGCGTGCAACCCACAAGGCGATGCGCACCGCGATCGCCGCCTTGAAGGCGCAGCCGGATCACGCACTCATCGACGGCCTCCCCGTCTTTCCTTTTCCGCTCCCCCAAACCGCCATTATCGACGGCGACTGCTACAGCTTGAGCATCGCCGCGGCGAGTGTGATCGCCAAAGTGACGCGCGACATGATGATGCGGGAATTTTGCGCGCGCTTTCCGGAGTATTGCTTCAGCCAGCACAAAGGCTACGGCACCGAGCTGCACCTGATGAAACTGTACGCCCACGGTCCCTGCCCCATTCATCGCCGTTCCTTCGAGCCGGTGGCGCAGCCGCTTTTCGCCTTCGCGCGTCCGGGCGAACCAGCCGCCGTTTCCGCGGGAGCCTTCGATGATTAGCTGGTTGAACTGGCTGCGCGGTCTCCTCGCTTCTCGCAAAGCTGCGCACCTGGAGAGAGGCGCGACTGGCGAAAAACTCGCCTGCCGTTTTTTGAAACGAAATGGATACAAGGTCCTCTATCGAAATTTTCGCGGTCGCAGTGGCGGCGAGATCGATATCGTTTGCCGCGAACATGACACGCTCGTTTTTGTCGAGGTAAAGACCCGCGCCAACGAAGATTTTGGACGACCCTTCGAGACAATTCGGAGCGAACAGCGCCACCGCATTTCGCGCGGCGCCCTTGCCTGGCTGCGCATGCTCGACAATCCCGACATCCTCTTCCGGTTTGATGTCGTGGAAGTCGTGATGACCGAAACCGAACCGCGAATCGAACTGATCAAGAATGCTTTCGGACTTTCCGAGCCATTGCGTTACTGAGAGCCTTCCGCCTCACACGAATGATCGATCCGAGGTTACAGCAAGCGATCGAGGACATGCGCGCCGGCCGCCTGGAGAAGGCGATCGCATCCGTGCAGGGCGTTCTCGAAGGCCAACCGAGCAATCATAACGCCGCACAAATTCTGGCCCTTCTTTATGTTCAGTCCGGCCGACCGGAATCGGCTCTTCCTTACCTGAAGTCCGCGGTCGAAGCTGAGCCGACCGCCAGTCAATATCGCAACAATTACGCCCACACTCTTCTCCAGCTCGGGCGTTACGCGGAAGCTGCGGAACAATGGCAGTTTGCGGTCGATCACGATCCGCGCTACGCCCTCGGCTGGCTCGGTCTCGCCAGTGCAAAAAGTCGCCTCCATGATTCCGCGGGAGTTCGCGAAGCAGCCGAACGCGGTCTCGCTCTCCGTCCGCACTGGCCGGAAATGGCCAGCCACCTCGCCGCCGGAATGCATTCCGGCGATGAAGTCGAAGCGGCGATCCCCTTTTGCGAGCGCACCCTGGCGGCAGCCCCGCAGTCCTCAACCCTGCGATCGAACTACCTGCTTCTGCTCAATTACATCGAGGAAGACAATCAGCGTCTTTTCGAAGCACATCGCGAGTTTGGGCGCCAGCATTCGCGCCCGCCCCACCCGCCATCGTTACCTGCCGATGCCGACCGAACCCTCCATCTCGGTGTGTTCTCAAGCGACCTGCGCCAACATTCGGTCGCCTATCTGGTGGAACCGATTCTCCGTCACTTCCCATCTTGGGCGAAACTGACAATCTTCTCGCTCGCCGCGACGCCGAACGACGAAATTACCCGGCGTTTCAAAACGTTTGGTCATCGCTGGATCGACGTCGGCGCGATGGATGATGTCGCGCTGAACAACCTCATCCGGAAAGAGCGGATCGATATTCTTCTCGAGCTGAGCGGTCACACGGCTGGAAATCGCCTGACCGCGCTGGCGGACAAACCCGCTCCGATCATTATCACTGCGCTCGGTTACCCTAATACGACTGGCCTGCCGGCTATCGACTGGCGGCTGGTGGATTCGATCACCGATCCGCCCGGCGCAGAATCTTTTAGTACGGAAAAACTTCTTCGCCTGGAGCCATGTTTTCTCTCCTACTCGCCGCCGCCCGGCGCGCCCGAGCCGCAATTTCCATCGACCGATTCTCCAACCACTTTCGGTGTTTTCAATGCGCTGGCCAAGATGAGCCAGCGGGCCGTGGAACTGTGGGCCAGGATTTTGATCGCGGTGCCCGGTTCGCGGCTCCTCTTCAAGACGACGGCGTTTTCCGATCCGTCAGCCAAAAAGCATTTCGCAGAACGCCTCCATGCCGCAGGCATCGCTCTCGAGCGTTACGAAATCGTTCACGGAACGGGGATGTTTGAACACATGGCAGCCTACGGACGCGTCCACATCGCGCTCGATACCCTGCCCTACAACGGAACCATCACGACATGCGAAGCGCTTTGGATGGGAGTGCCTGTGGTCTGTTTGCTGGGAAATCGTCACGCCGCTCGCGTCAGTGCGAGTCTGGTCAGCGCGATTGGAACACCTGAGTTCATCGCGCGTTCCGAAGACGAATACGTCGAGCTCGCGGTTCGCCTGGCGCGAGATCGCGCGGAGCTTGAGCGCCTCCGTTACAGCCTGCGCGAAACGATGCGTCAGTCACCGCTACTCGACGCGATCAGTTACAGCGAGCGCTTCTATGCTGCCGTTCGCCAAATCTGGGTTGATTGGTGCACATCGCGCGGAGACACGTAGTGATGAATGGATCAAGTTTGCAGGATCGTCGGCCACTTTCGCTGCTCGGGTGCGCTTTCCTCCTTTTTGCCTCAGTCGGACAACTGCCAGCCCAAACAACGATCGCAGGGAAGTCAGCGATCGACGCCGACTGGACGCAGGACGCGCCCGGCGTTCGCCATAAGATCACCGTCGCAGACCTTCCACCGCCCTACCAAACCGAAGCGGTTTCGAACGACGCGAGTGTCGTCAAGCAACCGGTTGGAGCACAGCTCCGGGTTCCGAATGGATTCACGGTGGAACAATACGCCGCTGACTTCCGCGATCCGCGCTACCTGCTGACAGCGCCTAACGGCGACATCTTCGTCAGCGAAAGCCGCGCCGATCGCATCACAGTTCTGCGAGACAGCAACGGCGACGGCAAACCCGACGTGAGGGAAACCTTCGCCGAACGCGACCTGAACAAGCCATTCGGGATCGCGTTCTATCCACTCGGGGCGGAGCCGCAGTTTCTCTACGTCGCCAACACCGACGGCGTAGTGCGCTTTCCGTATCGCAACGGCGATCTGAAAGCGCGCGGCCCGGCGGAAAAATTAGGCGCCGAGCTTTCGGCGGGCGGCCTGCTGCATGGCGGCGGGCATTGGACGCGCGACATCGCCTTCTCGCCGGATGGCAAAAAGATGTATGTCTCGATCGGATCGGCTTCGAATGTTTCCGACAATGCCGCGGAGGCGAATAGGGCCCGCATCTTCGAGTTCAACGCCGACGGCACCGGCCAGAAAGTCTTCGCCTGGGGCGTGCGCAATGCAGTGGGAATCAAGTTTCGTCCCGGGTCTAACGAATTGTGGATGAGCGTGAACGAACGCGACGATCTTGGCGATGGACTCGTGCCCGATTACATCAGTCGCGTCGAACCCGGCGGTTTCTATGGCTGGCCCTGGTTCTATCTCGGCAACCATCAGGATCCGCGGCACAAAGGGACACATCCCGAGCTCGCCAGCAAGGTCCTGACGCCCGATCTGCTCGTGCAGAGCCATTCCGCCAGTCTCAATCTTTGCTTCTACGATGGCGTGCAGTTTCCAGCGGAGTACAAGGGCGACATCTTCGCCGCCTTTCACGGCTCATGGAACAAGAAGCGCCGCACCGGTTACAAGATCGTGCGCGTTCCGCTCGACAAGAGCACCGGCAAACCACGCGGCGATTACGAAGATTTCGTGACCGGCTTCGTCACGCCGGAAGGGAAAGTTTGGGGCCGGCCCGTCGGCGTAACCGTGGCGAAAGATGGAAGCCTTCTCTTCAGCGAAGACGGCAACAAAACCATCTGGCGCGTCAGCTACGCGAAGCCGCAATAACTCACTGGCCCTGTTCCGCCAGCGCACTCGCCAGACCAAGCCGCGCCTCCGCGTCATCCGGCTTGATCTCCAGCGCTTTCCGATAATGCGCGACGGCGTCCGCGGGGCGCCGTTGTTTGAGAAAGGTTTCCGCCACGCGCTTGTGGATCTCGGCCGAACCTGGCCGTAACTCCAGCGCCTTCAGCAAGTGGTGCTGAGCTTCGTCGACTCTTCCCGCGAGCAGAAGCGCATAACCGAGATTGCCGTGAGCCGCCGCGAATTTCGGACTGATCTCGAGTGCCTTCTCGAATTGCGCGATCGCTTCCGCCGTCTGGCCATTTTGGCCGAAAGCTGTGCCCAGATTGTTGTGCACCTGCGACAAATCCGGCACCAGCGCCAGTGCTTCCTGATATTGCACGATCGCTTCCCGCACCCGTCCCGTTTCGCAAAGCGCGTTGCCGAAGTTGTTATGAGTTTCCGCATACGCCGGTTGAATTCGCAAAGCTGTTTCGTACTGCGCGATCGCCGCTACGGGATCGCCTTTCTCCTGCAGGACGAGCCCCATATTCGTGTGGGCAACATAATTATCCGGCGCTGTGCGCAGCGCATGCTGCCAGAGTGTTTCGCTATCTCGCCAAAACGAAGTCTGCGCCTGTGTCTGTCTGAGCAAAACCGCGATCAGGAGAAACGCCGCCACCGCGGAAATCTCCCGCCGATAACGCCAACCACGAACCCACTCCGCCGCGCCCCAGATCAACCAAAGATAAACACCGATCTGCGGCAGATAGGTGTAGCGATCCGCGCGTGCGTAATACGAAATCTGCACGAGGCCGATGACTGGCGCCATCATGCCCACGTACCAGAGCCATCCCACGGTCAGGTAGGGGCGTGTTCTCCAGGACCAAATCGCGAACGCTGAAACTCCGAGCAAGATCACCAGTGCGCCGATGACTTGCGACAGCGGAAACCCGCCCGGGGGGTTGAAATAAGGCAGGGTCAGATCCACCGGCCAGAACATCTGTTTCAAATAGATGAAATAGGAAACAACGGCGTTTTCGATTCGCGCCGGGAGCGTCATTTGCAAACCGGGTGCGATCACTTCCGGCGACAATCTCGTTGCGATGCACGATCCTACCGAGAGGACAAAGAGCGGGACCTTTTCCCACACCAACCGCCAAACGATCGTGCGGTTCTCCGATAGACGGATGCCTCGGAGGACTTCCGGCGTGACGCGTCCGAGCGGCCAATAATCCAGGAGCAGGAGCACAAACGGCAGCGTCACCAGCATGCCCTTCGACATCAGCCCGAGCGCGAACAAGATCAGCACCAGTGCGTAGCGCGCGAGGGACGGCGGCCTGCGCAGGTATCGCAAATAGGCGAGCAGAGTCGCCATGAAAAAGACGCCACTCAGAACATCTTTGCGTTCCGCGATCCAGGCCACCGATTCGACCCGCTGCGGGTGAATCGCGAAGAGCACCGCTACGAAGGCGCTTCGCCAGAACGCGCCGGTCATTTCCTTCAGGGCCAGGAAGAGAAGGATCACAGCGGTTCCATGCAGAACCACATTTGTCAGGTGATGTCCTCCCGCGCGAAGGCCGAAGAGCGAACAATCCAGCATGTGCGACACCCAGGTCAACGGGTGCCAGTGCCCGATCTCCGCAAAGGTAAAGGCCCAGAGAAATCCGCGCCGCGTCAGACCGGCCAGGACGGTCAGGTTTTGGTAGATATAGATGTTGTCGTCGTAGTTGAGGAACCCATGGCGAATCGTTCGGCCAAATGCCATCCAAACCAGAGCCGCGAGAAAACAGGAAACGGCCGCGAGACCCCAGCCATCGTTCGACAGCCGACGAGACGGTTCGTCCGAATTTGTTTCACCCTCTCGATCTGTAGCGGAATCCATCGCTGGTTGTTTAGCAGACAACCGCTGACTAATGCAGGCATTTGTCGCCACGTCAGTCTGTCGGGTAGTGTTCCCCCGAATGAAGCTCGCCTGCTCCAGTCTCTTGCTGCTTCTGTTTGTCGCGGGGCAAACTTTGGCTTCGACTGACGAACAAGCTGAAATTCGGAAGCTGTATCGGCGGGGCCTGGGCGGAGAAAAGGCGGCCGTTGAAGAATGCATCGGCAAACTCGAGACGGTTCTCAAAAAGGAACCGGACAACCAACTGGCACGCGTGTATCTCGGCAGCGCCTACACTCTGCGAAGTCGAGATCTTGCATTTGGCCCGAAGAAGCTGCGCACGTTGCAACAAGGCCTCGCCGTCATGGACGAAGCGGTCGCGGCCGCGCCGACGGAGCCAAAGGTCCGGCTTGCTCGCGCCCTCACCACTTCAGCGCTTCCGTCCATTCTTGGTCGGGCCAGCGAGAGTCGGAAAGATTTCCTCCTTCTCGCTGAGATGGCGGGGCGATCGCGGCAGAAATTCGAGGAAGGCGATTTGCAGATCGTTTATTACAACGCCGGACTGGCCGCGAAGGCGGACGGCGACAAATCGAAAGCGATCGAACTCTGGCAAGAAGGATTACGCCATTCGGTCGATCCGGCGCTCACGCAGAAGCTCGAAACGGAACTGGCCCAGCCAAAATAGCGCTCGCCATATTCGCGGTCGCCCGGACCACTAACTTCGCTGATAGTCCGCCCTACCCCATGCAGAACGATCTCGATCGCGTCCTTTTTGACGAACCCACCATCCTTCGCCGGCTCGACGAAATTGCTGCGCAAATCACGCAGGACTACCGCGATCGCGAGCTAACCGTAATCGCAGTTCTGAATGGGAGCCTTATTTTCATGGCGGACCTGCTGCGTCGAATTCCGCTGCCGCTGAAGCTCGATTGTCTCAGCGTGGCCAGTTATCACGGCGGCACGAAAACGACTGGCGAGGTCGTCTTTCGTCAGGTCGCTCTGCCAGATGTGCAGGACCGGCACATCCTGATTCTCGACGACATTCTCGACAGCGGACTCACGCTCAATGCCATCCGTCGAAAACTGGAGGAAGCGAACCCCAGGAGCGTCCGGATTTGCGTCCTCCTGGAAAAGAAGATCGTGCGCGCTGCTCCGGTAGAGGCGGATTACATCGGCTTCGAGATCGGGAACGAGTTCGTCGTCGGTTACGGCCTCGATTACATGGAGCGCTATCGCAATCTGCCGTGCATCGGTGTCCTGCGAAAAGAACTGATCGGCGCATGAAGGTCCGCGTTCAGTTCTTTTCCCACCTCAAGGATATCGTCGGCGAGTCGCAGCGGGAAATGGATTTGCCCGAAGGAACAAAGGCGGGCGACCTCCTCTCCCAACTTTACGAACAGCACCCTGCCTTGCGTGCCTGGGACAATTCCATCCTGCTCGGCGCGGGGGTGGAATTCGTTTGGCGCGATTACGTTCTCCAAGCCGGCGATGAAATTTCGGTCATGCCACCGGTGCAGGGCGGATAGCGCGCCGGCACGCATCCAACATTTCCATCCCGGACGTCAGTCCCGGAAATTTTGGAAGCTGGTCGCGACCTCGAAATCTTTGCTCCGCACGAACTGGATCACTTCCTGCAAATCGTCGCGCTTCTTTCCCGTCACGCGGATTTGTCGTTCCTGCAGAGTGCTCTGCACCTTGAAGTTCTGCGCCTTGATCGCCTTAATAATTTCCTTCGCCTTCTCGCCTTCGAGTCCCTGACGAATCTTCAATTCCTGTCGCGCATGCCCGAGCGGCGATATCGCCGGGTCGATCTGCTCGATGTTGCGGAGATCGATATTTCGCTTCGCCAGCTTCCCAATCACAATCTCGCGCAAGCCACGCAACCGCGAAGCGTCTTCCGCCGTCAGGGTGATCTTGTCTTTCTCGGCCTCGATCTCTGCGACGGTCCCTTTGAAATCGAAGCGAGTGGCGAGCTCTTTGCGCGCCTGATTCAAAGCGTTGTCGACTTCCTGTTTGTCCACTTCCGAGACGATATCGAACGAAGGCATGACGGATTTTTGCGACGCTATCTCCGCGGTGTCGATTGTTTTCTAGTCACGGATCGGCGCAAGGCGTGCGTTTTGAAGACCGCTCTGATATAGGAGCAACATGATCCCCCGCTTTCTGTTCAGCTTCGTTTTCATAGCCGCGTTCCCCGCTCTCGCGCAGCAAACCCCGCAACAACTCGCGGATGCGGAGCTCCCCTCCCTCCTCACGATCTACAAGGATCTACATGCGCACCCGGAATTGTCCGGTCACGAGGAGAAATCGTCGGCGCTCGTCGCGAAAGAATTGAAGGCGGTCGGCTGCGAGGTGACGGAGAAAGTCGGGAAATACGAGAAACCGAACCTGACCCCGTTTGGGGTCGTCGGCGTGATGAAGAACGGCGAGGGACCCGTAGTGCTGGTGCGAACTGACCTCGACGCGCTGCCCGTGACGGAGGAAACCGGATTGCCCTACGCGAGCAAGGACACCGCTGCGAACGACGAAGGCAAACAGGTTGGCGTGATGCAGGCCTGCGGACATGATGTGCACATGGCCACTTTCATCGGCATCGCACGCTCACTCGCGAAACTGAAGGATCAATGGAAGGGCACGATCTTATTCATCGGGCAGCCGGCCGAGGAGATCGGGAGTGGCGCGAAAGCGATGTTAAAGGACGGGCTCTACACGCGCTGGCCGAAGCCGAATTTCGCTCTGGGCTTTCACGACAACGCACAGCTCGAGACCGGCAAAATCGGAATAACCGAAGGCTACACCTATTCGAGCACCGACTCCGTTGACGTCACAGTCCGCGGCGTCAGTGGCCACGGGGCGTATCCTCACCGAACGAAGGATCCGGTTGTCCTGGCAGCGGAAATTGTCAACGCGTGGCAGACCATCGCCTCCCGCGAAAACAACCCGCTTGATCCGCTGGTCATCACGGTGGGTTCGATTCACGGCGGGACGAAACACAACATCATCCCCGAGCAGGTGGACATGCAGCTCACGGTCCGCACCTATAAGGATGAAGTTCGCACCCGTGTCCTGGCGGCAATCGAACGCATTGCCCGGGGCGGCGCGACCGCGGCGGGCGTGCCGGAAGATCGGATGCCGACGGTGAAGGTGCGCGAAGACCAGCACACCCTCGCCACCTATAATAATCCCGAGCTAACTAAACGGCTCGTCGCGGTGTGGAAGAAGTCGTTAGGCGAGGCTGCGGTCGAAATGGTCGATCCGACCATGGGCGGTGAAGATTTTTCGGAATTCAGCCTGCCAGACCATTCCATACCAGCGATCGATATTCACATTGGTGGAGTGGCCCCGGAAAAGATCGCAGAATCGAAGAAGCTCGGCGCGGCGCCATTGCCCAGCCTGCACTCGAGCAAATTCGCGCCGGTGCCGGAACCGACCATTCGCACCGGCATGATTGCGATGGTGAGCGCAGTGCTCGATCTGATGAAGAAGTAAGTCGGTTGCTCAGAGACCGCGCCGACTACTCGACGATCGCGGCATAGCGATCACCGGCAAGGCTTCGAAAACCACCGGTGGTGAGATTGCCGTCATCGAATTTCGAATCAATCTCCGTCAGTCGAGCCACGTCCAGTCCATTTCCGACCACTGAAACCGCGGCCCGCACACCAAAGACGTTAAAGTCCCAATCCCAGTTTCCTCCGATGGGAGTCTCGCCGGTCCAGGCCAGAGTGGCATCGAGGTAGGTCGTCATCCCCGGCGGGATGATCCCCCGATTGGAGTCGGGCGGATAGGCATGATGTTCCGTGGCGTAGAGCTCGATGGCGTTCGTCGCAACACGGAGGGCGTTCATGAATTTCGCATTCTGTGTCTGGCGGCGCGCCCGGAGGAGCGACGGCAGCGCGAGCACCGCCAGCAAAGCGATGATCGAAACAACAATCATGACCTCCACCAGAGTGAAGCCGTTCTTCCTTTTCATGTCGCCCTGTTGAAACACCACAAAGTGTGCCACGGCAGCGACTCGATAGGGCGATCCCGCCCAAAAACTGCCCTGCGATTACTTCACGCGGACGTTCTTGCGCAGAAAAGTCGGAACATCCAAATCCTGCCCCTCCACAATCGTGGGCTCGCTCTTCTCAAAACGCCCTCGGGTGACGGATTCAAATTGAAGGACTTCCTGCTTGGCGTGGACAATTTTTTCCACGTGCGGTTTGGGTTCCTTCACCGGGAGCGGCTTTTTTGTCGGCAAAATCACACGCGGCTGAACCGGCTCCGGTTCTGGAATAGGTGCCGCGACCTCTGCTGCGAACATCGGCTCTTCTTCGCGCACCTCTTCGATGATTGGTTCGGGCAAGAGTTCCTGTTCCGGGAGATGAGCTTCGATTGTTTCCAAGGGACGCTCGATCGGCTCGGGGTCGACTAACTCCTGCACCGCCGGCGCTTTTTCTTCCGGTGGCGGTGCGACGATCGCTGGCTCCGGTTGCAAGACGGGTAAGGGTTGCGCTTGCTGGAAGGCGACCGGTTTATGCTCCACCGGTCCACCCTCCGCCGGAAGTGAACTGATCAAAGTGACCGCGAGTCGATTGCCCATCCGACCGTCCACGGACGTGCCGAACAGGATCTGGGTTTGATCATCGATGTGGCGATTCAGTTCCTGCATCAGGATTTCGACTTCCGACAAGGTCATGCCCGGTCCTCCCGCGACATGCACCAAGACATTGGTTGCATCACCGAGCAGACGACCGCGGTCCATCAGGGGGTTCTTCAACGCCTGCGTCAGTGCGTCATGCGCCCGGTTGTCGGTATCGGATTCGCCGAAACCGAAAAGGCAGCGACCATTCGCACTGCGCAGGGCCGCGATGAGTTCGTCGAATCCGATCCGGATCAATCCTGGCCGCTGCATCAAATTGATGATCGACCGAACGCTTTGGCTGATCGTCACGTCCGCCGCGGCGAAGGCCTGATGAATGCCGGCTTTCGGCGCGACCATGTCGCCCATCTTGTCGTTCTCGAAACAAATGACGGCATCCGAGAACTGCTGCAGTCGCGCCAACGCCTCGATCGCCTGCGTCTTGCGACGTTTCCCTTCAAACGCAAACGGCATCGTGGCAAAGCTGACTACCATCGCTCCCTTCTCACGCGCCAGCTCGGCCACCACCGGTGCGCCGCCTGATCCGGTCCCGCCGCCAAGGCCGGCACAAACAAAGATCATCCGCGCGTCCGCCAGGCTTTCCCGGATTTCGTCCGCCGCTTCGACGGCGGCATTGTAACCCAGCTCCGGATCGCCGCCCGCGCCTAAACCGCGGGTGACGTTGCGACCGAGCTGTACCTTGTGCGCGGCCACAGAACTGGCGAGGGCCTGCGCATCCGTGTTGGCGGCTATGAGGTCGGCCTTGTCCAAACCGTCGAGCACGATGCGATCGAGCGCATTCGATCCCGCTCCGCCGACGCTGAAGACTTTGATCGAAATATGGTCGTCCTGTTGATCTGGGAGACTGTAGTTGCGGCTGAGTTGGATCATAAAATGAGTGGAGCTGGTTGAGTTTGCTTCATCGCTTTCCGCTGAAAAATTTGCCGAAAATCCGGCCAAGGCCTCCGCGCGGCCGGCGGTCGGCCTGAACTGCCTGGGCATAGCGGATCAGCCCAATCGCAGCGGAAAACTGAGGGTTTTCGAAAGCGCTCGTTAGGCCAGACATGGTCTGCGCATGCGCCACGCGCGCCGGCAATTCGAAGATTTCTTCCGCCAGGTGATCGATTCCCTGCAAATGACTGCAACCACCAGTGATGAAAATCCCTTCGCTGATGTAATTGATAAACGGCTCCTCCTCGAGCTTCCGTTTCAGGAGTTCGAAAGTCTCGCGCAACCGGAGGTGGATGATGGTGTTGAGCGTTTCCCGCTCGATCTCCTTTCCGGCAAAACCGGAGTCATCCTTCAGCAGGACGGTTTCGCCCGGCAGACAATTGCCGAGCGTGACGCTGCCTTCCTCGATCTTCAATTTCTCCGCGCGCGTCATCGGGATACGCAGGCCCATTGAGATGTCGTTCGTGATGTGATCACCGCCCACGCCGAGCACGCCACTTTGTTTCACGACACCATCCACGTAGAGGATGTAATCGGTCGTTCCGCCTCCGATATCGATCACGAGCGCGCCGAGGCTTTTCTGGTGTTGCGTCAACACCACCTGCGCGGAAGCGAGCGCACTGAAGACAACGTCCTCGACTTCGAGCGGCAGTTCCTTCACGCAGCGGATGGTGTTTTGAATCCGCGTCCGCACCCCATGGATAATGTGGAAATCAGCTTCCAACTTTTCGCCCAGCATGCCGACTGGATTCAAGATCCCGTCCTGCCCATCGACGTGGTAGTGCTGGATGATCGAATGTAAAAAGGCGTTCTGCGATGGGATGCTGACCTCGCGCGCGTTGATCTTTACGTCTTCGATGTCCTGCTCGTCGATCTCGTCCCGGTCGTCCGGCACCGCGACCGCCCCGCGATTGTTGAAGCTCTGGATATGCGAGCCGGCGACCGCGACATAAACGCTGCGGATCATGACATCGCTCTTCGTTTCCGCGTCCACGACCGCTTCGTGCACGCATTTCATCGCGGTCTCGAAATCAACAATCTCGCCCTTCCGCACGCCCCGTGAGGGCGCCTGCCCTACACCCAGGATTTTGATCGTTCCATCTGGTCGTCCCTCGCCGACGACGACACAGATTTTCGATGTTCCAATTTCCAATCCAACCATCAAGTCGCTACTTGCCATGCTGCCTAATTTCTCCTCCCACGTTCCACTGGGATCGCTTTGCGAACTCTCGCTTCCGATCCACTCGTTTTTGATTTTGCCCCCGCCAGTGCCGTTTCCCCTTTCGAGTCGGGATGCACCGGCACAGCTTTCAGAATTCTTGGTTCCTCCCCATCCGGATCAATCGTCTCGTTGATCACTTCGGAGGCGGGTTTCGCGAAGGTGACCGGGATATTTCGCTGCACGAGCAGATTGACGGTCTCCAGCTCGCGCTTCGAATCATCGGAGAAGACGAGGAATTGCTCGAGGCGCTGGAGCTGCGTGTCGAGATTGTCCAGACCGAAGGTGACTCGCGTATGGTTCTTATCGGTCACCTGCAGGCAGTAGCCTTTCGAGACATCAATTTCGCGCACCTGAAAACGCGTTTGCATGAAGCTCCGGGTGCTCAAGCGCAACAATTCGAGCGCCGCTTTCACCTCCAGCGATTCCACGGTCTTGCCCGCTTCGAGCGACTCGTTCTCGCAGCCCGCGATCAATGGGAGCCCCAGGTATTCGGGCAACAATTTCTTCTCCCGCATGAGCACCCCGCGCGCGTCCACCAGGAAAGCGTCTTCCGATGAAAATGGATTCGAGCTTTCCTTGTCGGGACTAATCCAGGCTACCGGCTTCCGCTCAGTGATCTGGATATCAATCTCGGATGGCATCTTCCGAACGACCTGCACCTCGTCCACTTGCGGCAATTGCTGGAGAAGGTCGCGCACGCGCGCCAGGTTCACGCTGAAGATGTTCTCGCCTTCGCGCAGTTCACCGGCGTTCAAGACTTGTTCTTTTTGCAAGGTGCCATCCGTCTTTACGTCGATGTTAGTCAGACGGTAGTCAGGGTTTTCAAAAAAGAGTTCCTTCACTCCGTAGCGGATGCCGAAAAAGAGAGAGCCGCAGACGAGTGCACAGAGCAGCACCTTCGAGGTCACGACGAGGACACGATGATTGCGATGCTGGACGGCTTTGTGCGAACGCACTTTGACGTCGAGCAAATGCTGCTGCCGCCGCTGGCGTGTGTTTGAGACGCGCTGATTACGCGCGCGTGGCCGTTCGGAGACAACGCGCTTCATCTTGAGCTGCGCCTCCTCGCCGCCAGCGAAAGCTCGATGATGCGCGCGCACAATTGCGGATAACTGATTCCCACCACTCCGGCCGCCTCAGGCAGCAGGCTCGACGGTGTCATCCCCGGGATGGTGTTTATCTCGAGCACAGTCGGTTCCCCGGTGGCCGGCAACATGACATCGACGCGGGAATAAACCTCCAAACCGAGCGACCGGTGCGCCCGCATCGCCAAGTCCTGAATCGCCTCCGTCTGTTCCGTCGAAATATGCGCTGGGCAAACATGCTGCGCGCCTCCACCACCGCCACTGCCGGGATTGAGGAACGGGTATTTCTCCGCGAAATCATAGAACCCGTCTTTCGCGATAATCTCCAGGACAGGCAGGGCCTGATCGCCCAGAATCCCGACGGTTAGTTCACGCGCGGGGATAAATTTCTCGACGAGCAAACGCTCGTCATACTGCACCGCTTCGGCCAACGCGGTCGCCAGCGCGGCTTCATCTTTCACAATGTAAACGCCCACGGTCGATCCCTGCCGCGGCGCCTTGATGACCAATGGAAGCTGCAACGAAGGTTTCTCGCCGGCGCGGATGATCTCCCATTCCGGCGTCGTCACCTGATGGGCATCGAATTTTTCCTTCGAAAGGATCTTGTCGAAGGCAATTCGGCTTCCTTCCACATTTTCGCCCGTGTAGGCGATCCCCCGCTTTTCCAGAATTTCCTGGACCTGCCCGTCTTCGCCGAAGGTTCCGTGCATGGCGAGAAACGCGAGCTCCGTGCCCGGCGGCAACTCGAAGTCTCTGCCGCGCACATCGACTTCCGTCACCTCCGCGCCTAACGAGCGTAGCGCGTCCGCCACACCTTTCCCAGTTGCAAGCGAGACCTCGCGTTCCGAACCGGGACCACCCATCAACACCGCAATTTTCTTGGGGAGCGAGCTTCGCGGGTGGTCGTTCGTTGTCATGCTTCCTCTCCCACGATTTGCACTTCTGTTTCGAGCTCGATCCCGCGTTGCTCGCGGGCGCACTTCTTGATTTTCTCGATTAACTCCAGCATCTCGACCGCGGTCGCATCGCCATCATTGACGATGAAATTTCCGTGCACCTCGGAGACGCGCGCGTTCCCGACCCGGGTGTTTTTTAGGCCCAGTTCGTCGACCAATTTTCCAGCACCACACGGACCGGGGTTCTTGAAAATGCAGCCCGCACTCGCCGCCGCCGGCTGGCTCGACCGACGCTTTTGCTGCGAAGCCTGCAGGCGCTCCAGAATCAAGTTGGCCGGTTGCGGAGTACCGCGGAAAACGGCGGAGACGGCAAAGTTTTTCGCCAGTGAAGGCACATTGCGGTAATGCACTTCCAATTCCGCCGTCGTCTTCACATGCGGCTCACCGTCCGCGTCGAGATACCGAACGCTGACGACGTTATCGAAGGTTTGAGAACCCATCGCGCCGGCATTCATGCGCAAAGCCCCGCCCACTTCGCCCGGAATTCCTTCCATCCATTCCAAGCCTCCGAGCCCGGCTGCTTTCCCGGCAAACGCGACCTGTTTCAACTTCACGCCTACCCCAGCGGTGATCTCCTCGCCGGTCACGTCGATACGATCGAAATCGCCCCCGCTCGGATGCACGACCACACCACGAATCCCGCCGTCGCGCACGAGCAGGTTCGATCCGCGCCCGATGACAAACAGCGGCAGGTTCTCGCGCCGGCAGAGTCGAATCAAGGCGGCGAAGGCGGCCTCGTTGCGCGGCTCGACCCAGAACTGCGCGGGGCCACCAACGCGCAGGGTGGTGTGCTTGGCCAGCGGTTCGTAGAGTCGAATATCGCCTTCGTCGCCGATAATTTCCTTCAGCTTCTCCGCGATCACGAGGTCCGCGGCGAGGAGCGCGAGCTGTTCATGAATGTTGCCCGCACCCAGGCTGAGGACCATGTCGCCGGGCGCGATCATGTTCCCCACATCGCAATGCAGTTGGCCGAGTCGTGATTGATAAACCGCACCGCGATGACCGAAGACCGTCGCCTCATCCGCGATCATTTGTCCGCTGACCCCCGGGATCGGCGCTTCGCTGGCCGGATACACGTCAGAAACAAAAAGGCGGTCGGCATCGCCAAAGGCGCTCCCGAATTCCTTGCGCAACGCCTTCGTCCGCGAATAACGATGCGGTTGAAACATCGCAAGAATGCGATTTCGTCCGACCGATTTCGCGGTCGCAAGCGTCGCCCGAATTTCTGTTGGATGATGCGCGTAGTCATCCACGAGCAGGAAACGCTCGCTCGCATATTTGATCTCAAAGCGACGTCGCGCGTGCTGAAAATGACGAAGCGATGCGGCAATTTTCTCAAACGGCAGGCCCACCTCCGTCGCCAGCGCGATCACTCCGAGCGCGTTGCTGACGTTGTGACGGCCAGGCACGTTCAGCACCGCTTCGCCCAGTTGTTCCCCTCTTCGGAGCGTACAAAAGACGGAGGCGAAGTTTTGCAGCTCCAAATCGGCGCCGCGGTAGTCCGCTTGTTCGGAGAAACCAAACGAGATCGCGCCGGGCCGATCGGCGCAAAGTCGGACGGCATTCGGATTGTCAGCGCAATAAAAGATCTTGCCGGTCGTTTGATCGAGAAGCTGTGAAAAGACCGCGTCGATCGCGGCGAGGTCTGCGTAAAAATCGAGATGCTCCTCCTCGATGTTGAGGATGAGCGAATGCTCCGGCTGGAAAAAGCGCAGCGTGCCGTCGCTCTCGTCGCCTTCCGCAACAAAATATTCCCCGCGTGGATTCCAATGGGCGTTGGAACCGAGAATCGGAATCTCCGCGCCAACATAATGCGAGGGATAAAGGCCGCCCCCGCGGAAAACGTGCGCAGTCATCGCGGACGTAGTTGTCTTGCCGTGCATGCCCGCGATCACGATGCCGCGTTTGCCCTGCATGATGGCGGCGAGCGCTTCCGCCCGGCGGATTGTCGGCTTGGCCGTGGCCCGGGCGGCTGCGAGAATCGGGTTGTCCTCTTTGATCGCGGAGGAGTAAACGACGAACTCGGCGTCGTTGGCATCCTCCGCGCGATGCGTCAGGTGGAAGCGAAGACCGAGCCGTTGCAGCCGATCCGTTTCCTGCGAGCCGACTCGATCGGAGCCACTCACCTGATGGCCGAGTTCGAGAAGGAGCGCCGCAATGCCGCTCATCCCGCTGCCCGCCACCCCGATCAAATGGATGCGGTGATGCTCCTGCGTCAGTTGTCGGGAAAGGTTGGCCTCAGGAGCGAGCATCATTGGACATACCTCTCCATCGTATCCACCACCAAAGCGGCCGCGTTTTTCGGCGCCAAGCGACCGCTATTTTCCGACATGCGATGCAAGCGCTGCGGATCACTAATGAGCTCGCGGATTTTTCGCGCCAGCGTGTCGCCGGAGAGGTCCGCTTCCCGTAACATAATTGCAGCTTCCGCGCGGGTAAAAATCTCAGCGTTACGCGTTTGATGATCATCCGCCGCATACGGAAACGGGATCAAAACGCACGGCAGTGAAAAGGCCGCGAGCTCGGACAGGCTGGCCGCACCGGAACGCGCCACCGCCACGTCCGCTGCGCTGTAAACTTCTTCCATCGCATGATGAAACGCCGCCACAAACGCGGGGATTTTTTCGCGCTGGTAATTGTCGGCGGCGAGACGTTCATCGCGCGCTCCGGTCAGATGGATCACCTGGAGCGGCTCACCTTGCAGGGCGGGCAATGATTTGATGATCGATTGGTTAATGCCCGCAGCGCCCTGGCTGCCGCCCATGACTAGCACCGTCCGCAAGTCGGCGCGCAGTCCGAGTTTCTTTCGCGCCACACCGGGCTCGATCCGTTTCAAATCGGCGCGAATCGGTGTGCCCGTGATTTCCGTGTGCGTCCTCGGGAAAAACTGCGCGCATTCCTTGAAGCCAAGTAGAACCGCGCGCACCATCCGCGCGGTTAGGCGATTGGCCTTCCCGGGAATGGCATTCGATTCGTGGATGAGCGTTGGAATCTTGCGCATCCGGCCCGCGAGAATTGGCGCGGTCGAGGTAAAGCCACCCATCCCCAGAACGATCTGTGGATTGAAACTTCGGTAGAGGCGCCGGCAGAGAGAAAAGCTTTCGTGGAAACGTTGCGTGAAGCGAAAAATCGCGGGCGAAAACGGTGACGGCAGACCAACGGTGGGCAATTTCTCAAAGCGAAACTCGGAACGATTCGAGACAGCAAGAGTGTCGATCTCCTTTTCGGAAATGAACAACATCACTTCATGCCCGCGAGCGCGCAGGACTTCAGCCACGGCCAGCCCGGGAAACAAATGTCCGCCCGTTCCACCACATGCGATCACAGCGTTCATACGAGTGGCCTCATATTCGCGGGGTCGTGCGCACCTGGATTGCAGTGCGTTTGATGTTCGCCGGCTCGAGCACGCCGCGACGATAGATGCTGATGAGCAATCCCACGCCAAATAAGCAGGCGGCGAGATTCGATCCGCCATAACTGATGAACGGAAGCGGCAGACCTTTGTTCGGAAGGAGCGATGTCGTCACGCCGATGTTTACCGCCGCTTGCAGCGAAAGCAGTGAGACGATGCCCGCACCAAGGAGCAGGCCAAAGCGATCCTTCGCGTGGAGCGCGATCATTGTCCCGCATACGATGATGACGACAAAGAGAAAGACCACGAGAAGACTGACGCGCAATCCGAGTTCCTCGCCAATCATCGGGAAGATGAAGTCGGTGTGTGCATACGGCAGATAGAGCATTTTTTGCCGGCCATTCCCAAGACCGAGCCCATCGATCCCGCCACTGCCCCACGCGATCAGCGCCTGCATTTGTTGCAACCCGGCATCCTGTTTGTACTTCTCCGGATCCATGAACGCGTAGAGTCGACCCAACCGTTCGGGCATAAGTCTAGCGACAAAGATGAGCCCACCTAGCCCGAGCGTGGAAAGCAAACCGAGCAAAGCTGGATTCGACCCCGCGACGAACATCATTACGAATGCCGTCGCCCCGATCAGGGCCGTTGTTCCGAGATCGACTTCCGCCACGATCAGCGCGAGCAAAACGCTGACGATGCCGAGTGGGATGAGAAAACCGGGAATGAAACGTCCGCTCGTTTTTTCATGGCGCGCGTACCACGCCGCCAGGAAGAAAACAGCCGCGACCTTCGCCACTTCCGACGGCTGAAAAGTAAACCCGGCCAATCCTACCCAGCGGCGTGAGCCGTTGATGCGCATACCCAGCGGAGGAATAAAACAAAAGACCAACGCGACCGCCGCGAGCCCCAGCCAAATCCAACAGGTGCGCTCCCAGAAATGGTAATCGGTCAGAGCGGCAATGGCACAGACGACCAGGCCAACCCCGAGCCAGACGGCCTGGCGCTTCACGAAGAAATAAACGTCGCCGTGACTGTCCTTCGCGAAGGCGCTCGTGCTGAAGAGCATCACGATGCCGATGACCAGCATTCCGAGCACAGCCAAAAAAAGGATGTAAGCGCTTTTGCGATGCATCTCTTACCAGCGCGTTTTTTCACAGCCGTGTTTCATCCGTGGAGTCCGTGACCAGCTTAATTCGCGTCCGACTTCGCCTTGGTCTTTTTCGTCGCCGGGACAATTAACTTCTGCCCGATCTGCAATTTTTTCGGATCGTCGATGTGATTGATCGCGAGCAAATCGCTCTCCGAGACCTTGAGCTTCTTCGCGATCGAGACCGGATTTTCTCCCTTCGCGACGATGTGAAACTTCGTCCCGTCGGCCGGGGCGGCGTTCGCAGAGGCCGTTTTCGTGGGCGCCGCGTTTCGGTCGTCCTTTGCCATCGGAAGCGCCGGGCGCACGTCTTCACGACGCGCGACGCTCGATTGATTCGAATTCGGAGTCACCGCGTTGTTCTCGACTCGCGGTGCAGCCACCGGCGCCGGATCGGCTTTCGCGGAAGGCGCCGACGCGGAGGAGTAGGGGGCATTCCCCTGTCGGCTCTTGATCGTATTGAAAGCAATGATGCCGGCGACCGCCACCACGTGAAGAACGAGCACAATGAGAAGCGCCCGCGAGAGCTTCATGTTCGGCTCGGACATTTCCTCGTAATCCATCTCGTCGGGAGCGGCGAGCGAACGCCGAGCCGTGCTGGCGCGGAGCTTCTTCTTCTTTCGAATGAGTAACGTTGGTATTTTCATGACTGTGATTGGGGCAACGCGTGCACCAGGGCGCGAAATTGATCGCCGCGATCAGCGTAGCTTTTGAACATGTCGAAGGACGAAGTCCCGGGAGAGAAGAGGACGATCTCGCCGGGGCGAGCGCGATCATGCGCGCGTTCCACCGCATCCGCGATCGAGTGGGCAATCTCACATGGCACGGCGCCGCTCCAATCGCTGCAGATGCGTTGCGCCATCTCACCGATCAAAATCACGGCGCGGACCTTTTCGGCCACGAGCGAACGAAGCGTGGCAAACTCAAAGCCCTTGTCCTTGCCGCCGGCAATCAGGACCACCGGTTTGGACTGCGCGAGCAATGCTTTCTCGACCGCGTCCAGGTTGGTCGCCTTGGAATCGTTGATATATCCGACACCATTGATCTCGCGCACGAACTCAAGCCGGTGCGGTCGTGGTTCATATGCCGCCAGTGGCGGCACCATCTGTTCAAACGAGAGACCACGCGCGACGCCGACCGCGAGCGCGGCCATCAGGTTCTCAATATTATGGGAACCACGCAGCTTCGTTTCCGCCAGGCGCAAGACCGGTTCGGAGCGATAAACGATTGCGCCCTCGGCGAGGCGAAAATCGGCTCGGTCATCGTAAGCGCTGAACGTAATCCGCCGCGCACGTCCGGTCGGCAATTCCTCGGCCGCGTTTACGACGGCGACGTCTTCTTCGGTCTGATAATCAAAGATCCGGAGCTTGGCCGCGCGGTATTCGGCTAACGAGCGGTAGCGATCGAGATGATCGGGCGCGAAGTTCAACCAGACACTGATCGACGGACGGAAAGTGGAAATCGTTTCGAGCTGAAAGGAACTCACTTCCACGGTCAGGACATCCAGGTCTCGCCCTTCCCGCGCCACTTCCGAAAGCGGCTTGCCAATATTGCCGCAGGCAATCGTGCGTTGTCCGCAGGTATTGAGCATCTGCGCGAGGAGTTCCGTCGTGGTCGTCTTTCCGTTCGTGCCGGTGATTGCGACGACGGGCGTATGGCAGGAGCGCCAGCCGAGTTCGAGTTCGCCCATTATCTCGATCTTTCGAGAGGAGAAATTCCGCGCCAGGGCGGAAGCGGGATCGATGCCGGGGCTGAGGACGACCATTTCATAATGCGTCGGATCACGCTCGGCGGCCGATCCGCAGATCACTTCAATGCCGCGCGCGCGCATTCCTTCGATGGTTGTCTTGAGGATGGTATTTTCCTCGGCGCTATCGAGGACGGTGACAGCCGCGCCTTCGTCCTTCAGCAAATGCGCGGCAGCCGTTCCGCTCAGGCCCGCTCCGAGCACTGCTACTTTTCGATCGGTGTAACGCACGAATTTACCTCAGCTTGAGAGTAGCGAGTCCGAGCAGCGCGAAAATGGCGGACAGGATCCAAAACCGCACGATGACGGTGTTCTCTTTCCATCCGCTCAGCTCGAAGTGGTGGTGCAGAGGCGACATCAACAAAATGCGTTTGCCGGTCAGCTTGAAACTCAAGACCTGCAAAATCACCGAGACGGCCTCGAGCACGAAAACACCGCCGACGAGCGCGAGTAGCAGTTCCTGTTTGCAGCAAATCGCGACGACGCCAATCAACCCGCCGATCGCGAGCGAGCCGGTGTCGCCCATGAAGACCTGCGCCGGATGACAGTTAAACCAGAGAAAGCCCAGACCCGCACCGACAAGCGCCGAACAGACCACCGTGAGCTCACCGGTGAACGGATAGAATGGAACCTGCAGATACTCCGCGATTTTGAAATTGCCGCCTGCGTAGGTGAGCAATGCATAGGCGAAGGCCACCGTGATTGTGCAACCCGAGGCGAGACCATCGAGACCATCCGTCAGGTTGACCGCGTTGGAGGCGCCCGCGATCACGATGGCAAAAAAGACGAAGGTGAAAATACCCATGTTCGGAATCACGGGCGCTTTGAAGAACGGCAGATAAAGCGAGCGCGCCTGCACTTCCAGCAGCGGGCTGGTCAGAAAAACTCCCGTCACGACACCCGCGACGATGAGTTGAATCAGGAGCTTCAATCTGCCGCTGATGCCTTCGGATTTCTTCTTTGTGACCTTGAGATAATCGTCAACGAACCCGAGCCCGCCGAGAACGGTCATCGAGAAAAGTGAAAGCCAGACGAAACGATTGTCCGGTCGCGCCCAAAGCACGCTCGAAATAAAAACTGCGGCGATAATCAGGACGCCGCCCATCGTCGGCACGCCCTGCTTGCCGCCATGCAATTCGGCGAGGCGATGCACTTCCTTCGCCGTGCGGATGGGCTGGCCAATCTTGAGCGAGATCAGTTTTCGAATGACAAAATTTCCAAACAGGAGCGAAAACGCGAAAGCCGTGATCGCCGCCGCGACTGCACGGAAGGTCACGTAGGTGAAAACGTTCAGCCCCGAGACCTGCTCCCCCCACGTATGAAGGTAGTACATCATGAGGTGACTCCTCCTGCCGGCTCCCGGTGCATGAACTCTTCCAGGACGCGTTCCATCCGGGCCGAACGGCTGCCCTTCACGAGGACGAGATCGCCAGTCTGCGTGATGCCGGATAACATCTCGGCGGCCTCGGACGGCGTGGCCACATTCGTAACTCGATCGAGGCCGGCAGAAGTCGCCGCGCGAGAAATTGCCGCTCCGAGCTCGCCGACAGTGATGAGCTGATCGATCCGCAATTCGGCCGCGGTGCGTCCGACTTCCGCGTGTCCATGGGCCGATTCCGCACCGAGCTCGCTCATTTGTCCCAGGACCGCGATGCGTTGTCCTTCCGCGTCCAACTCGACTAGGGTCCGCAGCGCTGCTTTCATCGACTCCGGATTTGCGTTGTAGCTATCGTCGAGGAATTGCACGCCGCGGATGTCGCGCAATTGCAGACGCGCTTTTGTGAGCGGCGCGGAAGCAAGACCAGCGGCACATTCTTCAATCGAAAGACCAAAGGCACGCCCAGCGGCAACGGCGAGCAACGCATTCTGCACCATGTGCAAACCGGGCACTGGGAGTTGCGCACGACAGCGATGCGCCTCTTCCAGGATGGTGAACTCCGAGCCGCCAGCGCTTTGGCGAATATCCTCGGCATGGATGATCCCCTGATGAATTCCAGCGAGGACAATCTTGGCGCACGTGCGCGGTGCGATTGATTCGCTGAAGGGATCGTCGGCATTCAGGATCATGGTTCCGTCCGCCTGGATCGCTTCGGCGAGCGAACCCTTTTCCCGCGCGATGGCTTCGCGCGAACCCATGTACTCAATATGCGCGACGCCGATATTGGTGATGATCCCCACGTCCGGAGCCGCAAGGGCCGCGAGCGCAGCGATCTCGCCCGGATGATTCATCCCGAGTTCCCAGACGCCGATCTCGTGTTCCGAATTGGCTTCCAGGATTGTTCGCGGCAGGCCGACGTGGTTGTTGAAATTGCCCTCTGTTTTCGTGACCCGGAAGCGCCGCCCCAGCGCCGCCGCGACAAAATCTTTCGTGCTCGTCTTCCCGTTGCTCCCGGTAATCGCGATCACTTTCAGCGGAAGCGATCGGCGATAACCGGCCGCTATTTGTTGATAGCCGACCAGAGTGTCCGCGACACGAACGAGCGCAAAATGGGCCGGCACATTTCCCTCCCATCCTTCTTCTACCAACGCACCGATTGCGCCTCGTGCCGCGACCTGCTCGACGAAACTGTGGCCGTCAAAATTTTCGCCCCGGATCGGGACAAAGAAGTCGCCCGCTTCGATCGTGCGCGAATCGGTACTTATGCGCGTGACGCGCTGATCAGCGCCGCCGGAAGACAACTTTCCGCCCGCGTAATCGAGGAGTTGGGATAAAGAAATCGCGTCCATTTCCCCGTCCTCTAAAATTCCATCGGCAAATCCTCGAGCGCGCGACGCGCGACTTGGATGTCGTCAAACGGGACCGTGTTGTCGGCAAATTCCTGGTAGGCTTCGTGTCCTTTTCCGGCGATCAGGACGATGTCACGCGGCTGGGCGAGCGAGATGGCACGGGCGATGGCCGCGGACCGGTCAGTAATCTTCTCGTAGCGATCGGAGCGGAAACCTTTTTCGACTTCATCGATGATCGCCTCCGGGTTTTCCTTCCGCGGGTTGTCGGAAGTGATGATGCTGAAATCGGCGTACTGATCGGCGGCTCCAGCCATCAAGGGGCGTTTCTGCCGATCACGATCTCCGCCACAACCGAAGACCACGATTAACTTTCGCGGCGACAACTCGCGAAGAGTTTTCAAGACATTCAGCAAGGCATCGGGCGTGTGCGCGTAATCGACAAAGACCTGAAACTGCCGCTTCGCCGGAACCCCTTCCAGCCGACCCGGTACTTGAGGAGATTTCGCCAGGCTCATGATGGCGTCGCGCAGGCTGATTCCGAGAGTTGTGGCAGCAGCCAGTGCAGCGAGTGAGTTCGCAACGTTGAATCGTCCGATCAACGGCACCCGCACCAGATAGCTCTTCCCACGCGCATCCAATTGATAGGACGTGCCCGCAAATTCCGGTCGGTAATTTGAAGCACGGAAATCAGCGCGGACGCCCACGCCGTAGGTGATGATCGGAAAACTCTTGTCGAGTCGATCGATCAACTGTTCGCCGTAACGGTCGTCGATATTCACGACCGCCACCGGTTTCTTCTTCGCGCGTTGCGTGGCCAGGTCGGTAAACAATTTCACCTTCGCGTCGAAGTAATTTTCCATCGTGCCGTGAAAATCGAGATGGTCTTGCGTGAGGTTGGTGAAGACCGCGACGTCCCATTCGATTCCACGCGTGCGGTCCTGCGCAACAGCATGCGACGAGACCTCCATCGCCGCAGCCTTCCCGCCGGCGTTCACGATTTGCGCGAGCAACTCCTGCAGGTCGAGCGCGAATGGCGTTGTCCGGACCGCGGGCAAAACGCGTTCGCCGATTTCATAGCGGACGGTCCCAATCAAACCGCAGCGCATCCCGGCTTTCTCGCAAATGTGTTTGATCAGAAACGTCGTGGTGGTCTTTCCATTCGTCCCAGTGACGGCCGCCATTTTGAGGCGTCGCGCCGGGTGGTCGTAAAACCTGGCGGCCAGATCCGCCAGGGCGGCCCGCGCGTCCTCCACCTGCACGCAGGTGGCGCGTGGTTGGTTCAGTTCCCGTTCCGCGACAATCACCGTCGCTCCCCTTTCGATGGCCTGGTCGATGAAATTGTGACCATCCGTTTTCTCGCCGTGCAGGGCCACGAAGAGGCTGTCCTTCTGCACTCGCCGCGAGTCATACGCGATGCTTTCCACCGTGCGATCAACCGGGCCGGTGATCGCGCGAGCGGAAATCGCGGGAAGGAGAGTTTTGAGCTGCATGAGGTGTAGGCAAAGGGGCGCGGCGCGCTCAACGGCGTGTCGGATCGGTTAAGGCGACCTGGCCTTTGGTGACCGCTTTGCTGAGTTCCTCATGCGGCTCAAGATCGAGATAGCGCGCCGCTTTTTCAGCGATGCGCGAAAAGATGGGGGCGGAAACCTTGCCTCCGTAATTTTCCTCGGGCGTTTTTGTTTTCGCATCGTCCAGCACGACGAGAGCGACAAACGCCGGATGCTCGGCGGGCATGTAGCCGGAGAAAGAGACCACATACTTCCCCTGCGCATAGCCGCCTTTCGGATCCACTTTTTGCGCCGTGCCGGTCTTGCCGCAGATCGTAAAACCAGCGACCGCTGCACCGGCCGCAGTCCCGCGATCGCTGACCACGCCGCGCAACGCGACGCCAATCTGCTGCGCAGTTTCCGGAGCGATGACCTGCCGGAGAATCGTCGGGGAAAAGCTCGCGATCGTTTCTCCGCTCGCGGTCGTAATCGATTTCACGATCCGCGGCGTCACGAGCTTGCCCCCGTTCGCAATGGCCGCCATCGCAACCGTCATCTGCAAAGGCGTGACGCCGACTTCATGGCCCATCGGGATACGCGTGATCGAGATCTTGCTCCATGTTTGCGGAGAGCGAATCACGCCCGAAATTTCTCCGGGTAACTCGATACCGGTCCGCTCTCCGAACCCGAAGCGGCGGATGTACTCGTAGAACTTCTGTTCACCAATCGAAAGGGCGAGCTTGGCCGCGCCGATGTTGCTCGATTTAACCAGGATGTCCTGCACGCTTAGCTCGCCGTAGCCATGGTGATCGTGCAACGGTCGGCCGCCGTAATTCCACACGCCGTTCTCGCAAAAGATCGTCGTATCGGGCCGCACTTTTTGTTCATTGATGGCCGCTGCCGCGGTCACGATCTTGAAAGTGGAACCTGGTTCCATCATATCGATGATGGCGCGGTTCTTCATCTCTTCCGGCTTCGCTTCCGACCGACGATTTAGGTCGTAGTTCGGACGATTTGCCATCGCCAAAATTTCACCGGTGTCCGGCCGCATCAGAATGATCGTCGCCTTTTCCGGGCGGTATTCCCGCACCGCCGCGTCGATCTCGTTCTCGACGATGTTCTGGAGATTCAAGTCGATGGTCAGATGAACGGAATAACCATCGCGTGGTGCGCGTTCCTGTCCTCGATAGAGAACGATTTCCTGGCCGGCGCGATTGTGTTCGATGAAGCGATAACCGTCCTGCCCATGCAGGTATTCCTCCATCGATGATTCCACTCCCTGGATTCCGCGATGCTCGAAATCAGTGAAGCCGATGACGTGGCAAAGCATCGAGCCATTCGGATAAACGCGACTGGAATCGCGATCGAAATAAATGCCGCGCAGGTCCTGCGCGCGCAGTTTTTGCCTGAGATCTTTCGTGACCGTCAGGGCCACTTTCCGCTGCAGGACGATGTAACGCCGCCCGCTGTCCAGTTTTTCGGAAACCTCCGCGCGTGGAATCTTGAGCGTTTCCGTCAGAACTGAAACCAGCGCGGCCCGATTGTTAATATGGCTCGCGTCCGCGTAGACGATTTCGCCCGGAACATTTTGCGCGAGAAACTCGTTGTTGGCGTCAAGAATGGCGCCTCGTTCGGCAAAAATCTCCTGCTTATCGACGTTCTTTTCCGCCGCCAGGCCGGAATATTCGTCGTGCTTGATGATTTGAAGATAAACGAGCCGAAACGAGAAGACGCTGAACAACGCCGTGAAAGCGATGCAGACAAGCGCACAACGAATTCGGCTGTTCCACTTCATCTGCCGGTCCGCTGGTTAACGACCGGTTGAACTGCATCCTCGCCCAAGGTGCCGGTGGGGGCGCTCAACCGCACAATGCTTTGCTCCGCGATGGGAATCATCTTCAGATAGCCTTCCTTCAAGCGACGCTGCAGCGCGGAACGCGAGGTGAGGGCGGCAATCTGCCCGGTGGCTTCCACGCTCTGGAGACGCGCGTTCGTCAGCTCGGTTTCAAGCACCCTTTTTCGGTCGCCGAGATGATTCAGTTGAACGGTCAGGTAGACATAGATCAGGCCGGTAAAGGCAACGAACGCGGAGAGAATAATCCAGCGCGCCAGCGATGCGGCGTTGATCGTGTTGTATTCTTTTCGTCTTTGCCGTTGCATTAGATCCTTTCTGCCACGCGCAGCTTCGCGCTACGCGAGCGTGGGTTGGTGCGTTGTTCTTCCGCGTCAGGTTCGACCGGTTTAGCGGTCACGAGGGCGAACTTGTAATCGGGATTGGGGCGCGGTTCCGGCCACTCGGGCCGATCGAGCCATTCGCGGCTGCGATCACGGAAGTAGTTCTTTACGATCCGATCTTCGAGCGAATGAAATGTGATAACGGCGATGCGTGCACCGGCTTCAAGACGTAAAGTCAGCGCTTCAAGACCCGCGGCCAAGGCGCCAAGTTCGTCATTCACTTCCATGCGCAAAGCCTGGAAAACCTGCGTGGCCGGATGCCTGCGGCCGTGACGCCAGACGATCTTCTCGACCGCGCGAGCTAGTTGGACTGTTTCGCGAAAGGGTTCGGTCTTGCGTTGTTTTACCAGCTGGCTGGCGATTCGGCGCGCCGCCGGTTCTTCGCCCAGATCGCGAAACAGATTCGTCAGCTCTTCCTCGCTATAGCCGTTGACCACATCGGCGGCGGTCCGTTCCCGTCGTGGATCCATCCGCATATCGAGCGGACCATTGCGCATCAGGCTGAAGCCGCGCTCGGCGTTTTCCAGCTGGCGGGATGAAACCCCGAGATCGAGCAAGGCACCACCAATTCCGGTCACTCCCAACTCGTCGAGCACGCGTGTCGCGTCGCGAAAGTTCGCCTGCCGCAACGTGACTCGCCCGCCGAATTGCGCCAGCCGCTCGCCGGCGAACGCGATCGCATCCGGATCCTGATCGAGGCCGAGAATGTCCGCGCCGGTTTGCAGGATCGCTTCGGCGTGTCCCCCGCCCCCGCAGGTTCCGTCGACCACGAGAGCACCTGGGCGGGGCGCAAGCAGCTCCACCACTTCCGTGGCGAGCACCGGCCGATGATAGGTGAAGTCCTCCATTTCGTGCGCCTCCTCCTCAATGACCAACGGACCAGTCGCGAACCAAACCGAACGTTCGAATAAGAGTGCGTTCATCGCGGCAATCTCATCACAAGCCGATCGCATCGGAGACTCGATCGAAGGTGTCCGTCTCCTGTTCGTAGGCATCCTGCCACTTCTGCAAATTCCAGACTTCGAATCGACCGCGCCCGCCCACGAGCATGACTTCCCCTTTGAGGTTCAGAAGGCTGCACATCTCGGGTGGCAGAACGAGTCGGCCCTGCTTGTCGGAAGAGCCCAATTGCGCGCGAGCATGGGCTTGGCGAAGAAACTTCCGCGCCTCGCTCGGCGTCACGGTGGAACTGCTCTCGGCGTTCGTCGTCATCTGCACGAACTCGCCCGGACGCATGATGAGGAGATACTGGAGGCGCGGCCCCGGAAGCATGACGAAGTCTTCGCCTTCTCCTTTTTCATCGCCGTCCTTTCGGCGCCACTGAGCACGGATCGTAATCCGGTTCTTTTCGTCGATCGCGTGACGAAAAGCGCCGGCGTAGAGATCTTGGGATTGCAAGTCGGTAACCATACGCCGGTGGAAGGTTGTGCCATTTCACCCCACTCCCACCCACTTTTAACCACCTTACGTGCCAAGGGTCAACGAAATAAATGGCCTCTTTTGTCTGGGAAAACCGAGGCAATCGCACGGTTGCGAAAGTTCTTGATCACGCCGAAGCCATCGGTTCCCGGCTTGCCCCGTCACGCAAAGGCGGCTAAGAAGAGTTCGGATGATTGATTACATCCAAAAGGGCGGCCTCCTCATGTGGCCCATCCTGGTCTGCAGCATCATTGCGATCGCTGTCTTCGCCGAGCGCCTCTTTTACTTTCATCGGTCCACGATCCACGTCGGCGAATTTCTGCAGGGACTCTCGAATCTTGTTTCGCGCCGTAACTTCGCGGAAGCGTTGCACGAATCAGCCGGCACTCCCGGACCGGTGGCTCGGGTCATTCACGCCGCCATTATTCGCCACGATTCGCCACGGGCCGAATTGCGCGAAATCGTTCAGGAAGCCGGGCAACTCGAGGTTCCCAAGCTCGAGCGTTTTCTAGGTGTCCTGGCGACGATCGCATTTTTGACCCCGCTCCTCGGCCTTCTCGGTACCGTGGCCGGGATGATTGATGCCTTCGGCACGATCGCCTCGAATGGAGGCTACGCGACTGTGACGGAACTTTCCGCCGGCGTTTACAAAAGCCTTCTTTCCACCGCGGGTGGTCTGGTTGTGGCCACTCCGACCTTCGTCGCCTACAGTTATCTGTCTTCGCGGGTCAACACCATCATGCACGAGATGGAACGTGCCGGCATCGAGATCGTCCACATCCTGACGGATCGCGAACCGACAGGCGACATCATCACCTTCCAGCAACCGGCGAAGCATGCTTCTGGCGAACGGGAACGGCTGACCGAGCGATAGAAGCTTACGGTTTCCCACGACAGGATTGGCGGCGATGAAGCTCACTCGCACCCAGGAATATCATTTCGGCTGGCTCGGCGTGATCTCCATGATCGATGTCGCCTTCCTCCTCATTTTCTTTCTGCTGCTCAGCTCCAATTTCGTTCTCCAACCCGGCGTTGAGATCTCGCTGCCGCTTTCCCGTTTTACGCTCGGCCCGCAGTTGAACCCGCAGATCATCAGCATCACCGGCGGCCCGGCGCCGGCCGTTTATTTTCGCGAGCAAAAAGTTGCGCTGGAGCAACTCGGCCCTCTCCTCGACGCCGCCCAGACGGAAGGCCGGCCGGTCATTATCAAGGCCGATCGTCTCACGCCGTATGAAGTGGTCGTCGCGGTCACAAATGCGGCTTTGGAACACGGCATCACCTCCGTCTCGCTCGCGACCGCGCCCGCGAAATGACACCGCCGGGCTCGAGTCCAATCGATTTCACGCCGATCTTCGACTGGAGCACCCCGCGCCCGCGCAGGATTTCGCTCTTAAGTTTCCTCGGTGCGTCGACCGCTCTCCACGCGCTCTGTTTCTACATTTTTCAGATCATCTATCCCCCCACGGTTTCCCTTCTTCCGCCTCCGGCCCGGATCAATTTGATCACGGCTGATTCTGAGCAAGGACGGCTTCTCCTGCGCTGGATCGAAGCGGAAGATCCTGCGCTCTCTTCCACAACGCAGCGACCGCCGGATCCAGCCGCATCCCTGCTCCCAGCGCCAGCGCACTTGCCTTCGTATTTAAACTATCACGCCGCGCTGAAGCAGATCCCGGCCTACGAACCAGACCTGCGGGTACCGAGTTCCCAGCCACCCGGTCCAGTCCCGCTGCCGCGCGCGACAACTCCCGTCCCAGCAGCCGTCGTCGCCACTCGATTGAAATTTGCCGCCGAAGTCGCTCCGCTCGGAGCCCCAGAAGTTCCGGCATTCGCTTTCTCCGCCACAAGTCAGGAACCACCGGCACCAGCGGACTTTCGCGTCGCCATCGATGCCCGAGGCGCGGTGCGAAACTGTTTTCTGGAGAGATCGTCCGGCGATCCGGCGCTGGACGAACAGGCGCGCAGATATCTTCTGCTCTGCCGATTTCACGAACCGTCAAACGCGCCGGCCAGCGATCATTTCGTCTGGACGACCGCCGTCTTCGAGTGGGGAAGCGACATCGTTCTGCCCGCGGCGGCCCCAACCACGTCCCGCACACCGTGATTCGCGTCAGCCTGACGGCGTTGATCACGATCTATTTGCTGGTTTTTCTTGCGGCGGTTTTTCTCCTCTGGATAGTCGGAGAGTGGAACCGCCGCCGGCGCGAGCGTCGGGCCTTGCGTCATCGATTGCGCTGTGTGATCTGCGCCTTCGAGTTCGAAGATCGAACGCCCGCGTTGCTTCCGCGGTGCCCACGATGCGGGAGCTTGAACGAACGTTTTAAACCAGAACAAATTTAATTATGGGAATGTGGATCGGCAGAAATCGAAAGGCGCGCGTCACTTATGGATTCGACGAAATCGCGCTCGTCCCTGGGCGCGTCACGATCAACCCGAACGAGGTCGACACGCGCTTTCATCTCCCTCGCCGGGATAACCCGCCGATCGAGCTCAAGATCCCGATTCTCGCCAGCGCCATGGATGGCGTCGTCGACGTCAAGTTTGCCTCTGAGATGAGCCAGCTGGGCGGACTGGCCGTGCTCAACCTGGAAGGCGTCCAAACCCGCTACAAAAACCCGCAGGAGGTCCTGCTCAAGATCGTCGAGGCCGACAAAGCGGAAATCACGGGACTGCTGCAAAAGATTTACACCGAGCCGGTGCAGGAGGATTTGATCGCCGCTCGGATTCGTCAGATCAAAGATTCGGGGGCGCTTGCGGCCGTGAGTTCGATTCCGCAGAAAGCCGAGCAGTACGGCGCGATCGCGCAGGAGGCGGGAGCGGACGTCTTCGTCGTGCAAAGCACGGTCTCAACTGTCGAGCATATCTCGACCGAGTATAAGTCGCTCGATCTTGCGCAATTTTGCCGGGACATGCGCATCCCCATCATCGTCGGCAACACCGTTGGTTACGATGTCACGCTCGCGATCATGGAATGTGGTCCAGCCGCCGTCCTGATTGGGGTCGGGCCTGGCGCCGCCTGTACCTCGCGCGGTGTGCTGGGCCTTGGCGTCCCACAGGTTACCGCGACGGTAGATTGCGCGGCAGCACGCGACGCCTACTTCAAGAAAACTTCACGGTATGTTCCTATCATCACCGATGGCGGTATGAGCAAAGGCGGAGACGTTTGCAAAGCGCTCGCCTGCGGAGCGGACGCGGTCATGGTCGGGAGCGCATTCGCCAAGGCGCACGAGGCCCCGGGAAATGGATACCACTGGGGCATGGCCACACCGCACGCTAACCTGCCGCGCGGCACCCGAATCAAAGTCGGTGCGACCGGTTCATTGAAACAGATTCTCTTCGGTCCCGCCGAAGTGGATGACGGCAGCCAGAATCTGGTCGGGGCCATCACCACCTGCATGGGAAATGTCGGTGCGCGGAACCTGGCGGAATTCCAGCAGACGGAAATTATCATCGCGCCCTCGATCAAGACGGAGGGCAAACTGTTTCAAACCGTGCAAAGTGTGGGGATGGGAACACGCTAGCTTTCGGCGATTGAATGTTTCCCGCTAAACGTCGAACCTTGTCCGCGTTCGCAGGCTTATGATGGATCGAAGAGTTGTCATTACCGGTCTCGGGGTTGTCACCCCGATCGGAAACCATCTGTCCACCTTCTGGGACAACCTGAAGAATGGGGTCAGCGGCATCGGCATGATCGACGCCTTCGACACCACCGGCTACGACTGCAAGATCGGCGGGCAGGTCCGCAATTTCGATCCGAAGGATTTCTTCAAGAATCCAAAGGACGCGCGCCGGACCGATCGCTTCGTGCAGCTCTCAATGGCCGCCGCGGTCCTGGCGAAAAACGATAGCGGCGTTGATTTGGACAAAGTCGATCGCAAACGTTTCGGCGTCATCGTCAGCAGCGGCATCGGCGGACTAAAAACGCTGGAAGATCAGCACACCAATTTAGTGACGAAGGGTCCGACGCGGATGTCGCCCTTCACCATTCCGATGTTGATCAGCAACATGGCGAGCGGGCTGATCTCAATGGAGTACGGCCTCGAAGGTCCGAACCTCTGCATCGTCACCGCCTGCGCGACTTCGAACAACGCCATCGGCGAATCGTGGCGCATCATTAAGTTTGGCGACGCGGACATTTTCCTCGCCGGCGGATCGGAGGCAGCCATTGTCCCGATCGGTTTAGGCGCATTCGCATCCATGAAGGCGCTTAGCTTGCGCAACGACGATCCGCAGCGCGCCTCTCGTCCGTGGGATCGCGACCGTGATGGCTTCGTCATGGGTGAAGGCGGGGGCGTCGTGGTGGTCGAAGAGTTGGAGCACGCCAAGGCGCGCGGCGCGAAAATTTACTGTGAGTTGATCGGCTATGGCTCGACCGCAGACGCCTTTCATATGACCGCGCCGCCGCCCGATGGAAACGGCGCCGCGCGGGCAATGCAGATCGCGCTGGATCACGCGCGGGTGAATCCGGAGGACGTCGACTACGTGAACGCGCATGCTACTTCGACCGGTCTCGGCGATATCGCCGAAACGCGAGCGATCAAAACCGTTTTTGGCGACCGGGCGAAATCTGTCTCAATCAGTTCGACGAAATCGATGACCGGCCATCTGCTGGGCGGAGCTGGCGCGGTTGAGTTGGCTGCCTGTGCGTTGGCGATGCGCGATTCCGTTATTCCTCCGACGATCAATCTTGATAATCCCGATCCGGAGTGTGACCTCGATTACACCCCGAATGTCGCGAAGGAAAAGAAGGTGCGCGTCGCGCTTAATAACTCCTTCGGCTTTGGCGGTCACAACGCTACGCTCGTCCTGCGCGAGTTTACGGACTGACGCGTTCTAGCGGTTGTAGCGGCGGTCTATGACCGCCGAACCGTGAATAAATGCGGAGAACGGCGGTCATAGACGCGCCGCTACAGTTACTCGGCGAAGACCGGTGCGGTCATCACATCCGAGGCATCGAAAGAGAAGCCGTGGCCATCCCGCGAAAGACCGCGCAGCAGGGCCCCGACACTCTGTGCCGTCCCCGTCGCATAAAAGCGGACCAGACCCACGGTTGTGCGGCGTCCAAAAACCGTAATCATGATCGTGTCGTCATCGATCGAGTTCATGAAAATGTGGCTGCCATTCCCCTGGTGGTAGAGCGCGTTGAATTCCACTTCGCCAATGCGACGCGCCAGTTCCTTCGTGGCCGCGAACGAACCGGCGGCGAGCGCCGCAATGATGGTCACATCCATGACCGTCATATCGCCGAACTGCGAAATCACATTGCCACCGCGGTCGATTACCACGGTCAGTTCTGCTTCGGCCTTCTGAAGAAAATCTCCGAGAACCCCGTCGAGCGAGGCCACATCTTCAATCGTTAGGCACGGGATTGCGTTCATACCTGGGCTCCCTGAACCGGCGACTTCGGTTGCGCCGGAAGAGCGACCGGAGGCGCCGCCGTCTTCGGCGAATCACTTTGCTTGCTGAACTTGTGCAGCAGGATCTGCGAAACCGCGTTCAGAGAGGCGAAAACGTTTTGGCCCGTGCTGGAAACAACCTCGAAGCTTTGCACGCGCTTCTTCCGGTTGTTTAAGACGTACTCGAGATAATTGATCGGGGCGACATTCTCGAGGTCCCGCTTGTTGTATTGAATGACGTAGGGAATTTCGTCGATCGAGATGTTTTGTTTCGCGAGGTTGTCTTCGAGGTTCTTAAAGCTCTCGACGTTTTCCTCCATCTTTTCCCACTGCGAATCCGCCACGAAAACAATGCCATCGACACTCCGCAAAACGAGCTGGCGCGTGGCGTTGTAGATCACCTGGCCCGGCACCGTGTAGAGCTGAAACTTGGTCACGAAGCCTTTGATCACGACGGCGTTCAGCGGCAGGAAATCAAAAAACAAAGTTCGATCGGCGGCCGTGGCAAGCGAGACGAGGTCGCCGCGATTTTGCGGACTGATGCGCTGGTGGATGTAACCCAGATTGGTCGTCTTTCCGCAGAGGGCCGGCCCGTAGTAAACGATTTTGAACTGAATTTCGCGACTGGCGTAATTGATGATCGACATGGGACGGGGGCTTCTAGGCTGGGTGGGAGTATTTGACGGAAAGTTCGTGGACAGCGCGGGCCAGACGCTCGCGCACATCGGAGGCCAGCTCGTCCTTGGTGTGCAAGGCGGCGAGGCAAAGATTGTCGTGCATGAAAAATGTGACGGCAGCCTGCGCGCACGAAAGCGTCATGGCGCGGAGGGCGCCGAGCTTGGTCTCGACCATGTGATTGTCGATGCGCTGGAGCAGCGAAGGCGCCATGGCGCACAAGCCATCCGCTTCGTACATCTCGGGCAGGTTTCCGGCCAGGCTAAGCCCGTCGCCAAACATAATCGCGCAGGCCTGGACGCCGGACATCTTCGTGACATGGGCGACGACCGCTTTGGCATCGAGTTCATCATCGGTATCGAGCGCAGTTTGCAGCGCCGACCGTGTGCCGGATGATGGCGCCGTTTCAACTTCAGCAGCTGCCTTAACCTCAGCAGCTGCCGGCGTGATCGCTGGCTCCGGTTGTTTCTCGATGACGGGAGCTGGTTCCGGTTCTGGGGTAGCCAGAGCGGAAGCCGGCACCGGGTCTTCGACCGCAGCAGTCTCCATGACCGCAACCGGTTCCATCTTTATCGGCGCGGCCACCGGTTTTTCGACGACAGGGGGGTCTAATTCCGGGATCAGGTCGAACGCAGGCGGAGGAGGAACGACGGGCTTCGGCACCGGCGTCGCGGCCACCTTCATTCGCTCTGCATCCTCTTCGGCCTTGAGCGAGAACGGCGTCATGTAATCCACGCCTTTCTCCTGCTCCACTTGATCGGCCCGGAAGCGCAACGAAGCGGTGGGAAGCTTTTTCAGAATCTCCGGCAACGGGAGCGGCACCGGCTCGAGGGTTTCGTCGGCGTTAAAGAGACCGCGATATTTCTCGGAAAGATTTTTCGCGAACTCTCCAGGCTTCAGAGAAACGCGGCCGGACGCCAGCTGCGGCTCAAGGAGTGAGAATAGGATCTCGATGCACGCATCGTCTGGGACGACGCTGATATCGCCCGTGAGTTGAAGCGGCAACAAGCTTTGCAAAATCGGTTTCAGGGCGAGCGAGATCTTGGTGCTTTCAAGACCCGTAGGCGCTGCGATGCTGGCCGCCGCTGGTTCCTGATCGCCGACCGTATCCGTTGCCGCCCATGGGGCCGGTTTCGCGTCGTTAGGCGACGACAACTTGAATGGGATGCGCGCCGGGACACTAGTCGGAACGGACGGCCCGCCTGAGGCTGGAACTCTCTCGTTGGCGGGCCTGTCCGTCCCTTTCGGTGAAAGCTTGAATGGAATTCTGGATGGGCTTGCGACGCTTCCAGCGCCGGGGCTATTGCCGTTACTGGCCGGATCGGTCGAAACGGGAAATTTGATTGGGCGCGGGCCGGCTGGGAGGACAGCCTTCTCCGGCGCGGCCGGCTCGGGCTCAGCGGCCGCCAAGGCTTCCGCGGTAGCTGGCTCCACTCGCACTGGCGGCAAGTCGGAGACCATTTGGAACTCTTCCGTCTTGATTCCAAACTTCTCGTTGTCTTCCAGTGTCACTTGCAGGAAGGGCGTCACCACCTGCGGCACGGTTTGCTCGCGATTTTGATCGTCTCGCACGTGCAGGGCGCTGAATCCCTCCATCACCTTCTCGAACGGAAGGCGCACCTGTGCATTGTCCGTCGGCGCGATTGTCTTGAGGAAGATCTCCGGAACCTGCTGGTAGATGGTGGCAATGGAAACGCTCGGTTTTCCGGTGGCCATGCCACGCTCGAGTTCCGAGGCTTTCAGGAGAACGCGGCGCGTAGCATCCGCGCCTTCCAGCGCGCGCACCATGCCTTCCGGCATGTGGCTGACCACGTCTGCCAGGTCGAGCGAAATCGCCCGCTCGACTTTCGGCTCGAGGGCGAGCGCCACCGCCCGCGGCAAATCATTCGTGGGTCCGTTGAACGAAATCGAGGGACGGGATGCTGGTTCCGAAAATCCCGACCCTGGGGAAAGATCGATATCTTGAAAGGGATCGTCCGGGCCGGGCGTGCGCGACGCGTTTGGCATCACGGTCTTGCTGAAACGTTCGCTGGCCGGCTTCTCCAGCGGTACGAACGGCGCGTCGATGACCGCGACGGGCTGCCCCTTCGAGACCTTCTTTTTGAAAAAATCCAGGAACGGGATTGTCATGACTAGTGGTCTTCCGCGGTGACACGCCAGATCTCTTCCAGCGTGGTGATGCCTTCGAGCGCCTTGTCGATCCCGACCATGCGCAGCGTTTTCATTCCCTCCGTCACGGCCTGGCTTTTCACGACCGCCGACGAAGCGCGTTTAATGATCAGGCGCCGGATCGATTCCGTCACCGGCAAGGCTTCGATCAGCGCCAACCGGCCCAGGTAACCGCGGTTTTTGCAACGATCGCAACCGGTGCCGTGATAAAAGACCGCGCCTTCGGTTTGCTCAATGCCGAGTCGCTCAAAGATTTCCTGCTCCGGCATGAATTCCTCGCGGCAATTCGTGCAGATGCGCCGGACGAGACGTTGCGCGCAGGCCATGATGACCGAGCTCGAAATCAGGAAGGGCTCAATGCCCATGTCGTCGAGTCGGGTGATGGCGCCGGCGGCGTCATTCGTGTGCAAAGTCGACAGCACCTGGTGACCGGTGAGCGCGGCTTTGACCGCGATATCGGCGGTTTCGTTGTCACGAATTTCACCGACCATCACGATGTCCGGATCCTGACGCAGGATCGAGCGCAGCGCGGACGAGAAATCGAGCCCGATGTCTGAGCGCACCGAGACCTGGTTAATGCCGGCCAGCTCGTATTCGATCGGGTCTTCGACCGTGACGATGTTGTATTGCGGATTGTTTAGCTCCTGCAGGACGGAATAAAGCGTGGTCGTTTTACCTGATCCGGTCGGACCAGTGACGAGGATCATCCCGTGCGGCGCATCGATCGCTTTCTTGAATTTGAGAAGCGTTTCCTCATCCATGCCCATCTGGTCGATGCTGCCGGTGAGAGCCGCTTTATCGAGAATACGGATAACGATCTTCTCCCCATGCGCGGTCGGAAGAATGGAAATACGAAGATCGACTTCCTTGCCGAGGACCTTGATCCGGAAGCGTCCATCCTGGGGCAAACGCCGTTCCGCAATATTGAGACCTGCGAGAATCTTGATGCGCGACGTGATGGCGAGCTGGAGCGCCTTCGGCGGTGATTCCGCGGCCACCAGTTCGCCGTCGATGCGGTAACGCAGCTTCAGCGAACGCTGGAATGGCTCGATGTGAATATCCGAGGCCTTTTCCTTGATCGCCTGGACCAGGATCAAATTGACGATCTTGATGACCGGCGCGTCTTCCGTGTCGTGCGCCAGGCGATCGATGTCGATCTCTTCATTCTTGGCTGACTGAACCTCGACATCCGAATTCGCCAGCTCTTCCCCGACCTGGCGGAAGGTCTGCGACATGTTCGCGCTGCCGCTGTGCACGCCCGCGAGTGCATCCGCGACCGCTCTTTCCGTCGCGATCATCGGGATCACTTCGAGCTGCACGCGACGCTTCACGTCGTCGACCGCGAGGACGTTGGTCGGGTCCGCCATTGCCACGAAAAGCTTGCCATTCAGGCGCGCGATCGGGACCAGCTTGTTCGCCTTCGCCATGTCCCGCGGGACGAGCGACATGATCTCCTCCGGCACGCGGAGCTTGGATAAATTGATCGGCGGCGTATTCAGGCAACGGCCCATGCTGAAGGCCATGTCCTGGTCGGTGACAAACTGCTTGTCCGTTAGGATTTTCAGCAGGCGGCCGCCCTCCTTTTGCTGGTGGCCGACCGCTTCCTCGAGCTGGTTCGGCAGCAGCAGGCCGTCCTCGATCAGGACATCCGCTATGCGCTCGGCGAAAGATTTGCTTCTCATCGTCGCCTAGGCCCGGCTCTCCAGCCGGTAAATGTCCTGCAAAGCCTTGATGATCGCCCCCGGCCGCGCCAGGTACCACGAGACCGTGTAATCGAGTGATTGTTGCACCGCGTCGCGGCCCGCGGCGTCAAACGGATTGCAGCACGCCACCATGATCGTGCGGCTGATCAAATCGAATGGCACGCAAAGCCGGCCCAGCGTCAGGTAATCGGGCAACATCCGCGCCACCTGGCGGTCCACGTCGTAATACTCCAGGGGCACGAAGGCGAACTTCGTCCGATCGATGAGCTGCGAGAGCGCGCCGTCGAGCTTGTCCGTGTCCTGCCGGTAAATTTTGTCGAGCAACGAGGCGCCCATCGCCTGCCCGCTCAGATCCTTGTTCAGGTGCTTCACGGTATCGACCGCGGTTGCCACTTCCTCTTCCGCGACCAGTTGCTGCATCACGAGGAATTTCGCCAGTTGATCGTCGCCTCGATCTTCCAACTGCGGGCTCGCCTTGCCTTGGAGATCGACCAGGCCGGAGACACCCCCGGGCCGGCTAAGTCCATTGAGCTGAGGCGCCACCACCAGCCCATTCTTGGGCGTGGTTGCCGTCACGATCGATTGACCCGCCGCCTGCAGGCGCGTCTCGATATCGCCCAGCATGGCCAGGATTTCCGGCGCATTCGGTTCCTTCAGGAGAAGGACTTCGCACTCCTGCGCCGCCAGCGTATAGGAGCCGACATTGAAGTACGCCTCCGCCAGCTTGCGCGAGATGCGGAGAGACTCCTCCGGCTTCTTCACCTTCTGGTAAGCGTCCTTCAGGATCTCGAGCGATTGATAGTCGTCCGGCTGTGTTTGAACGATGACTTCAAACATCTCGATCGTCTGGACGATCTGACTATGCTCTTCCTGCGATAATGTGTGTTCCAGCACAACACGGCTGTAAAAGCTAGAACCATGCCCCTGCCGGAAGAGCGCTCGGAAAGAATGTAATTAGCCAAGCCCGCGGCGCCGCGAACCCTCGAGCCGCTCCTCAATTCCAAAAACTTCTCCCGATACCGCCGGGAATCCGGTATGAATTGCGACTTGCAGCTCTCGTCCCTGAAATTCCCAGTCCGTCTGTCCCGGCACCGGCCAGATCGCGCTGTAGCCTCGCGCCAAGCCGGGTTCACGCTCATCGAACTGATGGTCGTGATCGGCGTTATTGCGGTCATGCTCGCCGTTCTTGCTCCAGCGCTCGGTCCAGCTTCTGGCCGTTCATTGGATAACTCGACCCGCCTGTTCCTGGCTGACCTCGAATCGGCACGTCTAATGGCAATCGCGGAGAGAACACGGACCCGAGTTCTCATTCCGGTCGGCCCAGCCACTACCTTCGGGCAAGACCTCTCGCTTCGCGGTTATACAGTCACTAGCTTTAACCGCACCGCTAACAACTGGAAACAACGCAGCAAGGTGACGCGTCTTGCCCAATCGGTAGCATTCGATCCAAATCCCACTATTCCCGACCCCGCTACGCAGAGCAGTATTTTGCAGGACCGGTTAGCCGAAACCACCCCCCTAGATACAAGCGCAACTTTCACCGGCCCATATATCGAATTCAGAGCGAACGGAGGAACCAGTCTCGATCCAACGGCGAAATTGGAAGTGATCGTGATTGCTGATGCAGTCGCCGATGCGAATGGAACGTTCCTAGCCAAGAACACTAAGCTGAGATCGCAGATCACGATTGATCCGCTGAGTGGGAGCGCCACGTCGAAATGATTTTCCCGTCGCCTCGGTCTGAGTGCACACACAGCTTTTCGTTGGTGGAAGTCGTTCTGGCCATTGGCATCGTCGGCTTTTCGGTCCTCGTCACGGTCGCCCTTCTGTCAGTGGCAAACGAGACTAACAAGCGAGCGCGCGAGGAGGGCTTCGCCGCGCAAATCGCGGCAAACGAGTTTGCGCGCATTCGATCACTCGGCGCCACCGCTTTTCCTTCGCCGATTCCGACGCCAGATCCGACGGGTGCCCCTCCGTCTCCAGCATCTTTGCCCGCGCGCTTTTTCGATTCGGACATTAAGGAAATCCTACCTACCTCGCCCATCCCCACTCCCCAACCCGCATATGAGTTGAGAATTAGCTACCTCGCTGCCCCAGTGGGATCGGCGGATGTCCTTTTCAACGCCGAAGTCAGAAATCCACCCCAAGCCGCCAATCCGAACGTGATCCGTTTCACCACTCTGGTGGCAACGCCGGGACCATGAAGCCCAAACCACGCGCGTTCACACTTGTCGAATTGCTTCTGGCAATGGCGATAACGTCTGTACTGATTGTACTCTTGGGGAGCGTCGTGTCGGCCGCCTTAAATGTTTGGCAACAGGGACGTAACCGCCTCGACACCTTCGCAAATGCTCGGTTTATCCTTCAGCGAATCGGAGACGAAATTCTTAGCGCTGAGGCCCAACCAGGGCGCGTCCAATTCGTAGAAAACACATCGTTCGGATCGGGGCCGACGGCGGCTCCAGAGACGTCAGAAAACGTCTTCTTCGTCGCTCCCTATCCGAACGATACAGCAGGCGACCTCTGCATCATCGCATATCGACATGACGCGACGTCGTTTCACCTGGATCGCGCCTTTAAAGATAGCCAGGCCGGATGGGCGGCAGGCCCCGGCTTACGCTATAGGGCAGCCGGGTATACATTCGCATCAACCGACTGGCGCACGATCGCCGATGGCGTTCTCGAGTTCGAAATCCAATCCTTTTCTCAAGCGGATATCGATACTGCAGCACCGACGCCCACCGCAATACCATCTTGGGACTCAGAGGCTTTAAGCGGAAAAACTCCACGACGCATCGTTGCACGATTGAAAATCGTTGACGATAAGACGGCAGTTACTCTCGGCGCTTTAGCTCCCGGCCCCGCCTACGACCGACTAGTTAGAGAGAAGGCGCGAGAGTTCACGGCAGACATTACGCTACCGTCTCGTTAGTATCATGAAACGCTTAGCGCACACGTCCGGTTTCGCGCTCATCATCACGTTAGTGTTGATGGTCGTCATCGTCTTAATTGTCGTTGGCTACTTGAGCATTGCGCGAAGCGACCGCGGCACGACCTCGACGTATGCAAATAGGATACGCGCAAAGATGATCGCCGATAGCGGTCTCGCCGCTGCGACGAAGCTGCTCTATGAGAATACAAAGTATGGCAACTACATCACGGCTATGCCGGCGCCCGTACCGGTGCCGCCTTCGATCCGAACAGAAATCTACCGGCCTGTAGATCCTTCGCCGTCCCCTGCGCCGGCGGACTACCTCCGACTAGACAATGCTATTGGCGAGATCCTGGCGTCGCGCGTGGAGCCTCCAGCATCGCCGCCTACTCCGACGCCAAGTCCGAAGCCGCAGATTGACCCGCGGCCTAGTCCCACACCGATCCCAGCCCCGCCATCAGGAGGTTCTTTCGGCCTTGCGGAGCCAGGTGCGACGCCGTCCGCGAATGACAGCTTCGATTTCAATGAGATTGTCCGCGTCGGCGCGAGTCCCTCTGGTCGTCTGGTTGATCCCTCGGGGCGACCAGCTTTCGGACAGTGGATTCGGGTTCGCAACTCCGACGGGGAGTTAATTGGGCGCTACGCCTTCTTCATTGAAGACGAAAGCATGAAAGTAAACGTCAACGTCAGCGGTAACAATCTAGGCGGCCCCACCAACCCAAATTACCGCGCGAACGATATGGCGTCCCCTGCGCCCGTAGCACCTCCACCGTCGCAAATCCAAGAAGTCGATCCTGCCGCTAGTCTCTCCAGTTCTGCGGATCGGAATCGGGCAGACAATCTGTTGGCGGGAGCCGGAGCCTCCGGCACCCGAATGACGTCACTCCCTAGTGTGGCTCTCCTCGACGAATGGAAAACTCAGTTCCCAGACATTGCCCATCTTCTCACCGTTTATTCGAAAGACAGCGATACTACGGCTCGAGGGTGGAAACGGATGAACCTAACCGACGTTGTCGCCAATAATCCTCCTGTCACAGCAGCTCAGAAGATTTCTGACTGGATTCGCGATGCCTGGACCGGCCCGATTCCGCTCGCGAATTTTCAGGAAGATTCAGAAGGCAGAAATTTCCAACTTTTCGATGATGAGCGACTGCGGAAGCAAATTGCTGCCAGTATCGTCGATTACATCGATGCCGATAATCTTCCCACGGATTTGGGTGACGTAGTTCCAGAACCCGGTCTACCGGCCATACCTGTAATCGGAATCGAGCGCATTCCCCAACTGGTTACGGTGATGGTGATATATCAAGCAAAGGATCGGACACCCGCCGTGGGGACACCTCCGCGCATGTCCGCCAGCATAAGTATGAAACTACGATTCAATTTCATTAACTTATTCGATGCGCCGTTGGGCTTAACCGGCTTTGTCGAGCGAATCGTGGTCAAAGGTATACCTGTCATTAGCAAGCTCGGAGAAGCGGTATTTGATAAGAGTTCTCTTCCCTTCTCAGTGCTCGCTACGAGCTTAACAGCCGTACAAGGCGAGGGCGTTGACATAGCGGCTGGACAAGATGGTGTTTCCGCCTCCGGCGTCCGTAGTTTCGAAACTGATTGGCTTGTCTCCGACGAATCGCACTCCTTTTCGAGTAGGTCGGGAAATCCAATTTTTGGTTCAGGCGATCCGATGGAGGTTACGGTCTACGGTCCGGGGAACGCTCGGTTAGACCAAACGTCTATGACTTGGAATGACACCCCGTCTACAGGATACCGCCAAGGTGGCACTTCGAGTGGCAATTCAACATCCGTCGGGGATTTCCTTTTAGGCAGCGACACAGGAATTCCGGTCACTCCGGGAACGGAGAAGAAAATTGCGGCGATTTTTGTACAGGAGAGTGTCGTTCCGAATGGTTCAAACACTCTGACACGGCAGTTCGCCGATCCGAGATATCGGCCCAATATTCTAAATGAGCGATGGCGGAAACAGAACCGTACCGACACCGAAAGCGCGTTTACCACCTCCGCGTTAGATGCCCGAACCGATCAAGTTGACATGCAACCTAAGACAGCGGGATGCGACTGGTATGACAATATCAGCAACCGCCCCCTCGCGTTCATCCGTAACGGGCCGATGCGGGGCATTGGGGAATTGGGCCAAGTAGCGGCATCAGAATATCCATGGCGCACTCTATATTTTCAGCATCCTGAGCGCCCGGTAAGCTCAACGAGTTCTATCGTTTCGACGGAGGTGGCCACCCAAAGGAGAATGAACTCGATGGATTGGGTTTTGGCCGACTTGTTCAAAACCTCGAGCCCGGATACGCGATCGGGAGGCATTAATTTAAACACCTCGTTGAACAGCTCGGGGGATCTTCGTGTTCTTGATACATTGTTTCTGGGGTTGCCGATTGGGAGTTCGGTCACTCCGCCCGCAGCGGCTGGTCCAACGCCACAATCTTTGATAGCAAGCAACGTCCGCAGGTTAACGACGAACTCGGAGAGTGCTGCGGTCTCGCCACTTCGCGACCATCGATTGCCTGCTGTGACGGTCGATAACAACCCAAGCCGACCATTTTTTCAGATCGGTCAGGTGGCTCCAGTGCTGAGTCGTCTTTTGAGTCTGAATGGACCCGGCACTGCAACGGTGAGCTACAGCGCCCTTCGGTCGGATCCGGCATCGACTGGGGAAACGAACGCAAACTATCGTAGCGATCTCCAAGTTGAGCAGGCATTTAGGGAAATTAGCAACTCGATCACAACTCGTGGCGACGTCTTCCGCATTCTGTATGTCGGCCAATCAATCCGGGATATTGCGCATAATGGAGTTCGAAATGGCATCGTGAATGGCCCAGAAGAAATTACAGCGGAATATCTCGGTGAAGCTCTTGTCGAAAGACAAGCCACCTTTGCCGCGCCGATTCCGTCGCCAGGTGCTACCCCAAACCCCGACGCCATGGCGACCTCCAACAGTACTTACAAGATTATAGCCAACCGAGTAATTACCGAATGAAAAAGACTGCTGTTCTTTCCGTCCTACTGCTCCTTAGGGCAACTGCATTTTCAGCCACCGTGCCGACCATCGTCGAAACATCGCCCAAGTTCTGGGAAACGGGCGTGAACCCCGCTTTGAAGCAGATTTCCATCCGCTTCGATCAGCCGTTGCGATACGGATTTTCCTCGTGGCTTGGCGGCAGTAGCGTCACGCCTCCTTCTCTTGCGGAATCCAAAACCAGTGAAGACGGTCTTACTGCAATGTTACCGGTAAGCCTCCTCCCCGGGAAAGTTTATGTCTTCGCTCTAAACGAGAAATCGATTCCTGGAGTTGGTTTTCAGTCCAAGAAAGGCGTCCCTCTTCCATCACACTTCTTTGTCTTTCAAACCGCTGGAACGCAGGCCGCCGACGACGTGCCACCGCACGCAATTGCCACGGTTCCAGCCAACGGCACAAAGCAACTCGATGCCGCGCGCCTCAAGGGCGTGACGATTACGTTCGACCGACCCATGAAGCCTGCGAAGCACGGCCTTCACATGAAAGAAAACCAAAAGGACGTGGACCTATCCAAGGCGCGATTCCAATACTCGGCGGATGGGAAAACCTTTACGATTGGCTACGATTTCAAGCCGGCCACAACGTACGAGTTTGAACTGAACAACGTGCATGACATCGGCTTCGCTAGCGCGTCGCGTATCCCACTCTGGCCCGTGAAATACGCTTTCTCCACGCAGTAGCCGACGGTTTGCTGGCTGCAGACTCAAGGTTCCACAGGCTCGTTTGTCGCTCGTGCCGGCGCCTCCGCACATTTTAGGTCAATTCTGAGAATTTCCCGCAAAGAGTTCTCAAGATTGACGGGGGGTCGCAAATGCAAGAGTCGGAATGACGAATGTAGGACCCGGAATGTCGAAAACATGGCATGGAGACTCGAAAACCTGGCACGGTGGGTCGAAAACATGACTTGGTGGGACGAATGAAGGAGTGGGAGTCGCAAATGTGAGAATTGGAGGGACAAATTCCTGACCCGGAATGTCGAATGTTTGACTGGGAGGATCGAATACCGGACCGGGAGGGACGAATACTCGACTCCGGGTGTCGAATGTTTGGGCCGATCGAGACGCTCTACCACGGATTTCGCGGATGACACGGATTAGAGTCGTAGAGGATTCCTCCCCATTTTCCTCCGAGAGCGTGCGGCCATCTGCGCCATCCGCGGTTAAGAAAAAACGCTAGGAAAAGCGATCCTCGGTCCATGGATCGGCGGTGTTGCTGTAGCCGCGGACTTCCCAGAAGCCGAGTTTGACCTCGGCGCTGAATTCGATGGAGCGGATGAACTTGGCGCCTTTCCAGGCGTAGAGCTTCGGGATGATGACGCGGGCGGGGCCGCCGTGATCGCGTGGGAGCGGTTTGCCGTCGTAGCGGGTGGCGATGAGGACATCGTCGTCCATGACGTCGTCGAGCCGGACGTTCGTGGTGTAGCCGTCGTAGCTGGTGAAGAGGACGTGCCGCGCCTCGGGTTTTGGCTGCACGATCTCGGCGAGGGTGAAGAAGGCGACGCCGTTCCAGCGGACGTCGAATTTGCTCCAGGTAGTGACGCAGTGGAAATCGCTGACGTCTTCGAACTGCGGGAGGGCGTTGAACTCTTCCCACGTAAATGTCTTCGGATGCGCGACGGCGCCGCCGATCTCGAGGCGCCAATCAGCGAGCGCGATCTCGGGTCGGATGCCGAGGTCGAGGACGGGGAAACCGGGGGTGAGATGCTGGCCGGGCGGGAGACGATTTTCCGAGCGGACGGTGGCTTTCGCTTTCCCGCTCATCTTGCGCGCGAAGCGTTCCTTGCGCTCGATGTAGCTCGGGTTCGTGGTGCTCACGGCAGAGGAAACAAGACGGCAGATAATTGAATTTGGAAACCAGAAATCCAAAAAAGGAAGGTGAACGAGACGTTATTTGAAGGCGGGATTAATTTCTGAGGGGATCCTCTCTCTCCTGGTTTCCTGGTTTCCAAATTCTATCTTCCCCTATCGAGTTGCGCCTGCGCGCGGCGCAGGTTTTCCTGAGCGACGGTCAGGTCGGGTTTCAGGCGCACGGCCGCGGAAAAATGCGGGATGCTTTCAGCCGCTTTGCCGCTCGCGAGCAGGACCAGGCCGAGGTTGTTGTGCGCTTCGGCGCTGTCCGGATTAATCCGGATGGCTTCGTTGAGCTGCTCCGTTGCGCCGGTCACATCGCCCTGGCGCGCCAGCATCAGACCGAGGTTGGCGCGGATACCGGCATCCTGCGGCGCCAGTTCCAGAGCCCGACGAAATTCGGCGAGCGCTTCCGTTGGTTTCCCCTGTTTCGCGAACGCGAGGGCGAGTTCCGCGTGCGCTTTAGTCGACGCCGGTTGCACGCGTAACGCGCGCTCGAAGTAACCGATCGCCTCGACCGGCTGGCCCTGTTCGGAGGCGGTGATGCCCATATTCATGAGCGCATCGAAGAAGTCCGGCTTGATCCGGAGCGCTTCGACGAAATGAGCGCGCGCTTCGTCGAATCTTCGCTGTCGCCCGAGGTAGTGACCGAGGTTGTATTGAACCAGGAGATTGTCGGTCGTGACCGCGATGGTGTGCTCGAACAAGGCAACGCTGTCGCGCCAACGGTAGATTTGTATCGCCGAAAGAGATGCGAAAACGAAGAGGACGATGGCGGCGGTGGCCGCCAGATAGCCGCGCGCAATCCGCCAGGCGGCCGCGAGTTCGACCAAGCCGAAAACGATGAGAAGGAAGAGACCGATGGAAGGCAGATAGTGGTATCGATCGGCCATCATTTGCCCGCCGACCTGCACGAGACCGATGACAGGAACCAATGTGCCCAGGAACCAAAGCCACCCCACGATGAAGTAGCGACGCGGTTCCGCCTCGCGCACCGCGACGACGGTGACTGCGGCAAGCAGAACCAGAGCGCCTATCACCTGCCACGCCGGAATACCGCCCGGTGGGAACGGATAATAAACGCCGAGACCCGTGGGCCAGAAAGTGGCGACAAGATATTTCGCGTAGGAAACAATTACATTCGCGAGGCGGACCGAAAGCGGCACGTCTTCGAGCGCTCTGACCGTGCCGCCGTGGGATTGCGCGATGTAAGTCACGATCATGGAAAGGAAGACCAGGCCGAAGAGCGGGAGTTTTTCTCGGAGAAGCGGCAGCCATGACTTCGCGAATTGTTTCCAGCCCGTTTCGGGTTCCCAGTCGATGCGGCGCAGCGGCCAGTAATCGAGCAGCAGGAAGACGAACGGCCAGGTCACGAGCATCGGCTTCGCCATCAGGCCGAGGGCGAGGTAGAGCGCGACAAATCCAAAATGCTTCCGCGAGCGCGTCTCGACGAAACGGGTGTAAGCGAGAAGCGAGAGAAGACCAAAAAGCGCGGAGAGCATGTCCTTCCGTTCCGCCGCCCAGGCGACGGATTCGACGTGCAGCGGATGAAGCGCGAAGAGCGCAGCGACCATGGCACTGCGCCGGTGCGAACCGGTGACACGCCGCAGGAACCAAAACAGAAGCAGCGTATTGGCGACATGCAGGAGGACGTTAATGAAGTGATGTCCGCCGGCGTTGAGGCCAAAGACCTGGCAATCCAGCATGTGTGAAAGCCAGGTGAGCGGGTGCCAGTTCCCGGTATGAAAAGTTGTGAAGGCCCACGCGATTCCCGACAGCGTCAGCCCGCGCGCGACGATCGGGTTTTCGCTGATGTAGATATCGTCATCCAGGCTGATGAACTGATGACTGAGCACCTGCAGGTAGACGACGAGGGTGGCCAGGGCGAGCGCGAGGAGAATCCAGAGGTCATGCCGGCTCGCTTCATCCGAATGCGCCGTGACCCGACCGGCCGGGACGTTTTCTGATGCGATTCGTTTTCGCTTCTTCTTCGCCACGGGACCCAGCCTACACGGCAGAAAAAAATCAGACAGAATTTACCGTGCGAAGCGAATTCGGTCTGCGCGGTGAAGAGACCCGCGACACGGAAATCCTTTCCGCTACGCTCGGGTCTCGGATGTCTGGAGGAGCTTGATCGCGTCGCGCAGCTCGGCAGCGCGTTCGTAAAGCTCGCTCGCGACCGCGACTTCCATCTCGCGTTGCATGATCTCGATCTTGGTGAGCGGGCGCTTGGAGCTGACTTCCTCGAGCCATTCCTCGAGGAAAGCGATCTCGGAACTTTTCTGCGCCATCTCCGGGAAGTTCGATGATTGGAAAAACTCGACGATGAGATCGCGACCGCGCTCGATCTCGAGCATGGCCTGAGCGAATTTGCCGTCGCCGAGAAGAATCGACGCCTTGGCGCGCGTGTTCATCATCAGGACGTAGGGACGGAACTGTTGGAAACTCCAAACCAGCTCATCGCGGTCCGAATGATTCGCGACGAACTCGAAGAGATCCAGGTTCCGCTGCGTATCACGAATCACGGCGGGGAAATCGTTGATCTGAAAAAGGCTGAGATAGCGATGGTAATACTGGATGCCTTCCTGCTGGAGCTCACTGCATTGTTCAGAGGTGAGCTCGTAGGCATCTCCGCGCGCTTCCGAACGCGCGGCACGTCGCTGATGGTACTGGAGAAGTGACTCGCAATTGTGCGGACGATTACCATCGGGCCGGCCGGTCATCTCCATTTGGAGAAGCCCGAGATCGATCCGCAATTGCAATTTCTCACGGCCATCGAGTCCCAGAACCTTGCGCACTTTGATCGCGCCGGACTCATGTTCCCAATCCTTCAACAATGTGTTTAGGTCGAGGCTCATTTCTCTTGATAACGTTCGGATAGTCTTCGTCTCTTTGTCAATCGCGGCTCAGATGCGGCGGCGCTGTCTCCATTTCAAATTCGGACTCTGCCGCGGTGAAAAGATGCACGCGAGATGAGACGCTCGCGGCGCGGCTGTTGTTCAATTTACGGCAGACGATCGCGTATAAAGCGAGATGCGTGCCGCTGCATGAGGGTGCACGCGACATTGCACTTGCCGACTGACAGCAAGCTGGAAGCATCATCACATGGAACAGGAGATCGATCGATTCATCCGGTTCCTGGCCACTGAGCGAGGGCTCTCGGAGAACTACCAACTCTCCACGCGCCGCTCGCTTTCGGAGTTTGCCAACTGGTGCGCGCGCAAAGACCGGACCGTCACGGTGGATAAGGTGACGGCGCCGATGATCAGCGAATATCTCGACGCCCAAAAGGGACGCGGCCTGGCGGCGTCATCGATCAAACTGGTCGTGGTGGCGTTGAAGATTTTCTTCCGTTTCCTCCTCGGCAAAGAACGAATCAAACGCGATCCGACGGAGACGCTGACTTTGCCTCGCATCGAGCGCTATCTGCCGGAAACGCTGAACGAACTTCAGGTGCAGCAACTGCTGGAAAGCATCGATACGACGAAGCCGCGCGGCTTGCGTGATCGCGCGATCATCGAGCTGCTTTATGCGAGCGGGCTGCGCATTTCGGAACTGGCAAATGCGCGGCTGGAGAATTTCAACAGCGATGAACGCATCTTGCGCGTGACCGGGAAGGGAAATAAGACACGCCTAGTGCCGGTGGGTCGCAAAGCCTGCGAGGCGCTCGCGGCCTACGTTTCAACGGAGCGACCGAAGCTCGTCAAGGCGCGCAGCGGAAGTGAAATTTTCCTTTCCGCGCGCGGAACCAAACTGACCACCGTGCGGCTTTGGCAGATTGTGAAGGAGCGCGCGAAAACTTCGGGGTTGGCGGCGAATATTTATCCACACCTGCTGCGGCATAGCTTCGCGACGCATCTACTGGGGAACGGCGCCGATCTGCGCATTATCCAGGAGATGCTCGGGCATTCCGACATCTCTACGACTCAGATTTACACGCATGTCGATCAGCAGCGCCTGAAAGCGGTGCACCGGAAATTTCATCCACGCGCCTAGCCGTCCGCGCAGCTATCGGATTCCGTTGAAACCGTTTGGGCGGCACGAGCCGACACGCTAGACTGCGCGGCTATGAAACGAACTTTCGTGCTGCTTTTTCTCGGCGCAGCCGCGGCACTCGGAATGTGGTACGGACTGCGCGGATCAGCTCCGCGGGCGGCTTCCCCCAGCGCGGTCACCAGCCTTCTGCCGAAGGAGACGCTGGCATTTGTTCATCTTCCAGACCTGAAGAAGAGCCGCGCGCAGTGGCATGAGACCGATCTCTACAAACTGTGGCGCGAGCCAGCGGTGCAGGACTTTCTCGCCCGACCTCTCAAGCGACTGCCGAAGACCGCCGAAGCGCGACAACAGTTCGTCGAGTTAGAGGCGCTCGATCCGACAGACGCGTTTGTCGCGATCATCGCCTTCGAGAATCACGACCCAAAAATTGTCGGCGGCTTCCGATTCAAAGGCAGCGCTGCGGACGCGGAGAAGATGATGGGTCCCTGGCGCGCTCGGTTGGAGGAGAATCTATCGGGAGCAAAACGCGAGACGGTTGCTTACGAAGGACATCAAATTGATCTCATCAGCCGGGATGCGATCCAAGTGGCAACGGTTTATGACGACGCCTGGTTTTTCTGCGGGAATGATCTGGCTGGCTTAAAGGCCCTGCTGGATCGAACGGATAAACGCATCAACGACTCCGCAGGCACACTCGCGGCCGACGAAAATTTCAGGGCGGCGATGAAGCACGCGCCCGCCGACTACACGGCCTTCGCTTATGCGCGTCTCGACACCTACATGCAGAAATTGGTCGCGCGAATGGCACCCGGAAACGAAAACAACGAGCAGCTTTCCCGGTTGCGTCAGATCCGCAGCGTTTCGGCCGCGACGACCTTCGCGAAGAACAAGGTTCGCGATGTCCTCTTCGTTGCGATGCCGAAGCTGGGAGAAAGCGGGGATCTGACGCGTTCTTCGCTCACGCTCGCGACGAAGGATTCGTTCCTTTACGCCGCAAATCTCCTGAACATTTCCAAGCAATTGAACTGGCCGGACGCGCCGGCAAATGCCGCGAGTGGAATGCCGGCGGCGTTGCAGACCTTCGTGGCCGCTTTTGCGGCGAATGGAATTACGCGTGACGATTGGGAAGCGGCATTTTCCCCAGAGGTCGGCGTGGTCGGGGACTGGCCCTCCAATTCCCGGCTGCCCGCATTGTTTGCGACCGTTGCGGTGAAGGATGCAGCGAAGGCCAACAAGATCGCGGAAACAATCGCGAGCGCCGCACCCGAGGGACACAGCTGGACAGCGTCGGAGAAAGAGGGCGTGCGGTATTTTTCGCAGCCTCCACCGAATCCGATGGTGCCGATCTCGCCGACGATTGCCATCTCGGATCGATTACTGATTGCCGGGCTGGACGCGACCTCCGTCGAGGCGGCGATGAAACGGAGTGGCACGTCCGCTTCGGAGTTGGCGGCGAGCGACGTTTTCAAGGCCGCGGAAAGAACGGTTTCACCCGCAAAGCTGTCGTTCGCTTACATCGATGCGGCGCTGCTTTACAACCGCCTGGATGCCACTCTCCGGCCGATGCTGATCATGGCGGCTGCGTTCGTCCCGGGAATCGCGGAGACGGTCGACTTGGGCAAACTACCTGCAGCGGAGGTTATTACGCGACATCTCAGTCCGTTGGTCCTGTCGCAAAGTTATGACGGCGATGGATATATGACGGAATCCGTCGGGCCGGTGTCCGTTTTTCAGGCCGCACTGGGAGCCGCTGGACTGAGCGGGGCGGGCGGGGCGTTCTACCAACACCAAATACAAAACAGTTCGGACACCTCAGCCGAGGAGTCTCCCACTCCATCGATCGAGCCTCCTTCTCCCACGCCGGACGAGTCGCCATAGGTCGTTCGCCGTGAATTGAGACAAAATGTGCCATCCCTCTCGATAATCAGCGCTTCTGCCTCAGGGCCGGCACTTTGCAGGAGACGCCGGGGACGCCGAAGAGAAATTTCTACCGCGGAAATGAACAAATATGTTATCGTCTGCGCCTTATGGCCATTTTGAAGAAAAACGCATTCTCCCGCAGAGTCCCGGACCTCGTGACAGAGGAGCTTGTGGCGGTGCTCTCCCGCCGGGCTTCCTTCGAGTTCAAACAACTCTTCGATATCGTGCATGAAAATCTCCGGGCGCGGAATGCAGCCAGCGGAGGCGAAGAAATGTTGCGCCTGCGCGCCTATGAAAAGCTTCAAAACCTCGTTTCACGCGGAGCCGTGAAAAAGACCGGCAAAAAATACAAGGGCCTCCCCGCCGCACTCGCGCAGGCCATCGCGCCACAAAATGGCCATCTCCCCGCGATTGCCGCCGCCAAGGCTGCCGCTGCTGCCAAGAGCGCTGCCGCCGCAGCGAAGTAATCTCGCTTAAGCCCTCTGGGCCGTCCCGGATGATCCGCGAATATCTACCAATCCTGCTCCACATCGTGGTGGCGATTGGTTTTGCTGTCTCGGCTTTGCTGATCAGCGTCATTCTCGGTAAGGCGGGGAAGCGAACGGCGACTAAGGATTCCGCCTACGAATGCGGAATGGTGCCGCAAGGTGAAGCGCAGCCACGCTTCAGCGTGAAATTTTACCTCGTCGCGATGCTCTTCATCCTCTTCGACCTCGAGATCGTGTTCATGTATCCGTGGGCGGTCGTTTACAAAGAGTCGATCGCGCAAAGCAGCGTCATTCTCTGGAGCATGCTTTGCTTCGTGACCATCCTGATGGTCGGATATGTCTATGCGCTAAAAAAAGGCGCGCTCGACTGGAAAAAGTAACGCCGGCGCCGCGGGTTCCCGCTTGCGCCGCCGCGGCTCTCCGCCTAATCCTAAGACTCCATGGTGCACCACATCTCGCTCTTCAAGCTCAGGCCGGAAGTGACGCCCGCGCGGGTCGAGGAGATGATGATGAACACGCGCATGCAATTGCTCAAAATTCCGGAGGTTTTGAGCATCAAATGTGGCAAACGGATTGATCCCGACCTGCCCTGGCCCTTCTTCATCGCTATCGATTTCGAATCAGTCGACAAATACGACATCTACTGCGAAGACCCGATCTACGTGAAATTCGTCGAGGAAATCATCAAACCGAATGTCGCCGACACGTTGAAGCTCGATTTCGAAATGGATCCGGGCAAGGACGTCCAGTTTTCCTAAGCGGCGCGCTGGCGCCGGCTTGATCTCCGCCGCGAGGCGGCAACCGATGAACAAGAAAGCTATTCTCCTCGCCGGTGGCGCGGGCTCCCGACTTTATCCGCTGACGCAAATCGTCTGTAAGCAGCTCCTGCCGGTTTATGACAAACCGATGATTTGCTATCCCCTCGCCACCCTCATGCTGGGCGGGTTACGCGAGGTGCTGATCATTTCGACCCCGAAGGATTTGCCGATGCTCGAGAGCTATTTGGGCGATGGCTCCCGCCTCGGAATCCGAATCGAATACGCCGCGCAACCGAAGCCCGAGGGAATCGCACAGGCTTTTCTCATTGGCGCCGACTTCATCGGCAACTCCGGCGTTTCGCTCATTCTAGGCGACAATATCTTTTACGGAAAACTCGATTTCTACCGAGCCGCTCTCGCGCTCGAAAAAGGCGCCTGCATTTTCGGCTATCAGGTCCGGGACCCGGAGCGCTACGGCGTGGTGGAATTTGATGGGAACGGGCGCGTCATCAGCCTGGAGGAGAAACCGTCGCAACCAAAAAGCCATTTTGCGGTCCCGGGCTTATACGTCTATGACGAGCGGGTCCTGGAATTTTGTCGCTTCTTGCGTCCTTCCAAGCGCGGTGAATTGGAGATCACCGACCTGAATCGGATTTACCTCGAACGAGGCGAGTTGCAGGTGAAGCTCCTGACCCGCGGAATGGCGTGGCTGGATACTGGGACGCAAATCAGTTTGCTTGAGGCCGGCAACTACATCGCCACGATCGAGCATCGTCAGGGTCTAAAAATCGCCTGTCTGGAAGAGGCCGCCTATCGCGCCGGGTTCATCGATCAGAAGCAACTGACCACGATCATCGATAACCTTCCCAAGAGTGAGTATCGCGATTACCTGCGCCTCGTGAGAGAGGAAAGCGCGACCTCGATCCATCCGGAACCGGAATCCTAGGGCCCGAGCGGCCACCTCTGCAGCGGCCGAGCGATTCTAGTAATTATATAAATTGTAGATCATTGGACCACTCCTTGCTCTTAAAGGGGGTGAGGTCCTTATGATTCTATCCCAAAAAGCAAGTGTCGCTGGCACCACCCTAATCGAAGCCACCATCGCGGCCGCCACGTCCGCTCTGTTCCTCAGTTCGCTCTTCGCCACCAATATGGGGGCGATGAAGACTATTCGCACAGCGCGCGAGGCAGCCGCGGCCAGCCAGATTCTCCAGCAGCGCGTTGAATCGATGCGGATTGCCAACTGGCATCAGGTCACTGATGCCGACTGGGTTCGCGCGAACCTGCTCAACACCGATGCGGCGGGCTCCAGCGGCTTGAAGCAAAAAACCGAGACTCTAACGCTCGTTCCCTACGACAGTGCCTCCACCGCCACCACGCAAATCGTCCGTTCGGCCACTGGCTCAACCACCATCGTGAGCCGGAATTCCGCGCTCCTGAATGAGAGCGCCATGAAGGTCATTTGGACGGTCGCCTACAGCGGTGGAATTAACAGTCAGCCGACGACAAGACAAACCGTTGCGATTCTCGGCAAAGGCGGCGTCGCGAAATGGTAATTTCTGGACACGGATTTCGCCCCTTGCGAAGCCGGGGCGCGTTCGCTCTTGCGGAGTTGATGATTGCGACCGCGATCTTTTCGGTCACGAGCGCCGCTTTGATCATGAGCTTCGTCTCTTTGAAACGCTGTTACGCGGCGACAACGGATTTCGCGATCAATCACGCCGACCAGATGAGGATCTCCGATTACCTCGCCCTGGATTTCCGCCGTGCAGTCAAAGTCGACCCTCCGACTAAGAACGATGTCTCTCTTTATATTCCCGTTTACTACGACTCCACTCCCAGTCACAACGTGCAAACACCAGTGCTCGATGGCAAAGGCGGTGTTTACTACGGCGCCGTCGGTACCTCCGTCAACGTGCACTACTACCTGGCCGGCAGCGTCATTTATCGCAAAGAAGGCACGGCACCGGCAGTGGCACTCGCTGTCGACGTGAAGGATTTCGTCATTGATACCACCGACTTGGGAAAGGTGATCAAGACCTCGATAACTTTCAAACCCACGTTCAGGGCTGGGGCTATCTCAGATGAGGCTGCCAAAGGCACGGCTTTCTACAACATCACCCTGCTGCGGAATAACCGCGGCGTTTACTAATGCGACGCACAAACTCCATCACTGAAGGCAGCGTTCTGATTTGGACCATCCTGACCATAACGATCCTCTCCCTTGTTTCGGCGGAACTCCTCCACGTTCTCTCCGGCAAGTACATGGGCACGCTCCATACCGCGACGTGGCAGGAAGCACTTCTCGCGGCTGAATCCGGGGTGGATTTGGCCGTAGTCCAACTTCGAAAATCCCTCTATCCGGCACCGAACCACGCTTGGGAGGGATGGAGCACCGTTCCCGGCGATGGCGTTACCAGCTATGACTTAAGCACGATCCCGAACGCTGGGTTGGCCGGAACTCCCATGACGATCGAGGTCAAAGTGGATGCGCCAGCTTCACTGAAGGACCCCGCCAATTCTTGGCAATACTATCGCGTCCGAACCGTCGGCACGATGCCCATCACCGGCCCCGGCCGAGTCAGTGACAACAAGCAGGACACCCACCTTCGCAAATTAAGCCTGCGCTGGGATCGCTTTACAGACGGCGTTCTCACCTCCCAGACGGTGAGCAATCCTCGGGTCTCGCGGCGCATTGAGGCGATCGTCCGGCCGGTCTCCGCGTACGACCAGGCAATCATGTCGGTGGGCGCGCTCGATCTAAACAACCAGAATATCACTATCGATAGTTACGATTCACGTGATCCGCTGAAGTCGACGAACGGTCTGTACGACGTTTCGAAACGGCAGGAGCGCGGTAACATCGCCACCGACGGCAGCGTTCTGAATGCCGGAGGAGCCTATGTTTATGGTGACGTCGCGACCAATGCCGGTCACGCGACCGGGATCGGCAACATCACCGGCGTTGAACGAAGTGACTTCTACCAGGAACCGATTCCGGTAGGGACACCGAGTTGGCCATCCGTCAATCCCACGCCTATGACGGTGACGGGCGGAGCGACCATTAACGCCAACTCGGTCGAGGGTTCGTCCGCCTCCCGATATATCCTCAGCACAATCTCCCTCTCCGGAAATGAAACGCTCACGCTCAAAGGCAACACAGACGGCAGCACTTCCTACATTGAGATTTATGTCACGGGCAGCATATCGACGTCCGGCAACGGAAGTATTGTTCTTGGGGACGGGGTCAAGGCGAAGATCTACTTCGCAGGCAACGCGAGCATCGCTGGCAATGGAGTGATCAACCCAAAAAACCAGCCGGGCGACCTGCTCATGTATGGCATCACGCCAACGGAGACCGGCACCTCGCGCAGCGTGAGTCTGGGAGGCAATGCAACTTTGAGTGCCGCACTCTACGCGCCGGACTTCGATATTACCGTTAATGGCGGTGGCTCAGGAGGCCACGTTTACGGCTCGTTTGTCGGCAAAACCGTCCGAATGGTCGGTGTGACCAACCTGCATTACGACGAAGCCCTCAGCGCGGGCGGCGTGATCAATAATTTTAAGATCGTGAGCTGGTTCGAAGATACTCGCTAAGGGGGCGTTAGCGCGGCGCCGGTTGCTCACGCAGAAGGTGGGTCGTATCTGCCAGCAGCTTCGTCACCGCGTCGGGAGCGAGCATGTCGTAGTAGCCGCGAATCGTGCCGCGTCGATCAACCAGGACCGCGCGCGTATTGTGCACGGGCGGGCCTCCTTCTTCGTCGTCCGCCACGGCCAGCTTGAAGCCCTTCTGCGTTAGATCGTAGATTCCATCCTTCGGTCCGGTGAGAAAGTCCCAGCGTCCCGGCTGGGCGTGTAACTTCTCCGCGTATTGGCGCAGAATTTCCGGCGTATCCGTCTCGGGATCGACCGTGAACGAAACGAGGTGCACATCGGATTTTTCGAGCGGGTGCTGCAGTTCGCTCATGCGGCTGCTAATCATGGGACACGGCCCCGGACAACTAGTGAAAACAAAATCGGCAATCCATATCTTCCCGGCTAACTGGGACGAACCGAATGGCTGCCCGGATTGATTCGTTAGGCGAAACTCCGGAACGGACCCGTAGGTGAGGATTGCACGTTGGGCGAGTTGCTCCTTCTGCAAATACCGGACCCAGAAAAGGAAGAGCGCCGTCAGGAGCGGAAAGAGCAGCAAGGTCGCCTTCCAGGCGCGCGAGCGACCCGGCGTGGAGAGCTTCGGCGCGGGAACGGACGGATTCGTGGCACCTGTGTTCATAACTTTGTCAGGACCAGGGCCACGAGGAGCGCTGGCAGGTAGAGGATCGAGGTCAGGAAAAGATCCCGCGCGGAGCGTGCGGTGCGTTCGCGATGAAAACGCATCGCCATGACAATGAAGAAGACGCCCAGAGCGAGGCAGACCCCGAGATAAACATTGCTCGTTAGGTGGATGTAGGCCGGAAAACCGCTGATGATGAGAAGCAACATGCAAAAGAGCACGCTCTGGCTGGCGCTGCGCGCGCCAGATTCGTCATCGCTCGAGACCATGCGGAACCCGGCGCGCGCATAATCAGCCCGATACATCCAGGAGAGGGCGAAGAAGTGCGGCAATTGCCAGACGAAGAGAATGGCGAACAAACTCCAGGCGCCGATACCGAGTTCGTGACGCGCCGCGGCCCAGCCGATCATGGGCGGAATGGCGCCAGGGATCGCGCCGACCAGCGTATTCACATCGCTGATCCGCTTCAACGGCGTATAGGCGAGGACGTAGAGCACGATCGTCAGCGCAGCGAGAAAAGCGGCGAGCGCGTTGCACGCAGCGACGAGATACACTACGCCACCGACCGAGAGGATGATTCCGAGGACCAGTGCGTCCCGCGGTGACATCCGGCCGGCGGGGATCGGGCGCTCCCGGGTGCGATGCATGAGCGCATCGAGCTGCCGTTCCCACCATTGGTTCAACGCCGCCGCGCCCGCTGCGGCCAGGGCAGTGCCGAAGACAGCGTGGAAAAGCGCGATCGCATCGAGCCGCGGTGGCGCACCGAGATAATAGCCGACAGCGGTGGTAAGAAGGACCAGAGTCGTAAGGCGCGCCTTCACCAACTCCGCAAAATCCGAGAGCACGCGCGGCCGGGCCTCAACGTCTACGCTCGCTGTCTTCATGCGGTCTGCGCTTCCTCCAAAATGCGGGCCGGCTCGATATCATTCGGCATCTGACGGGACCGGGCGGCCAGCGCGCAGATGCTGATGCCCAACGCGAGCATCGTCGCGCCGAGCGCAACGTGCGCCGTGGCGATGTCGGCGGCTTTGTTACTCCAAATCGTCCAGGCACCGAGCGTCAATTGCGCGAAGACACCGAAGATCCAGAGATTTGCGACCTTCTGCAGATGTCTCGGTGCGCGACTTCGACGCAGCGCGACGGCGGAGGCGATGACCCCTGATGTGATGAGCAGGGCGACGAAGCGATGCGCCATTTGCAACCAGATATGGCTGGCGGTCACGGTGGAAAAGGCACGCGCGTCGCGCCATTGATTGATCGTCGCAAGACTTTCCGGGCTCGTGTCCGGCCAGACGCGTCCATAGGCGGCGGGGAAATCGAGGATCGAAAGATCGAGATGCTGGTGGCGCATGGTCGCGCCGAGTGCGAGCTGCAGATAGATGAGCGCGGTGGTTAGAATCGGCAGCCACAGCACCGTCCTTTCGTTTCCTCGGACAGCATCCCATACCCGCGACGTCGCGAGCGCGATAAAGACGAGCAGACCGAGAAAAGCCTGCGCCAGGAGCGCGTGAAAGATCCCGATTTCATCCTTGAGCATCGTGACCCGCAATCCGCCGAGCACGCCTTGCAGAATTACAGCGCCGAGCGCCACCCAGCCCAGGACGCGCAGCCACTTGCGCTCCTCCACGCGCCAGAGCCAAACCGCGAGAATGATGGTGAGGAAGCCAACTGTCGAAGCGATGAGCCGGTGTGTGTGCTCGAAGAAGATTCCTTCAACCCAGCGCGAGACGGGGAAGAGAAACATGTTGTAGCCGAACGTGGTCGGCCAATCGGGCACGGCCAGACCGACGTTCTTGCTGGTAACCATGCCACCGCTGCAGATGAGAAACAGCGTCGCTACGGCCGTCGCCCAGACGAAGCGATTGAGCCAGCGGTGCGCGGGAGCGGCAGTCATGCTGCTAATGTAGCGGCGGTCCATGGCCGTCGCCATTCGAGCAATCTCACCCCCTCAACCGCCGTTACGGATGTGGAGTTTCGACCGGGCTGGCGTGCGGATCGGCGGTTTTCGGCGCGCCCGGAGGCGGGACTGTTCCCTGATTGGGCGCCGGAGGCGGTTCGCCTTCCGGTCGTTGCAAAGGAGGCGGCGCATTGACGGGGCCCGCAAGCTCGACCCGCTCTTTCAACCACGCCTGATAATCCTCCGGCGAATCAACCACGAGCGAGCCTTTCATTCCGTAATGCCCGAGGCCGCAAAGCTGGCCGCAGACGATTTCGTAGGTTCCGATCTTGATCGGCTTGAACCAGAGCGGAATGATCGTCCCAGGGATCGCGTCCTGCGCGGCGCGCATGTGCGGCAAGGCGAAGTTGTGGATCACATCCTTCGAGGTGACTTCGACGATGACGCTGCGATCGACCGGGACGTGCAATTCCCCGAGAACGACGAGGTCATCCTTTGCTTCCGGCGCTTCAAAGTTAATGCCGAGCGGATTGGAATTGCTCACCAGATTCACATCCCGCCGGCCAAACTGCCCGTCCGGTCCGGGCATGTGGAAGTTCCAGTTGAACTGCTGCCCGACGGCGTGCACGAGGATCGCGTCTTTCGTATCCGGGAAATCGTTGACGAATTTGCCCCAGAGCGGAATGGCAAAGCCGATGAGCAGGACGGCTTCGATCAGCACGACCGCGAATTCAAGGTGCGTGGAAATGCCGCTCTTCACGCCTTCGTGGTCGGCCACGGGATGGCGGCCTTTGCGGAAGCGGAGCAGGACATAAACAAAGTAGGCCGTCCATCCGACGAAGAGCGCGCCCATGAACCAATGGCAAAACTCCAGGATATGATCGATCTGGAAGCCATGCTCGGAGGCATTCGGCGGCGCGCCGAGGAACTCGTTGATCAAGGCGAGCGGGGCGTTAAGCATATTTGTTCAAGTCCTCTTCAGCTAGTTCCTGGTGCGGCTCGAGCGGGGTGCGCGAATGGCGCCAGAGATAAACTCCAAATCCTCCCACTCCGCCGAGCACAGCCATGGTCGCGGCCATAAGAAACCAGATCGCGATCGCCATGCTTTCGCTCGTTTTCGTTGGGGTCCTTCCGTAACAGACGTCGCAGGCCAACGCCTGCTCGAGCGGTGAGCAAAGGAGCGCGATGATGAGCGTGAGCAGCTTTGTTTTCATGTGATAATTCGGAGACGCTTCATCTTTTTCCAAAACCAGATTCCGTACACGAGCAGCGCCACGGCGATGACAAAACAGGCGACCCCTCCGCCGATGTAACCCGCCACCCCGGTAATCACATTCAACCAGATGCACCAGCACCCCAGGCAAAGCGCGAGCAGCGTAGAAAAGGTGATGAAGACGATATGGAAACCCTTGAGCGTCATTTAGCGCGAGATGGGATCATACCAATGCAGGTAGGTGAGCCAGAAAAGGGCGAAGACGAAGAAAGCGGTAAAGAGCAGGATGCGGTAAACCAGCTTCCGCTCCGAATTCAGGTGCATGAAGATCGCGGCCACGAGTCCGGCCTTGAACGCCGCCACCAGCATGGCGACCGCGATATTGGCCTTCCGGTTCCCGAAGTCGAAGTAGGAGAGCGCCACCGTGATGATGGTGAAGAGGAGGAGAAGTCCTCCGATCATCAGGTATTTCTTTACGTGTTTTGAGACGTCGTGATCGTCGTGTCCGCCCTCGTGATGAGCGACGACTTCGGCAGCGACTGGCGTGTGTGTTTCGTCCATGACTTAGAGGAGGTAGAAGAGCGGGAAGACGAAGATCCAGACGAGATCGACGAAGTGCCAGAACAAGCCGGCCACTTCGACGCGGTTGGCCATGTGCTCGGGATTACGCTTGTAGAGCTTGGTGCCGACCGGGAGAAAGAAATAGGTAAAGACAATGACTCCCCCGAGAACGTGCAATCCGTGCAGACCAGTAATGGTGAAGTAGGTCGCGAAGAACGTGTTGTGCTTCGGAATGAACATACTGCCCATCTCCACGTCGGCCTTGTCGATGTGGGCAATTTTTTCCGACCTGGCGTGAGGCCAAAAATGCGGTCGGTCGCTCTCCGGATTGGTTGGATCTGCATTCACCGGGTCTAACTGCACTTCGTATTCGTGAATATTCGGATCGGTCAGCGCTTCGTGATTGTGCAAGTGACCGGTGATCTCCCGTCGCGGATCCAGCCCTTTCTCGGCCAGGTGATGGTTGCCGAGGTATTGCTCGTATTTCTCCAGTCTGTCTTCGCGAATGATCGCGCCGAAGTGATGAAACTTATCGGGCCACTCGAAGTAGAGCTTGATGAAAAGGAACAGGACTCCGCAGGCGATCGTGATCCCCATGTAGATCTTATACTTCGTGAATTGCCTCATCTTTAACGCGGCCCAGGCGAGAACCACCGTCACGGAAGAGAAGATCAGAACCGCGGTGTTAAATGTGCCAATCGGCACGTGCAGCAGGCCATGCGGCCAATCGCCCGGCTTGGCGTCGAGGCGAAGGAAGATATAGGCGGAGAAGAGGCCGCCCTTTCCAGCACAGTGGGATCCGAAGCTTGGAATTCACGTGACTTGAAGTCGCGGCC
>JADMIO011288058.1_pt1 | contig 124494 bp, 96 predicted proteins | sample 8958161 | NCBI WGS metagenome assembly JADMIO01 (sample SAMN16585339, study PRJNA669376) | soil metagenome | isolation source: Crop rotation soil | place: USA: Cullars Rotation, Alabama | collected 2011
CGCGACAACTTGTCCACGTGGAATTCTAAGCTTAGGATCCCAATGTGCTGGAAAGGTTCTTTCGATGCGCGCATCTTGCAGGCTGATGTAGCGCCCTCAGTACGGCGCACCCGGCAAGGCTTACAGAGAGTCGAACGCGTGACCGTCAAGGTGAATCGTGACGATTTTGTCGAACCAGATACCGAGCTAAAAGTTTTGCAAAGCGATCTGGCGAAGCATCTGGTGGACCGCTTCCCTCTGGGCACGCAACTCACGGTGGAGGTGGCAGCCTGATGTCTGACCACCAAGTGATGCCGTGCCTGGAATCAGGCTTCTTTGGTTTCCACCACACTGTGGATTCGGCGTTGAAAGTTCTCTCCGAGTTGGGAGTCTCTCCGTCCAGAATCACGCTTCGCATGGATGGACGTGGGCTTCCATCGCGTTGGGTCGTCTCGCAAGACCCGGCGCCGGGAAGCGATCTTGGTCCGGGAGTCAGTGTCTCTCTTTCAGTCGCAGGCTTGGGATACTTTCACGCGCTGCCAGTCGGCATGTGGGACAGGGGTGGAGACGACGGCCCTGGCACTCGTGAGATTCTAGAACTCCTTGACGACCCGCTTCAGAAAGCCATGCATTGGATTCGCGAAGGCGCGCGCCTGTTCGATATTCAACCGGACAATCTCAATGCCTGCTCACGCTGGATTTCGTTGTTTGGTTTAACGCCGGACGATTGGCCGCAAGGTATCTGGTACAACCTGTCGCTCCTTCTTCCCAGCCTGCAAGCGCTGGCGGCAACCGAGCGAGGAATCGAACTTATCTTCCAACTCCTGCTGCAACTGCCTGTGAATGAGATTCGATACTTCCCGAGCTTCCGCAAACTGCCGGAAAATGATTTGAGTTTGCTGGCAGACCGATACTGCCAGTTAGGTGTCGATTCCATCGTCGGTGACCGCGTTGAGGACCTGGCAGGAGTAATACTGGAAGTTGGCCCGGTTGCGCTGAAAACGTATTACGCCTATCAAGAAGAAGAAAAAAGGCGTCTGTTCAACCAGGTTTTGGATTTATGCATGAGCTGCCAGCGCAAATGCCGCGTGAAGTGGGTGGTGCTGGATCAGAAGAAGTCACCGCGCCTCGGATACGAAGCGCAGAATGCCCGGTTGGGAATTAATTCTCATCTGGGCCAGCTGGCGGCAGTTTAGGGACTAAACATTTATGAGCGACGATATCAAACTCAGCTCCGTGAATTGGGAACATGGAATGCTCCTGACTCCAGAGCACTTTCTGCGGCAGGAAGCCTACATGGATTCTGCCCTGCTCTGGGTGCTGCGTTATGCCAGCAATGCTTATGGCTTGGTCGGCGGTGGGGCACGCGTCGCCGAAAGCGAACGCGGCGCGGTGCGGCATGATCCTATCGTCGTGGTGAGTGAAGATCCGGATGTGCTTCGGATTTCGGTGACTCAGTGCAGGGGATTAACTTCATCTGGATGCATCGTCGAAATTAATCCTGAGCATCCGCTGCAAGCCGAGATCAATAAGGCCGATTTGGAGGGCGTTGCTGAAAGCGCAATCTATATCGTCTGCGATCCGCATCAGAAAGAAACTGTCGATGGACCGGTAGACCAGTTCAATCCGGAATTACAGACCGAGCGTCGTCCTGCCTACAAACTTTCTCTGATGGTACCAGCGGACAGCATTCCCAATAGTGTGGTGGTAGGCCGTCTACGCAGGCAAAAATATGGCGCGGGGTACGAAAAGGATGCGGAATTCATTCCGGCCTGCACTTCGATGTCGAGCTACAGCGAGCTGACAAGCTCGTGGCGGAAGATCGTGGATAGCGTTCGCTTACTCGCTGAGCGTTACACGGCGCTGCATCAGGCTATGCGCGAATTTCTGGTGCTGTTCACTGAGCGTGGGATCGAAACTGCGGTCGACGTTGAGACCATGCGCTTTGTCGATCGCATGGTAGCGGCGCTGCACGATTGCGTCTACGACATCATTGATCCCGTGCAGCCCCCACAGAAATTTTTTAGCCACATGCGCCGCTTCTTCCATACCTCAGCCGTGTATCTGGATCTGACCCCAGCTGTGCAGCAGTACTTCGACACACTGAAAGAAACGGGCGAGACCGAATTCATTATTCCGCTCGAGCAGCAGAAACAGATTTTGAACACCACGGCGCGGTGGGAAGTCCATCATGACCTCGGTGTCGAAGTGCGCTCTGCGCTTCAATCCTTGAATGCTTTGCATCGTCTGGAACGGGCGCTGGAAGGCAAGTACATCGACTTCCGCATCAGCCCCTCGCTTGATGCCATGAACTTCATCTTCGACCGTGGCGGCAAGGTTCTATACAAGCTGGCCGCAAAACCGGCACGGGTGCAGGGCATAGGAGACGAACTCACCGTTTTCTTCTCGCAGCTTCGCCTCGAAGGCAGAGACAAATACCGCCTGATTCTGGTCGGCGAACAGAACGCCACCTTCGAAAAAGGAACCAAGATCGCAGTGGAACTACGCATCAATGAGGGCAGCGGCTTCCGTCGTCAGCCGGTAATTCTTTCCTGCGAAGTCAAAAACACCGATCAACTGAATTTCGAGTTCGACTTCGACGCGCCCGATGTGCCAACGATTACCGACCTCAAAGTGAGTTTGCAGGCGCATCTTCCGATTCGCACGGCATTGTTGTTCAACCGGCACCGCTTCTATGCTGGCATGACCGCCGAACCGGCAAGACCTGTGGAACCATTGCGCGCACCCGAACCCGTTCCTGTTGAAACCCCTTCCCCGCAAGATTATCCGCCGCAAAGAGTCGCGCGGGTGGAAGCGCCGCCTCGAGGTGGGCGCCTTGAGCCGCGTATGGAGCCGCCAGCTGAACGGCGTCCCGAACCACGGTCTGATGACAATCGTGCGCCGTGGGACACTCCACCGCCGCCACGCCGCCGGCGTCTGGAATAACTGATCGATTGGGGAGGAACTATGGCGATTGACCTGGACAAAATTTCGAGTGAATTAGAAGAAGCGCTGGAACAAGCGCGCGTGCTGGCCGAGCAGCGGAATCATTCTCAGATAACTCCCTCCCACATGCTTTACGTGTTGCTCGATAAGGAAAGCTCGCTGGCCGCCATGCTGGAAAAGTCTGGCGTCGCTTGCGGGCCTCTGCTTGACGCGCTGTCGACTCGCCTGAACAAAGGCGAGGGTCACAAGTTGGAAGCGGGAAAGCGGGCGACTGCTTCGCGCTCATTGCGTGACCTGATCGAGAAGGCCTTTGCCAAGATGGATGCACGCGGAGCGGAACGTGCCGAGCCAATGGATTTCATTTTGGCAGCCGTGGAATTTGGAGAAGGCCCGGTCAAGGACGATCTGCGGCAAGCTGGAGTCACTGCGGCGACAGTAGACAAAGCTGCGACAAGCCGTGCAGCCAGCGGGGAAGCGCTCGGCCAAGCTAAATCGACTCCGGGTGCGGCTGCAAAGCCCGGCTCCAAAATTCTGCAAAAATTCAGCCGCGACCTGACTGCCGCCGCAGCGGCTGGCGAACTCATGCCAGTTGTCGGTCGCGATGAGGAAGTACGGCGTGTGATTCAAACGTTGTTGCGTAAGAGCAAAAATAATCCAGTCTTAGTCGGAGATCCAGGTACAGGTAAGACAGCCATCGTCGAAGGTTTGGCACAACGCATTGCGGCAGGCGATGTTCCAGAATCACTGAAGAAATGTAAGGTCTTTGCACTAGACCTGACTTCCATGGTTGCAGGCGCTAAATATCGCGGCGAGTTTGAAGAACGAATCAAAGGCGTTGTTGATGAAGTCAAAGCCAAGAAGGGCGAAATCATCCTTTTCCTCGACGAGTTGCATACTCTGGTAGGCGCTGGTGGGAATGAAGGCGGTATGGATGCTGCCAATATTCTTAAACCTGCGTTGGCCCGAGGGGAATTGCGTTGTGTTGGTGCAACAACGTTTGACGAATATCGCGAGAAAATCGAAAAAGACGGGGCCTTGGCCCGTCGCTTCGATGTAGTTACGGTGAAAGAACCGACTGATGAATCCATGATGACCATGCTGCGCGGGATTCGCGGACGCTTCGAGAGTTTCCACGGCGTGCGCTTGTCGGACGATTCGCTGCAAACTTCCGTAAAGCTCTCCCGGCGTTACATTCGCGACCGTTTCTTGCCGGACAAGGCCATCGACATCATCGACGAAGCGACGGCCCGCATCCGCATGCAGAAGGAGTCGAAACCAACACATATCGATCAACAGCAGCGTGCCCTGATCCGCAAGCAGGCCGAACTCGAGTCGTTGCAGGGAAGCGCGGCGACCGCGGCCCAGAAAAAAGCCATTGCCACCCTGCAAGCTGAAATCGAAGAATTCAAGCAAAAGGTAGATGCGGTTGTCGGCGAATGGCAGAAACAAAAAGACCTCTCCGACAACCTGCAAAAAACTAAACAGGCCATTGAGGAACAGACGGCAGCGCTGACCGTCGCTGAGTCAAAGGGAGACGTGGCTAAGGCCGCCGAAGTGCGTTATGGTTCACTGAAATATCTTGAACAACAACGCGACGATCTGGAAAAGCAGGTTCAGCAAGCCACTAATGGCAAGTCGCTCGTTCCGGATGAAGTCCTGCCAGAGCACATTGCTGAAGTCATCGCAGACCGTGTCGGTATTCCGATCCATCGCATGTTGGAAAACGAACGCGAACGACTGCTCAAAATGGAAGAGCGGCTCGGCGAGCGTGTTTACGGTCAGGATGAAGCAGTCAAGGTCGTAGCTGAAGCTGCTCGCCGCATGCGCGCTGATTTACAACCCGGCCGCAAACCTAATTCATTCCTGTTCGCTGGACCTACGGGCGTCGGCAAGACGGAACTGGCAAAAGCATTGGCTGAAGCTCTGTTCGACGATGAAACCGCACTCGTCCGTATCGATATGGGCGAGTACAAAGATAAGTCCTCGGTTGCCGGACTCATAGGGTCGCGCCCAGGCTTAGTTGGCTCCGACGAAGGTGGCTTCCTCACCGAGCAAGTCCGCCGGTCTCCGTATTCAATTGTCCTTTTCGATGAAGTGGAAAAAGGACATCCAGAGATTCTCGATATTCTTCTCGGAGTTCTCGATGAAGGTCGTCTAACGGACGCGAAAGGGCGTTTCTGCGATTTTTCCAACACCATCATTCTCTTCACTTCGAACCTTGGAGTGCGTGAGGCTATCGAAGCCACAGATGATTTGGAGAAGCGCAAAGAGATCATTCTAGAAGTCGTGAAAGCGAGCTTACGCCCCGAACTTTACAACCGCATCTCGCAAGTTGTGACCTTCAATTCGCTCACCGACAAAGAACTGGAACGGATCGTAGGTACACAAATCAAAATGCTGCAAAAGAAACTTGCCGAAGACCGCGAGATTACGCTGGAAATTTCACCGACAGCGCTCTCGTATCTTGCCAAAGAATCCTACGACCCAGCCTACGGCGCACGACCAGTTGGCCGAACCATGCAACAGTTGGTTCTATCGCCGTTGGCAACAGCAATCCTGGCCGGAGACGTTTCACCCAAACAAACTCTACTCATCGACTACATCGAAGGCGAAGGCTTAAACTTCGGCGTACAGGAAGGCGTGGCCGCCGCGGACTAATTTATGAAGAAGCTGCTTTGTCTTTTGCTCGTGGCAACCGCACTGTTTGCCAAGGACAACACGGTTTCTAAGCCCGAAGCCGATGATGGATGGATTCTCCTGTTCGATGGCGAATCTCTTTTCGGCTGGACCCAGCAAGGCGGCGGAAAATGGCAAGTCACCGGCGCCACTCTCGTGCAAAATAGCGACAACGGATATCTCCAAAGTAACAGTGCCTTCACAGATTTCACATTGAAATTTGACTATCGCGAAGCGGCTGACGCCGATTGCAGCGTAGCTCTACGCGCTGCGGCAGATGGCGACCCCAAGGAAACTGGGTATCAATTGCAAATGGGCGATACCAAACCTCAGTGGCCTTCGGGCAGCATCGTAGACCATTTCAAAGCAGACTCCGTTCATCCCGCGCCAAGTTCGTGGCATTCGGTTGAGGCAACATTGTCTGGCGACCACATTTCCGTCAAACTCGATGGTCGTCAGGTCGTGGATGGCAAAAATGCCCGTGCTCGCGGTGGTTACATTGACTTCAGTTGTAGCAAAGCTGCAAGAGCACAGTTCCGCAATGTTATGCTTCGCCCGTTGGGCATGAACGTTTTGTTCAATGGTAGCGACCTTTCCAACTGGAAAGCAGTAGGACCTGCTCCTCCCAAAAAAGCGGGAATGTTCAAGAAGATGATGGGAGGCGGAGGCAAGCAGAAGGATGCGGAGTGGTCAGTCACAGGTGGCGCGATCCACGCACAGGCAGGTGTGGGGCAATTGGAAACCACGGCCATGTACGACGACTTCGTGCTGCAAGCAGCTGTGAAAGTTAATTCCAAAGACAAGAACAATCATCCGAAGACCGCGATCTTTTTCCGCGGCGATGCAGGCCAGCTCTTTACCGGATATGCCGTGGACATCATGAACGCGGCTAAAAACGGGCCGATACCCGGTGGAACAGGCGGTCTCCAGGGTTTGTCTTCGCCCCGAAAAGCAGCAGGGAACGACAATCAGTTTGTGGTCACGACCATTGCCGCACGTGGCCGCCACATTCAGGTCTGGGCTGACGGCATTCCCATCAGCGACTTTCAGGACACGCGAGCAGAAGGCACGGCCCCGGTAAAAGACGCGCGCACTACCGCTGGCACCATTAGTTTGCAGTCGCCGGATGAAAAAGCGAATCTCGACTTCCGCCGCATTCAAGTTGCGCAGTTGCCAAAAACCTTAGGCAAAGGACCTGCGCAAGCCACAGCGATTCCAGCGCCCATAGCCGCGCCAGTAGCACCCGCACCCGGACAGACAGCCTTCCAACTGCCTCCGCCGGATCCGAACAAGCCTAGAATCGCCCAGCTTATGTCGCAGGCATTGGCGACGAACGATCCTCAACAGCAGGAACAGCTTTACGCTGAAATCCTTCGGCTTGATCCCAGCAATCAGGCGGCATTCACTGGACATCAGCAAGCTCAGCAAAAAATAGAAGAGGCCCGCGCCAAACAGCAGCAGGAGCAACAGCAGGCTGAGCAGGTTAGCCAGAGTGAGGCTGACAAGCAGGCCAAGGGCGAAGAGGCGAAACAGCAGGCAGAGACCGCGTTTCTCAACAAGGATTGGAAGACCGCACAAACTCAGATTGCAATTGCTGAGAGTTTGCTGTCAGGAAATAACGAAGTGGCACAACTGCGCAGCCGCATTGACGCTGCTGTTGCTTTTCGTGACCGCATTCGCTATTTCGCCACGGGTGCCGGAGCCATCGCACTCATCGGCGCCATTGTTCTTTTCTTCCGCAGCCGGGGACAAAAGGAAGCTTATCTCGAAGTGGTTGACGGCCTGGACAAAGGGAAGCGCTACAACCTCGATCAGGATATCGTGCACATCGGCGCGGTTCCGCAGGATGGCGGAAACAAAAATGAAATTGTGGTGCGGGACGTCGAGCGCATGATCTCCCGCTTCCATTGTGAAATCCACAAGCACAATGGGAAATTCTTCCTGGTCGATTGCAACAGCGCAAACGGGACTACGGTTGATAATAAACGTGTCAGTGGAGGAAAGCCGGTGCAGTTGAAATCCGGGGCGCGTCTGGATTTGGCCGGAACGTGTACATTGCGCTTAGGATTCGAAAAAAGAAAAAGCTAGGTTTATTGCGGCGGCCGGACGCCTAAGAAATCATTGATAGCGTTGGCTGCCTCATACTCTCCGCCACGCGCGGCAGCGCCGCTGGGATGAATCACTCCACCTGTATTTGTGATAAGTGCCAACCGGCGGGCTCCCCGCGAAGTTTCCACCGTAGCAAATCGAAGGGACTTTAAGGATGTCACTGAGGCGCTCTGTGAAAACCCAAACCTGCGTCGAGAGATAGTGAGATTGCCGCTGTCTTTGGAAAGCTCCACCACCGTGTTCGAGGTCAGGAACGCAATCCCGCCAATAAAGACTGGCAAGAGGACGATATACATGAGGCGGACATTGGCTTGCCCTTTAAACTTCAGCAAGAAGCCGCCTACCAGAATGCCGACAATCAACAGAATTGCTCCCAATAGATAATTAGGAGGGTCAACAATTACAAGTCTCGAGGATGTTGACTCTACGACGCGAAGTGCCGGCGAAGGGAACATAGTTTTAATAGGTAAGACGCCAATCAGGCCCAGCCTGCGATAAATCTCCCAACCCATCCAAGATTGGTTTTAACTTTTCACGTGCCGCGATAAGCACACCCTTATCTTCGAAGCTTTCTCGAATATAAAGTGAACTGCCGCAAAACCAACCCTCTAATTGTTGAGGGTTCCCTGCCAGTAAACTATTCCGGTCCAGAAGCGGCAGATAGTAACTGAAGCTTCGGAACGATGGATCCGTAATGGGAGGGAACAAAGCCGCCTTGCTTTTCTCCAGAAGTGTCTTCGTATCGTCACGAGTGAGAATGTTCATCACCACGCCAATTCCCAACATGCAATCGTGGGCGCTTTGCCGGACATCGGTTGTTCCGCCAATACGGAATAACTGGTGGACCAGCCTTCGCGGCCTGTCTTCCGGCCCCAATTCAAGGAACTCTTCTTTTGTCCAGATCGTCGGTGGTTGACGATCCGGCCAAACACCTAAACCCATTTTTGCCTTCCACTCGCTGCTGTGAGCGGAGAATCGTGCGATCCCGTCTCCGATGCTTAGTTGAGCCACTTGTACGAAGACTTCCAAGGATAAGTGTTGATGGCGCATATATGCAGCTGTGAAATTCCGCAGAAAAGTTCTAAGTTTTGTCAGTTCATTTTCCGGGACCGGGAAACCGGACACAGGCAGCAATAAAGCATCTCCATCAAACTTCCATGGAATCGTTTGAAGAAGAACGGAATTTTTTTCCGGAGGCTGTATTGGATTTGTTGCCATGCTAACTTTCTGAGTATTTCTGTCCTTTATCTTTCATTTCGCGAAGCAACTCAATGATCTGTTCTTCGATGTCCAGTCTTGTGGCCAGTATGATCCCTTTGTCCTCGGGGCTTTCCCGCACATAAATGTCCCAGAGTTTGAACCAATTGTCACATTCTTCAGCTGGACGCTGGAAAAAGTCAGCAGAAGACAGAATCGGCATAACAAAAAGAAGGCCGGAATATCGTGGATCTTCTTTAAGATCGGCGGCAAATAGTTCCTTGCTCTTCGCCTGAAATTCATCAACCAGAGAACAGGTCCTGCTGAGTAGAGCATCGACGTCAAATGTCTGAAAAACTTTGTGCTTCTTTTTGAAGGTTTCAGTAAACGGCAACTTCGGAGGGACTGTTTTCGGGTCGGGCTTCATTGAAATCAAACTTAAGCCGCCGTACCCCAGGAACTCCTCGCGCTGGCGTCTTTCCAATTTACTGAGAAACCAATAGCAATAGTCCGGAAGCCATTCTTTAATCTTGAATTCTTTTTCGCCACTGATGACCTCTTGCAAATCATCTACAACCAGAGGTCCGGGGACCGCGACTCCGGGCCGACGGCTCAATCCTGCAATAGGCGAGAATTCAAAAGCTGTTTTCTGGAAAACATTTTGCGCGTCTAGAACAGTCTTGTATTGAAGGAAAACCTCTGTACGAAGTCCAAGAGGCTTGATAATCAATGCCGATAGCCTGTCGAAGAACTCCATCAACCATTCCCGTTGGTGAAGCGGGATAGGAAAACTGTTGACCGGGATCCAGTAAAGCTTGCATCGGGTAAGGCTGTCGGCACGGCGCAAGGGATACAATTCACGACTTCTATCAATCGCCGTAAGACGCTTGGGTGGATTGGGTGCCGTTTGCGTATTGTCGTGATCGCTGGACATTAAATTAATTGCCTGGTTGATTGAATCAAAGAACGACGATTACCGTACGATACCCGCAGGAGAGACGCCTGGGGCAGCATTGGCATCTGGTAAAGCTTTGGCCTCTGCTCCTCCAACTTCAGCTTTCACTCCCATAATCTTATTAGCCAGGCCTTGCATCTTTGCTTCAAGAGCTTCGGATTGTGCCTTACCCATTTTGGCTTCTCCGTTTAGCATCCCGACGCCCAAAGAAAGATTGGCGAGTTCCAAGCTCAGTATCGTGCTCAAGTCAATCTTCATTCCAGTATTCATGGCAAACTCAAATCCCCATACCATTGCCATGTCGGTAGGTTTAACTTCAAAGACTGAAGTCGATTCGTTTGTCTGCTGCGATCCTTCCCGCGATTCTGTCTGAGCCCCAATGTTGGTCAGGTTCTGCGGTCCAATAATTACTTCGTTGTGAGTTCCGTGCACCGTGAAATTCAGGTCCTTGCCGATCGTGTGCTCGACACTATCAGTAATGTCGATGGTTTGCGTTTTCGTGACCGAGTGGGTTTCTTTGCCTTTAATTGTGGTTTCCTGGTCTTGATCCAGATTGAGCGTTTGATTGCCCGTAACGTGCTGCCAGCGGTCTCCATGGACCAGCTTGGCATCTGCCCCGACAGTTCCAGTCACAGCAGTTGCGCCGGTAATCGCTCCCCATGACAAGGAACCGGGGGAAGGAAGTTTATGGTCTGAACCCGGATCGCTTACTGCGCGGCCTATTTTGGTACTTCCAGCAAAGATGCCCATAGCATTCTCCAAAAGCTTCCAACGAAGCAACTACGTTTGATCTATCCAACTTCGCGCGAAAAAAACTTACTGTGAAAGTGAATGCGGCCGTTCGGTGCGCTCAGAAAAATGTCCCCGTTATCAGAATGTAGCGTGAGCATAGAGCGGCCGGTTTCATCCGTTGTTTCAATCAGCGAGACTTTAAGATGTTTTGGTGTCGCCATGACGATGGATTCTTTTCCCTGACTATCCACAAACTGTAATCGATGCCCGCTCTTGGTGACGATCCGTTTAACGTCGTTTTTATCGAGCTCTCCACCCCAGAATTCCTGTCGTGGTGCCTGGTCAACACCATTCCACAAGCAACCGATAACAAATGGTCGCTCTGGATCGCCGTCCTCGAAAGCCACTAATACTTCGTCGCCTTCTTCAGGCATGAACATAAAGCCGCGGTCGGCGCCGGCATGAGGAGTAATCATTCTGGCCCAGTGTGCCGTACTGTCTTCCTGCCAGAAATATTGCACTTTGATACGTCCCATCTTTTTCGGATCATTATGTTCCACGACTCGGGCCGGCACCATGCCGTACCAGGGCCTCATCTCCGGTGGATGGGGATCGGTATAGTTTTTCCACGGAGTGCAAGTAAAGTGGTTGTTATAACCAGTCGGGTCCCAATTATGGGACACATGTGTTAGGCCATAGGTGCCGTCGGCGTCGAGTGTGCCACTGAGTTTTACTTCGTTTCCAGGCAACAGATGTTGATTACCACTTTCTCCTGAACCGGTGACACGCGATCCAATGGAACGGACGCTTTCTTTTTTCAAGAGTTTTTCGTAGTCGTCTAAATTGACAACCCTGTTACGGCTGTGCAGATAGGCGGCAGGCAAAGTTTTTTCTGATCCCGTTTTCGATGCATCGACCAGATGCGCAGCTGAGTCGTAAAACTGGGGTGTATCGCTCACTCCCTTGTAAGTCTTACTGCTCATTGAATGAAAGTGGTAATGGGCACCGTCATATGCAGGCGCCGAGAGCGTTCCTTTCAACGAGAAACTGGTCAAGTGGTCCGCGGCATCAATGTCCTGCCAGGTCAGCGTGGCTCCGCTCTGAAATTTGTCGAAAATTTCGATGCCATCCTGGCTGGGGCGAATCCAACAACCGTGGTCATCGGCTACGCGCCGCAGGAAATCGAAATCGGATTCTCCCCACTGCACGTAGTTCAGCGGCCGTACATCGGAGCACTGTACCTTTGCTTTTAACTGGGCATTCTGCGCCAGCTTATTGGCAATGTCCGCCAGCTTCATCTCGGTGTAATAGGCATGGCGTTCCGTGACGCTCATCTTGTAAGACTTGGTTACGCCCTGCATCATGATTGAGTAGGCGCCGGAGCGTTCGTAGAGCAACTCAACATCGAATACAAAACCATCGAAGATGACTGCGCCAGTCTCAGAGGCCACAACCTGAAGATCTTGCCCGAGCCATTGCTCAACGCGCACGGCGGATGCCTGGCTTGATCCTGCCCGCTGGTCTTCCAAATGCCGGCATTGCACGTGGCACCACCAGTGACGGTTCAACTCCTGTGTCACCGATACGCTTCCGGGAATGACGTCCAGGACAGAATTCCCACCGATTTTGAGGTCTAAATAAGCGGGTGCCACAACGCCTCCAGTCTTAGTTGAGAACAACGCGAATGCTGACTTGCAGTGAATATAAGAATACGCCGCTCACGAATCCAATCCCGCGAAAACATTGGCTGGAATGAGTAATCAAGTTGAGACCATGATTAAAACGCTCTGGGGGAGTTGCTTGCGTGCAGAAGGCGCGACAACCGCCCGAATAACATCGTTTTTGACCCTAAAGGCGAAGCTGACGAGACTGTTGACTAACAGTAACAACAATGTCTTCAATGCGTTACAGCCTCTTGCGGTATCCGCCGCGCGCGAAAACAGTAGCTTAGGAAATAACTCAAGTCAAGCCCAAAACTGAGTGTCACGACGGCAGAACAGTCTCAGTTTTATTGAGCTAATAGTGAGTTTCTGAAAGTTGGCGTAATCGCTCCGCCGCGCTCTCCGGCGTGATGTCACGTTGGGCCGCCGCCAACAATTCGTATCCCACAATAAATTTCCGCACCGTCGCTGACCGTAGCAACGGCGGATAAAAGTGCGCATGAAAATGCCATTCAGGATGGGCGGAGTCTCCCGGCCTCTGGTGAAAACCCATCGAATATGGAAACGATGTCTGAAATAGATTGTCGTAGCGGACTGTGATTCGTTTCAAAATATCGGCCAGAGCTATGCGCTCACTGGCGTCCAGAGCGCCCATATCAGTGATATGCCGTTTGCTTAAGATCAGTGTTTCAAATGGCCAAGTGGCCCAGAAGGGAACCACCGCCAGAAATCCAGTGTTTTCGCAAACAACTCGTTCTTTTAAATCAGCTTCCAACTTCAAGTAATCGCACAGTAAGCAGGATTGATGCGCCTGCACATAATCCTGAAACGATTCCTGCTCTGCTTTTGGATAAGTTGGAATACTTGCCGTAGACCAGATTTGGCAGTGAGGGTGCGGATTGCTGCATCCCATCATCGCGCCGCGGTTCTCAAAAATCTGCACGTAGTTGATGAGAGGATTGGAACTGAGTTTTTGATATTCCTCGGTCCAGGCATCCACCACAAGTTGAATGTCCCCGGTCTCCATCCGCGAGATGGTCAAATCGTGACGCGGGGAAAAACACATAACACGGCAAATTCCCGGCTCGCCGCGTGCCATGAGCAACTCACCTTGTTTGTAATCGATTTGCGGAGTATCCGCCAATAAAGCCGGATAGTCGTTATTAAATACGAACACATGCTCGTATTTTGGAGTGCGTTCTCCACTTGCCCGCAAATTTCCCGGGCACATATAGCATTGCGGATCGTATTGAATTTCTGTCGTGTTACTCGTGGCCTCAGTTTGCCCTTGCCACGGACGTTGCGTGCGATGCGGGGAAACGAGTATCCATTCCCGCGTTAGCGGGTTAAATCGGCGGTGAGGTTGGTGCTGAAGATCAAGCTTGGCCATTAGGCTTCCAAAGCGACGTTCGAGGGGGAGACCTCTTCCGCGCCAGCAGCTGGACGTGAGACATAGATTTCCGGCGTGCGTCCAGTTTTGTTTTTATATTCTGTCGAAATCAAGTTGCGGAACTGAGGAACATCTTCTGAGCGCACGAGATTAATGGTGCAGCCGCCAAACCCTCCGCCAGTCATGCGCGATCCTAAAACACCTTTAGCGCGGCCGGCGATCTCGACCATCAAGTCTAATTCCTCGCAACTGACTTCATAGTCGTCCCGCAAACTGCGATGGGATTCCGCCATCAGGCGGCCGAACCCGAGTGGGTCATGATTCCGCAAACAAATGGCTGCTTTGGTGACGCGTTCATTTTCTGTGACCACATGGCGGCAGCGCTTCAGAACGGTATCCGGCAATTCGTTGGCATATTTGTCCAGCTCTTCGTGCGTGACATCTCGCAGAGCACGGACTTGCGGCAAAAACTTATTCAATCGTTTTACGCCTTCTTCACATTCTGCGCGGCGTTCGTTGTACGCACCGCTTGCCAGATCATGTTTTACCATCGTATTGCACGCCACCAGCGTGATGCCGGAATCGATAGGGAAGACCTGATACTCCAATGACCGGCAATCCAGCAACAAGGCCGTGTCAGCTTTCGCGTGGCTACTGATGAACTGATCCATGATCCCGCAACGCGCGCCGACGAACTCATTTTCCGCACGCTGGCAGAGCAGTGCAATTTCCAAACGGTCGACGACGAGTCCGGAAATTCCCAGCAGTGCAGTTGCCACTGCAACTTCCACCGCCGCCGAAGAACTCAGTCCCGCGCCCAGAGGCACGTTGCTTTCAATCAGCAGGTCAGCCCCTGAAATTGCATGATCTGCACCTAAGAGCATCAATGCCACGCCATAAACATAGTCGCTCCAATGTTTCCTGGGCTTCGGATTAGAGCTTCGTAAATCCAATTCAACTTCTTCGTTGTAGTTCTCGGAGCGGACTACCAGTTTGTGGTCAGGGCGGGCCGCAGCGGCTACCTGTGTGTAGAAGTCGATGGCTGCTGGAAATACAAATCCATCGTTGTAGTCGGTATGCTCACCAATGAGATTGACCCTGCCAGGCGCACGGAAAAGCCTGGGCGCGGTTTTGTAGCGCTTCAAGAACTTTTCTATGAGGTTTGTTTGAATACTCATTGGGCCCGTATCAAGGAACAGAATCAGGTTACGGCTTGGCGGTTTTGCGTCCTAGAAAAGCCATGATCAATCCGAAGACGAGCAGCACCACACCCCACTCCAGATTCACGTTGATGCCCAGCGACTGCTGGTAAATGGCTTTGTCTCCCAGCAAGCCATAGCCGGACAACACCAGTCCGATGAGGGCAAAGAATGCGCCAATGGGTAACCGGATATCGAGTCCCAAAGTTCCTCCCTAGTAAAAGATCAAATTTAGCAGCACCACCAGCGCCAGAACGATCACTCCCAAGGTCACCGGACGTTGAAAGAAGGGCAGATGCCCCTCGCTCGGGCGTTCCGTAAGTGAGTACACCAAACCTTTGAGTTCCGATTCTTCCCGCGGTTTGGTGGCCAGGCTAATCAGAATCGTTATGACGAAGCAGGCCGACCAGGCCCAGATCGCCGTCCAGAAGTTTTGTGCCATCTCGCTCGGGTAAGTGTGGATGCTGCCGAGCCACCCGCCTTTAATTCCCGGGACGGCCCCCATGGGAAGAGTTAACCCATGATGGATTGCCGCCGCTGTGGTCCCGAGAAGCAATCCGAAGAACGCCCCATGTCCGCTAGTGCGCTTCCAAAACATACCTAGCAAGAATGTCGCGAACAGCGGTGCGTTCACAAATGCGAACACCAGCTGGAGAAAATCCATGATGTTGTTGAAGCGCGTAGCGGCATATGCGGCAGCGATAGAAATCAGAATGCCGAATACCGTCGACATTCTTCCCATCCACAAATAGTGTTCGTCGCTGGCCTTCTTGTTAAGGTAGGACTGATAGATGTCATAAGTCCACACCGTGTTAAATGCAGTCACATTGCCAGCCATGCCGGACATGAAACTCGCCAGCAGAGCGGTAAGACCGAGCCCCAGAATCCCGGTTGGGAAGTAGTGGATCAACATGTTGGGGATGGCCAGGTCGTAGTCAAGGATAGGCTTGCCATCGGCGTCGAGTTTCACCGCGCCTGTAGTTTCATCCACTTTGGCAGGAATCAGACCTTTGCCCGGAGCGCTTGCCAGAATTGGTGCTGAACCAGACGCGTTGACGCTTTGCATCACTGGTGTCGGCAGGGCGATTGCAATCAATCCCGGCAGTATGACCAAAAATGGAAACACCATCTTGGGCAATGCCGCAATGAGAGGAGTTCGCCGCGCCGCAATCATGGAATCTGCCGCCATTGCTCTCTGCACAACTAAAAAGTCAGTACACCAATAGCCAAACGAGAGCACGAAGCCCAATCCCATCACCAGGGCAAACCACTCGACGCCAAGTGGATTAGTGTGCGCGTTGCCCATTCCCTGCCACGAGTGTGCATAGGCAACCGGCAGTTGCTGCTTTAACCCACTCCAGCCACCGACGTTTTTCAACCCCAGCAGCACCAGAGGGAAAAACCCAGCGACGATGAGAAAGAACTGGAGAACTTCGTTGTAAATGGCGCTGGTAAGTCCGCCGAGAAAGATGTACACCAAAACAATTACTGCTGAAGCAAAAATACTGACGTGGAAACTCCAAGAGACCGGCAAATTCATCTTGACCAGCATGCCGTCAAACAGGTGCATGATCTGGATCAGCTTGGCCATGGCATACATCGAAATGCCCGACGAAAACACCGTCATGACTGCGAAAGAAATCGCATTAAATCCACGGGTCTTTTCGTCAAACCGCAGCCGCAGATACTCCGGTACCGAACGCGCTCGTGAGCCGTAATAAAACGGCATCATGAACAACCCAACGAACACCATTGCCGGAATTGCGCCAACCCAGTAAAAGTGGCTGGTGGCGATGCCATACTTAGCGCCCGAAGCCGCCATGCCGATGACTTCCTGAGCGCCCAAATTTGCCGAAATAAAAGCCAGCCCGCAAATCCAGGCTGGCAATGAACGTCCCGCCAGAAAGAAGTCTGAACTGGTTTTCACGTAACGCTTCAGGGCAACGCCGATCCCCAAAACGAACACGAAATACACCAGCATAATGAGCCAGTCAATCGGCGCAAGTGTCACGGGTTATGTCCCTCGGCAGAATGAATTTGCTTTGTAAAATCGCGTGCCTAAACGTTTAACCTGAAGGCAAACTGCAACACTGTAACCCCTTACATTTCAAATAGCAATCCTACTATAGCCCGAGTGGTAAAAGCGCACCGGAAACCGGGTTTGCTATGTTAGTACGTGACCCAAATTTCCTGCCGCGCGCTACTTTTCGATTTAGATGGAGTACTTGTGGATTCCACGCCCGCCGTGGAACGTGTCTGGGCAAACTGGGCCCGGCAGCGCGGCTTTGATCCCCAAGATATTGTGCGACGCGCTCATGGTCGGCCAAGCATTGCCACACTCCGCGAACTGCTTCCAAACGCCGACCACGAGGCGGAAAATCGCATTGTTGAACGATGCGAGATTGAAGACCTCGAAGGAGTGGTGGCTGCTCCGGGGGCATTAGTATTATTAAAGTCTCTGCCTTCAACGCACTGGACAATCGTTACCTCATGCACTCGTGCTCTAGCTGAGGTTCGAATCCGGGCAGCGGGATTGCCTGTTCCAGCGAAGTTCATTACGTCAACTGACATTCAGAACGGTAAGCCTCATCCGGAGCCATACTTAAAAGGCGCTGCTTTGCTGGGTTATCCGGCAAGCGATTGTGTGGTAATAGAAGACGCGCCTGCCGGAGTTCGTGCAGGCAAAGCAGCCGGAGCACGTGTCATCGGTCTACTGCCCATCGCCACAGGAAGTGAACTGGTGGAAGCTGGGGCTAACTGGACTGTGAAGGACTGTGGTTCGATTGCGCTTACTTCATCACACAACAGGGAATTGCATTTAAACCTACTCAATGGCGTCTGAGGTCCGTTCTTAAGCTGCCGCTAACTCATCCATCAGGTCAGATCTCAACTGTTGCTCGTGTTCATCCGACAATTTCGTTCCCTCAGAAGTTAAATAGAAGACATCAATCGCCATTTGACCTTCGGTATCAATCAAAGCAATTTCGATGTTGCATTTGTGATGAGAAAATCGCGAACTGATGCGATGTAATAATCCTGGCCGGTCCTGGGCGATCACCTGGATGAGGGTGCTGGTAGACGAACAGTCATTATCGAATTCTATCCGCGTATCCACTTTTACTTTGGCGATGGAACTCTTATAAGACCGCATACGGTCACGGAGCATACGTTCCAGGTCGGCATGTCCATGCAGGACATCGGAGATATTGATTTTGAACCGCTCCCATTCGGGCAGATTCAACTCCAGAGTGCGGAATGTGTCGGTGAAAAAGAAAGTATCAACGACCACGCCTGACTGATTAGAGAACGCATTAGCTTTAACGATATTCATGCCCCACGCAGCTAACGCTCCAGCCACATTGGCAAACAGAAATGGACGATCGGTAGTCACCAGTGTGAGTTCATACCAGTGGCGTCCGCGGCGTAAATCAAGCTGGACGGAATCCTGCCCAAGGTGTCCAGCCATCTCGTAGTGGCGGAAGATCTCTTCCGGGGAATATGCTCGCAGATAGCGCCGAGGCAATCCTTCCAAATAATTCTTAAGTTTCTTACCAGAAGCAGGGGCCAGCGCGTGCAGTTGCGCCAGGCTTTCATCGTTAGTATCGAGATGCAGACGTTGATCAATGCTGTGGCTCAAATAATTGGATGTGCCAATGTAGAGTTGCCATACCGTCTCTGCCTTCCATGGAGTAAGCGCTTCAGGGTTCACCGCTTTGATGTCCGCATAAGTGAGCAGACAAAGCATCTTTAGCCGTTCATGCGTCCCCATTTTTTCCGCGAATGCGCCAATTGTCTCCGGGTCGAAGATGTCGCGCCGTAAGGTTGCGGACACATCCAGATGACTTCCGATCAGAAAGCGCACAATGTCTCGCTCCTCTGGACTCAGGTCGAGGCGCTCTAAAACCGGTTCGGCAATCTCCAGGCTTGCGGTGACATGGTTTTCGGCAGGTGTGCCTTTGCCCAAGTCATGCAACAGGAGTGACAGGTAAAGCAGCTCAGGTTGCTCCAGTTCGCCGAGAATGTCTCCGTATCGCTTGTCCCATTCAGAGGGCGATTGACTGGCTTTATGCAGGCTTTCAATGGTGAGGAACGTATGCTCATCCACGGTGAAGCGGTGATAGAAGTCGCGTACCACCAGCGAATCAATCAATTTCATTTCCGGCAACAATAGCGTCAACAGATGCAGTGAATGCATCTCGCGCAACGCGTCAGCGGCGTGCAGTTCCAGAAGGATTTCGCGCAAGTACATCCACAACTCCGCGCCTTTCGGAGGAGTCGCGGCCAGCGAAGGCAGAACGTTTTCGATGCGGTGCTCGGTCGTCGTGCTAAGTCGCAGCCCATGGTGTGCCATGAACTGAAAAGTGAGCAACAGCTTTCCTGGGTCCTGAAGAGAGGCAGGCTGCTGCATATAGATGAGTCCATCCACTACGGAGTAATCCGCATTGGAAAGCCGCGAACGCCAGTTCTGGAACTGCCGATACAAGGACGACCGCGCTGCCGGGATTTCCTCTAACAGTTGGGTGGCCACGCGGAAAACGGCGCGAGCATGACTGAAATAAACCCGCATCCAGTCCGCAGCCTTGAGAGGCCCGGTTTCCGGGGTACCGATCTGCTTTGCTCCGGCTTCGTCCTGCGCGTCCCAAACCAGAATATTGTCGTCGCGGCCATGACGGAAATGCAGGAAACATCGGACAGAGAATAAAAAGTCCAAGGCTGGCTCAAATTGCTTACGTACATTGGCTGCGAGCAATGATTGCGGATCGGGCCAGTCGCGCAATTTATCCATGGCGGAGATCAACGCCAGCCAGCAGGCTACGTTGTAATCGCGAATTCCTCCGGGAGCCTCCTTAATATTCGGCTCGAGATGGAAAACTGTGTTGCCGTACTTGTTATGGCGGGAGCGCGTCACTTCGGCTAGGCTCTGCACCAGTGACTGCGACTCGCGCATTACCAGTTTCGGAATCAGTTTGTTGCGCAGCTTCAGAAATAATTCGTGGTCTCCGGCAAGGTAGCGGCAATCCAGCAGGGAAATGGTGAACTCAACGTTGTTGCTATCGAAACGGTCACACTCCGACAAAGTCCGTGTTGTCGGACTCAGCTTCATGCGCAAGTCCCAGAGAGCCTGTGAAAAGTTTCTTACCTTGTCACGAAATTTGCTTTCGCCGTCCCGTTCAGCATGTAGGAACAGAATATCGATGTCAGAATGTGGGAAAAGCCAGCCTCGCCCGAATCCGCCGATGGCCACAAGAGCGAAGCCAGGAGGTCCACTTTCCTCGGATGAAATCCATTCTTTCCAAAGCCGCAATGCCAGACTTTCAACCAAGGCGGTACGCTGAGCGACCGCTGCCTTACCATTCCCCATCCGGGCGAATTCTTGCTGTATGCGGCTCGACCCCTCGAGGTAAAGGTCTCTCAGTTCGTTGATTGGGGACGATACGGAACTCATGGCGGGGCCGTTGTGCCCATGTCACTCTATCGTCCCCGGGCAGGAATGCGGAAATCAAAACTATTTATCAGCAGTATCAGTGGCGGTTATTTTCGGGTTAATGGTTGTAGTGAAAGGAGTTAAGGTCGCGCGACCGTTTACACCATCTCGGTTCCCCACAAATCATGCAGGTGAACGATGCCGTGGAGTTTGCCATCACCGTCAACCACGGCGAGTGAGGTAATTTTCTTTTCTTCCATGACAGCCAGGGCGGCTGTGGCAAATTCACCGGGAGGGATGGTCCTGGGATTTTTGGTCATACACTCGCCGGCTGTCAGATCAAGAGCATCTTTGCCACGTTTTTCCAGAAGTCGCCGCAGGTCCCCGTCGCTGATGACTCCGAGCAGTTTTTCTCCATCTACCACAGCCGTAACACCCAGTTTCTTTCGCGACATCTCGTAGATCACATCCGGCATTTTGGTTTTGGAAGTTACCCGGGGTAGAGCATCGCCGGAATGCATGAGTGATTCCACGCGTGCCAGTTGTTTCCCAAGATTGCCGCCAGGATGGAGATTGGCAAAGTCTTGCGCTTTGAAACCACGTTTCTCGGAGAGCGCGACGGCCAATGCGTCCCCCAAGGCAAGCATGGTTGTAGTAGATGCAGTTGGCGCCAGGCCCAAATTACAAGCTTCTTTTGCGACTGAACAATCGAGGGCAACATCTGCCGCAGCTGCCAATGTGGATAGTTTCGAGCCGTTTCCAGAAAAGATCGGATCGCAGGTCAAACTTACAAGCGAAACCTGAAGCCGTTTGATCGTCGCCAGCAGGTGGAGGACTTCCTGGGTTTCGCCACTGGCCGAAAGCGCGATGACAACATCACCACGCACGATCATCCCCAGGTCGCCATGAATGGCATCTACGGGATGCATGTAAAAGGCCGGGGTGCCGATCGAGCTCAAAGTCGCGGCTATCTTATGGGCGATCAGCCCACTCTTGCCCATGCCGGTGACCACTGCGCGGCCTTTACAACTGAAGATCAACTCCACAGCACGGTCAAAGGTCGAAGCCATTGGACCGGCAATGCGATCGGCGAGTGCTCGCAGGGCCTCTGCCTCAATTCGGACCACATTTTCGCCGACTCTTCCCATAAACAATGAGGATGTTAGCACGCGCGGCATGGCGGGGCGCACACCTGCAATTCACGAAGGTATACGGTTAGAAATCGTCATTCACCTTGTGCGGGATGTTGATTTCCCCCAAGCCATGCGCTTGTATCAGGCGGTCCCACGGGCCGGCCTGCCAGTTGTCTTTTTTCTGTTGCGAATGAATCCACGGCGGCAAGTCGAGCAATAGGGTACGGGCCATTGCCTGCGCGTATGGTTCGTACATCAGGCGCAATTCCTTTAGTTTCTGTTCTGCTTCAGGCCCTTCTTTTAGGTGGAGGTCTTCTTTTTTCAAAGATTCGCTGAGGCGGGTCAGTTCACCATCAGGCAAGCGGTTGGGGGCATGTGGATCGTAATTCGCTCGAAATACTCCTGTCAGGTCCACCAACGCATGGCGTGCCATGGCAAAGGTAAGTTCAGCCTGCTCGTTGCGCACACCTTCGATTTCCACCATGAGCAATGCGCAAGTATCCAGAATGACGGTTAATGCTCCGAGCCAGGATTGATTGCTGTGCTGTGAACGGAAAAAACTTAGTGTTGGGTAGGAAATATGGCTTTCCAGAACCTCTGCAGACCATCGCTCCCAGCTTTGGAGAATGGAATCTAACCCACGGCCATCGGCACAACTGCCTAACCGCGCCAATAGTTCCGCGGCAGTGGGTGGCGAACCTGCGCGCGCATCCAGCAGGGAAATCTCAACTTCGCGGCGTGAGAATGATGAATAGATTGTCGGCAAATATCCAACCACCAACCCGAGAAAGGCAAATCCCATACCGCCTTCGAATACCGTAAGCGCGCGCTCTGAGCCACTCATCGGCAACACATCCCCTAAGCCAAGGGTGAAGAAAGTTTCTCCGCTCAGATACATTAAGGTCCAGAAGTTGATCGGCTCTCCGCTCAGTTGCACGTGCTGGCCTGATCCCCAATGCAGGAGGGCAAAAGCCACGATTAAGCCGAAGGCCCATAAGGCAAGCAGGAAAATTAACGATAGAGGCCCGAAATATCCCAGGAAAGATTCCCGGATGGTGGGGGATTTGATCAGCCGGGCAATTTTCGCCCATGGACGCCACGTGTTTCTGTAAAACAACGACGTCAGGCGGAAAACACGCCTGATGCGGCGCGGGAGGACGACAGTCTCAAAGGCATCTAGCAGGACAAGAAAACCGATCCAGATACCTGCGATGATGCTGAGAATATGCATGAAGAAGAGATGTTGCGGAATAGTAGCAGATTCAAATCAGCACAGTCTGCGGCGCGACTAATGCGCCGCAGGTAGCGTGACGGTTTTTCCTGTGGCAGCGGAACGCCTTGCAGCATCCAGAATTTCGCTGACTATGATGTTGGTATCCAGTGAAGACTGCGCACCCGGATCAGCGCCATCCACCACAGCGCGTAAAAGTACCAGTTCGTCGTCGTAGGGTTTAGGCAACGGAGCGCCAGTAGCTTTTTCTTCGTCCTTGTCTTTGAGACGGACGCGGATATCGTCATGGCCGACTGTCATCAAAGTTCCAGTCGTGCCATACATCTCCATGTCTTTACGGTCGAAGGTCCAATTCCATGAGGCTTGCAAAATCGCTTGCGCTTTCGGATAAGTGAGGATGATGGTCGCTTCGTCATCCACGTGCGGATATTTGTCTGGTTTGATGGTTTGTGTGACTGCGGTCACCGTGAGGGGACGTTTGCCATCCATGAGCCACGTTACAAGATCTGCTCCGTAGCACCCGAAATCATAGAGTGCGCCCGCGCCGTTCAGCTTGGGATCACCCAGCCACGCCATAAATTCCGGCTGTACGCCGATTTCAATTGGGCCATAGTGGCCGTCGTGCACCACGACCTTACGCAGATCGCCAAGCGCTCCCTTATGTAGAAGTTCATACGCGGCGCGGTTGCTGCGATACCAGGTGGTCTCGTAGTTCACCATTACTTTGATTTTGCCCTGCTGCGCAGCTTTCTGCATGGCAAGTGCGTCTTCATAACTTACCGCCAGCGGCTTTTCCATCATGACGTGCACGCCGTGTTTGGCGCAGGTCTCTACAATTTTTCTGTGATCGTAAGTGTTTGAGTAAACCAGTACTGCCTGCGGATGTGTCTTCACCAGCATTTCTTCGAGCGAGGTGAAGAGTAGCGAATTGTCGATCTTGTTGTGGTCAGCATAGGATGCCGCCAGCTTGGCATCGGGTTCTGCGATCCCGGTTAACTGGATGTCTGGGCGCTGCAGGCCATGTTCAAGGAACCAGCCGACATGTCCGTGGACCAGTCCCACGATGCCGACTCGCAAAGGCGTTGTGCTCTGAGCGAAAAGAGATGAAGTTAACAGAGTGATGAAGGCAATTTTTGTGATGACAGATCGCACGTAGTCCTCCGTGGACTGCAAACTCAAAGTGTAATGCTTACGGTGTCGTGTGTGAGGCTGGGACGCTATTTTGGATCGCCAGCAGTTCTTTCAGTAACTCTCGAAGCCTGGTTGATTCCAGGGCATTCGCTCCGTCGGACTTTGCCTCTTTGGGATTGTCGTGGACTTCCATGAATACTCCGTCGACCCCTGCCGCCACTGCTGCACGCGACAGCACGGGTATAAACTCCGGCTGTCCGCCGCTTGCAGTCGGCTTGTCTCCTTCGCCCTGAGACGCAGAAGGCAGTTGTACGGAGTGGGTGGCATCGAACACGACTGGCGCGAACTTCCGCATGATTGCCAAAGAGCGCATGTCCACGACCAGATTGTTGTAGCCAAAACTGGAGCCGCGCTCGGTGACGAAAACACGATCATTGCCCGCCGTCTTGCATTTCTCAACCGCGTTGCGCATGTCCCAGGGCGAGACGAATTGACCTTTCTTAATGTTCACGACACGTTCGCTCATGGCTGCCGCAACGATGAGATCAGTCTGGCGGCATAGGAAGGCAGGGATTTGTAAAACATCCGCTACCTCGGCCACTTTTGCGACATCCTGCTTTTCATGCACATCAGTGAGGATGGGCACGTGGACTTCATCCTTCACTTTTTTCAAAATGCGTAAGCCCTCTTCAAGACCGGGTCCACGAAAACTCCGCATCGAGGTGCGATTGGCTTTGTCGTAAGAGGCTTTAAAGATGAAGGGAATATTGAGAGAGCGGGTGACGCCTTTAATTACCTCTGCCATGAAGATCGCGTGCTTCTCGCTTTCGATGACACACGGCCCAGCGATGAGGAAAAGATGGCCTGAGCCGATTCTGATGCCTTCGACTTGGAAGGAAATACTCATGGCTGTCTAGACAAAGATAAACCACAAAGGACACTAAGATACACGAGGGAAATACCTTCGTGCTCTTCGTGTCCTTCGTGGTTAATTAGCGCTGCCCGACTTTCTCTGGGCGGTGGAACATCTCAACTTCAGCGGCGACTTTATCCGATCGCCGCTTCAAACCGCTCTCATAAGCCGCTCCGACAAAAGTTTTGAACAGCGGATGCGGCTCGAGCGGTTTCGACTTGAACTCTGGGTGAAACTGACAACCGATAAAGTGTGGATGATCTGGCAGTTCGACCATTTCCACGTAGGTGCCGTCGGGAGTTGAGCCAGAAATCCGCAAGCCGGCGGCTGTGAGTGTTTCTTCGTACTCACGATTGAACTCGTAGCGGTGGCGGTGGCGCTCGCTGATTTCTGTCTGGCCATAAATTCTGTAGGCCAGGGTGTCGGGTTCGATCTTGCAGGTCCAGGCTCCCAACCGCATTGTGCCGCCGAGTTCTTCCACGCCACGCAATTCACGTAGCTTGTAGATCACGCGGTGGTTCGTGGCAGGATCGAACTCGCTGGAGTTGGCTTCCGTCAATCCGCAAACGTTGCGTGCGAATTCAATGCAAGCCGTCTGCATTCCGAGGCAGATTCCGAAGTAAGGCACTTTGTTTTCTCGTGCATAACGGATGGCTTGCAGCATGCCTTCGATGCCGCGCTTGCCAAAGCCACCCGGAACCAGGATTCCGTCGTATTCGGCTAATTGCTCAGCGCAAGCTTGCTGGCCGGATTCTAGTCCTTCAGCCTCAACCCAATTCAATTGCAGTTTTAAGTTGTGAGCCAAGGAGCCGTGAATCAAAGCTTCCTTCAAGGATTTGTAAGAGTCTTCGTACTCCACATACTTGCCGACAATCGCGATCGTGACTTCGGCTTTTGGGTTATAGACCTTGTGAACGATATCTTCCCACCGGGAAAGTTCGCGGTCTTTCGCTTCGATGTGCAGGTATTTCAGGGCCAGGGTGTCGACATTTTCTTTAGCAAACACGAGTGGTACTTCATAAACCGAAGCAACGTCCTTCGCGGTAATAACCGCCTCTTCCGGCACGTTGCAGAACAGAGCGATCTTGCCCTTGATGTCCTTGGATAGGAACCGGTCGGTACGGCACAGCAAGATGTCAGGCTGAATTCCGATACTCAATAGCTCTTTTACCGAGTGCTGCGTTGGTTTGGTCTTCAATTCCTGAGCCGCTGCAATGAATGGAACCAGTGTCACATGCACGAACACTGTGTTCTCGCGCCCAAGTTCCTGCCGCATCTGGCGGATGGCTTCCATAAATGGGAGCGATTCGATATCGCCGACGGTACCGCCGATTTCCACGATGGCCACATCCACGTCCTGCGCCACTTTCTTCATGGCAGCTTTAATTTCGTTGGTGACATGTGGAATCACCTGCACCGTTTTCCCTAAATAATCGCCACGACGCTCCTTAGCGATGATCTGCTCGTAGAGCCGGCCAGTGGTCCAGTTGTTATCACGAGACAGTTTGGCGTGAGTAAAACGTTCGTAGTGCCCGAGGTCGAGGTCGGTTTCCGCCCCGTCGTCGGTGACGAAGACTTCTCCGTGCTGGAAGGGAGACATCGTTCCCGGATCGACGTTCAAATACGGGTCGAACTTCATCAGGTTCACCTTGAGTCCGCGGCTTTCCAGCAGACAGCCGATGGAAGCTGCGGCCAATCCCTTGCCCAATGAAGACACCACACCGCCGGTTACAAAGATGTACTTTGCCGACATCTGTTCCTCGCTTTAATTTGTCTTGGAAAATTGTGCAGGCTGGCGTGCACAATCAATTATGGCAGAGAACTCTCCCGATGGAAATAGATTTCTGCATTGGTAAATGTGGATTTCAAAAGTACTTATGAACCGTGAGATGATTCAGGTTCGAAGGCGCATCTTAATGGTAAGAGTAGTGCGTTAGAGAGATAATCAACCTATGCAATGGCTGGCCCGATTCCGCGTCTGGGCTTGTGGTTTATTCCTTCTGATAAGTCTGCCTCTTTTGTGTCAGCAGTTGGCCAAGCGGATCATCCTCAAAGACGGTTCTTACCAGTTGGCGGTTAAATACGAAATCCAAGGTGATCGCGTCCATTATCTCAGCGCCGAGCGGGGCGAGTGGGAGGATGTACCCAAGTCCATGGTGGACTGGGAGGCCACGGAGAAGTTTGAGAAAGACCGCGCCAACGGAGCGCCTCCGCCGGAGGCGGTTCAGTTGGATAAAGAGCTGGAAGCCGAGCGCAAGGCGGAAGAAGCTAAGACTCCGCTGGTTGCCCCAGGTTTGCGGTTATCGGAGTACGGCAGCGTTACGCTTTTGGATAACTATCTAGGGCAGCCACAGTTAGTAGAGCTAGAGCAGAGCGGTGGCGATATCAACAGCAATAAGAAGAACAACATTCTTCGCGCCGCCATTAACCCACTGGCAAGCGCCAAGCAGACTATCGAACTTCCGGGAAGTCACGCCAAGGTACAGTCGCATGCTGCGTTACCGGCGATTTATGTGAATGTGCAACCTCCTGATCAGGGAGCCGCAACAAACCAGCCGCAACAGCCTGAACAGCCTTGGGATCGTTTCAAGATCGTCAAGGCGCAAGTGGCGAAAGATAACAAGCGCATAGTGGGAGCGATCAAGATTGCGGTATATGGGAAGGTGAGTCAGGAGCAGAATCTGATTCCGACTACTGCTGAGCAACTTACAGGTGGATGGGTGAAGGTGACGCCCAAAGAGCCTCTCGCCCCCGGGGAATATGCCGTGGCAGAAATGCTCGGCAAAGAAGGGATGAATTTGTACGTTTGGGATTTTGGGGTGAACCCATCGGCTCCGCCGAATATGCAAGTGACCAAACCGGACGAATCGGCGACTACCGATACTGCGCCACAGAAAGTTCCTGAGCTAAGCAAGCGTCCGAAATAACTCGTGTGGAGACGGGGGCTTGCCCCGTCTGCGCCGTGAAGCAAGCTAAAGCAAACCTGCATACGCGGGGCAAGCCCCGCCTCCACACGTTCCGCTTATATAATCGAGAGAGAATCTGATCTGAAAGGTATTTCCTTTGAGCGCACATACGCACCATCCCGGCCAGCAACCACCAGCACCTCAGCCCATTCCTGGCGTTGACGCCATCATCGCCGTCGGCTCCGGCAAAGGAGGCGTAGGCAAAACCACTATCTCAGTGAATCTCGCAGTGGCGCTGAGCAAGCTCGGATACAAGGTCGGTCTGCTCGACGCCGATGTCTACGGCCCCAATGTTCCGCTGATGCTGGGAGCAAGCGGACAGCCTCAAGCCAATCCCGACAACAAAATCGAACCGATGCAGGCGCATGGCTTGAAGGTGATCTCAGTTGGATTCTTAAATCCAGGCGACAAGCCGGTTATCTGGCGCGGTCCGATGCTGCATTCGATTATCCGCCAGTTTTTAGGATCGGTGAATTGGGGGACGCTGGACTATCTAGTGGTTGATCTGCCTCCAGGGACGGGCGACGTCGCGCTCTCATTGATTCAAACAGTTCCGCTCACTGGCGCAGTCGTGGTTTCCACTCCATCTGATGTAGCGCTGCAAGACGCCCGCAAGGCAATCGAGATGTTCCGTCAGATGAAAGTGGATCTAATCGGAGTGGTCGAGAACATGAGCTACTTCGTCTGCCCTCATTGCAAGCATGAGGTGGACATCTTCTCTCGTGGCGGAGCAGAGAAAACAGCGACTCAGTTCGAGGTTCCATTTCTCGGCAGCATCGAACTTGATCCCGAGATCCGCCGGGCCAGTGACAGCGGAACCCCTACAGTCCTCGAAGGAACTGAATCAGCTCATGCCAAATCGCTCTACGATTTCGCGAAAAAGGTCGTATTGCGTGTGGACGAAATCGAGGCCGCTGCTCCGCAAGGTGTGATCCAAATCCAGTAGTGGTTTTCTTTGCGTCCTTTGCGCAATCTTGGCGATCTTTGCGGTCAAAGATTTCCTGTCCAACAAAAACAAAATCTTGAAACGCAAAGGACGCTAAGAACAGCCGCAAAAGGCCGCGAAGGAATTCAAAACCGAGCTGTCTAAAACTCCGGTAATTAGCATTCTGGTCCCCGGAGTGCTAATGCTTGACACAGCTGGGGTGTGTTCCTAAAATTCAAATAGGGAAGTTTGCCCTACGTTTTTGTTAAGTCTTTTTATTGTAGTGATTTACAGCCCTTCAATCGGTTTATCCGCGAGGATAATCTAACTATATATGCAGTCTGGGCAGCCAATTGGGAATCGGGAACGTGAAGTCCTGACCGCCATCGTAGAAACCTTTATTGCTACGGGTGAGCCGGTCGGGTCGCGGACTCTCTCGCGTTCGAACCCGGAGGGACTGAGTCCGGCCAGCATTCGCAACGTGATGGCGGATTTGTCCGACGCAGGGTTTCTCGAGCAGCCGCACACGTCGGCTGGACGGATTCCGACCTCGGAAGCTTACCGTTATTACGTCGAGCAACTTACAGGTGTCGCGCGCTTGTCGCAGGAGAATGAAAACATTATTCAGGATTCTCTCGCCGGCGTTTCTGATGTACAGGAATTCATGGAGCGCACCTCACACGTGCTCTCGCTGATTTCTCGCAACGTGGGTGTAGCTGCGGCGGTCAGTGGTCCCAAGAACGCGCTGGAGCATGTTTACTTCTCTCGTCTGGGCGATCAGAAAGTTTTGGCAGTTGTGGTCACGACTTCAGGGTTGGTGCGTGATCGCGTGTTGCGTCTCGACCTTCCGCAGAGTGAGCTGGATTTCGCCGCCCGATTCATCAACGACAATTTCCGTGGCTGGACCATGGAAGCCATGCGCGGGGAAATTTTGCGCCGAATAGAGCAGGAGCGCAGCGAATACGACCGGCTGATGAAATCAGTTGAGCAGCTCTATCGTCAGGGAGCATTGGCTACTGACGACGGCACCAAAGTCGTTTTCGTCGAAGGAGCATCCAATCTGTTGACCGGCGAGCAGGACCGCCAACATCTTCAGGACCTGCTCAAAACTCTCGAAGAAAAGCAGAAGATCATCGAGCTGCTGGGCGCGTATCTCGATACCAGGCAGGAAGCGGTGCGAGTAGTAATTGGCCTCGACGAAGCCATGCCTTCGATGCGGAATTTTGTACTGATTGGTGCGCCAGCGCGAGTGGGCGGGGAAGTGATGGGATCGCTTGCGGTGATTGGCCCTACGCGCATTGATTATCAGCACACCATGGCGGCAGTGTCCTACATCGCCCGCATGTTCGACAGAGTTTTGAATGAATCGGAGTGAGTCAAGGTTTATGTCACGAGGAAATGGTAGGACCGAACCCGAGCAGTTGGATGTAGAGCACGAACTGCCGGCGTCGGACGATACATCGGAAGAAAGCAGAGTAACTGCTCAGCCCGCATCTGACGGCGAGTTGGGAAAGCTTCGCGCCGAGCGGGATTCTCTTTTGGACCGCGTCGCCCGTTTGCAAGCTGAGTTTGAGAACGCCCGCAAGCGTTCCGTACGCGAGCAGCAAGAATACCGTGATTTCGCTTTGTCGGATGCGGTCAAGACACTGTTGCCTGTGGTGGACAGCTTCGATCTGGCTTTGCAAAGTTCTACGGAGAAATCTCAGCTGCGCAGCGGCATTGAGCTGATCAACAAGCAATTGCATGATGCGCTTGAAAAATTGGGATTAAAACAGATTCCTGCTAAGGGTGAACCATTCGATCCACGTTTCCATGAGGCGATTGAAATGGTGGATACCAATGAAGTCGAAGACCAGCACGTCATCGACGAGTTGCAACGCGGATACAAACTAAAAGAACGCTTGCTGCGTCCTGCGATGGTGCGGGTCGCGCGCAATACAAAATAAACTTTCAATCTTTGTCATTCCGACGATGAGCGTAGCGAAGAGGAGGAATCTGCTTTCCTGGACAGTGAAACAGCAGATTCCTCTCGCCAAAAGACGGCGCTTCGGAATGACAAGTAGGGTATTGGTTTAAATAAAAAGGAAAAATTCTGGCCAGCAACGTAAAACGCGATTACTACGAAGTCCTCGGTGTCACCCGCGAAGCGACTGAAGTGGAGATCAAGAGCGCCTACCGCAAACTCGCCATGCAGTACCACCCCGACCGAAATCCCAACAATCCCGACGCGGAAGAAAAATTCAAAGAGTGCAGCGAGGCCTACGCGATCCTTGCCGACGGCGATAAGCGCGCAGCTTATGACCGTTTCGGTCACGCAGGAATAGGCGGCAGCGGAGCAGGCGGATTCGATCCGTCAAACTTCCAGGATCTCTCCGATATCTTCGGAGACTTTTTCGGCTTTAGCGATCTTTTCGGAGGAGGCCGAGGTGGACGCCGCAGCCGCGCACAACGTGGAGCCGACCTGCGAGAAGACATCAACCTTGAGTTCGAGGAAGCTGTCTTCGGCACGGAGAAAACAGTCACAGTCCGCCGTCACGAAACTTGCGAAGAATGCCATGGCTCAGGTGCCGCACCCGGGAAAGCTCCGGTTACTTGCCGTTCCTGCAACGGGCAAGGTCAAGTCCGTTATCAGCAGGGCTTCTTCAGCATCGCGCGCACTTGCCCCACCTGCCAGGGAACAGGACAGGTCATTACCGATCCATGCTCGAAGTGCAAAGGCGAAGGCCGTGTGCTGCGGCAGAAAAGTATCGACGCAAAAGTACCCGCCGGAGTCGGAGACGGAACCCGCATACGCTTTGCTGGACTCGGTGAAGGCGGGGTGCACGGCGGGCCTGCGGGAGATCTTTATGTAGTGCTGCACGTCAAAGAACATCCGTTCTTTGAACGTGAAGGCAACGATCTGCACTGCGTAGTTCCGATTTCTTTCACCCAGGCCGCGCTGGGAGCAGAGATCGCTGTCCCCACCCTTGAAGGGGATCACGCCCTGAAAGTGCCGGAAGGAACGCAGTCCGGAACCACGCTGCGCATTCGTGGTAAAGGTGTTCCGGTACTCAACAGCCGGAGCAAGGGCGATCTGTATGTCGAAGTGCGCGTGCAGACTCCAGCAAAGCTGAACAAGCGGCAGAAAGAGTTGCTACAAGAACTGGAAGGAACGATTCGCGTGGAGAACAAGCCTGAGCGGCGCACGTTGTTAGGGAAAGTGAAAGATATTTTTGGCTGATCTCTGATAAGTGTTCTAACAGTCATACCTTCCTGCGAAACATTTTCCTGGCCCTTGTCGTATCCACCATCAGTACTTACACTCGGTGCTTACCACGGGAGCCACTATGACCTCACCGCGTAACCCAGGCAGAGTCGCCGGATTCTGGTATCTGCTGCTTGTCCTAATCGGTCCCCTGCGGCTTATTTATATTCCCAACAAACTGTTCGTGCATGGTGACGCGATGGCAACGGCTAGTAATATCGCCGCGCACGAGTGGCTTTTCCGCTTTGGTATGGCTGCCGACGTGGTTGGTGCGCTGGTTGTGGTTTTGCTTACCCTGGCCTTTTACCGATTATTCAAAGGAGTGGATCAGCAGCTAGCGGTACTGGTGGTGATTCTCGGCGGTGTGATGCCGTCGCTTCTCTACTTTGTGAACGTGGCGAGCGACGCGGTTGCCCTCATGCTCGTAGGTGGAGGCGATTTCTTGTCTACATTTGACAAGACTCAAAGAGACGGACTGGCCATGGTGTTTTTGCGGTTGCGCGACTATCAAACCACTGCTGCGGAAATGCTTTGGGGAGCATGGCTTTTTCCACTAGGGGTGCTGGTGTATAGATCGCGGTTCTTGCCGCGGTTTCTAGGTGTCTGGCTCTTGCTCAATGGTATTGCTTACGTCGTCCTGAGTCTGACGGGATTGCTAGTGCCACAGTATCAGGACAAGGTTTTTGCCTATGGTCAGCCTGTATTCTTTGCGGAGATCGCCTTAATGCTGTGGCTGATCGTTAAAGGAGCTAAGCCTCAAGCGCTATCCACTTAGCCAGCCAACTAATTATTTGGCCGTTGCAGTGGCGGTGATTGTTTTCTCGGTTTGAGCCAAGCCTTCAACGGACAATTTCCGGCCGGGATTGCGTGCGAGCGCAGCCTGAAACGCGTCACGAGCCTCAGCCGGACGATGGAGTTGCAGCAGCAGTTCCCCCAACATCTCATCGGTAGGCTTCTCAATATTCGGTGGGCCGAACTCGAGTGGCAGTTCATCTTCCTGCGTGGAAACCTTCTGCATTTCTTTCACAGCGTTTTCGGATTTCCCCTCGGCGGCCGTTAATGCTGCATGTAGCTGATCAACAGTGATCGTCACTGTGCCTGTCATGCCTGGCATATCCATCTTTATTTGATTTAGCCAAGCTGTTACCCGTGGCGCAATGGTTTGTGCACGCGCAAACGAAGCGCGAGCTGCGGCTTGATCTCCTCGGCCGATGGCTACGAGCGTGTCGGCATACGCAAAGTCCAGTTCCGGGAAAGGAAAATCCCCCGCTGGCATTTTCCAGTTAGCCGATTCGTCATTCCACAAACGAGTCGTCACGAGGAAGTGTGTGCGCATTCCGGTGTATGAAGACACCAACATCATGGCAGGAGTCATGCCGCTCATCATCGAATCGGACATCATCTTATGGCGCGGATTATTCGGGTCGGCCAATGCTGCAGCGGCTTCTTCTGCCTGTTTGCGGCAGCCGTTCATGATGAGGCGCGCGTCTTCCACGCGGCCTTGTTGCAGGTATCCATATTGCAGCCACTCGTTATAGTGCCCACAAAATGAAGGTGGCTTGCCCATTTTCTGGCGATCGCGGTTCACGACAACCATGGCAGCTTCGTTGGCCGTAATTTCTTCATTCCACATGCCCAGCGCCAAGAAGATGTGAGAAGTCATGTGTTGCGCATGATCTGCCTCTGGCGCAATCTTCGAATAGATACGCGCGGGGCGCAGACCCAGTGGGGCATGAACGGAGTCGTCATAGCAATGAATGAGGTAGTGGACTACACCAGGATGGCGCGGATGCTGCGGGAATACTTCTTCTAGCACAGCTGCGGCCCGCATGTAGGTGGCGAAGTCACGCCCTTTTTCTGCGGTGCCGAGGATAGCGAGAGCATAGAATGCGGAGCCATCCACGTCATCGGGGAACTTGCGGTGAATTTCGGCCATGACAGATTCAAAGCGGCGGTCGCGTTCTTCTTTCGTTCCTTCACCGAATAAAGCGTCGACACTGCGAATGTAGAGCTTCTCGCGCTCGGTAGGAGCTTTAGCGAGCCGGGCTCCCGGAGTCGGCCCAAGGCGTTTAAGAACTTCACGTGCGGCGTCTACATCTTCTTCGTGCCATACCGGATGACTTTGCGTCATAGCTTCGCCCCAATAAGCCATTGCAAAGTCAGGAGCTAATTTTTGCGCATTACGGAAGGAGTCCGCAGCATCTTCGTATTCGAAGTTGTGCAGCAAAGCCAGACCACGGAGGAAATCCGCTTGTGCGGCCTTCGGCCCGGAGTTGGCGAAGGCGACCTCTCCGAAGTCTTGTTGGGCCAACGCGGGAGAACACACCAGGAGAAATATGAGAGAGAACCAAACCCCGAGCGTCTTTACCGTAGTCATAGTGCAGCGCCCTTCGGTGATTTTTCTAAATCGGAGTGATTCTATACCCGTACGCTGAAGAGTCGTGTCAGAATCTTTAATTGTGACCCGCCGCCGCTGGATTGCTGATGAAATATCTGGAGATAGGGCCGCCCTCATTGGCCCTCATGCGGATCATCTAATCCGCATTCTTCGGGCTCAAGTCGGACAGGAGTTCGACATCGCGACTGGTAATGATGTCCGGCGGGGAAGGATCGTCGGTATCGCTGATGATCGTGTGGAATTCGAACTTGGCGAGCGGGTTGAAGCAGCTTCTTGTGCAAGCATCACATTGCTCCTCTCCATCTTCAAATTCGACCGTATGGAGTGGGCAATTGAAAAATGTACGGAGCTGGGAGTCGCGAAGGTTGTTCCTGTGATTGCCCAACGGACCGAGAAGTATCTGGCATCGGCTGCGGTGAAGCGGGTGGAGCGATGGCAACGAATTGTACGTCAGGCATCGGAGCAATCTCGGCGTATGGCCGTTCCGGAAGTAGCTCAGCCCGTTAAGCTTCAAGAGATTCTGGAGTTTTCCGGTACGAAGATCGTGCTGTCGGAGGTCGAACAGAAGGTGATGTTAAAAGATGTGCTGCCGCCAGAAGGAGATATCGTATTGGCTTTTGGCCCAGAAGGTGGATGGGTGGATGGAGAGTTGAAATTGTTTAAAGAATCGGGTTGGATCTCAGCCTCACTTGGAAAAACTATTCTTCGCGCCGAGACGGCAGCGATTGCTGCCACGGCGATTGCAATTTCTTAGGTGTCCAACACCAGCAAAATATCCTCAGCCAACTCTGGTATTCTCCTCACCAGTGGCAGTGTTGAAGTCCATCGCGTCTCCTCCTGCGTTCCAACCTGACGAGCGCCAGCGTGAAGCTATCGAGCACCTGAGTGGACCTGTCCTTGTCGTTGCAGGTGCCGGCACAGGGAAAACCACAGTTCTCACCCAGCGTATTGCACGGCTCATTCGGGAAGGCCAGGCCCGTCCTGAGGAAATCCTGGCAGTCACGTATACAGTACCGGCCGCTAAAGAAATTTTGGGAAGAGTAAAGGCTGAGCTGGGATCAGGCCCAGCAAAGGTACAGGCGACTACCTTTCATGCGTACTGTAATGAGCTACTCATCCGCAATGACAAAAAATTTGGCGTCCTGGATGAGAAAGACCTGTGGATTTACCTTCGCCGCCGTTTGCACGAACTGCACTTGCACTATTTCGTTCGTGCCGCGAACGTTGGCCAGTTTCTGAATGACCTGCTCAACTTCATGAGCAAGTGCCACGATGAGTTGGTCACTCCGGGAAAATATGCAGAATATGTTGCCAGCCTCGAGCGTGGGGAGGTTCCGTTCCCGCGTATAGGCAGCTCAAGGGATCCCTTGCCCGATAGCGAAGTACTAGAGCGTTGCCGGGAAATTTCCAGCGTGTTCATGACAGTCGAACGCATGTTGCAGGAAGAAAACCTGGGTACATTTGGCCACATGATCACGCGCGCCTATGCGCTGCTTCAGCAAGATGCTGAACTTCGTAGCACCGAGCAGAAATCAGCCCGATTCATACTTGTTGATGAATTTCAGGATGCAAACTTCGCTCAAGTGAAGCTTCTGCAATGCGTCGCGGGAGAAGAGCAGAACGTTTTTGCCGTAGGGGACCCTGATCAGTCGGTTTACCGGTTTCGCGGCGCATCGAGTGCAGCTTTTGGTTTGTTTCAGCGAAGTTTTCCTCAGGCCAAACTGATCGTTCTGGAAAAGAACCGCCGTTCTACCACTGCAATCCTTAATTGTGCCTTCGCTGTAATCGATAAAAATCCGAATGCAGCGATTGCCGCTGGTCCATTACGGTACAGACGAACACGGTTGATTTCAGCCCGTGACGAAGACAACTTTCAGTTTCGTGGGGGCATGCCTGTTGAAAGTGTGACTCTCGCAGCGCGTGATATGGAATCTTTAGACCTGGCGGAGACGCTGCGTGAGCGCAAACAGCGCCCCGGAGCGAAGTGGTCTGATCTTGCTGTTCTCTATCGCAGTCATTTCCATTGCGAACAAGTTGCCGCCGAATTAACGGAGCAGGGAATACCGTTCTTCATCGAGAACATGAATGTTCTCGATACCACGGAAGTGCGAGACTTGTTCGCCTGTGCTGGCGCAGTGGTGTCATCGGCAGACGCGGGCAGCCTGTTTCGTGTATCAACCTTTCCGCAATGGAGTATTGATCCAGAAAAGTTCCGGGCCTTGATTCGTGCATTACCGCGTGAAGGTCCAGCTGATGGAATGTTCTCAGTACTGCAAAAGGTTGAAGGCGGATCCGCAGCCGCAGAAACAATCCTTGCCGTTCGCTGGCAGGTTGAAGAAACAAATGCGGGGGCGCACGCTGCTCTCTGTCTGATTGCACAAAAGTTTGCAGTTGACCGTACTTTACCGGCAATAAAAGCGGTCCTGGAGTTCGTCAAGCTCTGGGAGGGCAAGCCGGTCACTAAAACGCAAACTCTGGCTGAGTTCCTTGAATATCTGCAATATTTCCGTGATGCAGGAGGCGTCGTCTGCGCGCCACCGTCACAAGACGACGCGGTACGTTTAACGACAGCACATGCAGCCAAGGGGCTGGAGTGGAAGCATGTATTTGTTATTCGAGCGTTTTCGGGATGCTTTCCCATGTATTACCGGGAAACTCTGGTGGAGTTTCCGGTGGCATTGCTGGATGAGGATTCTGTTTCTGAAGCCGACAGCAAGGAACTGTCTGCGCAAGAAGAGCGGCGGCTGTTCTATGTGGCCATGACTCGGGCGCGCGATACGCTGACCATGTATGCCAAAGAGGGGACGGGCAAAATCGACAAGACTCCGCCAGGTTATGTGCGCGAGTTGATTAAAGACAGAACATTGGGCCCTTGGTTCCGTGAACGCAAACCGCGCCAGTTCCAGACTGATTTATTTGCTGCCGGTCAGCCCGTACATGCTCATGCGCGCATGACGCCATGGTTGGGGCTGCCTGCCATTGACAACCTCGGAGCGAAGCTCAGTGCATCTGCGGTACAGACGTATCAGACGTGTCCGTTACAGTTCAAATTATCGCGGGAGTGGCGAATCCCAAGCGAGATTGGTGCAGCCTTGCAATATGGCAGTGCGATCCATCGTGTGCTGAAGACTTATTTTGACGCAGTCCGTTACCAGCGTGAACTTTCCGATGCAGACGTTATTGGCCAATTCAAAGAAGCCCTGATCGGTATTCAGGACCGCTATCAGTACGATCTATATCTAGCGCAAGGGATTCAGCAGCTTACGGATTTTCTGAATAACCGCCGGGGTAAGCCCCAACCTGAGATCCTGCACACCGAGGAATGGTTCGAGGTGCGGATGGGAGAGGTCGCCCTAACCGGTCGTATCGATCGCATGGACCGTTCCCCTGACGGTCGCGTAGTGGTAACTGACTACAAAACGGGCAAGCCGCGTGCGCAGGAGGATGCGGACGAGAGCCTGCAGCTTTCAATCTATGCACTTGCGGTAAAGGAGAAATGGGGGTACGACGTTGACCGGCTGGTGTTCCACAACATGGAGGAAGACGCGCCGATTTCGACGTATCGCAACTCCGCCCAGTTGGAAGAGGCGCGGTTGATCGTGGAAGATGTCGCTCAAAAGATTGCTGAAGGACGCTTCGAAGCGAAAACTGGATTTCACTGTGTCTTCTGTTCGTATCGCAACCTGTGCCCTGCGACCGAAAAACGGTCGTTTCAAACTCCTGCCGAAGAAAAAGCACGCAAAAAAACTTAGGGGACGCTTTTGGCGTCCCCACTGTTTCGCTTTGCGAGAAGTTAGTGCTTCTTTTTCTTCTTCGCTTTTTTCTTAGCTGCCATGGTTTCTATTCTCCCTTTCCATCTTTCGATGGAGTATGTCGCAACGGTAAAAAGTTGCAACTGATTGAATGTATAGAGTTATTGAAAAACGATGTCAAGAAAAAAATGATGATGAAGCGAGCAATTGTTGCATGCACCAAAGTCACCGAAGATCATCATTCAAGATTTTTTGCAAGAAAAATTTTATGAGCGGGAGTTTTGTGAGAAGCAATTTTCCCGTTTGGGCGATTGATCGCTGCACTTTTTGGAAATTGATGGGTAGGTTTTTGTGTTGTGAGTGCATCACGCGCGATTTTCGTTTTCAGTCAAGGTCCGACATCTATAATTGAAGAAACGAAACGCAAAAAACGCTGGAGGGCACATAAATGGCCGCTTTCGAGGATGTCGTCATCATCTCAGCATGTCGCACTGCCGTCGGAAAATTTCAGGGGAGCCTGTCAGATTTGAGCGCGCCGCAGCTTGGAGCGGTGGCGGTTCGCGAAGCAGTGAAGCGTGCCAACCTCGATCCTGCAAAGGTGGACGAGTGCATCATGGGTAATGTTGTGTCAGCAGGATTGGGACAAAACCCTGCGCGACAGGCTGCAATCTTCGGTGGATTGGCTCCCGAGGTAGGTGCCATGACGGTTAACAAAGTTTGTGGTTCTGGATTGAAAGCAGTTGCTCTCGCAGCACAAGCGATACAGACAGAGAACAGTTCGATCGTCGTCGCGGGTGGAATGGAATCGATGACGAATGCTCCATATCTTTTACCGCAGGCGCGTAAGGGATACCGTCTCGGCAACGCGCAGATCGTCGATTCGATGGTTCACGATGGGCTCTGGGACATCTATAACGACTATCACATGGGAATTACAGGCGAGAATGTTGCTGAAAAGTATGGAATCACCAGGGAAGAACAGGATGAATTTGCATTGAACTCACATCGCAAAGCGATTGCTGCGATGAAGGAATGCCGGGTCAAATCGCAGATTGTCCCGGTTGAGATTCCGGCGAAGAAGAAGGGCGCGGCTCCGGTAATTTTCGACAAAGACGAATCACCACGTGAGGACACGACCATAGAAACCCTCCGCTCACTGAAGCCGGCATTCAAAAAGGATGGGACCGTGACTGCCGGCAATGCTCCCGGGGTGAACGATGGCGCGGCTGCCGTTGTTGTCACCAGTGCCCATCGAGCGAAAGAATTAGGAGTCGCTCCGATGGTTCGGATTGTCGCGCAAGCCACCAGTGGGGTTGAGCCGAAGTGGGTCATGATGGCGCCGGTGGGTGCTGTCCGCAAGATTTGGGAGAAAACCGGATGGAAAAAGGATGATGTTGACCTGTATGAGCTCAACGAAGCATTTGCTGTGCAGGCTCTGGGGGTAATGCGAGAACTAGGACTTGATGCGAACAGAGTGAACGTGAATGGCGGCGCAGTCGCGATTGGACACCCCATCGGCGCGAGTGGGGCGCGTGTGCTAGTGACCTTGATTTATGAAATGATCCGGCGGGATGTGCATCGTGGCATTGCCGCATTGTGTTTAGGTGGAGGCAACGCTGTAGCGATGGCTGTTGAGAGATAAGAGGCGCAAGAACATCCGGCTAAGCCATCGAGGTTTGGTTTTTCTTTTCTGCTTCTACTGTAGGCAGATAGACCATAAAGACAGCGCCCCCGCCGGGGCCCGATGCCACCTCAACGTTTCCTCCATGCTCGCGAAGGATTGCTTTGCAGATGCTCAATCCCAAACCTGTCCCACGGCCTGGACGTTTCGTCGTATAAAAAGGATCAAAAATCTTCGGAAGAATGTCGGCTGGAATGCCGGGTCCATCATCCTGAAAGATGATCATGATGTGATCATCGTCTTTACCCAAACGAATGCGCAGCGTTCCCCGGTCGCGTACTTCCCGGATAGCTTGTTCGGCGTTCATCACCAGATTCAAGAACACCTGCATGATCTGGTGAGGGTCGCCCGTCACACGGGGCAGTGGACTTTCCGGGAGAAAATCTACGGTGATGTTGTTCTTGCGAAGTGAGTAAGCATGTAGATGCAAAGTACGCTGTACAAGTTCGGCGAGATTGATCTCTGTTTTCCCGGGCAGTGGAGGACGAGAGAAATACATCAGGTTCTGCACAATTTCCGTCGCGCGCCGGGCTTGTTGTTGCAGCATGACGAGCTGTTTCCGGCTGGCTTCCGGAATATCTGTGTCCTGAAGCAGTTCGGAGACCCCGAGAATACTGGTCAGCGGGTTGTTTAGTTCGTGGGCGAAGCCGCCGATCATTTGTCCCATGGCGGCCAGTCGTTCGCTTTGAATGATCTGCTGCTCCAGCTTTTTTTCCACGGAGATATCCCGGACCGAAACGATCACGCCATTGACTTTGCTTTCGGCATCGAACAGCGGGCTGGCCGAAGCGCGCATGGTGCGTAAACTGCCGTCGCGATGGTTGGCCTCGTACTCGCAGAAGCCAAACAAGCGCCGGCCGCTGCTGACGTCGCGATAAAGTGCAGCAAATGCCGACGAATGGTCGGGAAGCTCTGCGATTTTCTTGCCCACAAGGTCTTCCGGTTTGTGTCCCAATAAATCCCGTATGCGGGAACTGACGAAGCTGAACCTTTCATTAAGGTCAATCACCAAAATCAGATCGGGAAAGCTTTCCAGCAGATAACGCTGGAACTCTTCCTGCCGGCGGAGTTCTTTTTCCATCTCAAGGCGTTCGGTAATGTCCACCAGGGTGCCTTGATAGCGGATGATCTTGCCAGAGTCGTCCCACACCGCACGGGAGGTATCCAGAAACATTGCCGCGCGGCCGTCTTTTCGTTTGAGCGTGATCTCCCGCGTACGTACACTGCCTTGATCGTTTTGGCGACGTCCCAGGATTGAAGCTTGTCCTGACTCATAATTCAGACTCTCAGCCTCCTGTGCCAGCAACTCTTCTTTATTGGAGTATCCGAGCATACGGATGAGAGAGTCGTTGGCATCCAGCAGTTTGCCTTCCGGAGTGCTGAAGTAAACCCCTTCCTGCAGAGTTTCGAACAATTCTGTAAAACGCTTTTCTTTTTCACGTTCGTCGGTGACGTCGCGGGCCAACACGCTGACGCCTACTACCTCGTCATCGTTGATGATGGCATTGATCTCGCAATCGAAATACAGTGTTCGCGGATTGTTTTTCAGGCGGAGTTTAAGAATGCCTGACCAGTGCCGTCGTTCCAAAAAAGGCGACAGGTAGGGTTGAATCTGTTCTTTAGTGGGCTCCTCGAGAAAATCGTGCAGTTTGTGGCCGACGATTCCCTGATAAGTGCTGCCAAGAAATTGTGTGACCCGTTTATTGACCGTCCGGAATGTGCCGTCAAGAGAAACAGCGAACGCAGCATCCTCCAGGGAATCGATCAATTCCTTAAAAGACCGCTGAGAACGGGCAATCACCTGGCTCAATTGATCAATCTGTTCCGGAGAGGGGGCGGCGCGTTCCTCAACGCTGCGTACCAGGGCCTTGAGCTCAACGACCCGCTTTCTGCGCCCATAGGCGAAGCCGGCAAACATCATTACGACCAGGATTACGGCCACTGGGAAAATCCACAGGTAATAGGGAAGAGACTGAAGCCGTTCCCAGGAAACGGCTGCCAGGGCTACGGCAAGAAAAATCAAAAATAACAGTGCAAGTCGCCAAAGCCAAGCTTCTTCTTTTTCCAATTGACCCTGGTTTGGCGGTAGTGGCCCGGGCTCATTTTCTTTCGCTGACATAAGACAAGTACCCCCGGCCGAGCGTAATTAAGACCGCTAGGCTGGGGATTGATTGAATCGTAGTCCCATGGAAAGGAGCAAACAATGAAAAGTTGTTGGGCAACTTGGTTCCATTCACAGCCCGCACATGTTCAGATGTCACATTTCTTTCGTGATGAATGTCACAGCCAGCCTATTTCCCAGCCAGTTAATGTGAATTGCTCTCTCGCGTAAGGATTTCATGCTCTACAAGACCCTTAGTGCCGCCGTCTACGGTGTCGACGCCAACATTATTGAAGTAGAAGTAGACATGTCGGGTGTCAAGGCGCAAGAAGACCATTTTCATACCGTCGGACTTCCGGATGCCGCAGTACGGGAGAGCCGCGACCGGGTTCGGGCTGCGATCAAAAACTGCGGGTATGACATTCCATTTACTCATATCACCATTAATCTGGCGCCGGCAGATATTCGCAAGGAAGGATCGGGTTTCGACCTGCCTATGGCCCTGGGTATTTTAGGCGCATATGGTGGGCTGAATAAAAAGGAAGTTCCCGATTGTCTATTTGTTGGAGAACTCTCTCTTGATGGAGGTCTGCGCAGTGTACGAGGCGCTCTGCCTATTGCGATCGAAGCCAGGGGGAAAAAGATCTCTCGTATTGTCGTACCGGAAGCAAATGCCCGCGAAGCGGCGATGGTTAGCGGGGTGGAAGTTTATCCCGTCAAGTCGCTGTTGGACGTCATTCATTTTATTAACACGGGGAACGGGGTTCATCCCTTACAAGTGGACCGGCAAGGTCTGTTGCAGGAGTCGCAGCACTTTGCGGTGGACTTTAAAGATGTGCGTGGACAACAGTCGGCCAAGCGTGCTCTGGAAGTTGCCTGTGCAGGCGGACACAACCTCATGATGATTGGTCCTCCGGGTTCAGGCAAAACCATGCTTGCTAAACGCATGCCGACGATTTTGCCGCCTCTGACATTTGAAGAAGCTCTGGAGACCACCAAGATCCACAGTGTGGCAGGAGTTTTAGACGCCGGCGTAGGGCTGGTGGGAGTGCGTCCGTTTCGTGCGCCGCATCACACAATTTCCGATGCCGGTTTGATTGGCGGTGGGGCAGTGCCTCGTCCCGGCGAGGTGTCCTTATCTCATAACGGCGTTTTGTTTCTCGATGAACTGCCGGAATTCCCACGTAATGTTCTGGAAGTCATGCGTCAGCCGCTGGAAGATGGGACCGTCTGCATTGCCCGGGCTGCGATGGCCCTCACTTTCCCATCCCGGTTCATGCTGGTGGCGGCAATGAATCCCTGCCCCTGTGGATTTTTCAATGACCGGACACGAGAGTGCCACTGCACGCCGCCTATCATCCAGCGATATATGTCCAAGATTTCTGGGCCATTAATGGATCGAATCGACATTCACATTGATGTCCCTGCTGTGAACTATAAAGAGATGCGGACCGGGGCTGATCCAGAGGCTTCAGCCCAGATTCGCGAACGTGTGATCCGAGCCCGGGACATTCAGCTCAATAGGTTCGCAGCCTGCAAGCGGGAAAAGCTCTATAGCAACGCGCAGATGGCAGCACGGCATATTCGAACGTTCTGCGAACTTTCTTCCGATTGTGAAAGCCTGCTGGAGAGGGCAATGCTTCAACAAGGACTGACAGCCCGTGCGCATGACCGGATATTAAAGGTGGCGCGAACAATCGCGGATCTGGAAGCTGCGGCAGCTATCGGACCTAAACATATCGCGGAGGCCATCCAATATAGGACGCTGGATAGAACCTTCTGGGCCTAGAATTCGACACGCGGCGTATCTTTATTTGCTCCAAGACAAGCTGGAGTTGCTTGTTTATATATATGAAAATAAATGGCTTACATCATTTAACAGTTTCTAGCTGTAGAACCGAATAATATACTTGACCGGGGTGCTCATTTTCGCTAGATTACACAGTTCCACGGACATAGTTTGAATCACAAACGTCCGCAGGACGTCCGCCGAATCCTAAATTTCGTAACTTTCGAGCCCGGCGGAGCATCTAAACAAGTAGCCCAGAGTAAGCCCGAATAATCCTCTGAATTCAATGACTTATCTCATAGAGGCGGGAACTGCCCTGTTCTGCTTATTAAGAAATTGGAGAGATAAATGAAGCGCTCAGACCGTGTTTTTGACGCATTACATACCTTGAGAAATCGTTACATGCTTTGCCAGCTCGCGTCCAAGGCGACCCGTAAGTTTCACAAGCCGAATACGCGTATTCAGGAAACCATGAACGAAGTTCTGGAGCGCATCGCGAGCTCGGACCGGCAGGGTGTACTTGCTGAACCCGAACATTTCGTAGAGGCACAACGGCGGGCCGCGTAACAACGGCCCCGCTTTTTTGTCCCGCGGTAGATCATTTCTTTCCTTAAGCACTAGCTACCTCCCATTAAAAATTCCCTCTCGCAGGTGATGAATGACCATTGCTGAACTCAAAGAAAAGAACATTACGGAGCTGACCAAGATCGCCCGATCTTTGGATCTCCCCGGAGCAAGCGGTATGCGTAAGCAAGATCTGATTTTCAAAATTCTCCAGGCACAGAGCGAAAAAGAAGGACACATCTTCGCCGAAGGCGTATTGGAAATTTTGCCTGACGCCTACGGCTTCCTCCGCTCTCCCGATTACAACTATTTGCCTGGTCCCGACGACATTTATGTTTCGCCGTCGCAGATTCGCAAATTTGACCTCAAGACAGGCGACACCATCAGTGGCCAGGTACGGCCTCCCCATGAGGGCGAAAAGTATTTCGCGCTGGTGAAGATTGAAGCCGTCAACTTCGAATCGCCCGATGAAGCCCGCAACAAGATCCTGTTCGACAACTTGACGCCGCTTTATCCGCAGGAACGGTTGAAGCTGGAGACGGTGCGCGAGAACGTCAGCGCACGCGTCATGGACTTGTTGACGCCCCTTGGTAAAGGACAACGTGGACTGATCGTTTCGCCCCCGCGTGCTGGTAAGACGATGTTGCTGCAAAACGTCGCCAACTCGATTACGGCGAACCATCCTGAAGTTGTGCTGATGGTGCTGCTCATCGACGAGCGCCCGGAAGAAGTTACGGACATGCAACGTTCGGTAAAAGGCGAAGTGATTTCTTCAACCTTCGATGAACCGGCTGCCCGTCACGTTCAGGTCGCGGAAATGGTGATCGAAAAGGCGAAGCGCTTGGTCGAGCATAAGCGGGATGTCGTTATTCTCCTCGACTCAATCACTCGTTTAGCTCGTGCCTATAACACGATTGTTCCGCCCAGCGGCAAAGTGCTCTCCGGCGGCGTGGACTCTAACGCGCTGCAACGTCCGAAACGGTTCTTTGGTTCGGCCCGCAATATCGAAGAGGGTGGTTCGCTCACTATCATTGCGACGGCCTTAATCGATACCGGCTCTCGCATGGATGACGTTATCTTTGAAGAATTCAAAGGTACGGGTAACAGCGAAATCATTCTCGAACGTAAGCTGGTTGATAAGCGTACCTTCCCGGCCATTGACATTCAGCGCTCCGGAACTCGTAAGGAAGAGTTGCTGATTCCGAAAGAAGACCTGACTCGCATCTGGGTGCTGCGGAAAGTCCTGAACCCGCTTTCGCCCGTGGAAGCCATGGAATTGCTGATCGACAAGCTCAGCAAGACCAAAGCGAACAGCGAGTTCCTGGCTAACATGAGCGCGTTGTAGGCAAAAATCTTAAACCACGAAGGGCACGAAGTTGCACGAAGAATTTGCTTCGTGTCACTTTGTGCCCTTTGTGGTTATTAGGTTTTCAGGAAGCTTGCGCCGTCGGCCCCTGATCGACCACATAGACACGCCCCGCCGATCCAGAGCGGATATTGTTCTTAATAAAACACTCTTTGATACGACGGCGAAGCTCGCGGCTGACTGGATATTGTTTTGTCGGTTTAGTTTTCACCAACACCATATACTCAGCCTCACCATTTCCCACCCGGTCGATCCCGGGAATTTGAATATCGGAAACAATGTCGCTCGCATATTCTGAATCGTTCTTGATCTCGTCGCTCACTTCCCGCAGCAACTTCAGAATTTTATCGCTGGGTTCTTCAAACGCCACCACCACCCGCATAGTGATCTGTGCCCAGTCCCGCGTGGTGTTCGACACAATATGAATTTCACTGTTGGGGACAATATGTATCGTGCCATCGTCATCGCGCAACGTAGTGGTACGCATGCTCATGGCCTCAACGATCCCTTTAACACCGGCAATTCGGATCGAATCGCCCAGATCATACTGATTTTCCAGCAGTATGAAGAATCCGTTGATGACGTCCTTTACCAGTGTCTGCGCACCAAAACCGATGGCTAGTCCAGCGATTCCAGCGCTAGCCAACAACGGAGCCAGATTGATGTTCAGTTCCTGCAACACTTCCAGCCCGGACACAAAAACGATCAGGAAAACGCCAATGCTATTGATCACCCCTGCAAGGGTCTGTATCTGCTGTGTACGGACCGCCTGGGACGGCCTCTTGGTTTGAAAGGCCACCATCTTCGTCACAATGATTTTGAATAGGCGCAGTCCCAGGAAGGCTAAAACTAAAATCAGCCCAATCCGCGGCGCATGCTGGTGCAGAAACTCCATGGAATCGCTGCGCCATGCGATGAGTAGTTCGCGGAGATTTGCTGTTTGAGAAGTAATGGCTGCGTAGTACATGAGTACGAGAACCTAGGCGGATTATAACAAGCGGCCGGGACAGGACCCTCGCAATCGCAGGGATATAATCAGCTTAATTGATCGATGAGGTGATTGTGAAAACCCAATCCTGGCTGTCCTGCGCGGTTTTGTTTTTTGTCCTGATTGTTCCGTCGGTGGTGAAAGCACAACTGGGACCCAGCAACCCTGGGCCAGAGCCTACGCATACTCCCGTTGAAAGCGAGGAGATGCGAAAGATGAAAAAAGATGCGGCAAAGAAGGCCAACAAGCAACGACAGGCAGACCTTCAGCGTGATACGGAGAAGTTGCTAAAGCTGGCAACTGAATTAAAGGAATATGTTGGTAAAACGGACGAAAATATTCTCTCTTTAGATGTAGTCAAAAAAGCTGAAGAAATCGAAAAGCTGGCGCATAGCGTCAAGGAGAAGATGAAGAGCAGCTACTAACCACTTCCCGCAGAACTTCACTCAATATAAAGATCCTATTGATTCTTCCCGATCGTCCCGAGTACAATTCTAAATAAGCTTTAGTTGCAACTAGTTTGCAATAAGAAAATATGCCATTTCCTCAAACTGAAGTTCCGGGCCGTCTCCAGGCCGAACTCATGTCGCGCGGTCTGCGCATGACTCACCAGCGCCGAACCATCCTGAGTGTGGTCGAGACCGCCAAGCAGCATCTGGATGCCAGTCAAATTCTTCGTAAAGCCCGCAAGCTTGATCCGGGAATTGATCGCGTGACCGTCTATCGCACGCTGAATTTACTGAAGCGGCATGGCCTGGTCGATGAGTTGGACCTGATGCACATGCAGGGAGAGAAGCATTTTTACGAGCGGCGCCCTCAGCGTGATCACATTCACATGGCATGTCTTCGCTGCGGAAAAATTACCGAGTTTGAAAGTGATCTTTTTGACCGTTTGAAAGGGCAGATTCAGCGCGACTGCCAATTTCATATCGTGGTCACTCGCCTGGAGTGTGGAGGTTATTGCTCCGATTGCCGGACGCAAGGTAATTCTCCCGAACTAGCTAGTCGCTAAACTGAATTTAAAGAATAAATTTCGAACATTTGACACAGTTGCATCTAGTTGCAACTGAACTGCAACAATGTTTAAGAAGCGTGTGCCTTTTATATCTGTGCAGATTGAAATCGAAGAAATTTTATCGCTCAGGGTTTCCGTTGCGGACAGCTCGATGTTTATCCGTCCACCAGGCCCATGGAACAGTGATCCAAATCAACAGGCTTCCCCATGCCAAAGCCTTCACATTCGGAGGAGGGGCGCCACCGAAGAGCGCAAGAATCCAACCAGCAAACAAAAATACAATTAGAGACCATGTGCCATAACTTCCTGCTTTGTCGCGCGCAGCCGTCGCTTTTAGATACATGATTACTCCAATGACAAAAATACCACCTTCCAGAATCATTTCAGCCGCAGGATGGTTCCAAAGTCCCAGGCCGTACTTGGTTGTTGCACCGGGATATAGGAGAAGGTCTGGACGATGAGTTACCCAATCTAAAATCCAATGGCTTAAAACTCCAACTGCAACGACGCAAGCTCCACGTCTATTGCGTCGTAACACGAAGTAGACAACACCAACAATCAGCGCCCACACTACCCCCATCAACAGGCTATGAGTAATCGGATAGTCAGTGAAATCAAGAGGTGTCATCCGGGTGATCCCCGGAACGATGGCTACGTGTTCAATACCAAGCAATAAACAGATGGGCCAGAGCAGATCGACGAACTCGGTTGCAAAAACTAGTGCGCCCAAGGAGGTTTTGGGCGCAACTTTTTTGGCAGCGAAGGCAAGACCGAAGTGGCCTACAAACATACGGTCTCCGTTAATTGCGAGCTATCATTCAGCGCCTATGCGCATTCCATAGAAGGAACGGTAGACGAACACAAATGAAACAACCGCAAAAGCTGCAGCCAGTCCATGGCTAAGCCCACTTCCTGCGTCAGTCGTAAGCTTTACAGCCAGTTCGACCGCCAGCAGACCAAACAGCGTAGTGAATTTGATCACCGGGTTCATGGCTACCGATGATGTGTCCTTAAATGGATCGCCGACCGTATCACCCACCACGGTTGCGTCATGCAGCGGAGTACCTTTTTGTTTGAGTTCAACTTCGACGATTTTCTTGGCGTTATCCCAGGCGCCACCGGCATTGGCCATGAAGATTGCCTGATAGAGGCCGAAGATAGCGATGGAGATGAGATATCCAATGAAAAAGAATGGTTCGATGAATGCAAACGCCAGCGTCACAAAAAAGACCGCAAGGAAGATGTTGAACATTCCTTTTTGCGCGTAGCGGGTACATATCTCGACAACTTTCTTACTATCGGAAACTGAAGCCTTCTCGACACCCTCCAGCTTGATGTTAGCCTTGATGAACTCTACGGCACGGTATGCTCCAGTAGTTACGGCTTGCGTGGATGCACCAGTGAACCAGTAAATGATGGCGCCGCCGCTGATCAGGCCCAAAACAAACGGTGCATGTAACAAGGAAAGTTTACCGACATTTTCGGTGAGTCCATGGGTCAGCGCCATGATGATGGAGAAGATCATCGTGGTGGCACCGACTACAGCTGTGCCAATCAGAACTGGCTTGGCTGTTGCTTTGAAGGTGTTTCCCGCGCCATCATTTTCTTCCAGCAGTTCTTTGGCACGCTCGAACTTTACATCGATATTGAAGTCTTTTTTGACTTCCGCTTGCACGTTGGGAACATTCTCAATCAGCGAAAGTTCGTAGACGGATTGTGCATTGTCGGTTACCGGACCGTAGGAGTCCACGGCGATAGTCACCGGGCCCATTCCCAGGAACCCGAAAGCCACCAACCCAAAGGCAAATACAGCTTCGGCATCCATCAGGTTGTGCAGACCTAGTGTGCTGACCCAATAGCCGACGGCCATGAGCGCAACCATGGAGAAACCCAAATAGTACGCGGAAAAATTGCCGGAGACGAAGCCCGACAAAATACCCAGCGATGCTCCGCCTTCCTTGGCGGAAGTGACGACTTCTTTTACGTGGCGTGATTCAGTGGAAGTGAAGACTTTTACCAACTCAGGGATGATCGCCCCGGCTAGAGTGCCACAAGAAATGATCGTCGCCAGCTTCCACCACTGAGTTCCATCGTCGCCCAACATCGGGATGATGAGATGCGAAATGAGATAGGTCATTGCGATGGAAACAATCGATGTGATCCATACCAGCGAAGTAAGCGGCGCTTCGAAGTTCATCTTGTCGGAGTTGCCGTAGCGGCCCTTCGCGATTGCGCTATTAACAAAGTATGCGACGGCGCTAGCCACCAGCATCATGATGCGCATGACGAACAACCAAACCAGCAACTGCACCTGCACTTCCGGCTTGTGCACACCGAGCAGGATGAATGTGATCAAGGCGACGCCAGTGACGCCGTAAGTTTCAAATCCATCAGCAGAAGGGCCAACGGAATCGCCAGCATTGTCTCCAGTGCAATCCGCAATAACACCGGGATTGCGGGCGTCGTCTTCTTTAATTTTGAAGACGATCTTCATCAGATCGGATCCAATATCTGCAATCTTGGTGAAGATGCCGCCGGCGATACGCAAAGCTGCTGCGCCGAGTGATTCACCGATTGCGAATCCAATAAAGCACGGACCTGCGTAGTCTCCTGGAATAAAGAGCAGAATCAGCAGCATGATCAGAAGTTCCACGCTGATGAGCATCATGCCGATGCTCATACCGGCTTCGAGAGGAATCTGGTAAATCGGGTAAGGTTTGCCGCGAAGGCTGGCAAACGCAGTGCGGGAATTAGCAAAAGTATTGACGCGAATTCCAAACCACGCCACACCATAGCTGCCCGCGATTCCCACCAAACTGAAAAACAGAATAATCACCACGCGCATAGCTTCGAGTTTGAGCAGCACGCCGAAGTACAAAACAATAATTACGGCAATGAAGGCTTCGAGAATCAGCAAGAACTTACCCTGGGTCACAAGATAGGTTTTGCAAGTCTCGTAGATCAGTTCGGAGATTTCCCGCATGGAGCGGTGCACAGGCAAATTGCGCAGGCGCACGAAGATGGCCATGCCGAATCCCAGTCCGAATACACAAAATAGAAGACCAACCGAAAGCAGTGAATGGCCATTGAATCCTAAAAAAGAAACCTGCGACAGATCGGGTAACTTAAGGTTGGCTTCTCCCCCAGCTTCCTGGGCTGAGGCGAAGGTTGCACAACAGGTGAGTACTACAAATGTCGTCGCCAGCATCTTGGCAGCACGGGACGCAACACTTGATAGCAAGGTGCGCATTGGAAGTTCCTCCGGGATGAAAGCTCAAGTCAGAATGAGGTATTGAAACTGTCCCCGGTGAGCAAACCAAGGTGCCGTTCGGAGCACCGCAGGATCGTCGCCGGAGTTCCCAACACGCTTCCACCGCAAGGCTTTACGGGAATGCTGAGCTTGGCCGCGTCGGATGTTTGCGCCGGTCTGGGCCCGGGGCTGGGCCATACCTGGCCAACCCGGCACAAAACTCGCTTTTATAACATGTGGGCAAGTGGAGGTCAAACTGGGAAGAAACTGTAGGTTTTGGGAAGGACAAAGGTGACTTTGAATCGAACTTAATCCTGTTTTAAAATCACGAATCCCCATCTGGAACGATACGACCTGGATTTCAACAATTTTGGCTTCAACTTCATGCAATTTCAATTAGATAGATATAGAGAAGAAGTGGCATTAGGGATGCTCTTGCCTTAACGCCGATTGCCTGGCGAAAACTCCGCTATGAATGAAGAATGCAAGCTCATCACGAATGGACTGCAATTTGTGTCGGACATGCGCGGGAAACTGCTTGTTTGTCTTTTGAAAAAGTAATTCACAGGCTACGTGGTTGAAGGCAAATGTTTTAGACGAAATCAGCGTTTGGAAGGAATAAGGCGAAGCTGTGTCTGCTGTTTGTCTTACATCCACTGTGGAACTTGTACCACGCAGTTGGTTTCAACCTGATTGGTACGCCATATCCACGCGAGTGAATCAAGAAAGGCGAGTGGCGGAGCGGCTGGAGCATCGGGGCATTCCCTTTTATCTTCCTTTATATAAGACCATACGCCGTCGCAGTGACCGGAAAGTCGCTTTAAGTCTGCCATTATTTCCTGGCTATTTATTCGTGCACATTCCATTGGCTGAACGTTTACGTGTTTTGCAGGTCCCGAATGTAGTGAGGCTGGTTGGGCAGCACAAAAATCCTTCCCCGCTTCCTTCCTGGGAAATTGATCTGTTGCGCCGCGGGCTTTCCGGACAAGTCCATGCCGAACCATGTCGATATCTCACCACTGGGTGCCGTGTACGTGTAGTGAACGGGCCCTTTGAAGGAGTAGAAGGAATTTTAATAAATCTCGCGCGTAAGCCGCGGGTTGTGATCTCGATCGAAGTAATTGCCCGGTCTTTTACTGTGGAAGTAAATGAGTATGATTTGGAACGTATCTAGCTTCGATTCCGCAGGTTTCCTCTCTTTTTGAAATACAGATCCACCATCATGGCGGTTGTTCTGGCCGGTTTGATGTGTACCTATAGTTGGGGACAAACCACCGTTAGCGCTTCCTCCTATGCAGACGATGACTGCGAAGGACAGGCCTGTCTGGATGCAACATCAAAGTCCAGATTGCCGAACCCTGATGCAAGGGTCTACACCCCTCGTACATGGCAGGTTAATGAAGCGGCCCAACAACAAGCAGCGAAAAACTCATCGGGAAAAAAGCGAAAGCAAAAAAATGACAGGTATGACCTGGAGTATGTCGAATCATCGGTGCGTAATGCTGATACCGAGTTTCAGAAATATGTTTTACAGGCGACCGGTATACATCTTCCGATCTACGGCGAAAGCTTTTTTTTGCATTCAAATGATCCTTCTGCCAAACCTCGGACTGCAATCCCTTCCGACTACACACTTGCTGTCGGAGATCAGGTATTGATCCATATATGGGGGCAGATGGATCTCAATGCCCTGGTGATTGTCGACCGTAACGGCCAGATTCTCCTACCCAGAATAGGTGTAATTTCGATTGTTGGTGTGCGCTATGACCATCTGCATGATTATCTGAAAAACTTCCTCAGCCGGCTTTTCAAGCGTTTTGACTTGAGTGTCAGTTTAGGCCAACTGCATGCACAAAAAATTTATGTGACCGGGAGTGTGAACCTTCCGGGGTATTACATCATGCCGCCATTGAGCACTCTGGTCGACGCCTTGTCCGGCGCAGGAGGCCCTGCGAAAAATGGGTCTATGCGGCATATTCAGCTTAGGCACGAGGGGCAGGAAACAGTCGACGTCGATTTGTACGATTTGTTACTGAACGGGGGCAAATCCAAAGATCTGCTGTTGCAATCGGGGGACACGATTTATGTTCCACCCGCAGGTCCGCAGGTCGCGGTATTCGGTAGTGTCAAGCGGCCCGCCATTTATGAGCTGCGGGAAAATGCCACTGTGGCCAACGAGATCGAACAGGCTGGCGGATTGACCGCATCTGCCGATCGCAACCGGGCCACACTCGAAAGAATTGATGAACAATTAAAACGCAGGATCGAAGCGTTCGCGTTGGACGATCCGGGGCAAGGCCGCATTCTCAAGGACGGTGATGTCTTACATGTATTCGCGATTTCTCCGGGAATGGAAAATGTTGTCACGCTAAGGGGCAATGTCGCCCATCCCGGGCGCTATCCGTGGCACGAGGGAATGCGTGTGCGGGATTTGATTCCGTCACCGCAATTTCTTATCACCGACGAATACTGGAGACAGCAAAACGCACTGGGGCGGAACGGAAGCGGATGGATTGAGGGAGCAAAACCAAATAAAGATGGAACGACCTACTCTGATTTTCCGCAAGCTTCCAGTTATTCGAAAGAATTAAAAGGTGCAGTTCCTGCTCCGGAGGCTGGGTCAACAGAGGCGTCAATTGAGAACAACAAAGAGGGAACTGAGGCTGCGCCTAAAACTGAAATCAAGCGTAATGGGGCGGAGATCAACTGGGAGTATGCGGTGGTGCAGAGACTCAATCGGTTTGATTTAAGTTCCCAGTTGATCTCCTTCAATTTGGGACGTGCCATGAGCGATTACAGTTCAACTGACAACCTCGTTTTACAGGATGGCGACGTGATCACCATCTTTTCACAGCAGGATGTAAAAGTACCGGTAGAAAAGCGGACTAAGTTCGTCTGGATAGAAGGAGAGGTAGCAGCTGCCGGAGTTTACCGGGTTGAACCCGGCGAGTCCTTGCGTGACCTCATCGCTCGCGCCGGAGGGCTGACTCCACAGGCTTATTTGTTTGCTGTAGATTTTCGCCGGGAGTCTGCTCGCGTATCCCAGCAGGAAAAATTGGAGCGTTTGATCGACGAAACGGAAAAGGAACTGCGCTCTCGTGCTGCCCGCATTGCTGCCAGTGGAAATGAGGAGGAACGCAAAGCCGCGGGGCAGGAACTGGAAAGCGAGAAGCAGGTCATCGAAAAACTTCGCCAATCCAGGGCCACCGGCCGCATTGTGCTCGACCTGAAATCTTCAGATACTGATATCGGCGCCCTGCCTGCAATTCCACTGGAGGACGGAGACCGCATCGTTGTTCCTCCCACACCGGCGATCGTCGAAGTTGTGGGCGCCGTATATAACCAGAACTCATTCTTATACCGTGCGGGGAAAAATATTGCGGATTATCTCCGGCAATCGGGCGGAGGAACGCGCGATGCAGACACGCAACGTATGTTTGTCATTCGCGCCGATGGATCGGTGGTCAGCAAGCAGATGCACCATGGGGTCTGGGGTGGAAGCTTTGCGTCTCTCAAGCTGATGCCGGGCGACACCATCGTGATGCCGGAACGGGTCCGCACAGGGAGCTTGATCCGGGAAATCCGCGACTGGTCGCAGATATTTTCTCAGTTCGCTCTGGGCGCGGCGGCCGTGCGTGTTATCGGTCCCTAGACAATGGAAGTAAAACAACGATCAGTGGAGACGCTGGCCAGCGAAATCAGCCAGGGGCGTTGGCTGGTGATTGCAGATTCTCTGGATGTGCCTGAGCAGCCCAGAATGGTATCGCGGATGGGTTGGCTCGATTTTCTGGTGTCAGTTGCGGAGAACAAACGTAACATCGCCTGCTGGACTGCACTTGGCACCACGTTAGCGTTCCTGTTTTCGTGGCTTATTCCCAACTACTACACAGCGCGGGCCGAATTGTTACCGCCACAACTCAACCAATCGGGGATCTCAGCCTTGCTCGGGCAATTTGGCGACCTGGCAAATTATGTTGGACGAGACAATTTACGGACTCCGAATGCTCTGTTTGTAACTCTGCTGCGCAGCGATAGTGTTACCGAGCAGATTGCCATCCATTTCGACTTGATGAAAGTTTATGGCACGGCACGACTTTCCGATTGCCTCAGGCGTTTGGAAAAGCGGACACAAGTCGATCTGTTGAAAGAAGGGCCTATCGTACTTCAAGTTGAAGACCGCGACCCCCGGCGCGCCGCAGCGCTGGCCAATGCCTACGTGGAGGAGTTGATTCAGTTAAATAAGCGGCTGGCGGTTGGCGAAGCTGCCCGGCGGCGCATTTTTTTTGAGCAACAAGTGAAAGAAGCCCATGAAGAACTGACCATCGCGGAAGAGAACCTTAAGCAAACGCAGGAACAAACCGGTATGGTGCAACTGGATTCTCAGGCGAAGTCCATCATTGAGGTCGAAGGGACTCTGCGTGCGCGGATCGCACTAAAAAAAGCCCAGCTGGAAAACATGCGATTGTATGCCACAGAACAAAATCCTGATTTGCAGCGATTAAAAACGGAATTGACCATCATGCAAAATGAACTGTACCAGGCTAAAAGCAGCGGGAAGGAAAATGCCGGGCTAAATTTTTCTTCGGGGAAGCTGCCGACTTCAGGATTGGAATACATTCGCCGTTTGCGTGACGTGAAATATCACGAAATGGTTTTTGAAACGTTGTCCAAACAGCTGGAACTTGCTCGAATTGATGAGGCAAAAGAAGGGTCTCTGATCCAGGTCATTGATCAGGCCCGAGTCCCGGACCATAAGAGCGGTCCTGCGCGTTTATGGATCACTTTGGCTGGTTTGGCGGTTTCGTTGGCTTTCTCCTTCTGCTGGCTGGCGGGAAAACTTTCCCTGGCGCGTGCGCAGCTTAATCCTGATATGGCTCGGCAGCTGACTTCCTTAAAAGATACCGTCCTGTCTTTTGGCAAGAATAGAAACTCGAAATACTGAAGTGCAAACGCCCTTGGATTCCCCTTCCAACTCTATCGACCTTTTTGGGCTGAAGCTGAGTTGTATGACCTGCGCGCAGACCCTTGACTGGTTGGAAGCCAACGTTCTTCAAAAGGAAAATTCGCGGGCCTGTGTATTTTCCGCCAATGTCGACCAGTTGGTCCGTTATCGCATAGATCCCAGTTTTCGTGACACCTACAAAATTGCCCAATTGATCATTCCAGATGGAATGCCTGTGGTGTGGTCGAGCAAACTGTTGGGAACAGCGGTACCGGAGCGAGTGGCGGGAATCGATTTACTTTATGGCCTATGTTCTCGTGCTACTCAAAGCAGATATCGGTGTTTTCTGCTGGGGGCACACCTCGATGTGGTGCAAGCTGCGGCGGACAAATTAAAGCAGGACTTTCCCGGTCTGACGATTTGCGGATGGCAGCACGGCTACTTCCAGCGGGATGAGCCAGTTGTTCATGCCATCAATCATGCGCGCGCCGATCTCTTGTTTGTGGGAATGGGTTCTCCCCGTCAGGAAATCTGGCTGCGCAATAACTTTTCCAGACTACGGTGCCGGCTGGCGATGCCGGTCGGCGGGAGTTTTGAAGTTCTGGCTGGCCGCCGCCGCCGCGCACCTGTACTGCTGCAAAAATCGGGAATGGAATGGGCGTGGCGCATGTTGCAAGAGCCGGGGCGGCTGGGCAGGCGCTACCTGGCTGAAGATTGGCGCTTTATTCCCATGGTGCTCGGCGAACTGCGTTCCCGTCGCAAGCAACAGGCCGAGTCCTGAATTAATAGCGCGCTACGTTTTAGCTTCCTCGCAAACTTCCCAAAAACTTCCATGTTGCGTGAACAAGCCAAAATTCTGTCCAGCCTGCTGGCGTTGCTTGATCTGCTGACGGTGGCAATTGCCCATTTTTATGTCTGCATGCTTTTCCATCCGCAAAATTCATATAACACGCTTTTCAGTCTGCCTTTCTTGTCCACGCCTTGTGTGTTTGTGCTTGCCCTCTACCATGCGGGTGCTTACCGCTCGTTCCGGGTAAGCGTTTTGCGCGAAGAAGCTCTGCTCATTGCCCGCGCAGCGTTGGCAGGTAGTGCACTGATGCTGGGAATTTCCTGGCTGACACCCGACGGCTTGCCGGAACGCTCGGAACTGGCGGCATTTTTACCTTTAGTATTCGCAGCACTTTGCAGCGGGCGCCTGGGTTTACGCATCGTGTTGCGTCTGGCCCGAAGCCGCGGGTTCAATGTGCGTTATTTTTTGATTGTCGGGGATGGCTTGCGGGCCCGCGAGGTTCGTGAAGAGCTGGCCTCGCAGTCGTATTGGGGAATTCGCGTGCTCGGACATCTACAGACGGCTCCGCGAGATCGAGTGGCATCGCGCTCGCTCGATCTTGATGTTCTTGGGGAACTGACACAGTTGGACAGCATTCTGCAGCACTACGTGGTGGACGCCGTATTTTTTGTGGTCGAAGATCTTTCACCTACGGCGTTGCAAAAGGCCCTCGAATGCTGCCAACAACTGGGTGTGGAGGCGATGGTCGACCTGCATCCTTTTGAAAAAATGCGTGGCTACCTGCAGCTCTCCGAATTTGCCCATTCTCCTCTGCTTATCATCCAGCAGAGCCGGCTTGATGGCCCAAGAGCATTTTTCAAACGGGCCTTTGACGTAGCCGTGGCCGGGCTTGCTCTGGTCATTTTTTCACCCTTTATGTTTTTGATTGCCTTGGCCATCCGTCTTACAACACCGGGCCCGGCATTGTTTCGGCAGCAGCGCGTAGGCATGCATGGGCGTCTATTCACCATGTTCAAGTTCCGCACCATGGTCGACGGCGCGGAGAAGTTGCAGGACCTGGTCGTAAAAAAGAACGAGATGGACGGCCCTGTATTCAAGATGCGCCAAGATCCGCGTATTACACGTTTAGGGCGCCATTTGCGACACCTGAGCCTCGATGAACTCCCGCAGCTCTGGAACGTCGTGGCGGGGCACATGAGCATCGTCGGTCCGCGTCCACCTCTGCCGCATGAAGTCGAGCAGTATCAGAGCTGGCAGCGGCGGCGGCTGAGCGTTCGTCCAGGCTTGACTTGTCTTTGGCAGGTGAGCGGGCGCAACGATCTTAGTTTTGAACGCTGGATGAAGCTGGACCTTGATTACATCGATAACTGGTCCTGGTGGCTTGACCTGAAAATTTTGTGGCGAACTCTGCCGGCGATGGTGCGCGGGCAATAATCCATGTGCGGTTTTTTCGGTTGTGTCGCACCACGTTCGCTGAACAACGGTGAACTTTGTTGGCTTGAGAAGGGAACTACCCGTCTGCGCCATCGCGGGCCGGACGATGAAGGGTTTGTGTTACTGGCGCCCGATGGTACAGGGCATGAGTTTCGCGGGGAAGATTCAATTGCGGCTTGCAGTTTGTTGCCTCACATTCGTTCGACCGGTTCCACGCTGGCGAATGTAGCTCTGGGAGCAAGGCGGCTGGCCATCATCGATCTTACGGCCAGCGGGCACATGCCCATGACTGATCAGAATGGAAACTGGCTGGTGTTTAACGGAGAAATCTATAACTATCGCGAACTGCGTGAGGAACTGCTTTCTCTGGGGCATAATTTCAGTTCGCATTCGGACACTGAAGTTCTATTGCGCGCTTATACAGAATGGGGGCCATCGTGTCTCGAGCACATGAACGGCATGTGGGCCTTTGCGCTGTGGGATGGCTTGCACGGACGTTTGTTTTGTGCGCGTGACCGCTTTGGCGAAAAGCAGCTTTACTACCACCGTACCGCCGAAGGCGCGTTGTGGTTTGCTTCCGAGATCGGTCCACTTCGATTGCTTACCGGCGGACAGGAATCTATCAATCAATCCCTGGTGTGGGATTTTCTGATGTATGGTTTGGCCGATCATACCCCGGAAACATTTTTCACCGGCATCGAGCAGATGATGCCCGGCACGTATCTGCTCTTTCATGCCTGTAAAGCGCCGCAGATTGTCCGCTACTACGATTTGAGCGCACGGTGTTTACCCAACTCATCCAATCTATGCGAAGCAGCTATTGGTTTACGAAAGTGTCTGCATGATTCTGTCCGCCTGCGTCTGCGCAGCGATGTGCCAGTGGCAAGTTTTTTCAGCGGTGGGCTGGACTCCTCGTGTATTGTCGCTCTCGCCGATCAAGTTTTGCCTTCCCTGAATGGCAGTTCTCCTTACAAAGTTTTGCGGACTTATACCAACACTTACCCCGCGGGCCATCCTTATGACGAGTCGCCGAGTGTGCGCTCGGCATTGGAACGTCTACGCACTGTAGACGCGCGCTTTATTGCTGCATCTCTGGAAAACTTCAGGCGCGATTTGCTGGACATGGTGGTACGTCAGGAACAGCCATTTCACAATGTTTCGATCTTCGCCTCCTTCAACCTGTTGCGTCTGATTCGCGAGCGCGATGGCATCAAAGTGGTGATCACCGGGGAAGCGGGGGACGAACTGCTGGCCGGGTATCATCGTGTGTATTTGCCGGTACACCTGAGCAGCATGCTGGCATCGGGACAATGGGCCAGATGGATACGTGAATCACGTGCCTGGAGTTGGCCGAAAGCTTTGCAGGCATCCGCTAAAGGTTTCGTGCGTAAATTGCCGGGAATCGTGAGCCGCCGCGTACATCACCTGCGTAATCCTGTGACGCGACTAATGGCAAAAGATTTCTTTCATGCCTACCGCGAGCGCGATGATCAACTCACAGAACAATGGCGCGCTCTTGACCTGAACCGCCGTTTGATAGCTGACATCACCCAATTCAACCTGCCCCAGTTGCTGCGTCATCTTGACCGGAATGCCATGCACTGGTCGATCGAAACGCGTGTCCCTTTTCTTGATCATCATCTAGTGGAATTTGCCTGTTCGCTTCCCGCAACCTGGAAGATGCATCAGGGATACAGCAAATACATTCTGCGGGAGGCGATGGCAGAGGATTTGCCTGCTGCGATCGTCTGGAACCACAACAAGCTGGGATTTGGCATGGAAGAACAATTTTGGCTGCGTGAGTGTCTGGATCTGATGCGATCTTGCCGAACGCTTGAGCAATTCGTTGATGTTCCTGCCTTGCAGCAGATTGTGCGCAGCCAAAATCGCGTGGCCCAGGCTTATTGGCTACCAATTTCACTCGGCCTGTGGCTACAGACCGCTTATCCATCGATGAATTGAAAATGAAGTGGCCCGGAACCTTTCGCTGGACTCCTGAGCTTGTCCGCTGCAACTTATGCAGCGAATACGATGCCGCGACCCTGTTCAAGCAGGACCAGCACGGATTTGGATTGCATACGGTGATGTGCCGCCGCTGCGGACTGATCTATTTAAATCCGCGGCCGACAGCGCAGGACTACGACAAGTTTTACCGTGATTGGTATCACCGGCTGTATCCGGCCCGGGCGGCGTTCAACGCGGGACACCTGGGGAGTCAGATTGCGGCGGAGACGGCCAGGTTGCGTTGTCAGGCCTATGCATCATTTTTCGGAGAGCAGGCCAAGGTGTTGGAAATCGGTCCGGGAGACGGAGCGTTTCTTAGCGCAGTGCAGTCCGTGTTTCCCCGCAGCCAGGTACGCGGTGTGGATCTTTCTCCAGCAGAAGTCGGGGCCTGTCAACGCAAGGGACTCGACGTGGTCCATGGCACGGTTGGCGATTTGCCGGCAAATTATGGCGGCAATACTCATGCCGCGATGTTTCATGTGTTGGAGCACTCCCTTGATCCACTCACCATGCTTCGTCAAGTGGTGGAGCGTCTTAATCCCGGCGGTTATTTGCTGGTCGAAGTTCCCAATGCGCTCGGAAGCTGGGAAGGGCTGGGAATGTTGCATGTGGCCCATCCTTATTTATTTGCTCCCGCAACTCTAGGACGCTTGTTGCGAATTGCGGGCTTGCAGATGGTTCAACTCGAAGCGCTGGAAGGGCCATTTTTTCAATCCAGCTTGCGGGCCGTGGCCAAACGCTGCAGTGATCCCGACTGTTTCCCGCTCCCAGTGATGCCCAGCGTAGAAAAAGTGAGTACGTTATTTACCCAAAAACTCGGCGGCTGGCACAGAGAACTTATCAGCAGCCGTATCAAACGGCACGGTCTGCAATGGCTCCGGCCGCATTGGACCGCTGCTTTGTGGGAGTGCACTGCGGGCAGAGAATGGGCACAGTGGCTCCATCACACCAGCAACAAGAATTAAGACCGTGCTTAAGCTCGTCCTTAAGCTCGTCCTAGCCTGGTTGATTCCCTGCGTTCTGATTTCTCTTACAAGTGCGCAGGATGCACAAAGCACTACACACGATCAAACTCATGTCTGGTTCGACCACCGTTGCATTTTCCGGCTGGCTGACGATCAAAAAAAATTCTGGACCAGCGGTAAGGATCTGGAACATGGAGGGGCGAAAAACTTTGTTCCCTTCGCCGCTTTTACCGGAGTGCTTATTTCAAGTGACAGCTGGTTCACACACCAGGTCCCTGATCGTCCGAACCAGCTTCGGCGGAGCGGGAATGTTTCCGATTTGGGCGTGTTATCCCTTGCTGGCGCAGCAGGCGGGTCGCTATTGCTGGGGAGAATCATGGGCGACAAACATTGGCAAGAAGCTGGACTGTTAAGCGCGGAAGCCATGCTTAATAGCACAGCCGCAGCCTTTGTCTTCAAAGGTATGACACAGCGTCAGCGTCCGGAGAATGGCGATGGTCATGGTGCCTTTTTTCGCGGTGGCACTTCATTTCCATCAGAGACCTCAACGATTGCCTGGTCGGCTGCTGGAGTGCTGTCCCACGAATATCCCCGACCTTTTGCCAGATTTATTGCCTATAGCTTGGCATCGAGCGTGACTATTTCCCGCGTGACTGCGCAGAAACATTTTGCCGCGGATGCATTTGTCGGGAGCGCACTCGGATGGTATATGGCGCGTCAGGTTTATCGCTCTCATCACGACCCCCAACTTGGCGGCAGGGAATGGGGAGGCTTAATTCACAATACTGTAGAACGCCGCCGCCGCCCGGAGAATATGGGCTCGCCGCCTGTGCCTCTCGACAGCTGGGTCTATCCTGCGCTCGATCGTTTGGTGGCGTTCGGTTACATCACGACGGCTTACAGCGGGATGCGTCCCTGGACACGCATGGAGTGTGCCCGGCTGCTTGAAGAGGCTCGTGAAAAAATCGAGAACGATGCATTTTCGGACAGTGATGCTGCTGTGATCTACCGTGAACTGTTGCGTGAATTTTCCGCCGAAATATCGGCCCGAAATGGAGGAACAACTTTAAGAGTACAAATCGATGCAATTTACTCCCGGATCAGTGATATCTCGGGAACGTCCCTGCGCGATGGCTATCACTTCGGACAGACCATCATCAACGATGAGGGCCGTCCTTATGGAGAAGGCGTAAACAACATCATAGGAGTCACTGCGCATGCCAGCGCAGGGCCGCTAGCATTCTTCTTGCAGGGTGAGTACCAGCATACGCCGAGTATTGCCCCTGATTCTCCAACTACATTGCAAGCCATCGCACAACAAGACCTGACGCAGCCGCTGGAAAATGGAACTGTACAAATCGACCGTTTTGGGTTGCTGGCCGGATCAATTTCTTTTGCATACCACAATTTGCAACTAAGTTTCGGCAAGCAGAGTCTATGGCTCGGGCCGGGAGAAAGCGGGCCGTTTTTATATAGCGACAACGCTGCGCCCATTCCCATGTTTCGCTTGGACCAGGTTTCACCAGTTCATTTGCCGGTGCTTTCCCGTATTCTCGGGCCGGTGCGCACAGAATTTTTCCTGGGACAACTCTCGGGGCAGCATTGGGTTTTTTCTGACGGCACACTCTATGGCTCTCAGATCAGTAAGCAACCTTTTATACATGGCACCAAGATCAGCTTTCGTCCTACCGTCAACCTGGAATTTGGTATGGGATTCACCGTGCTCTTTGCCGGACCAAATCTGCCTTTTAACTGGCGGAACTTTTACCGTACCTTCACTACCTTCAACGTGGCGCCGGGCAGCGCCACAGACCCAGGAGACCGGCGTTCCACTTTTGATTTCAGCTACCGCATTCCATATTTCAGGCACTGGCTGACCGTGTATGCGGATTCTCTGGTGGACGATGAATTTTCTCCCCTTGGCTCGACACGGCCCTCGATGTGTATGGGGGTCTATCTCTCTCACCTGCCGAAGTTGCCCAAATTCGATTTGAGAATGGAAGGCTTGTATACCGATGTCCCCGGGCAAAAACCCGGTGGTTTTCTCTACTGGAATGGCCGTTATCGTTCAGGCTACACCAGCGACGGCAACCTGCTGGCGAGTTGGATTGGGCGGCAAGGTCGGGGAGGGCAGGCTTGGACTACGTACTGGTTTTCTCCGCGCAGCAAAGTGCAATGGAACTACCGCCATGAAGAAGTGGATAAAACATTCATTGGCGGAGGACATTTGAATGATATCGGAGTAAAAGCAGAACTCCTGATGCGCTCCGACCTGCAACTATCTGCCAGCACACAATATGAGCAATGGCAGTTTCCCGTACTTTCGCCACAACCTCATATTGACGTCACAACCTCAGTCCAAATCACATTTTTCCCTCACTGGAAAATCGGCAAGTAATTAACAGCTCACATTAAGGAATATTTCGATGCGCATCGCGGTTATCGGCGGCGCGGGCTTCACCGGTTCACATCTGGTGTCAGCCCTGCTTGCTTTGAAAAATGATGTCCTGGTTTACGACAACAAGTTCACTCGCGAAGGCCGTACACAACTGCCGTGGCTGAGGCAGGTGTACGCAGCAGAGGGCGATATCACTGATGGTGCGAAGCTTAGTGGCGAACTTGTTCGCTTTGCCCCCGACGTCATCTGCCATCTCGCTGCTTTGCACTATATCCCTTATTGTGACCAGCATCCTGCGGAAACTTTGCGAGTGAACGTCGAAGGCACGTTAAATGTGATGTTGGCGGCGCAGGAGATCAAGCTGCTGAAGGCTGTCCTGTTTGCTTCCTCGGTGGCGGTATATGCGACGACCGATGATTATCACAAAGAATCAGACCAGCCGGCTCCTTGCGATATCTATGGCTTGTCGAAATGGCTGGGAGAGCAGGTTGTTGAACAATATGCCCGCCGCGTGAAGGTCAGCCACATTTCGTTACGTTTCTCCAATCTCTACGGGCCCGGTGAAACCAATCCGCATGTCATTCCTGTAGTACAGGGACAAATACTCGAGGGAGCCAACACCTTACATCTGGGACGGACCGATCCCTGCCGCGATTTTCTATATATCGATGACCTGGTTGAAGCCATTCTTCTGGCTATTCCTCATGCCATGCTGCAGGAAACGCATCAGGTGTTGAACCTAGGACCGGGCCGGGAGTCGACGGTGCAGGAAGCAGTCGAAATTCTATGCGAGCTTAGCGGCAAAAAAATTCATGTGTTTCGCGAAGAAGCAAGAGTGCGTCCGGTCGATCGCATGCATTTACGCGCTGATATCAAGCGTGCCCGTCAGTTGCTGGGCTGGGAGCCGCGGCATGATCTGCGCACGGGGCTGGAAAAAACTTTTTCCATCGAGCGAGCGAGACATCCTCTGCGCATGGCGGCGCAGGTCTGAAAATGAAAGTTGCTCTGGTAGCGAAGGCAATTTATCCCATACGTGGTGGAGTCGAACTCCACGTGCACAACCTTGCCCACCAGCTGGCAAAGCTTGGACATGAGGTGCGAGTTTTCAGCGCCAGCGGCGCCCACGAAGAATCGTGCCCGAATGGGTATGCGCTCAATTCCGGCACGAACAACTTGGCCTTGTATTCGGCGTTACGGCGGGGTCGCTTCGATGTAGTTCATACGCATGGCGCTCGCACCCCGTTAGCTGCCTGGGCAATATTGGCGGGCAAAGCGCTCGGCCTGCGAACAGTCTTCACACCGCACTGTTTTTACCCTGCGCAAAACTGGCAGGGAGCGCTAAAACGCCAATTGTTCGATCCCACAGTTGGAAAACTGTCATTGCGACAAGCGGATCGCATCATCTGCCTCACTGAAAATGATCGAATCGATGCCATCCGAATTGGAGCTTTGCCGGAAGCGATTCGCATCATTCCTAACTCTATATGCTGGCCGGAACCGGTGGATGAATCTGACGTGGAGAAATTTCGCCAACGTTTTGGGCTGGGAAAGTTTTTGCTGAGCGTTGGACGACTTGACCGGGTCAAGCGGGGAGATTTCCTGATCTCTGCACTGGCCTACCTTCCGCGGGAGTTACAACTGGTCTTTATCGGCCCTGATGCGGGGTGTGGCCAATTCTGGGAGAATTTGGCGCATGATTTAGGCGTTTCAAGCCGCACAAAATTTATTGCTGAAGTTTCGGACAAAGACCTTCAACTTGCCTACCGCGCCAGTACAGCAGTGGTTATGGCCTCAAGTTATGAAGGTCTGCCGACGGTGCTTCTGGAAGCAATGGCAGTTGGCGCACCGGTGATTGCAGCAGAAGCCGGTGGCATCGGCTATTTTTTGCAGCATGAGGTGAATGGATTGCTTTATGCACCCGGAGACGTTCCGGCGTTCTGCGCAAATGTGCAACGCTGCCTTGAAGAACTTCCTATTGAAATGATCGGTAATGCCCAGCGCCATGTGCGCGAACACTACTGCTGGGAAACCAACGCCGCGCGCGTGGCCGCCTTGTATCAAGATGACGAAAACTGAAACGCAGGGTATTACCTGGGACGAGGTCCATCAGCTATTTGCTCCTTTTGTTGGCACCTGTCTTTATGCCATACGCGCGGAAGCTTTTTTTCACTTTGCTGCGTACAGCAGGCGGCCGAATCTGTTCCGGTTCAAAAATATCTTTTATCCCGCCGTGGTGGCATGGAGATCGATAGTTGCTTCGCAAAAAATGGATTCATACATGAACCCATATTTTTTTGTCTGCGATTATGGCGCGGAACCAGGGTTTGGGACTCTTGTGCCATTGCTTAAATCCTTTCATGACCCAGCCACATTAGTTGTGAATGCCCGCGTATTGGCCGCACGTAAGCGGGAGCTTGCGCAACTCGAAGATGTGCGGATCATCTGCGCCGACTCCGTCATGATCCAAAAAAAATCACAGTGGCGCAGTTTATGGTGCAGGTCGCATCGTGACTTGCTGAAATTTGAAGAATCTCTTCCGCAAAGATTACGGCCACTCGTAAAAATGTCAAGGCATGTATTGCAAACGCTGTTGGTGCGGGCTTACCTGTACGAAAATTTCTACGAGGAACAGTTCTCTGAAGCGTCTCCCCATGCGGTTGTCACTCATAATGATTTCACAGCGCTGAGCTATCTCGCCGGGGAAGTAGCGCGCAGAAAAGGAATACCAGACTTCACCCTGCAACACGGTTTTCCCAGTCAGGAGTATTTTCCGGCGTCGGCGTCGCACTATCTCGTCTGGGGCCCGCTATTTCAGCAGATGATGGGCGGGCGCGCTCTGAATGGGACACGATTTATTTCTTCCGGTGCACCCAGACTCGATAGGATTGCGTTCAGTGCGGAAGGGAAAAAGGCTGCCCGGGAAAAACTGTTACACGCACAGCTCATCGTTCCCGGCAAACTGAACGTGCTGTTTCTGTCGCAAAGTCATACGCCCCTGTTTTCCCGCAATGAGCACCAGCAGATTCTTTCGTTGGCCGGATCACTCGCCCAGGAGCCATGGATTCATATGATGGTGCGCCCACATCCTCAGGAATCAAAAACCACACTGCAATCTCATTTGGGCTTCAGTCATGCTGCGGTGCTTCCTTCGAAAATTTCGCTGGCTGATGCTGTGCTTGCTTGCGACGTGGTGATCTCAGTGAATTCGACCGCCATGCTGGAAGCAGCACTACTGGATGCTCCCGTCCTGCAACTGGCTTTGCCATCACTCGAAGAACGTTTAGGCATGTTGTGTTTTCCTCGTCAGGTACATGATTTGCCGGCCGCGCTTGCCGAATTGCGGAGCTTGCGAAATTCCCAGGAGCGAGTGGAGTGGGTCGCATGCCAGCAACCGTTGGTCCGTGCTTGCGTGCATGACCCGGGGCACGGTACAGAAAATACCTGGCGCTACATTAAGGAGCATTCTGTTCACTCCGCGACTCTCGTCACTCCTGCTATGTCCCACTGAATGTATTTGTTTTTCCTTTATTTCTTTTTTCTCTGGCTGGCAGTGCAGAACCTCGTTCTGCCCTGGGTCTACCGCCAGCGTCTGCTGCCGGCAGAAGTGGTAGGAATTCTCATGGCGTCAAAAGAGGCTGTCCTGGCGCTAGCGTTGTGCGGTCTTGCGTATCGCTTTTGGAGAAAAGACTGGCAGTTGATGGCCCCGGATAAGTTCGCCCTGGCATACACGGCCTTGCTCATAATCTATCTGGTCAGTGGACCGCAGTTTCTCGGGGGAACAGCCAGCTTTGCATTGCGCATGATTTCCATGCGAAGTCTGGTCTCGTTGGCATTGTTTTATTTTTGGGGACGGCTTTCGTTTTTAACCTTGCGGGAGTTGCGACATTTCCTCTGGCTTGTGGTGGGGTTACAGGTATGTGTCGCGCTGTTTGGCATTTACGAATGGTTCTTTCTGCCTACTGCATTTTGGAGTAATACCGTCGGCCTCGGCACATTCATGCTGGACGTGAAAGGGCTGCTGGAAAACCGAAACGTTATCGACGGTCTGCCATCAAACATGTTTCAGTCCGGCCTGCGTCGATTGATCTCCACATATGGAGAACCTCTGGCGATGGGGATCGCCAGCGTTTTTCCTTTGCTGTTGTGCACAGCGGTATGCTTGCGCACATCTTTTTCCAAAATTGTGCGGAATTTCTGGTTGCCTGCGGGGGCGGTCATGGCAGCCGCTCTTATTCTGACCATCGGGCGTGAGTCCATCGGTGCGACTGGGTTGGGCGTGCTGGTCCTGTTCTGGTTTGAAGAGAAGTTGCGTCACTCTGCCTTGCCTCTGATTATGGTTGGTGTGGCGCTTCTGCTGTTACCACAAGTCTGGACCTACGTTGCAGACACAATTAACTTCCGTGAAGCCAGTGCCGCTACGCACCTGCGATATCTGTATTCCGGATGGCAGCAGTTGCCTGACATGCTTGTCGGCAAAGGTTTGGGAGAAGCCGGGGGCTGGGCTTTTTCCCTGGCAGGCGTGCAGTCTGAAGTCGGTGAAAATTCCTATTTCGAACTCATGTCACAGACAGGAATTTTAAGTGTTGTTCTGATGGCTGGATTTCTATTTGCGCTAATCAGATCTGCTCTGTATTATTCGCGTAAATTTTCTGATCCCCTGATTTCCGCCGCTTTTGTTGCGGCTGCGTCACACATCCTTGCACGTTGCCTGGCGGGAGCGTTTTCTCCCTCTTTGTTCGCCGTAATTCCTCTGGCTAGTTTTTTCTTTTTTTGCGGGGCGGGCTTTACCGCCGTGCAACGGGCAGTGGCCAATCCAGTCGTAGTGGCCAAACGGATATTGATCTTGCAGCGTTCCGCATGATGCTGGTGCACCAGGTAAGAAAGCTGGCAATGCCGCTGCACCGTTGTGTGCGGCAGCGAAAACTGGAATTGTTTTTTCAAAATCTGCAGCCAGTTTCTTCGGATTCACTGTTGGATGTCGGCGGGTCGGCCGGCATGGATGGAGAGTTCGGAGGACTGTACAGCTTCTTCGCCAATATCAGCACGCTGAACATCGAACCGGTGGCGGCGCGCGGCGTCCGGCATTTTGTTTTGGGAGATGCCCGCTGCATGCCGTTCCCTGATCGTTCCTATGATTGGGTATTTTCCAACGCTGTGATCGAGCATGTAGGAGACTGGTGCGAGCAGCGAAAGATGGCGTCAGAAATCCGGCGGGTTGCGCGCAAAGGATATTTCATCACCACTCCGAACCGGGCCTTCCCGGTGGATCCCCACAGTTATTTGCCCTTCTATCACTATTTCTCATGTGAAGCGCGTGAGCGTCTGGTTTCTGCAGCTTTGCGGCGCTACGTCGAGTTTGAGCCGTACTGGATGCTTTCGCGGAAGACGTTAGAAAGATTATTTCCTGACGCTATGTTGACAAGTGCAGGCGCCTACACCTGTTTGATTGCGTGGAACCGCGTTTCGCCGGCCGGAGCGATGACCTCGTGAAAAAAATTGTGGTGGTATTGGGTACCCGGCCTGAAGTCATCAAACTGGCTCCAGTCGTCCGGCGCCTGCGTCGCAGTCACGTACTGCGCCCAGTGATTTGTGTGACCGCACAACATCGCGAAATGCTGGACCAGATGATGCAGGTTTTCGGCCTGGACGCGGATTTTGATCTGAACATCATGACCGACAGGCAGACGCTGGTGGAAATCAGCCAGCGCGTGCTCGAAGGAGTCAGCCGGATTCTAAATGAGGTGCGGCCTGCCTGCGTGCTGGTGCAAGGCGATACCACCACCACCTTTGCTTCCACATTGGCGGCCTCCTATGCGGAGCTTCCTGTGGCCCATGTCGAGGCCGGCTTGCGCACTTATGACAAGCATCCATTCCCGGAAGAGATCAACCGGCGCCTGACTACGCAACTGGCAGAACTTCACTTCGCGCCAACCCCCAGGGCGCGTGACAATCTTTTGCGCGAGGGAGTGCCGCAACATAAGGTTCTGGTCACTGGCAACACGGTTGTCGATGCACTTCACTGGATGCTGCGGGGAATCAACGGTACTCCGAAGGGTGTGCATGGGTTGAGCGGAATTGACTGGGAACACGACTTTCCCGTATTAGTCACGGCACATCGCCGCGAAAACTGGAACAAGATGGAGCTAATTTGCCGCGCTCTGCGCAGTTTGGTGCAACTTGACCCACGCGTGCATGTGATATTTCCCGTTCACCCGAATCCAGCCTTGCATGAAATATTGCATACCCAATTGAACAAGACCGCCCGCGTGCATTTACTGCCAGCGCTGCCCTACACAGGTTTTGTCGGCTTGATGAAACATTGCCGCGTGGTGGTGACTGATTCCGGCGGTGTGCAGGAAGAAGTTGCCAGTCTGGGTAAGCCGGTTGTTGTGATGCGCAAGAGTACAGAACGACCCGAAATCATCAGTTCCGGATGGGGTGTGTTGGCGGGAACAAGACCGGCGGCAATCGTCCGTGCTGTCGAAAAGGCGCTCGCGCAACCCAAACATTTACACCTTGAAAATCCTTTTGGCGACGGCCGTGCGTCTGAGCGGATCGTTCGCGTTTTGGAGTCCCGGCTGGCTAAATCTGTCCGGGCGGCTTCTGCTTCTTCCTCCTGAAAGTCTCCGATGACTGCTGGCTCCAGTTCTACACACACCCTGTCCCCATCATCCGGGGAGATTCATTCCATCAAACGCCGCGCCGCGCAGGGAATTGCCACCCTGGTTGTGCGTTATGGTTTGGTGATTTGCATTAATCTGGCGGGGACGATTGTACTCTCACGCCGGATTGGGCCTTCGCTCTGGGGCGCGTTCGCAATTTCACAATCGGCGTATTTAATCGGCCAGGAAATTTGTGGGCGTGGTCTGGCTTCCTATCTTATTAAAAAAGACACTCCGCCAGCACCTGATGATATTCGAGCAACATTTGCGTTGCAGAATTTGCTTGGACTGGTTGCGATGGGATTTATTCTCACAGCTGCGCGTCCTCTAGCTGGATGGTATGGACAGGGCCAGTTGTATCTTCTACTGACGGCTGCTGCCTTGGCTTGTTATGGATACGCACTTCGCGGCGTACCTATGGCGTTGTTGGAGCGCAGCTTCGAATATTTCAAAGTTTCCGTTCTAGAAATACTTGAAACCGCCCTTTTCTATGCGGCAGCAATTCCATTGGTGTGGATGGGGCAAGTTGAGGCCGGACTTGCTTCGGCCATCGTGTTGCGCAGTTGGGGTCCTGCTTTGCTCACTTTTCTTTTAAAACCAGTACGGCCTGCGTTTTGGCCGAACTGGACAGGGATAGGGAAAATTGTGGATTTCGGATTTTCCGTTGCTGGCAGCAACCTGATAAATATTGGGATCTATTCTGTCCCGGCAGTTTTTGTCGGGAAACTATCGGGAATGGCGGAACTCGGCCGGGCGCAAATGGCGTTTTCGCTCTACAGTAATCTTCTATTTATGACCGCGGCAGTAGTGCGGCTGAATCTCAGTGCGTACTCCCGGCTCATCGAGCATGCCGGCGAATTCGCTGCCACTATAAATCAGCATTTGCAAATTCTGGCAGCTGTCTTAGTCCCACTCATTGTCATATTTGCGGGATTTTCTCCGGCTTGGTCATCATTTATTTTTGGACAAAAATGGCAGGGACTTTCCGGCCTCTTACTTGCGCAGGCGCCAGGATACTTGCTGGCATCGGTGTTTTGGGGAGTGCTGAATCCAGCGTTGTTGGTCTCGGGGAAACACCGTCAAGTGCTCATTTGGCTCGCTGGTTTTTTTGTCTTGTACGCTGTCCTGACACGATTGTTAAGTCCAGCTTTGGGAGCCATGGGAGTAGCTATTGCATTTACAAGTGCGGAAATATTGTTTCATCCCTTGTTGTTTTGGGTGTATGGATTCAAACGCCTCAACTGCCGGAGAATTTTCCCCGAGATCATAATGAGCGCAGTATTTGCCGGGCTCATCTGGATTTGTGCGCAGCGCAGCTTATTGGCAGGATTATTATGCGGAACGTTGTATTTGATCGTGTGGTGTGCCCGCAATTGGAAAACATTAGATTCAGCGAGTAGAGATTTTAGTCCGCACTTGCGTGGTTCCGCACTGAACTGGGTTGTTCCCGCCGATCGCTGAACGATTAACGGCTGCTTTGCGCTGCTCCCACCATAAAAGACGCTGGCATGGTGGGAAGCGACAAATTAAGTTCCCGCACCATTGTTTCCAGCATCTTCTCCAATAAATAAAACCAGTGGATTGCTGGTACAGCTTGCTGGAACAATGCCGTCACCTTGGCTGCATCCTGCGGTCGAGTCAAAAACGGCTCAAACTCCACGTTTTCCCACGGGTCAAGTGCCGCAACAGCTTTTTCTACATTACTGCGATTTGCTTCAAGATAGTGTTGGATCGCCCGTGCCGCATCCATGTTCATTCCTGCCAGATTGACCGGCATCGCCCATTCCTGAATGACGCGCGGGTGCCTGCGAAACATGTAGAAATAATCGGCGCCGTACACCCGGGCGCGGCGGATGAGATTTCCCACTGCATAAGGAAGATGATCGTGCCAGGCATGGGCAGCCGGGTGATAGAGAACTCCATAACCCATTTCAAAGAGGCGAATCCCGAGTTCGGTATCCTCACTCAACTTGTATGTTGAATCGAACGAGCCAGCTTCGACTACGGCCTCCCGGCGAATACTCAGATTGCAGGTGATGAAATGAGAGTAAGGGTAGGGAAATCCTGCTTCCATCTCAATTTGCGGGAACATGAACGATCCTGTACGCAGAAAATGTGTGAATGCGCGGCGGTGAGCTTCAGCGGGATACTCGAAATTTCCCAGGACTGCCCAGCGCTCTGATGCAAGTTCCCGCTGCACGCACATATGCTGTTCTATTAAATCAGGATCACAAATCGTATCGTCATTCATCAGCAGCAGATATTCGCTGTTGGCATGGGCCACGCCATTACGCCGGGCAGCACCAGTGCCAGAGTTGGTTTGACGCAGATATTGCATACGGAACGGCGGATGATACTGCCGCATCATGGCTTCGGTTCCATCGTTTGAGCCGTCATCAACCACGATGGCTTCAAAGTCCGTTGCCGGGAAGGTCTGCGCTTCAAGCGCTGCCAGGCATTTTTTTAAGATGGGCAGACGATTGAAGGTCGGCACAATTATTGAAATGACTGGCGCTCCGGCCGTCTTGATTGCCGGAGCGACAACTTGAGTTTTGTGCGGGACCTGGCTGAAAAAGCATCGCCGGGCTTGCTGAGCGCATGCCGTGACAGAAACACGATCGCCTGATTCACGGTAGCTACGGGCAAGAACACTGAGCAATCGTGCCAGTGGGGCGGTATATTGCAGCGATTCCCCCAGCCAACTGAATACATGCCGCAATTGGGCACGAGCTTCAGCCGGTTTCCCACTACGTAGTAGTTCTTGCGCAAGTTGCACGTGGCCATCAAGCCGCAACGCCCCACGCCGTTCCCGGGGAGCTTTCCTGATGGCTTCGCCGTAGAACGAATCCACCTGTGTCATTGAAAACGGTGTGCTGGCCGGAGATTTTGGAGTGAGGCCTTCTATGCGCGCCAGTAAGTTTTGTAATCCGTTCTTTAATCCCTCCCGGGAAAATTGCTCTCGCACGAACTTTACGCCTTCGGTCGATACATCCTTCCATTTTCCCGGGTCTTGATAAAGCCGCAAAACTGAAAACGCGAACTCTTCAGGCGTATTTGCCAGGAGCACGCCGGAGCCTGCCTTGAACCCGGCCGATTCTGCTGCGTAGCTGCTCAACACTCCCGGAGTACCCTGAGCGATCAGTCGTGCCAGGTTGTCGGACACTTTGCCAAATCGGAGTGGTGCAATGAAGATTCGTGCATTGTTGATCTGCTCGCAGGCTTTTGTTTCCAGCCATTGGACCTGAGCCAATTTCTGGCGAGTCCCGCGTGGAAGTTGTTCTGCTCCACATACCAACAACTCAAGATCAGTAGCTGTGCGGCATATTACTGGCCATGTTTTTTCCAGGAACCACGAAAAACTGTCCACATCGCCGGGTTGTGTCAGATCCAGTGTCAGCAGTACGCCCTTGCGTTCTTTCCATCCACGATTCTCGCCGCAGGACAAACTCGGCGGTACGACCGCGGTTTGGATTAAGGAATAATTTTGTCGCAGCCAGGTTTCATTTCCGCCATGACGTACGATTACCAGGTCTGCACGATGAAACGCCTCTTCTTCGCGGGCTGACCAGTCCTCTGCCACTTCACGATGTTCCAGTTGTTGCGTGATTTCCGATCTGCGGCGGGCGGATTTCCCATAGATTGCTTCGTTCAAAACAAGGATGCGAGTTTGCGGAGAATTTCTTCGAATCGCATCCAGATAGTGTTCAGGAATAGAAATTCCACAACGGAAGTTCTGCGTCAGGATGGCCGCATCAAATTGTTGTGCGAGGACTCCATGCAGCGACCAGGAAGAATCGGTCACATCTTTCCCGAGCGCGGGGAGCCGCTCAAAATCGCCTGAATAAACCTGAATGCCGGACTCGCGAAGAATTGGCCCAAGTGCGTGATGGTTCTTTCCGTCCCGGGCAATGATAGTGACTGCATGACCCAGTTCCATCATGACCTGCAACATATCGATGAGCCGACGGCCGTCATTGGTCGTCTTGTCCGGAAGAAAATCATTGACCGCCAGCAGTCTCAGGGGTCTGTATCTGGATGGGCTTAGGGTGGGCATGACTTACTGGTTTGTGCTCGCGGCATAAGCGCGTGCAGCAAGTTCCGCGCGAACTTGATGTAATTCAGTGGACTGGGGAAAGAACTCAAGGCCCCGTTCTATAAGTTTTCGTGCTTGTTCGTCCTGCTTCAAGTGGGCTCGTATAGCAGCAGCGTGCAGGATGGTTTTTGGGTGGACCAAAGTCGAAGCAAAGTTTTCCGCCGCCGTTGCAGCTTCGGGCAGCATTCCGGCTGCCATATAAGCTTTAATCAGCCGCTCGTGAAGTTCAGCTCCCAACGGCAATGCAGCGATGGCGTTCTGCATTCGTTGAAATCCTGTCTGTTCTCCCAGCCGTACCTCCACGTAACCCAACTTGCTTTCCATCTGAGGGTCGTGTCCAGCCAGTTGCAGGCCATTTTTGTAAGCGGTAAGCGCCTCCTGCAATCTACCCAGATTGTGTAGCGCATCGCCGCGCGAGTGCTCACGCTCCGCGGCATACTCATCTTTGCCCGAACAACGATCAAGGCATGAGAGCGCCTCCTGGTCCAGACCCATATCGAGATAGACCACTCCGGCAAGAAAATAAGCCGCGCCCAGTTTTGGATCGAGTGTCAGAGTGCGTTTCAGACAACTGAGTGCATCTTCATTCTTGCGAAACGGTTCGTGAAGTTGCCGGGCCAGTTCCAGCCATGCCTGAGGGTTCTCCGGTTCTTGTTCAACTTTTTTCTTCAACAGCTCAAGATAAATTTCCGCTTTCTTGCCGTATTGTGAGCGCGCAAGAAATCCCAGATGGTGAATACAAAAATCCGCGCTGGCCAGCCGGAATCCGGCAGCCATGATCTGCGGCGCGATATTTTCGTGAACGCATCCTTTGTAGAGGATGTTGGGATGCCGGCGGAACAAGCGCACCACCAGATGCTGCGCATACGCAGGAGCGTTGGCAGCATTTTTGCACCGTCCATCATTTGCGGCGGCCCGGTTACCGTTCACGCTGCCATGCCGTGCCGGGAGATAATTCCTGACAGGCACAATGTAGCCGCCTACCGCTGTCCGCGAAAGTAATGATGGAATGATCTGCGCGGCCTGTGCGTCCAGCTCTTCATCAGCATCCAGGGACAGTACCCAGTCGGTTGTCGAGTGGGCCAGTGCCGCATTGCGCGCTTGAGCAAAGTCATTGGTCCATGGAATTGAAATGCAAACTGCTCCACTCTGCCGGGCAATCCCAAGGCTATTGTCGGTCGAACCTGTATCGACTACAACCATCTCGTCTACCAGACCGCGCACACTTTCCAGACAGTGGCGGAGGGTGTCCGCCCCGTCCTTGACGATCATCGAAAGTCCTAACTTTGGCGCAGCCATTGACTCCTCGGAGACACTTTGCCCCGAAGAGACAAAGCACGTTAACTGCCTAATTTGTCTTTAATTTGAGGAGCATCCAACATGCTAAAATCCACCCACTTATTTTTCGTGTCGGCTGATAAGGGATTGAAAAAGAATGAATATTCATGAGGTAGCCCGCAGGGCCCGTGTATCGACGGCCACTGCCTCACGCGCCATTAATCGTGTTCCAACCGTAAACCCCGTCCTGGCGAAACGGGTTTGGGCCGTTATTGAAGAACTCGGCTACTACCCTAATACGCAGGCCAGGGCGCTGGTTTCCGGAAAGAGCCGCATATTTGGGCTGGTTATATCCGAAATTACCAATCCTTTTTTCCCGGAAATTGTGCAGATATTCGAGCAGATTGCGGTGCAGAATGATTACGAGATCCTGCTGGCCTCGACGGGAAATGATCCCAAACGCATGGAAACTTCCGTCCGCCGGATGATTGAACGCCGGGTGGATGGTGTGGCGATCATGACGTTCGGTATGGAAGAAGGCCTTCTCAACGACCTCAAACTGCGCAAGGTGCCACTCGTTTTTGTCGACGTCGGACCATCACGGCCCCGAGTGAGCAATATTCGCATCGATTATCAACATGGAATTCGCCAGGCAGTGCAGCATTTGGCTGCGTTACGTCATGAAAGGATTGCGTTTATTTCTGGTCCGCCCGGCCTCAAATCAGCTGAGGCGCGCAGACGCGCTTTTCAGCGTTCCATGCAGGAAATTGGGTTGGTCGTGGACGACCGCTTGATTACAGAAGGAAATCACACAATCGAAAGCGGCGTGGCGGCGTGCGCTCAACTGTTGGCGTTGTCCAATCGTCCTACCGCTATCATGTGCTCGAATGATATGACTGCTCTTGGAGTCATGCGTAAAGCGTATGAAGAAGACATCACCATTCCTCAGGATCTCTCCGTCATTGGGTTCGACGATATACACCTTGCTCAATTCGTACTGCCTGCTTTGACTACTGTGCAGATGTCGCAAGGAGAACTTGCGCGGTTGGCCTTCCATGCGTTGTTCGAGGATACGCAAAGAGAGCAGGCATCTCCGAAAGGTACGGAGTACATGCTGACGACGCATCTGGTATTGCGCGAGTCAACTCACCTGGTCAACAAGAAATTCATACGCGGCAAGAGGTGATGAGAAATCCGTTTTTAGCATCTTCGGACCGATTGACGATGCGGGGGAATGTCTATAGTCTAGTAAACGTTTACCCGCAGTATTTACAAGCATAAACACCAGAACTACGGAATCTCTATGTTATTGAAGGATTTGCGGGAGCAAGTACTCGATGCCAACCTGGAACTGGTGCGGCGAGGGTTGGTTCTTTATACATTTGGAAATGTCAGCGGAATCTCCCGCGCCGATCGATTGATCGCAATTAAACCGAGCGGTGTTCCATACGAAACCATGAAAGCTGCAGATATTGTCGTGACCGATCTGGAAGGGAAGGTGGTTGAAACCACGCTGCGCCCATCATCGGATTTAGCCACGCATGTCGAGCTTTATAAACGATTCCCCAAGATCGGCGGAGTTGCGCACACGCATTCTGAGTTTGCCACCGCCTGGGCCCAGGCATGCAGACCGATTCCTTGTTTTGGAACGACGCATGCCGACTATTTTTATGGGGCGATTCCGGTGACTGCGAAGTTGACGCCGGATGAAATTGCCACCGCATACGAAAAAAATACTGGACTGGCGATCTGCCGCCGCTTTGATGAACTGAAAACGGACAGCATTCCCGGAGTATTGGTCGCTGGACATGCTCCGTTTTGTTGGGGAACGTCAGCTGCGGATGCGGCCCACAACGCCGTCATCCTTGAATCAGTGGCAAGGATGGCGTACTACACAATCGGAATTAATGCTGATGCGCCGCCAATTTCCAAGGAATTGCACGACAAGCACTACCTGAGAAAGCACGGGGCTCAGGCGTACTACGGGCAGCCGGACAAATCGAAGTAGCCGGTGTCCAAATCCAAGGGGTAGTGTAGTTGCATCAGCAATATTGAGGAGTGATATGGCGAACAAGAAAATGACCATGGGCCTGATTGTCGGGAACCGTGGATTCTTTCCCGACCATCTAGCCAAAAGTGGCCGGGAAGAAATGTTGAGCGCATTACGGGCTGCCGACATGGACGTGGTCGCGCTGACGCCCGAGCAAAGCAAGTACGGAGCGGTTGAAATCCGCGAGGAATCGCATCGCTGCGCGGATTTGTTCAAGGCGAACCGCGACCGCATTGACGGCGTCATTGTAACGCTGCCGAATTTCGGCGAGGAGCGAGCCATCGCGGATGCTCTGCGCTGGGCTGATCTTCGTGTGCCGGTTTTGATTCAGGCAACTCCTGATGATCCGAAGAAGATGACGATTGCCTCACGCCGTGACAGCTTTTGCGGAAAGATGTCTGCATGCAACAACCTCAGGCAATACGGCATTCCTTATTCCCTTACTTCGCTACACACTGAAGCTCCGGATTCACCTGAGTTCAAGAAAGACCTGGAATGGTTTGCCGCGGTCTGCCGGGTAGTAAAAGGATTTCGCAATCTGCGTGTCGGCGCAATTGGTGCGCGCCCGACCGCATTTAATACTGTCCGCTATAGTGAAAAGATTCTGGAAGCGAACGGCATTTCGATTGAGACGCTGGATCTTTCCGAAGTTCTGGGCCGCATCGATCGCATGAAAGACAACGACGATGCTCCTCAGGCAAAGCTGGCTGCTATCAAGAAGTATGTTGATTCGGGCAATGTGCCTGCTGCTGCATTAATGAAGATGGCAAAGCTGGGTGCTGTTGTTGATCAGTGGATGGCAGCTACTGAAGTGACTATCAGCGCAGTGCAGTGCTGGACATCATTGGAAGAAAATCTTGGCGTCGTGCCTTGCACCATCATGAGCATGATGAGCAATGAATTGCTTTCCAGCGCTTGTGAAGTAGATATTGTCGGGGTGCTCGGCATGCACGCCATGCGGCTGGCTTCGGGTACACCTTCTGCGTTGTTGGATTGGAATAACAATTACGGTTCGGACCCAAACAAAGCTGTTTGTTTCCACTGCTCCAACCTTCCCAAGCATTTCTTTAAGTCCGTGAAGATGGATTTTCAGGAAATCATCGCTGGAACTGTGGGTAAAGAAAACACCTTCGGCACCTGCGTAGGCTTGATCAAGCCGGAGAAGATGACCTTTACCCGCTACTCCACCGATGACACCAGCGGGAAGATGCGTGGTTATGTCGGTGAGGGACGCTTCACTGACGATCCACTGAACACTTTCGGTGGTGCCGGCGTTGTTGAAATCCCCAACATGCAAAAGTTGCTGCATTTCATCTGCGAGAGAGGTTTCGAGCACCACGTGGCTGCCAATCTATCTTCGGTAGCCTCGGCGGTGCATGAAGCCAGCACTCGCTACCTCGGCTGGGACATGTACTGGCATGGACATGATGGAGCCTGCTAATGGCAATTGTCGCTGGAGTTGATTTCGGGACCTTGAGTGTTCGCGTGTCCATCGTGGACAGCGAGCGTGGAATGCTGGCGTCGGCGATCGCAGAGTATCCGCTGCACCGGAAGCGGGAAGATCCTGAGTATGCGACGCAGTCTCACGATGACCACATGAGGGCCTTGGCCGCGGCGACTCGTGAAGCAGTCAGAAAGGCTGGTATTTCTGGCGATCAGGTTGCAGCGATTGCGCTTGATACCACGGGGTCATCCGTCATTCCAGTGGGGAAAAATCTTCAGCCACTGGGCGAATATTATTTGTGGTGCGATCATCGTGCCAAAGGTGAAGCGGCGGAAATCACCGAAGCTGCGCACCGGGAGAAGCTTGAAGCGATTAACTGGTGCGGCGGGGTTTATTCCTCGGAGTGGGGATTTTCCAAGCTGCTGCACTGGCTCCGCCATAATCCATCCAAGCGTTCAGAATTTGTTTCTGCTTTCGAGCACTGCGATATGGTCGCAGCTACACTCTCTGGTATCACCGATTCCAAGAAAGTAAAACGCAGTGTTTGTGCGATGGGCCACAAGTGGCTATGGAACCGAAAACTTGGCGGACTGCCGCCTGAGCAGTTCCTGACCAAAGTTGATCCGGTTCTGGCAGGTGTAAGAGAAAAGCTCGATGGTGAGTACGCGACGTCCGATCAAATTGCCGGGCTCCTTTCACCACAATGGGCCGAACAACTTGGATTAAAGGCTGGAATTCCAATTCCAGTCGGCGCGTTCGATGCCCACTGGGACGCCATCGGCGCTGGATGCCGCACAGACGACATGGTTAATGTTGTCGGGACATCGACCTGCATCATCGGAATTACGCCTTCGGTCAATCTCGTGCCTGGAGTTTGCGGTGTAGTAGAGGGAAGCGTCCATCCTTTCCGCACTGGAATCGAAGCTGGACTCTCTGCGGTTGGGGACATTTTCAACGCCATCGCTACTCGTGCTGGGGCAACCGTTGAGTCTCTCAGCCGAGGACTTGAGAATTACCGCGCAGGGCAAACTGGCTTGTTGCGCATGACCTGGGACAACGGTGACCGCACGGTGCTGGTAAACCCCAACCTTCGTGGCATTACGCTCGGTTGGAATTTGCAGACTACGGCGCAAGATGAGCTGTTTGCTGCAATCGAAGGGACAGCATTCCATACTCGCGTGATTCTCAATCGGATGAAAGAGAAAGGCGTTGCCATCAAGCGGGTGATTAATGCCGGCGGAATTCCACAGAAAAATAATGTATTGAACCAGGTGTACGCGAATGTCTTGAAATGCCCAGTACTCGTTCCAGGCAGCAGCGTGGTGGGATTAGGTTCTGCGATTTTTGCGTTCCTTGCGGCTGGCGCATTCAAAACTGTCGAAGAAGCGCAAGAAAAGATTTGTCCGTCCAATAAAGTATTTGAGCCGCAGCCGAGTGAAGCGAAAGTTTACGACGAACTCTTCCCCTTGTACGACAAGCTTTACTTCGCTTTCGGACAGCCCAGCGATCCGGCAATGGGAGGAATCTTGCCGAAGCTCATCCACATCGCCGAATCCGTGAATCAGGAAGTTGCCGAGCCTGTTGCTTAATTTCAGGCCAAGCTCAAGGTAAGCTTGGTCACTGAAGCCGCAGGGAAGATGAAATGCACCGGCCCCTTAATTTCCATTGACTTTGTTTGCGGTTTCACGGCTTCTCGTTGCTCGAACGAATTGTGAGCGTGAATATCGGTATGGCTCAGGATAGTCGCGCTGCCGGATTTTATGCTCGCTCCGCGAATGCCTATCTCAGCTTCTCGTGCCTGAGTTACATGTGGATTCACCACCGTCAAAACTAGCTCTCTGTCGTGCAGCGAAGCGGATCCCTTGAGGCCCCAGAATGATGCAGGTTTCCCATCTCTGTCATACGTGACATCGGGAGCCGAGAAAACACTCCGTAGCGATTGTCCTCCCTGATGTGCCGCGTACATATCGAAGACGTGGCCAATCGGTGTGACACAGAATTTATCTTCATGCGCCAGATACAAACTGTTCAGGCAGTTGATTAACTGTGCGCAATTTGCCATAGCTACTTTTTCCGGATGGCGGTTGAAAGTATCCAGAGTCAAACCACTCAACAGAGCATCGCGTAAGGTGGGGGTTTGCTCGATGATGTCGCCTGGCGTCATTTCGCTACCCGGCTTGTACCATGCCCCCCATTCGTCCACGATCAGTTTGATGTGATGCTGCTTGTCAAACTCTCCCATGACCTGCCAGTGACCGTTTACGAGAGACTCCATGACATCGGCTTCACGTAAAAGTTCATACCAGTCCACAACGTCAAACTTGAGTGCATCGCCCTTGCCCTCATTCCAATCACGTGTACGGCCGCGGCTGAGGTTCCAGGTGTAATAATGCAAACCCATTCCGTAGATTGAGCGCAACTGCTCCGGCCCCCGGTGAACGATTTCTTCCAGAAAACCTCGCGTCCACGACCACTGATCATCGCTCGCACCCGAGGCGATGAAAGACAGGTTTTCGCCAAAGCCCGGTACCCAGGTGACAAAACGGCGAAATTCAACTGCATATTCCTGCGGCGTAAAATTTCCACCGCAACCCCATGACTCATTCCCTACGCCCCAGTAGCGGACATGGAATGGATCGGAGAATCCAGCGGCTGCGCGCTCATCAGCCAGCGTCGTGCTTCCTGCCGGTGAATTGCAATATTCCACCCAACTGTAAAAATCTCTAGCCGTAAGGCTGCGAACATTTGCCGCTAAATAAGGTTGCGCTCCAATCAATTTGCAGAACTGCACGAATTCATTTGTTCCAAAGCGATTGGGTTCGTATTTATGATTAGCCGGACCCGATGGCGACTCGACTCCCGCCCAGAAATTTGTACGGCGTGGACGCTTATCCGCCGGGCCAATGCCGTCGCGCCAGTCATAACTATCGGCAAAACAGCCGCCGGGATAACGAACCACAGGCGCTTTGATTTTCTTCATCTCATCGACGAGTTCTTTGCGAAGCCCATGGACATTGGGGACCTTGGAATTTTCACCCACCCAAATTCCGTCGTAGACCACGCCTCCTAGATGCTCAGTAAAGTGTCCGTAAATGTTGGGAGAGATTGTGCCCAGCGGCTCGTTGAGAAGAATCTCAATCCGCGAATCCGCAGGTGAATCCGCTCCGAACATATATGGTGCAGAGCGCGCAAAAGCGAGTGCGCCCACTCCGATCATGCTATTGCGAATAAATTCTCTGCGTCCGATCATTGAGGTATCTCCTTATTTATGCCGTTATGAAACTGCTGCACGGGATTATTGTCGTGCAAATAGTAAACGTTTACTCATGATCGAGCAATACACCAGGAATGACCAAGGAATAGACTCAGCAGTTATTTAGGATCACGAATAAAAAAATGCCACTTGTCGATTCCCGCAGGCACTGCGATATCAAAAAATCCCACCATCATTTCGTCGGATGTTTGATCACCCCAGGTCACCAGCTTGGTTGGATCAGGATTATGCGGGTTGTCGCGCGAGTTGTCATACCAGGCGACGGCCCGCAATTTTGTTCCTGCCTTGAGTTCTCTCGGTTCAGCGAGGCAGTAACTCAACTGCCAGTGAAAGTGATAGTTCACACGCAGAAGGGGTTCAATGGTCCCATCGTCATGAACGATGTCATATTCAAAACGTTTCCCACGTAGATGCATGTGCGGAAAAAAACTAAGCAGGGTTGCATCGTTGGGAAGAGTACCTTGCACCTCGACACGAAAATCTGGGGCGCCCGGTGGAATCATCAATGCGTGATTGTTCAATTGCAAAGTAATGACTCGTTGCTTCGGCGGGGCCTTCGAGAATACCAATCCGATGCTGGTTTGATCGGTATCCGCGGTTCCATTGGTCGTGTAATGCATTTGAAAGACAATGTCGGACCCGGCGGGAACAAATTTTGCCATGCCGTCCGGCCATTGATCGGGAGAACTGCCCGGAGCGTAGACTAAGAGTAGATCACTGGTAGTCTCATGGGCCTCAAGACGGTCCTGCTGGTCAGTAAGTGTGTTGGCGGTGAATGGTTCTCCGATAGGTGCATGCCGCAGCCATTGCGAGTCAGGCGGGCGGATGTAGACCACTGCATGATGAACATGCGCGGCGCCCGAAGGGCGCATCTCTGACATCTGCACCCATTTGTCTTCAGTAAAATGCGTGGGGGCGATTTCGTAGGTGTAATTAACTTCGCCGCTAGCTGGAATTGTGACAGGCTTCGGCATCTTTATTACCGCATCAGGCTGGCCTATATTCCAACCCTTGATCCAGGTTTTCGGTGGAGGCGCATCATGCGGATCACCGGCAGGGGCGCCAGCATCGACCCATGCGGTGATGGTTGCAATTTGCTGCTCGCTTAGCGAGGCATCGTTGGCAAAGTGTTCATAATGAGGATCCGCAAACCAGGGTGGCATCATTCTCATTTGCACATCGTGGGCAATCACAGATGCAAAAGGTTTTGTCTCCTCATACGTTGTCAGCGGCATGGGAGCAATTTCTCCAGTCCGGTGGCAACTCTGGCAGTGCTCTTGAAGAATGGGAAGAATATTTTTGTAAAACGTTGATGCCGAAGATTTTTGGCTGTTTTGTTGTCCAGCAGCAACACCAAAAAGAACAACTAGCGCAACTGGTGCGGCGAACCCCAACCTGCCCATACCAAAATTTTACTGGAGATGCAGCGTAACCGGGAGTTTGTGCGAAGTCTGAAAAAGAAATGGCTCCTCAGGTAGGATTCGAACCTACAACCCTTCGGTTAACAGCCGAATGCTCTGCCATTGAGCTACTGAGGAGTGTGGTGGATACGCCAGAAAGGTGTGCTTCTGAGTTTCCGCTATCCATAATAACATCCTCGGCTGCGGGTGAATACCCTTGCTCAATGCTCTTTTTCACCACCTTCAGCTCCGGGTTTACTCTCGCCTTCTACCTTAGGTTTTGGTTCGACTTCCGCTTGTTTTCCGCTTTCTTCGTGCTTCTCGCCGTATTCTTCGTCTTCGCTACCGGCCTGCTTTTCCAGGTAATGCACGATCACGGAAATTCTGCGGTTCGATGCATCCAACGGAGCGTCTGGTTTCCGTAGTTTCTGATCTGCATAACCACGGACCTGCGAAACTTGATCTGCGCGAATACCTTTTGTTTGCATCAAGCGGCGGGCCGCGTTGGCTCGATCAGTGGAAAGTTCCCAGTTACCGTATTCACGATTTTTGACATACGGCTTGGCGTCAGTGTGTCCTTCGATAGAAATTTTGTTGGGCAGCTTGCCTAATTCTTCTGCCAACTTGTCCATCAGTTCCTGGCCTTTTTCCGTCGGACGGGAACTTCCTAGGTCAAAGAATGTACTGGATTCCGCTTCGAGAAGCTCGATACGCAGACCTTCCTGCGTTACCGTCATTTCCACCTGATTCTTCAGCTTGTCGAAGTCTTTCATTTGCGCCATGGATTTTTGTAGTTCACTTTTCAGTTGGTCCATGTTGTCTTTAGAAACGGTAAGGGCCTCTCCGGTTCCGGTCATGCTGGTACCTGTTTTTTGGCCGCTACCCGATGGATCTTTGAAATATCCGGCGATCGCTTCTTTCACGGGTTTACTGGTGTTTAGCAACCACAGCACAATAAACAAAGCCATCATGGCTGTGACAAAATCTGCGTAAGCGACTTTCCATGCGCCACCGTGGTGCCCGCCGTGGCCAACTTTCTTTTTTATGATGATGATTGGTTTTGCGGCATTTGCCATGGCTACGCACTCGCGGCCGCCGCAGATTCACTGCCGCGGCATTTCTTTTCCAATTCCTGAAACGATGGGCGAACATGGCCAGGGATCGCGCGCCGTGCGACTTCCACTGCCATGATCGGCGCAGTTCCTTTAAGAAAAGAGATCATCAGAACGCGCATGACCATGAGAAATGCGTGCTCTTCGTCCGCCATCTTAGTCATGGCGCTGGTCATGGGCCCTATGAATCCGTAGCAAAGCAGAATGCCCAGAAAGGTTCCCACCAGGGCGGCAGCGACTTTGTGACCAATTTCTTCCGGCGGGCCGCCCAGCGCACCCATGGTGATGACAACGCCAAGTACTGCAGCCACGATTCCCAAGCCCGGTAGCGAATCGGCCATCGTACTCAAGGAAGCGATTGGCATGGCCCCCCAGTGGTGGTGGCTATCCATATCGCCTTCCAGTATTTGATCTAAATCGAACGGTTCGGTTCCAGCAACAGCCATGCGCAAAGAATCACATACAAAATCGGCCAGATGATGGTCTTTCGCGAAAGCTGCATTTTTGGAAAGAATGGGACTCTTCGACGCATCCTCTACGTCTGCTTCCAGCGCCATCAGGCCTTCTTTGCGTGCTTTGTTCAGCAGGTCATACATCATCTTCAGGCAATCCAGATAAAACGCTTTTGTAAACTTCGATCCTTTGAAAACTCCGGGGATACTACCGGCAATTTTTTTGAGGATATGAAGTGGGTTGCCGATCAACACTGTTCCTAAGGCTGCACCGCCGATGATGACCAACTCCGCAGGTTGTATGAGAACTTTGAGGTTCCCATGTTCCATCAAATACCCACCCAATACAGCGCCGACAACAACGAGGATCCCAATAATGGCGAACATGAATGGCGCTATCTCCTGAAAGTTGTTCCGTCGGCGGCCGCAGCTGCACTGGGCTGTTTTAAGGCGCTATGCTGGATGGAATGTATGGCACGTTCAACCAGGGAACTGATTGTGTCCCCACCCTGAGCTGACGTAGCGCCCAGCGATGCAGTTACCATCAATTCATCTCCCCACCATTGCAATCCCGCGCAACTGATTAATTTGCGAATACGTTCGCCCGCAGCATGAACCCCAGCGCCTGTTGCGTTTGTCAAGATCGCCAGGAACCGAGTGTTTTCCCAGCGCCCTAAAAAATCGCTGGGACGGAGGGCATTCTTCAGGGTTTGTGCGGTCACACGGAGGATGGCATCACTGGCGTCGCGACCGTATGCAGACTGAAAATGATCAAGGGCGTCCACTTGGATGAGCATGATGCCGAAGGGAAGTTGATATTTGGCGAAGCTATCCAGGTTTTCTTGCAGATGAAACTCAGTGAAGCTGTGGTTGGGAACGTCGGTGATTTCATCGAGGCATCCGTGGGCTGCTAAATTCCGCTGGCGGCGGTCTTCGTTGCCTTGTATTTGCCGGTCAAAACTTTGCGCAACTCCGACAACTTGCCCCTGCTGGTCGCGAATGGGTACGAACCAGGTGCGAATGGGAATGCGATGCCCTTCCTGATGACGTAACTCGATGCGTGCGTATGTGGATTTTCCGTCAAGAATACTGCGGGCGATGGGGCATGCCGCACCGCAGGAATCACAAGCACGGCCATCGCAATGCGGCAAGATGTTCTGCTGGCAACTATGGCCGACAACATGGTGGCGATGGTACCCGGTAATCCGTTCCCCGCCTTCATTCCAGAAAAATATTTTTCGCTCGCGATCCATCAGGCACACGCCAGTCTGCAAGCTATCGAGGGCCATCCGGTAAATTTCGGGATCTGTTAAGTCAGACATAGAAAAATTTCACAGGCTGGCTTCTGTGAATGCGGTTTGCCACCGAGAATTTCATCGGCAAAAGATAGTTCGACTTAAGAACCAGTGTGCAAAAACATAAGCCACTGCTCAGTTATGCGGAAATTCTGAGCAGTGGCCGTCTTGCTTCTGCCAACTCGTAAAATTAGTGAACTGCCGCGGGAGTTGTGCCGGGCCATGCTGGACTCAACACAGCGCGAATCGCATTCAGCAGTTCCGCGTTATCCGCAGGCTTTTGAAAGAATGCCGTCGCTCCTGCGCGCATCGTTCTCTCACGTGTGGCTTGAGGGTCGCGCGCAGAAAGAACGATAACCGGGATGGTGGAAAGGGCAGCATTCTGCTGCAACCGTTCCAACACTACAAAACCATCACCCGCCGGCAAGCCGATGTCCAAAATGATCAGGTCGGGCTTTTCTTTCTGCGCCATGGCTATCGCGGAAAAGCCGTCAGTGGCATAGGCGGTATCGTAGTGTTGCGATCGCAGACGTAAATTCAAACCCCTGCGCAGATCTGGATCATCGTCGACGATAAGAATTTTTGGTTTTTCCATTACCGCTCCTTGTTCCCAAGCTCATTGGTGGCAGCTCCCACGGATTGAGTCCCGCGGTTTTGACGCAACGAGGTCATGGCTTGTTCAGTGATGCTATCGGCAATTTCTTGTATCTGCTTTATGAGTGGTTTCTTATCTGTTTCGGATGGATGTTGGATGGGGGTTGTAGAAACTGTGGCCGATACATCAGCCGACATCTCCACATTCTGCGCAAGTTGTTCAATAATGCGCTTCGCGATCGTGTCAGCTCCGTGCTGGTTGGCGGATGCCAATATTAGGAATGTTTCATCCTGGCCCAGGCTGCCTATCGGAGGTAACAGAACATCTTTTTCAGGCATGATGCAGCGAAGCAGAACTTCCTGACAACGCTGACGGATCGCATTCCAGTTTCCAGCGTGCAGCGGAGATCTTAGTTTGAGTTCCACGCGGATGAGGGTAAAGAAATCGCGCAGCCTGGATTGATTAGTAACGGCGGGAGAGATTTCTTTAGCTAGTGAGAACATGGGCAGCGTGAAAGTAAAAGTGCTGCCATTGCCTAGTTCGCTTTCCGCCCAGATACGACCGCCGTGCTGACGGATTATTTCTCGGGCAATGTGAAGTCCGAGCCCCAATCCCTTGCGGCTATCGTCCACTGTGTCGGGTGCTTGATACATGCGCTCAAAAATCAGGGGCCTGGCTTCTGGTGTTATTCCAATCCCAGTGTCGGATACAGACACATAGACAAATTCTGGATCGGTCTCGACCATGCATGATTTGACGACAATCGATCCCCCATGTGGAGTGAATTTGATGGCGTTGTGAATCAGGTTGGTGAGCACTTGCAACACGCGCTCTGAGTCTGCGTTTACGAGTGGTGTTCGCGTGTCCAAGCCCATTTCCATGCCGATCTGCTTATCCGCTGCAACGGGTTTTAGCATCGTGACCGCCTGGCGAACGACGTCACTGATGGCAATGCATCGGCGATTGAGAGTTGTCTTGCCGGACTCCGTGCGGCTGGCGTCGAGCAAGTCCCCGATCATGTTGCGGAGCTGATTTACACTGCGTAGCACCGTTTCCAGATGTTCACGTTGTTCAGGAAGAACAGGACCGGCCAGTTCATCCAACAAAATGGTGACGAATTGATGAATGCAGGTTAGCGGTGTCCGCAGTTCGTGCGAGACATGCGAAAGAAATTGATCTTTGAATTGCAGCTGTTGTTTGCGGCTCATATCCAGTGAAGTCAGCAGCCCCTGCCGTTCAATGGCATAACGCAGTGCCCGCGATAGTTGTTTGCTGTCGAAAGCCCCTTTGACCAGATAGTCCTGCACACCCTGGTGGACCGCTTTAACCGCCAACTCCTCGTCGTCTTGCCCAGAAAGCACGACTACCGGAACATCAGGAACTTTGTTCAACACCTTGCGGAATGTTTCTGCTCCACGGCTGTCAGGCAAATTGAGATCGAGCAGCACCACTGAGGGCTTCACTTCGTTCATCGCCTGCAGCCCATCGGACAAGCGGTTGACGCAGGCAATGTCCACATCTGACTTGCTCTCCACCAGGCGCAGGCGAACAAGGTCGGCGTCGCCCGGATTATCTTCGATCAGCAGGACATGATTCGTGTGATTCGTCATGATTTTTTCCTTGAAGGCAAGACTGCGCATCGGAACCAGTACTCGCAGATGGAAGTAACTGTGGACAAGAATTCCTGCAAATTCCCCGGCTTGCTGACGTAGCTGTTGGCGCCTAACTCCAGCGTGCTTTTGATGTCGGACTTTGCCTGGGACGTGCTAAAGATGACAATCGGCGTACGCTTGAGCAGGGGATCAGTTTTTACTTCAGCCAACACCGCGCGACCATCCTTCCCGGGCAAATTAAGATCGAGTATGACCAAGTCTGGCGGGCGCACACTCGTGTACTTTCCCTGGCGGCGCAGGAATTCGATGGCCTGAATGCCATCCTGCACCGAACGAACCTGATGCGGGCAGGAGCAGCGCGACAAAGCTTCCGTAGTCAGATCGCTATCAGCGGGATTGTCATCCACGACTAGCACCTCCGCTTTGATTTCCATTTGTGCACTGGTCCCCATGAGCCGTTGTCTCCATTGATTTGTCTGTCGGCAAAGCGAATTTGAAAGTTGTTCCGACACCCTTCTCAGACTCAACCCAAACCCTGCCGCCGTGCCGTTCGATGATGCGCTTGCAAATTGCCAATCCGATGCCATTACCTGGATATTCATCGCGCGTGTGCAAGCGATGGAAAATTACAAAAACATCGTTGAGAAAATCGGAGGAAATTCCGATCCCGTTGTCAGCCACTGAAAATATCCATTCAGGTCCTTCGCGTTGTGCCAATATTTGCACGACTGGCGGCTCGGCCTTACGAAACTTGAGCGCATTGCCAATGAAGTTTTGAAACACCTGGCGTAATTGCCCCGCGTTGGCATGTACTGTCGGTAAATCCCCGACATTGATTTGGGTCTTGCTGTCCTGGATGGCTGCTTCCAGATTGAGAAGCGCTTGTTGGACGACATCCTTCGTGTCGGTCGCAGACATCTCCGTTCCGTCGCGTCCTGAACGGGAAAAAGCCAGCAGGTCCTGTACCAGGGTCTGCATGCGGGTGGCGCCATCGACGGCATAATGGATGTATTTGTCTGCCTGTTCATCCAGTTTGCCTTTGTATTTTTCCGCCAAAAGTTGCGTATAGGCCGCAACCATACGCAACGGTTCCTGAAGATCATGTGACGCCACATAGGCGAACTGTTCCAGGTCCTGATTGCTCCGCGCTAGTTCTTTTACTTTTTTAGCCAGCTCTTCTTCGGCTTCGCGCCTCTGTTTGCGCAATTGTTGCTCGTGCAATGCGCGCCGAATTGCGTGCGGCAACTTGGGAAGCGAGTCTTTCAGTACGTAATCGGTTGCACCCTGCTTAATACACTCCACTGCCGTGGTATCTCCCAGGGCACCCGTGACTAAAATGACGGGAATATCCAAACCTTCCTGGCGCAATATTTCCACCGCTTCAATACCTCTCCACTGCCCCAGGTTGTAGTCCGCGAGCACAACATCGGGGTGCAAGGTGCGCACTCTTGCCCGAAATTGCTCGGACGTTTGCGCCATTTCGCTGGTGAAACGAAATCCACCTGTTTTCAGTTCCCGCACGATCAAGTCGTGGTCAGCGTCGTTGTCCTCCACCATCAGGAAATGCAAAGCAGGTGCGATCTTAACCGGGCTTTGCGCCGAAACTGCTTTCGCAGTTCCCACCTTTGTCATGATTGTCCGGCTCCTCTGGCATGCTGGCCGTTGGCAATAGGGCTCTGATTGACAACAAGCCAATAGAGTCCAAGTGTTTTGACCGTTTCACGGAATTGATCGAAGTTGACCGGCTTCTGGATATAGCTGTTGGCCCCAAGGTTGTAGCCATCGACCAGGTCTCGTTCTTCCTTTGAGGAAGTCAGGATCACGACTGGAATTGTTCTGGTACGCGCATCTGCTTTTACCTGTTTCAGGATTTCGATCCCGTTGATCTTGGGCAATTTCAAATCGAGCAACACCAGTTTCGGAGGATGGTCAAAGGAGCGATTGCTATAGACGCCGCGGCAGAAAAGAAAATCGAGTGCTTCCTCACCGTCGCGCACAATGACGATATTGTTGGCCAATTTTTCCCGACGCAACGCATGTACGGCAAGTTCTGCATCGTCTGGACTATCCTCCACTAGCAAAATGTCGGCTTCCTGCGTTTTCATCTTTGACCTCCCACCGAGGCAGCCTCGGTCTGTGATAGGGCACCAGACAGGCCGCCCAGTGTGAAATAAAAAGTTGCACCCCGGTCCAACTCCGCTTCGGCCCAGATGCGCCCGTTGTGTTTTTTGATAATGCGTTGCACTGTAGCCAATCCCACCCCGGTTCCTTCAAAGTCTTCCGCCCGATGAAGGCGCTGGAAAACTCCAAAAAGTTTGTCGGCATATTTCATGCTGAAGCCAACTCCGTTATCGCGAATAAAGATTGCAGTGTCGCTATCGGCGGTGGTTTGTCCCACTTCGATGACTGCCTCGGAGCGCGGCCGGGAATATTTGAGTGCATTGGAAATCAGATTTTGGAATACCTGTTTAATCAGCGTTGGGTCGCATTCGACAAACGGCAGCTTGGAAATCTTCCAGTTGATTTTTCGCCCTGCTACATCGGGTTCAAGTATGCTGATGACTTCGTGGACAATAGAATCAAGCCCGGTGACTTGTAAGTTTGGAGCTTGGCGGCCGACGCGGGCGAGGGTCAATAATTCGTCTACCAGGCGCCCCATTCTTACGGTTGCTTCCTGAATTCGATGCAGATATTTTTTCGCTTGCTCATCGAGGGAAGGCCCATACTCTTCCAGCAATATCCCGGAGAAACCTGCCATATGACGCAAAGGAGCGCGCAGGTCGTGAGATACGGAATATGTAAAGGCTTCCAGTTCCTTGTTGGCTTCAGCCAGCTGAGCCGTGCGCTGGACGACACGTTGTTCCAATTCCTCATTGAGCCGGCGGATTTCCTGGTCATCGGTTTTTTTCTGTGTGATGTCACGAAATGCCACCACGCCGCCGGTAATTACGCCATCTTTGCCACGTAGCGGGCCTCCACTGGCCTCGATCCACACACCTACTGGCAGCTCCGGATTGCGCACGAACATCTGGGCTGTACTGGACTCGCCACGAATGGCTCGCACCAGAGGGAGTTGCTCCGTTGGAAAGGGTGTCGAAAGATCATCCAGAAAAAGACCGTAGTGCTCGGACCACTTGGCGCTGTCTTCGTTAGTGGCGCCCAACCCAAGAATTCTTTCCGCCGCCGGATTCCAAATGATAAAATTTCCTTTTTCATCGGTTGCTACCAAACCTTCTGCCATGCTGTCCAATACCGATTGCAGCATGATGGTCTGGTTTTCCAGCGCCGTGCGGGACCGGGCCAGTTCCTCAGCCTGATGGGCCAGTTCTTCTGCTTGTGCGGCAAGTTGCTGTTCGGTTTGTTTGCGGTACGTAATGTCGCTGTTAACTTCAGTGACCCTGGTAGGCTGGCCCTCGCTATTTCGATAAATGGTCCAGGTGCTGGCGACAACAATTTGATTCCCATCTTTTTTCCGGTGTACCAATTCGCCTTCCCATCGTCCCGTGGCAGTGAGCTTAGCTTCGATTTGGGGCAATGGTTCAGGGAATTCAGTCTGAAATACATCGTGACAGATTCTTCCCACCGCTTCTTTCTTGGTGAAGCCATAGAGCTTTTCTGCTCCCTGGTTCCATAAGACAATGTGTCCTCCAAGGTCTCGTACCAGCACCGTGACCAGATCCAGATACTGCGCCTGTTCCCGCAATACCTCCTCAGTGCGTTTGCGCTCGGTGACGTCACGAAGGATGACAGTGAACATCTTTCTGCCCGAGATCACGACCTGCGAAATCGACGCCTCAATCTGGAATTCTTCACCGTCGGCACGCAAGGCGCGGAGGGCGCCCATCGCGCCCATTGCTCGATTGGTTGTTCCGGTTTCTCCAAATCTTTGAACATGTCCGGAATGTGCTCCGCGGAAACGCTGGGGAATAAATCGCGTGATCGGGGTGCCAAGTGTTTCTGAAGAACTACAACGGAACATTTTCTCGGCAGCTTCGTTGAACAACACAATATTTTGTTGATCATCAATCGTAATGATGGAGTCCATTGCCGATTGAATGACTCCTCCCAGCCGGCTTTCGCTTTCTTTTAGTGCGATCGTCCGCTGTTCCACCCGGCGTTCCAGATCTCCGTTGAGCGCGTCAAGTTGAGCCGTCGCGCGGGCGTTGATCTCAAGTTGCCGTGCGATAGCGAATCCGGCCATCGCCAGAAAGGTGATCCCCACTCCGACTGCCAATAACATGATGGAGTTGGTCAAGCGTCGGGCTGCTAGTGTCCTCTCGGTACGATTGGCCAGCAGCCGCTTTTCTTCGTTCGCCATTAACTTGGCCGAAATGTGTACCTCTTCAGACAATTGCCTGCCTTGTTCAAGCTGAGTGAGATTGGGGCTTAAATTTTTTTGTTGCCGCGCGGTCACCAAATCCATCGAGGCTTGGGCCTTGTTCTTTATTTGTTGCCGCAATTGCGCCAGCCGCCGCGTTTGTTGGGGATTGTCGGCCAACAGGGAACCCAGGGAATCCAGATCCCCATTCAGCACTGACTTTGCGGCTGTGTAAGATTGCAGGAAAGGTGTATGCCCACTAAGAGCATAAATTCTCCCTTCAGTATCCACATCCTCCAAGTCCTGAATGGTGAGTTGCAGCGCGTTCAACACTTCATGAGAGTGTGCGACCCAGTCTGCATCACTAGCAGCCTCCTGCGCATTGTGCCAGGACAGAAATCCCAGCCCGGCAGTCAATAGGACAGCCACGATGAAGCCGCCAATGACTTTGCTGCGGAGAGATACTCCGTTCACGCGCGAGTCTTTTTGGGCAGGCTGGTCGGGCATCAATGCAACTCATTTGGGATCAGTCCGGCAGAAAACAAGCAAATCGCGGAACGATTCCTGTAACTAGAATCGGCGGAGGGGTGCCTGTCTTTAGGCTAGGTTTGGGGAAATCTTCCCGGATGGCACATGTCCGAACGTGAGAATGCTGCAAGACGACTCGTCCGAATGGTCAATGTACTCAGCAATTTTTGCTTAGACGTTGCTTAAGGATTGATTTGCCACAGACTCGCTACAAAAATTCATGTCGGATTAGAGCCCTGGGCAAGGGAACCGTAAGAATCTAAAGAAAAGGCAAGACACGCCGAAGAACTGTGTGGGCGTGTGTCTCATGCTGATTTACAAATATTGTCTTACCTTTATGGTAGTGCGGTTGGCGGGAGCCCTTCTGGTCAAGCGCAGCAATCGGCCAAATACCCGATAGATGCCTCTAACGAGGATTTTTCCATCGGGATGAGCTCATGAAGGCAGCACAACTAATGCGCGAGGTAAAGGTGGACCCGACTGGGCGTCCGACGTCCCTGGACTCGGTCCTCATTGCGGAGGACGATCCAATTTTCCGCCATTTACTTGAAAACTGGTTACAGAAATGGGAATGCAAGGTAACTGCCGTAGACAACGGAATGGATGCCTGGAACGTCTTGCAACAGGCAAATGCTCCACAGATGGCGATTCTCGATTGGATGATGCCAGCTATGGACGGAGTCGAGCTTTGCCGCCGTATCCGCGCCCAGATTCACGGCCCTTATCGCTACCTGCTATTGCTGACTGCGAAGTTTGAAAAGCAGGATGTGGTCACAGGTCTCGATGCCGGCGCGGACGACTATCTAACCAAGCCCTTTGATGTGGGTGAATTGCGGGCCCGTGTGCGTTCAGGAAAAAGAATTCTCGAACTCCAGCATGCTTTACTGCGGACCCAGGAAGCTTTGCAATACGAAGCGGCCCACGATCCGCTCACAGGTTTGTGGAATCGAGGGGCCATTCTCGACCTTCTGCGGCGCGAGACACAACGCCACCAGAGAACAGGTAGTGCATTGGGTGTAATTATGGCAGACCTTGATCATTTCAAACACATCAACGACAGTTACGGACACCTGGTTGGTGATGCAGTTCTGCGCGAGATTTCAAGCCGCCTGCAGGGATCGGTGCGCACTTATGATTTCATCGGACGGTATGGAGGCGAAGAATTCCTGATCATTATTCCAAGCTGCAATCCGTCCGACCTGCAAGCGGGTGCGGAGAGATTACGGCACGCCATCGCCGATAAACCTGTGGAGACATCAGTTGGGCCAATCCAATGCACGATTAGCATTGGTGTCGCTTCTGCGCCTATGGCTGAAGACGGAGTATCAGAACTTGAGGCGTTGCTTAAGGTTTCAGATGAAGCTCTGTACCGCGCGAAAGATAGTGGCCGTAACCGTGTGGAAATCGCTGCTGCCACTCGCACTGCCGTAGCAAGCGCCATGTAATAAATTTATTATCAATAGTTTAAGGTCGGTATAAAACTGTGGTTCCTTAGCACCTCGGTGCTATTCCCGATAAGTCAAAGCTTTTATAGTCTTGCAATCGAGCAGTTCTGGGGGAGGGCTGCCCGGGCGTCCACTACTCGAAAGAGTTAGTGGCGCCCGTTAATTTTTTCTGGGAAAGATATGCCGATTGCGCGGAACTTAATTCGTAGAGATGGTGAAATTCACCGTGATGCGCGCTTGAGTTTCCACTGGTTCACCTGACAGATAATAAGGACGGAACCGCCACTGTTTCACTGCCTGCATGGCCGCGCTGGAAAGTATGGCTGGACCGCTAATCACATGCAGGTCTTCAATATTCCCATCCCGCCCGATCAAGGCCTGTAAAACCACCGAACCTTGTACCTGCATCTGCTTTGCCAGTAAGGGATAGTCTGGTTCCACAGATCGCGAAACAACCTGTGCCGCATCGGGGGAAAGGTGCATGGTTTCTGCCGCTTGAACAATGGAAGAAGGTGCTGGAGCAGTATTCGCCGCTTCATTGTTGACTGCCTGCGGATCGGCCGTTTCCGATTGCATGTCTACACGGACGGCATTGGTTCCGGTTTTCACTGCATGACGATGGCTGCCGGTGACTACTTCAACTTCAAGTGGTGGCAATACAGCTCTATCGGTCGCGACAAGCGCGGGAGGATTTGTTGGGGCTGTTGCAGTTACCGCCGGCGATTTGCTCTTTGAAGGTAAATTGGGTTTGGCCGCAGTTGTAGTCGCGGGAGTTACCACACTCCGCTCTAATTGTTGTGTAACGACAGGGGCGGGCGTCTGTGGAAACCAGTAATGCCAGTCTTTCAATAACAGGAGTACCACCGCCAGAAGGAGAATCCCCAGCGCAATCAACATCTGGCGACGCTGTTTGAGCTGTATTTCAGCGTCAGCCTGATGAGCTACGTGGACCGCAACCAGTTCCTGTTTACCTTCCGGCATGGACATCCTCCGAGACGGAGACGCGCAAACTTGTGCCGGATAGTATGCCTCGAAACTGCAACTAAATGCCAGAAAAAGATCGCGGCCCAAGCCCTTTTGAGTGAATAAGATTGCAGATGGAGTGATCAGAAATGCATGTTTTATGTAGGTTAGCAGGCCAGTTGACTGCGTGTCACTTTCAGGCCGTTGAGGTTCCCAAGGATCGTCACGGCTATGGCTTCCGGTTGGAAGAACTCCCCAGAGATCCTCTTGAGTTGCTCCGATGTGACCGCTTCAATTCTCCGCATCATCTCGTCCATGCTGAAGAACCGGTCGAAATACATTTCTTGCCGCGCTAGATTCGACATGCGGGCGGTTGAAGATTCAAGCGAAAGCATGAGGCTGCCCTTCAGCTGATCTTTGGCACGACGTAGTTCTTCTGCCGGAACCAGCTCAGATTTCAATTTGTGGAACTCCGCGACAATCGAACGCACGACTTTGCCTGCTGTTTCGCGGGATGTGCCAGCGTTGACGGAAAGGCAACCGGTGTCGCGATATGGGTTTAGGTCGCTGTAGATGGCGTAGGCCAGCCCCTGGCGCTCGCGAATATTTTGGAACAACCGCGAACTCATACCGCCACCAAGCAATGTATTCAGCACGTATGACGCGTGACGTTCTTCGTGAGCGATCGGGTACGAAGGCACGCCCATGCAGATTTGTACCTGCTCCAGCGATTTCTTATTGCGCAGCACAATTTTCGGCATGATTTTCGGTACCGGGCTGCGAAATCTATTTTTGCCCGGTTTCATGCCTTCGAAGTGTTTGACGACAAGCTTCACGAATTGTTCGTGTTTCAAGTGACCAGCGGCGCTGACAATAATGTTGCTCGGTACAAATCGCTCGGAATAAAGCTTACGCACTGGTACCGGCGCGAATCGCTTTACAGTCTCTTTGGTCCCCAGGATCGGTCGGCCCAAGGCATGGTTCTTCCAGAAATTCTGGGTAAAGATTTCGTGGACCAGGTAATCGGGATTGTCCTCATCCATTTTGATTTCTTCGAGAATCACCCCACGTTCACGTTCGATGTCTTCGGGCTTGAAGACAGGATGGAGCACAAGATCACTCAATACATCCAGGGCGATGGGAAGATGTTCATCGAGAACTTTGATGTTGAAGCAGATGCATTCCTTCGCCGTAAAGGCATCCATATTGCCGCCGATGGAATCCACCTGCCGCGCAATGTCTTCAGCGGAACGGTTCTCCGTCCCCTTGAAAACCATATGCTCGATGAAATGAGAGATCCCATTCCATTGCGGATCTTCTTCGCGTGATCCAGTCTTAATCCAAATTCCGATTGAGACGGAGCGGATGTGTTCCATCTCCTCACTGATGATGGTCAGCCCGTTCGGCAGTACTTCGCGGCGAATATTTCGTGCTTCTTTAGTCATTTATGAGTGCGAAATGCTTTAGAGACTTTATTATTGTTGCATGCCCGCCGCGTTCATGCGAGGAAGCATGTTAAAGATTTATAATCAACAACATACAGAGCGATGACGCCTAAGACAGCTCGCGTTAAAGTAGACGTTACGCTGCGCGCCTTTCCTCTACAATAGGTTTAAATCAGCTCTCCCAGAACTGCATGCAACGAAATATTGACAACTCACTTCTAGGCTTCGACCTGCATGAGTTATCGGAACTCATGGCGGAACGTGGAGAGCCACCCTATCGATCTAATCAAATCTTTCAGTCTCTGTATCGGCAACGAGTAAATAGTTTGGATGCAATCTCTACCTTGCCGCAAACGCTGCGGATAGATCTTGCAAATCAATATTCCGTTGGACAGCCAAAAGTCGAACAAAAGTTCCAGTCTACTGATGGAACAGTTCGTTATCTGATGCAACTGGCAGATGGAGAAACCATCGAAACGGTTTGGATGCCGGAGGGAGATGGAGGGGAAGCAGGCGACGGCAGCGAAGCGGCCATCGAATCTGAGGGGGGAGAGCATAGTTGGAGCCGCGGCACCATTTGCGTGTCCAGCCAGGTGGGCTGTGCTGTAGATTGCAAATTTTGCCTGACCGCTTTGCTCAAGGTGCGGCGAAATTTGACTCCCGGAGAGATCGTTGGACAGGTTTGTGCCGTACTTAATGATCAAGGTGCTAACCCGCCGAACGATCGCGTCAACCTCGTATTTATGGGAATGGGTGAGCCTTTTTTGAACTATGACAATTTCATCAAGGCGGTCCGGTTGCTGGTTGATGGAGTCGGAATCCCAGAACTACGAATGACTGTTTCCACAGCAGGCATTGTTCCGCGTATTTATGATTTCGGCCAGGAGGCGGTGCGGCCGAAGCTGGCAATTTCGTTGAACGCATCGAATGACGGATTGCGCACTGAGTTGATGCCAATTAATCGCAAGTGGGACACAGAAAAACTTCTTGCTGCCGCTCGTGAATTTCCCCTCAGAAATCGTGAGAAACTGACATTCGAATACGTGCTTTTAAAAGATGTGAATGACTCTGCCAGCCACGCCCGGGAACTCGCAGAACTGGTACGCGGCATACGCGCCAAAGTAAATCTAATTGCTCTCAACCCCGGACCGGAGATCGGGTTTGCAATACCGGAAGCAGATCGGGTCCAGCAGTTCAAACAAATCCTGATCGATGCAGGCATTCCGGCCTTCGTGAGGCGGCCCCGCGGGCGGGACATTTATGCTGCCTGCGGACAATTGAAGAGAACGGTAGAATTAGTTTCTTTACAGACTTAAGGTTGATGTAGAGTTCAATTTCGTAACGGCGGAATGACCGCCGGACGGACAAACAATTGGCTCTTTCTTCCATTCCATTTTTCCGGCAGCGGTCGTTGTGGCGCTTGCGGGCTCCTGTCAGTCCGGATGAGGTACGGCGCATCGAGCGTTGGCTCGCGACTGCACGCGTGTTCCTCGCAATTTCTGCGCTGATCGCAGTACTGATGGATCCTGCAGAAATTGACCCTTCATGGGGAACATGGGCGGCTGGTTTGCTGGCGTTCTACATCGCTCAGGGAATGGTGATCATCATCCTGTTGCGCCGCCGGCAGGAATCGACAACTGCCTTTCGCCTTATGGTGCATAGCGCCGACATTGTGTGGCCGGCGTTAATATCACTCTTCGCTACCGGACAAAGCAATCCATTTTTCCTCTTTTACGTATTTGTGATTGTAGCTGCCGCTTATCGTTGGGGATTGCCGGAAACTCTGGCGACTGCTATCGCGGCGATTGGATTGCTTTGGGCAGAAAGCCTGGCATTAAATTATGGGCTTATCAGTGCCGCCGCCCACACATTGCTTGAACCACAGACTCTGTTCATGCGGTCCATGTATTTGCTGGTTTTGGGACTTCTTCTGGGCTCACTGGCCGAACAACAAAAACAGTTGCGGTCGGAAAAAGCGGTTATCACGCGCGTGCTCGGCCGCGCCAGTGTAGAGGCGGGCCTTGCCGGTACTTTGCAAGGGATTCTCGGGGAATTCATCACGATGTATGGCGCAAGTTATGTGGTGCTGGCATCGCAAGAGGCCAATAGCCACCACATTTTTGTGTCTGAGGTGCGTTCGCTGAATGGAACTCCAACTGTATTGAACTGGTTGGAGCCGTCGGCGAATGACGGCCAAACTTACCTTTACGATTCCCCCGGAAATATCTGTTTTGCGCGTCGCATGAAGAGTGGGATTTCTTGTGTAGCCTTAAATCAGCAAGGAATCGAACTAAGTGATGTGCCGCTCGCTTCACTCCAGCAACTGGCAGAGCGCCATCCATTCAAATCAGTGATCACCATGTCTTTCCAATTTCCCAAAGCGTGGTGGGGCAGGATTTTTCTGTTTGAGCCTGTGTCAATCGGCCGGGCAGAAGACGAACTACGTTTTCTTCAGGAGTTAATCCGCCATGTAGGCCCGGCAGTTTATAACGTTTATTTGTTGCGTCGTTTGCGCCTCCGCGCCGGGGCGGTCGAGCGTGCGCGTTTTGCCCGTGAACTCCATGATGGTGCAGTGCAGTCCCTGATCGCGATGGAAATGCAAGTGGATGTACTCAAGCGCCAGGCGGTGAACAACGCCAGCGTAGTTCCGGATGAGTTGAGCAGAATCCAAAAGCTAATGCGCGAAGAAGTCCTTAAACTACGCGAATTGATGCAGCAGATGAAATCACTGGACGTTGATTCCCGCCGGATTGTCGCGTTTCTTGCCGATACGGTCGAAAGGTTCCAGCGTGAAACAGGAATCTCAGCGCGTTTTGTATGTCAGGTCGATGAGTTGGATATGCCACAGCAAATCTGCCGCGAACTCGCCCGCATTGTGCAGGAGGGGTTGGTCAACGTTCGCAAGCACAGCGGGGCAAAACATGTACTGGTAAGGCTGTCCGCGGATGACGGCAAATGGAAGATTGCGATTGAGGATGACGGCGCAGGATTCCCGTTTTCTGGTACGCTTTCTCTGGAGCAAATGGAGAGCCAGCGTAAGGGCCCGGTCGTCATTAAGGAACGCGTTCACTTAATTGCGGGGGAACTCACGATAGAATCAAACCCAGGCCTCGGTTCGCGTCTAGAAATTAGCATTCCACAAAATCAAAACCGGGAAGTCGCTTATGGACAGCCGTAAGTTTCAAAACATTAATATTTTGATCGCCGATGATCATCCGATCTTCCGCGATGGATTGCGCCGCCTTCTCGAAGCCGAGCCCGGCTTGAAAGTAATTGGCGAAGCCTGCGATGGCGCCGAAGCTGTCAAGATGGCCCGCGAATTAAAGCCGGATATTTTGTTGCTCGATCTCGCCATGCCACGTCATCCGGGGCTGGAAGCGTTGCGTGATTTGGGATCGGGCCAACAATCGGTACGAGTGATTCTTTTGACTGCTGCCGCCGAGAAACAACAGATTGTAGAAGCGCTCCAATTAGGGGCGCGTGGAGTAGTGCTAAAAGACTCAGCCACACAGCTTTTATTAAAAAGTATTCACACAGTGATGTCCGGTGAGTACTGGGTGGGTAGGGAAAGTGTCTCCAATCTGGTTCAATATCTCCGAACCCTGGTGCAGTCCTCAGGGGAAGAGGCCCGACAAAAGAAATTCGGTCTTACACCTCGGGAATTGGAGATTGTTTCGGCGGTTGTTGCCGGATATGCTAACAAAGAGATTGCGGAATATTTTAAGATCAGCGAAGACACGGTGAAGCACCATCTCAGCAATATTTTTGATAAGTTAGGTGTTTCCACAAGGTTAGAGCTCGCCTTGTTTGCCGTGAACCAGTCTCTGCCGCTTAAAACGATTATATAAAACGATAACCCCCACTTTAGTGCCATGGACTGCCACCTCAGGGCCATTGGCCTATTTTCCACAAACTCATAACATGCAGGTGTCGAGTGATTTGGGGACATCCCTAGGTATGCCGGAATTCCGGGCAGGCCGGTTCTCAGATCTCGCGCCATGCGCCAAAGCGCGAGGAGGGAGTTGTGGTTACGTTCTTACGCACGCTGTGGTCAAACGATGAGGGGCAGGATATTGCGGAATATGCCGTAATGTTGGCCGTCATCCTTGTGATCGTAGTGGGAACCGTCCGTTTGATCGGTTCGAATGCCAACAATGTGTTTTCACGTGTAGGCAGCTCACTCGGAAACTAAAGCCAGTATTCTTAGAATCGTGAACGCCTGGGCGAACCTGCTCAGGCGTTTCTGTTTGTAGGCTGGTTACTTCGCGGGAGCTTGCGCTATTTTTTCCGCACCCTGATTGGTAATGCGTGTGAGATAAGGGAAAAATGGTGTGACTTCAAACGGCATTTTTTCCCGCGCTGAAGTAAGGGCCACAGGTTTGGTCTTCACCAATTCGATGCGACTCGTCCATGGATCCAACTTAATGCGTGCTCCTAAAGGCAGCGCCGCAATCTGATCGGTTTTTCTCATATCAAGTTGCGGTGCGGATTGGAGCAATGCTGCCATGCGCACGGTATCTTTTCCATCTGCCAGATTGTTGCCCAAGTGAGAGCGAATCAGGCTCTTGAGTTCCGGTGCTCTTGCTTGCAGTGCCTTCAGGAACAGGGCTGAACTTTGCAGCTTGTCTTTGTAAGGTGAGTTAGCCAGCAGCTCCATCGCGCGTTTATCCGCTGCGGACTCGTCGACTGGATCATGTGAGAAATCCAAGTGTGACATAGTGTTCTCATCGTTGAAGAACATTTTGTCGTTGAAAGCAAGGGTTGTGTCGAGCCGGTGTCCGAGTGCAATGTGACTTAGCTCATGCCCGATCACCATTGCCAACGATGCCTCATCAGGAAGCACATCGAGCAATCCGCGGCTCAGTACAATGGTATGTCCGATAGTGAATGATTCAAGCGGTAAAGTCAGTAAGACGCGCGTGCGGACTTCAGGTTCGATGTTGAGGTTGTTGGTGACAATCAAGTTGTTGGCTACAGTCTGGAGAACTTTGTCGACTTCGCCCTGCGGCGCCAACAAACCTACTTTCTCCATCCGTTCAATCGCATTGTCTTCCGCCTGCCGTTCCCACATGCGCTGACTCTCGACTGGAGTTGCATCCTGTGCAGCCTGGCTCTGATCTTGAACCGTTTGGGGGCTGTCTATGACGATCTGAGTAAACTCTTCATTTTTCGCCGCTGCCCCAACGTTGTATCCCCACAGACGGGTTTGCGCTTTGAAAGTCAAATCATGGACCAGTCCCATATCGATGTGGGATTCTTCGCTGTAAATGTAAGCAGGAAGCCATACCCCGGGACGCATATTCAGGCGCCAGCTATCGAAGTGAAAATAATGCGCTGGACGACGGATTGGTCCATACGTTCCATTGAAACGAACGACGTTGTAATCCTGGTCTTCGACCCAAATACGTCCGATGAAACGTCCGTTCCCAGTCTCTTTTTTGGGCTGTACGTCCATCACAATGCAGCGGATTTCACCCAGAAATTCACGGCGTACGAAAGTGAAATCATATTTCGAACGGTCGAAGCTGCTGTCCATCACAGCCATCTGTGCGAACCCGCGGGGAATGAAGCGAGGAATCGGTTTGGTGAGTTTGGCTAAAAATCCCTGGCCCTTCGGTGGCTCAATAAAAGAATGATCTTCCACCCCATTTTTAAGGTTTAACCGGCCAAGGAAATAATTGTCTCCTGACGGCACCAGCCCTAGTTCATGGTCAGGTGTGAGTGTCTGGATATATGTTTCAACCAGCGGTTGCAGACTCCGCATTTGTTCATTGAAGATGCGCTCACGCGCTACCACGCGATCGACTACTTGATCGAAAGATATAGGCGCCGTCTGTGTGGTTTGCGGAGTTGCAGCGGATGCAGCGTCCGGTGATGCCGCTTTGTCTTCTCCTAAAAGAGGGAGAGTGAGGACCATCCCAGCCACAATCAAGAACAAGAAAATCTTTCGAGTGCGCATAAAACCTCTTTCCCAGGCGGCGTCAGCCTCAGGCTAATTGAAATAGGATATGAAGGACTGCCGAAAAGTCCACTGGCTGTCCATCCTGTTGCGCAGGGCGAAAACGAATCTGTTCTGCCGCCCTCGCAGCTGCTTCGTCCAATCCATGGCCAAGGCCGCGGACCACTCTTACTACACGCACCCTGCCGCCGGATTCAAAAACAACTTCCAAAAGCACTTCACCTTCAATGCGCAGCTTGCGCGCTTCGTCGGTGTAAATCGGGCTCGGTTTGGAAATAATTTCCGCGGATACTGTCTTCGATGCGGCATTTTCTGCCGGTTTTGTACGTATCGCTACGGTGGCAGGTACGGCATCTCCAAACCCTGCACGTTGCACGACCGTGTTTCCACGGGTTGTGTTTACTATGCCAGTCCCGTCGCCGATCGCGGTACTATTTCCAAATCCTGCACTGGCCACTACGCCTCGTGCACCTTTCGCACCAGCAGTTCCGTTTCCATAGCCTGGTCCTGAGGGCATATCGAACCCACCCAATTGGGCGATGTTCACCGGCTTGCCGTTATTTTCCCGAGCTGGCACTCCATTCGGGTCCCCGAACCCACCAGTTTGCACTTTCTGCGGTGCCGCCGCGATCGTTGGTTTGGCCGAGCTTCCCGTAGAGAACACATCGGTTTTGACCAACTGCCGGGGAATTACAGGACTGTTCGCCGGTAATGGTTCAGGTTTGGTCGCAGCCATTACGACCTTGGGCGCTACTGGTAAATCATCGGGCTGTTTTTCCTGACGAATTTCAGCAGGAAGCCGCAACGCTTGTGGACTTGGTTCAACCATCGTCGGTTGCTTGATGACGCGAATCGGTGCTGGCTTTAAATTGACCGGGATTGAAGTAACAAGAGGAACGTAATGCCGATCCTGGGCTTGCGGTAGCACTTGAAGACGAACTGCGCCTATCCAGAGCACTGCAAAGATAGCCACACTATGTGTGGTCAGACTGATAAGAAACTGCGTCCATGAAGGACGTTTATTTGGAAGTAACGAAAACAGGGCACTTTCCGGTACGGGGGCCATACGCCGGTGATTTTTCCTTCAGCCAGAGTGACAGTCACGAAGGGCTCCAAACCTGGGCCTGTCACGCTGAACCCTGGGCTGGTGGCGCTTCTGGCTCTGCTCCAAGCACGCGTAAGACCACTTGAATCAGTACCAGTAGATGCAAGCATTTACAGCAAACTACTTAAGCGCTATCGGGAATATCGTACCAGAAACTATGTACATGAAAGCAAAAAGTTCCTGCTTTGGTACTAGCAAGCGAACCATAATGAGACCGTAGATGCAATATCATTTCTTAACAGTGAACAATTTTTGCATCTACGATCCCACGGGTAGCGTTTCGGGTGTCCACAACGAGTTTGGATTCTTTTACAATCTTGCGATAGTCGTAATCGGAATGGTCGGTAACAATCAGCACGCAGTCATATTGGCCGAGATTGTCGAGCGATGCCCGCGGCATTTGCAAATCGTATTTGCGGCCTTTGCCGATCAGAGGGAAGTAGGGATCGTTAAAGCTGACCTGGACTCCCTCTTTTTGCAGTAGTTCAATAATGGTAAGAGCAGGTGATTCACGCAGGTCGTCGATGTCCTTCTTATAGGCGACACCTAAAATCAAAACCTTTGCGCCGTTCATGGCCTTCTTATGTTGATTAAGGGCCTTGGCCACGGACTCAATTACAAAATAAGGCATGTAAATGTTGATCTCGCCTGCCAGTTCAATGAAACGGGTGCGGAAGTCCCATTCTTTGGCTTTCCAGGAGAGATAGAACGGGTCAACCGGAATACAGTGTCCACCGAGACCTGGGCCAGGATAGAACGCATGAAATCCAAAGGGTTTAGTCGAGGCAGCCCCGATGACTTCCCAAATATCAAGACCCATACGCAACGACAACATCTTGAGCTCGTTGACTAATGCGATATTCACGCAACGGTAGATATTTTCCAGAAGCTTGGTCATTTCAGCCGCAGCGGGAGACGAAACACGAACCACGCGATTGAAAATAGATCCGTAAAGTGCGGCAGCCAATTCAGCAGCGGCAGGATTCAATCCTCCGACGACTTTCGGAATGTCGCGACGCGCCACACTGGTGTTACCAGGATCTTCACGCTCTGGAGAAAATGCGACGTAAAAATCTGCACCCTGAGCACTATCACCCCGAGCGGCTTTAAGTCCTGCAGAGTTTCCCTTTTCCAGAATCGGAACCATGACTTCTTCCGTTGTCCCAGGATAGGTTGTGCTTTCCAGCACCACGAGCTGTCCGGCGCGCAGTTGCGGAGCAATCGAGGCCGTCGTGTTCGTGATGTAGCTCAAATCTGGCTCGTGATATTCATTCAGCGGAGTCGGGACGCAAATGATGATGGCATCCATTTCCTTGATGCGGGTGTAGTCAGAAGTAGCGTCGAAACCTTGTTCGCGTGCCTGTTTAATTTCGCTGGCCTCAATGCGGTGAATATATGTGCCGCCCTGGCGCAAGGTAGAGACCTTGCGTTCATCGATATCAAACCCAGTCACCGAGAATTTCTGTTCGCTGTATAACAAGGCAAGCGGTAATCCCACATATCCCAACCCAATAATGCCTATCTTGGCCTGGCGCTGTTGGATTCGTTTGGTAATTTCGGCGACGGACGCGGATGTCATTGTCTGGCTGCTCATGTTTGTTTGAATTTTCCTAGAAGTCACTTTCAGTATGCCATAGCCGGGGGGACTACTGGCAGAATGCACAGGTTCTCAGATTGAGGCCCGTTCGTAAAATGTAATTCTTCGAAATAACGATTACGTTCGTCACGTTTGTGACTCATAATGATGAATAGCATGGTTCACGCATTTACATTTCATTACAGAAGTACTCGGAAGGGTGCTTGCATGATAATAATGATTGACGGTTGCGTTGAGCCAACGCTAGCATGGGAAACAGCGTCTCGTCGTTATCGTTAGGAAAGGGTTGCACTGATGATTCGCAAACTGGTTTGTTGGCTGACCCTAATCATATGCCCAGTATCACTGATGGCCGCTGATTCTGGTGCGGCCATGCTGCATACAAATGGTAAAACTTGGGTGAACGGCACCCCCGCACCTGCCGCTGCCGCTGTTTTCCCTGGAGACTTGGTGCAGACCGAAGGTGGTTCTGCGGCCAATATTAACTCTAATGGTTCCAGCGTTGCTATTTTGCCGGACTCATTGATCAAGTTGGAATCCGGTGCACTGGGGTTAAACCATGGCAGCGTTACTGTCGCTACCTCGAAAAAATTTCCAACCCGTGCCGGCAACGTTACAGTGACGCCAACCTCGGATAACTGGACTGAATTTCAGGTGAGTGAGAGCGACGGTAAAGTCATGATCATGGCCCGGAAGGGCGATGTCAACATCCAGGATGAGTCGGGAAGTTCGACCATTTCTGCCGGACAGCAGACGACTCGTTTTGCTTCTTACAAAGATTCGAATCGCCAGGGAGGCGGTGCTGCACCGGCCGCTGGTGGCGGGGTTCTTGATTCACCGATCATCGTTGGGATCGGCGGAGCAGCGATTGGAGCATTGGTGACCTGGGCGCTGGTCCAGGGTGGGAAACCATTCAGCCCATCAGCCCCGTAATTTGGCGATAGTCTAGATTTCAAGGCACGGCTTCGGCCGTGCCTAAATTTTTTGTGGGGACAATCTGCTTATGCTGACAATCCAGCGTTGTCTGAAGATCGGCGGAAGGAGCGATGGTGCAGCAACGGGAAGCGAGGTTCCATCGCGCACAGTGTGCACAGTACATAGAAGAGAGACGCATTCGCAGGTATCTGAAGATTGAAGTCCACCAGGCTGTGCACCAGAATTCCACTGACTCCCAGCGTTGCAGCGAGGGTGAGTGCTCCATTGATGTTGGAAGCCCAATTTCCTAGTTTTGGCGCGGCTGCGAAATACATTCTCACCAAAAACCAGAGCATAATGGCAAAGCCAATTGCACCCATCTCTACCATCAATTGCACATAATCGTTGTGTGCCTGATTCACAAACAGGTTCGTATAGAAACTTCGATACTGCGGATAAACCTCGGGAAAATTTCCCAGACCCCAGCCGAATAGTGGCCGTGCCCGCCACATTTTCCAACTGTCTTTTACGATCGCCAGACGTGTTCCTCCAGAGATTTCGGTGCTGCTCTCACTGCGAATGCTGATCACTCGATCGCCGAGTTCACTACCGCCAAGCCAAATTGCTAATCCGATCAGCACCATTAAAAAGCCAGCCAAAGCAAAAGCCAGAGTACGGCTTTTTTTTCGCTTGATCAGAAAAGCTCCAAGGATCGTTAGCTGTACCAGAAAAGCAATCATGCCTCCGCGCGATCCAGAGAGAAAAATCGTACTGGCCATTAGGGCAGCTGCTCCGAGGGCCAGCATTTTTTGTTTCTTTTGCGCAAGATCAGTGAGCGCCGCAACAAGTGGGACTGGAATCAACATCTCCATGAGCCCGGCATAGTGGTTGTGGTTCACGTAAGGACCATAAATCCATCCCCCCAAACTGGGAGTTACAAACCAATACAACTGGCCGTTGGAGGTGATGCTTTGAAAAATCGCGAATACCGCCAGTCCGAAGCCATATGCGGTTGCGGCATAAGCCAAATAATTCATCTGCGAAGTTTTACGCACGCATTGCAGTACTAAAAAACACAGCAATCCATAAGCGCAGTACAACGCTCCCTGGTGGATTGTTTGATAACGGTAGGCGGTCCACCCGAGCAGAATCTGTACTCCAATCAGCACGGCAAAGGCCGCTGCGGGTGCGAATAACGGGCTCTCCGAAATTCGTAATTCTCCCATCTGTACTTGTATGATCAGCCAAATTACAAAAAGTGTGGCTGCGGTGAATTCGAGAATGAACATCGACCATGGCTGTACGACGCCAAAAGCAAGTGGAGAAAATCCAAGTAATCCGAAGACTCCATAAAAAGTGATTTGATCAAGAATTGTGACAACGGTCCCGCGCGGCGCTGCCGCACTGATATCGGGCTCAATACGGAGTGCGGCCCTCAATGGCCACCGCCTTGTGTACGCACAGGAGACAGTCGTATGCCATCGACCCAAAACCGGCCCTTCATTGCAGTTCCCGCCGGAAGATGCTGGATTCGCAAAACTACCAGATTTGTATTGTCGTCGGTCGTAAAGGAACCGGTGGCTTGTTTCCAGAAATCTACGTTGCTGAAGTCTTCGCTCGTAAAATAAGTTTTTTCTGTGTAAAGGTCTTGCACGACAAAATGCAATCCACCTGCGCCTTCCAGAGCTTCTGCTTTGAAATAACCAGAAAACTGATACGAGGTGTTTGGATTCACGGCAATAATCTGGCGGATCCCAGCGTCCTCTATCCCCCTGCTGTCAATTTCGATATGCAGTGAACCGTGGCCGGAGTTGAATTGCGTGGGGTCTATGGTGAGTGAAATATCCGGTGACTGACGGTACATCCAGTCAAATCCGGCATTTAAAATTTCCTGATTGAAATCCCCGTTCACCACCAGATTTCCCGCGGAAGGTTGATACGCAGACAGGTCTGATAGAGTCGCACCCTTCTGCCACACCATTCGTGCATTATCCGGCTGTTGCTTGGCTATTAAATAGCGAACATATTCAAAGGTGTATCGTCTGTTGATCGGTTGGTTTAATGCAACCAGTCTGTCCCATACCTTGGCTGCGGCAGCAGTTTCATTGGTTGATAGCAAAAACTCAAGAAATACTGAATTGACACTCGTCAAAGGAGGGACAACTTCCTTCAGCAGAAAATCTATATCGGGCTGGATTCTCCAGCACAGTTGAACAGCATTCGGCGGCAAATAGGGATCGTTTGCCATCACAACCCGCAAGTTTTTCAACGCTGCGGCACTGTCCCCACGAACGATATAAAAATTGGCTGCCTCCCAGGCTACTTCCGGCGTAGTGGGTTCAGCGGCGAGCGCACGCCGCAGGGATATGCCTTGCTGCTCGTCATTGCCTAACAATTGATAGGCTCCCGCGAGAGCCATCCAATAACGCGCCTGATGCGGATTCAAGGCGACTGCGGCACGAAACGGGGCTTCTGCCTGTGCTGGCAAGAGCTCGACCAGGGAGAGGTATCGGCCCAGCCGATACTGATACTCGGCATTTCTCGGTTGAAGCCGGACGGCGCGGCTTAAGCTGGCTAAGGTAGGAATCTCAGAAAAATGGGCGGCCAAAAAATCGACCGCTGAAAATGCAATGTAAGCTACGGACAGCACAACCCCGCCGCCCAATAGCAAGACCCTGGTCGCACGGCTCTTAAGCGGAATTCGCATGGCAGCACTGCTTTCAGGAGAGACAACAATAACCGCATTCTGACTTATGCGCTACCAGTGGCCCTGGGCGATACACTCTCAGATTCGGTCTCAGTCGATTCGGAGCCAGAGGTCAATTCATCTGCCTTGTAATAACGGTCGCCGTATTTTCCGCGGTACTCATAGTAATAGTAGTAATCCGCAGATTTAAGGTCGGCAGCATTCAGCAGTACCCCAGCGATGCGCGCATTCACGCGTACCAGCAGATCACGTGCGCGGCGTAACGCCTGGCGGGTCGTTTGTCCGGAGCGAATCACCAGCACAACGGAATCTGCGCTCGTCGACACCACCACCGCGTCCGTCACCGACAACGTTGGGGGTGTATCGATCACGATGTGGTCATATTGCTCGCGCAACTCATTCAGAACATCCCGCATGTTCGCGGACGCCAGTAATTCTGCCGGATTCGGAGGAGGTGTGCCCGCTGCCATGATGTAAAGAGTCGGGATCAATGTAGAGCGCACGATTGCTTGATGAAGCTGTGCACTTCCGGTCAGTACATTGCTCAATCCTGTACGCGGTCCCATACCTAATGCTTTGTGTACACTTGGCCGCCGCATATCTGCGTCGATAAGCAGCACCCGACTGCCTTTTTGCGCCAGCACGATTGCAGTGTTCATGCTGGTAGTGGTCTTACCTTCCTGTGGCAAAGCGCTGGTGACCAGGATGACTTTCGGAGGAGCGCCCAGTGAAGTGAGCAACAGGGAAGTGCGCAATGCACGGTAGGATTCCGCCATCTGTGATTGTGGACGGGCTTGCGTCACCAGTTCCACGGTTTCTTTGGAAGTTGTTGTCACCGCGAGACGCGGACCACCGACTTCGCCTATCAGGGAGCCAAGTGGAATCATCCCCAGCGAAGGCAATGCTGAAATGGCCTGGGCCTGCTCAGGAGTCCTGACAGTATTGTCCAGAGCTTCCAACACAAAAGCCAGACCGATTCCCGTGGTGAGCCCGAGGGCCAGTGCAAATGTGAGGTTTCGGGGAATATTCGGCTCCGCCGGCACCATGGGTTTACGGGCAGCATCAACAATGCGCAAGTTACTGGACTTCAATCCGGCAGTCACGCCAGCTTCCTTCAATTTCTGCATCAGACCTTCATACAGGGTGCGATAGGTTTCAAGGTCCCGCTTGAGAATGCTGTATTCGATCGCGCTTTCGTTGAGTTTGTTGGCTTCCTGCTTCTGCTTCTCCATGGCTTCGCGAAGCATCTGTTCACGCTGAAGCGCTGCCAAATAATCACCACGCAACCGGGAAGATACTTTGCGCAATTCGGTCTGGATTTGCGCGTCGACTTCTTTCATCTGATTATTCAGTTGCGCAACCTTGGGATAGGAAGGCCCAAATTGCGTGCTTAATTGCGCGACCTGAATTTTGAGATCGGCTTCTTGTTCCCGAAGTTTTTCTAACAAGGTAGAAGTCGTATTTTGACCACTGGTTTGCGAAATACCGGTCCCTATCGTCGCGGCGGATCCAGCATCGGTATCGTTGTTCTGCACCAAGCGGTATACCGATTCTTTTTCCATCCGGTCGGCTTCAGCCGCGGTCAAACCCTTATTGAGCTCGTCTAATTTGGAAGTGATGATGTTCTGTTTTTCATCAATTCCCAGAATGTCATGCTCTTTCTGGTACTTCACCAGTTTTTCCTGAGAAGTTTCCACCTTGATCTGCATACCTACCAACTGCTTGTTGAGCCAGTCCGAGGCCTGCATTGTGGAATCGAAACGGGTTTTGAAGTTTTGTTCTATATAAGTGTGCATCAGGTTGTTGACAACCTGAGCGGCACGATCAGAATTGGGGCTGCGAAAGCGTACTTGAATAATGCGGGTTCCGGGCTCCAGAGAGACATTAAGACGGTTCTTGAATCCGGCAAGGAGTTGACTCATCCTGAGAGAATCAGGTTGCAAAGAGTCAGTCGTCTGTAAACCAGTGGAGGGTGAAGAACCTGACTCATCCTTATCCATATTCAATTGGTGCATTACCTGCAGAGCTAATAGATCGCTCCGTAGAATATGTACTTCTGTGTCCAAATCTGTGGGGTCGTCGTAACTTATTCCTCCGCCCTGGGAGTCCTTGAAATTCAGGAACGAATCCGGCTTATTGATGGCAATGCTGCCCGTGGCTTCGTAAATGCGCGTACTGCGCAAAGTGGCAATCGCGATTGCCCCCACAATGACTGCAACACAAGTGACCACCACCCAGAGCCGCTTCCGCAGAATGCGGAAATATTCCCGCAACACTGACTCCTGTGTAGGAAGGGCATGAATCACCGGGGCCAAAGGCCGGTTCAGATCCGCAGCGAAGTCCGAGCGGAATTCACGAATGCTATGACTGTTGGACGGGATCAACGATCCAGAATCCATTGATGCTCCTCACGCGACTGTAAAGCAAAATTGACGCTCCCGGCTGGTGTGGGAGAAAGCTGTGCATACTGCTGTACCTAAAAACATTTAGCTGCGTCTCGAAGTGATTCTGGTCATTCTAGCACTGCTTGGGAAGGATGCTACTTCTAATAAGAACAGGTGTTCCGAAAACAGAAACCGGCGGCCCCGAGCTTAAACCGAAATCGACAAAAGAAAAAATTATGTACGCTTACTTTGATTTATTTGCGCTGCTAAAAGGACTGAAATCCCCAACCCCCTGACAGATATTGCGGTATCGAAACTGGTACTGCCTTGGTTATACTACCTGTCAACATTCACAAGATACCTTGTTTCACAATCGGAGAGCCAAGGATGAATTGGTCGGAACAGGTCGTGTTGGTTACGGGCGGCACTGGATCATTCGGAAAAAAGTTCGTGGATACGATGCTGCGCAATTACCATCCGCAGAAACTGATCATCTTCAGCCGCGACGAACTGAAACAACACGACATGCGCGTGGCGGGATTCGATCATCCCAGCCTGCGCTACTTCATTGGCGACGTGCGTGACCCACAACGCCTGGAGCGGGCTTTCTCCGGTGTCACAGTGGTTGTCCATGCGGCGGCCTTGAAACAAGTCCCAGCTTGCGAGTACAACCCGTTTGAAGCGATCCAGACCAACATTACCGGCGGTAAGAATGTAATCGATGCCGCCATCAATCAAGGCGTACGCCGCATTTTGGCCTTGAGCACTGATAAAGCAGTAAATCCCATTAATCTTTACGGAGCTACGAAACTCTGCGCTGAAAAAATGTTTGTGCAGGCCAATGCTTACTCGGGCGCGCAGGATACCCGCTTCAGTTGCGCACGCTATGGAAACGTCGTGGGCAGCCGCGGCAGCGTAGTGCCTGTGTTTCTGGAGCAGCGCAAGAGCGGCAAAATCACCGTCACCGATCCGCGGATGACGCGTTTCTGGATTACGCTGGATCAAGGCGTCCGCTTTGTGGTGAATTGCATTGAGAACATGCACGGTGGAGAAATTTTTGTCCCTAAAATCCCCAGCATGAAGCTGGTGGATATGGCACAGGCTTTGGCGCCGGATTGCGAAACGCGCTACGTAGGAATTCGTGCGGGAGAAAAATTGCACGAAGTGCTGGTTTCTGAAGACGAGGCGCGCAACACGGTCGAACTTGACGACATGTACGTGATCCAGCCGGCCCATTCCTGGTGGAAGCAGGGAAATTGGAAAGACGCGCGTTCTTTGCCGGATGGTTTTCGTTACTCCAGTGACAATAATTCGCAATGGATGGATTCAGAAGAGTTGTTAGGGCTGGTGCACAGTTCGTCGCCAGTAGATATTTCTACCCAGAGACAGCAACGCCTGCCCGCATGAGTGACCCATGCCGCTGACTTCTACAGGCCGTGAGCAGTTGGCCGTCGATGGTGGTACGCCTGTTCGCAAAACTCTTCTGCCGTATGGACGCCAATCCATCGATGAAGCGGATGTCCAGGCGGTAGTCGAAACCCTGAAATCAGACTGGCTGACCACTGGCCCGAAAGTAGTTGAGTTTGAACAGGCCTTTGCGGCGTGGGTCGGTGCTAAGCACGCCGTGAGTTTCAGTTCAGGTACCGCAGCATTACATGGAGCTGCTTATGCTGCCGGACTTGGTCCGGGTGATGAAGCCATTACTTCTCCGATGACGTTTGCCGCCACGGCAAACTGCATTTTGTATCAGAATGCAACGCCAGTCTTTGCCGACGCGTGCGCCGATACGTTGAATCTTGATCCTGAAGAAACTGCAAAAAAAATCACGGCGCAGACCAAAGCGATTTTTCCCGTGGACTATGCCGGCCACCCGGCCGATTTAGATTCGTTCCTGCAATTAGGTGAGAAGCACGGCCTAACCATCATTGAAGATGCCTGTCATGCGTTAGGGGCCGAATATCGCAGAAAGCGTGTAGGCAGCATTGCTCACATGACCGTATTCAGCTTTCATCCGGTAAAGCACTTGACTACTGGTGAAGGCGGCATGGTCACAACGAACAATCCCAAATTTGCCGAGACGCTTCGCCGATTCCGCAATCATGGAATCAACAGCGATGCGCGCGACCGCCAAAAGAGCGGTGGATGGTTCTACGAGATGACTTTTCTAGGGTTCAACTACCGCCTGACGGATATCGCCTGTGCTCTGGGTTTGCGGCAGTTAACCAGGTTAGAAGCAAACCTGGCACGCAGAAGGGAAGTTGCCGCATGGTATACGGCTGCTTTTGCTGAGATCCCCGGAATTATGCCGCCGCATGTTCGTGCGGAGGTGAATCCGGCATGGCATCTTTTCCCCATTCGCTTGAATTTGGAAAAACTCTCTGCCAATCGTACTGAAGTGTTCCGTGCGCTTCGTGCGGAAAATATCGGCGTCAACGTCCACTATATTCCGGTGCATCAGCATCCGTACTATCGGGAGCGGTTCGGTTTTCAGGATGGAGAATATCCGGTGGCTGAAGTCGCGTATGAACGACTGATCAGTCTGCCGATGTTTCATGGTATGACAGATGAAGACGTTGAAGATGTCATCCATGCGGTGCAGAAGGTCGCGGTGAATTTCAGCCAATGAAGTCAGAGCCATCTGTTCGGCCTTGCCCGGACTCTACCCAGCAATTGTCAGGACATATGCCGGTTCGTGAAGCGGGCGGCCGTTTTCATAGCGAACTAACCCTGGGAACCGCGCAACTGGGGATGAAGTATGGGATTACCAACCGCACGGGCAAGCCAGAGCGTTCAATTGCTGTGGATTTAGTGCGACGGGCCGTGGCATATGGAGTGACGCAGCTGGATACAGCACGCGGATATGGCGAATCCGAAGCGGTCGTTGGTGAAGCATTGCAGGGCGCGAGGTCAGTCGAAGTAATCACCAAGCTTGACCCATTGGCAATGCTTCGCCTTGATGCTGGTTTGTCGGCGGTGCATGATGCAGTCAATCAGAGTGTCGATACGTCCCGGCATGAGCTGCGTACAGATTTTTTACCGGTTCTTTTGTTGCATCGCTGGGAACACCGAACACTTTGGGGTGGAGCAGTCTGGGATCGTTTGCTGCAATTGCAGAGTGAGGGAATAATCGGCAGGCTGGGTGCTTCTGTCTATGAGTTGGAGGACGCGCTGCAAGCATTGGCAGACCCGAAAATCCAATACTTGCAATTACCAATGAACCTGCTGGACTGGCGGTGGAGAATGGCCAGAATTGATCAGGCAATTTCACGTCGTACTGATCTGGTTGTGTATTCCCGGAGCGCGTTCCTTCAAGGCGTGCTTTTGCAGCCCGCAGAGATATGGCCAACTGCCGATTATGACGCCAAGAATTATGTGAAGCTATTGCAAGAGATCTCAACGCGCTTTGGCCGCGAGGGTGTGGCAGATTTATGCCTGGCGTATTTGAGGGCCTTGCCGGAAATTACGAGCATCGTAACCGGGTGCGAAACGATTGAACAACTAGACCATACGGTCAGTTTGTTTCGTGTCCCCGCGCTAAATAAAGAACAATGCGATGAGTTGGAACACGCTTTGCCCAAAGCTCCCGTAGCGTTGTTAAATCCATCACTATGGAAAAATAGCTAAAATCCAGTGAAGATTTGAATTCGAAATCCATAATGACCATAACAGCCATAGTGCAGGCAAGGATGTCCTCGACTCGCCTTCCGGGAAAGGTACTGGCGCAAATTGAGGGTCGTCCCATGCTGTGGCATGTTGTGAACCGGTTAAGCCGTTCACAGTCGATTCAACAGCTATTGGTCGCAACTTCAGACAAATCTGCGGATGATTCCATTGTGCAGTTTTGTAAGCAGGAAGGCATCGCTTGTTACCGGGGAAGCGAAAGCGATGTGCTGGACCGTTACTACCAGGCGGCTCGCGAACATCCGGTAGATATCGTGGTCCGTATCACCGCAGATTGTCCGATGATCGATCCGCAAGTAGTGGACAAGGTGGTGCACCGTTTTCTGAATGGAGAACTCGACTACGTTTCCAATGTTTTACACCGCACGTATCCCGATGGATTGGATACGGAAGTGTTCTCGTTCAAGGCGCTCGAACAAGCTTGGCGTGAAGCGGAGAAAGAGTCGGAGAGGGAGCATGTCACTCCATATTTGCGTGGGGGGAAGTTTCGTGTCGCTAATGTGGAAAATGACTTGCAGCTTGCGGGACCTATGCGTTGGACCGTGGATGAACCATCCGATTTAGAGTTCGTTCGTCGTATCTTTTCTGGTTTTCGCGGCAAAGAAAACTTTGGGATGAAAGATGTATTGGAGTATTTGCATATGAATCCGGTTGTTCAGGAGCTAAATTCTTCGATTACCGCGAACCAGGGCTATCTTCACAGCCTCTACGATGAGGCGCGTGCTGGCGCTGCTCCAGGACGTTCTTTGGAAAAGTCACAAAGCTGGTTCAAGCGCTCACAAAAAGTTATTCCCGGTTGCTCGCAAACCTTCAGCAAAGGCTCTACACAATATGTGGAAGGTGTTGCGCCTCTTTTTCTGGAACATGGAAAGGGATGCAGGGTCTGGGATGTCGACGGGAATGAGTACATCGATTTCGTTCAAGGGCTGCTTCCCAATCTTCTGGGCTATGCGCATGATGGCGTAAATGCCGCAGTTTCCCGGCAGCTATCTGAGGGACACAGTTTTTCGCTGCCTCATCCTTTGGAAATACAACTGGCGGAGCGCCTCACCCGGTTGATTCCATGTGCGGAAATGGTGCGCTTCGGTAAAAATGGCTCGGATGTGACATCAGGCGCTATACGCGCAGCACGGGCATTCACGCACCGTGATCATATTGCGTGCTGTGGCTACCATGGCTGGCAGGATTGGTATATCGGCAGCACCACCCGCAATGCAGGCGTGCCTGAAGCAGTGCGGGCGCTCACGCATTCTTTTCCTTACAACGATACTGCGGCGCTGGAAAAACTGTTGGAAGAACAAAACGGTCAATTCGCGGCAATTATCATGGAACCGGTCAATTTCACCGAACCAGCCTCCGGTTACTTGCAACAGGTGAAGGAACTCGCCCACAAACACCGTGCATTGCTGATTTTCGATGAAATTTGCTCTGGGTTTCACTTTGGTCTTGGGGGCGCGCAAAAACGTTACAACGTGATCCCCGACATGGCATGTTTTGGAAAGGCGATGGGAAATGGTTTTCCCATTGCTTGCGTGGTTGGCCGCGCAGATGTGATGAAAACCTTCGAGGAAATTTTCTTCAGTTTTACCTTCGCTGGAGAAGTTGCTTCGATGGCTGCGGCGATGGCTGTGCTTGATGTTTTGGAAACAACCGATGCACTGCCGCGTATGGAGGCGAATGGAAAAGCGCTTCAGGACGGGTTTAACACTCTAGCGAAGCTGGCGGGACTTTCGCAGAGACTTGTATGTATAGGCCATTCAACTTGGTCTCTGATCAAATTCCGCGATGCTGATGGGAAGGATAGCTTGATGCTGCGTAGTTTAGTTTCTCAGGAATTAGTCAAACGAGGCATCTTGTCACTGGTGACGCATAACTTGACGGCCGCACACGATCACATCGCCGTTCAGCAAACGCTCGAGGCGTACGCCGCAGTGTTCAAAACCGTTGCCGGATGGCTGCAAGAGCCCAACCCCGCGAGATTTCTGGAAGGCAAAATGATCCAACCGGTTTTCCGTGTACGCTGAAGGTCGGTGAATATCGTGAATACTGAAACGGGCCGTGCTCCGGGGGCATTAATTCTGCGATGCGATGCCAGCGTCGCGATGGGGACCGGCCACGCCATGCGCTGTCTCGCCCTGGGCCAGGCCTGGCAGGATATTCATGGCGAAGTAGTTTTTGCTATGAGCGAAGTGACGCCTGCGATCGGAGAGCGGATCAAAACGGAAAAAATGGAGATAGTTCGGATTGCATCCGCATCTGGCTGTTTGCAGGATGCAGAAGAACTGATTCAAATTGCAGAGAGTCGTTCGGCGCGGTGGGTTGCTATTGACGGATATGAGTTTGACGTCCGTTATCAACAAGAGCTGAAAGATGCTGGGGTGAAATCATTGTTGGTGGATGATTCCACTCAGGACACGGAGTGCGTCGCTGATCTTATCCTGAATCAAAATGCTTACGCGCGGGAGAAGTTCTATTCCCGCAAAAAAACTGACACTCGCCTTCTCCTGGGTCTGCGTTTCGCAATGTTAAGGCGCGAATTTACTCCGTGGAGAAACTGGAAACGCGAGATATCGTCATCCGCAAATAAAGTGCTGGTAACGATGGGCGGCAGTGATCCTGAAAATGTAACAGTGGATGTGATCGAAGCTTTAAGCCTGATCAAGCAAGATTTGGAGGTTGCCGTTGTCATTGGCGGCAGTAACCCCCATGTTCGTTCGCTGGATGCGGCCGCAGCGAAATTTCCCGGCAATCTGCGCGTATTGAACAATATTTTTCTACCTGAATACATGGCATGGGCCGATTTAGCTATCTCCAGCGCGGGTACAACGTCCGCAGAGATATGCCTGTTGGGGCTTCCTGCGATTCTGATAGACATTGCTCCGAACCAGACTCCGGTTGCCACGGAGTTGAGCCGTGTTGGCGCCGCAGTGCACAAAAATATTGCCGATGTGCAGGATCACGAACAATTCGCAAATTGTGTTCGGGATATCTTGACCGCAGTGGAATCCCGGGCTGCAATTTCCCGGGCCGCGCGCTCTTTAGTGGATGGCTGCGGATCGGAACGTGTGGTTGCAGCCATTCAAAAAACAGAGTTAAGGCTTCGTCCAGCCGAAGAAAGAGATTGTAGGCTGTTATGGGAATGGGCGAATGATCCTGCGGTTCGTGGCGCATCTTTTTGCCAGGATTTTATTCCCTGGGAGCAGCATGTAAGCTGGTTCCAATCGCGGCTTCGCGATCAAAACACACGCATCATGATGGCGATGAATTCGCACCAGGCGGAAATAGGGACAGTTCGATTTAATTTGGAAGGTGATCGTGCCGTAGTTTCAATCAGCCTTGATCACCGTGCACGTGGCAAAGGTCAGGGTAGCGCCATACTGAAAATGGCTGTAAATGAGTTATTCCGCTCTTCTCAGGCAATTGCTATTGACGCTTATGTGAAGCCCCACAATGAAGCTTCCCAAAAACTTTTCGAGAGCGCCAGCTTCAGAAAATGCCCATCCATGGAAATTGTCCACGGAGAGCAAGCAATTCATTTCATACTTTCTAAAAACGGTGCATCCTGAGTAATTCCATCCAAATCGGTAAACGTCAGATCAGGACTGGTGCTCCTGTTTATGTTATTGCAGAGCTTTCGGGAAACCATAATCAGGATTTTGATCGCGCAGTCCGTCTCATCCACGCTGCGAAAGAAGCTGGGGCGGATGCAGCAAAGCTGCAGACCTACACACCGGACACGATCACGATCCGTTCGAACCGGCAGGAATTCCGCATTGGTGGCGGCACAATATGGGACGGCCGCAACTTGCATGACCTTTATGGCGAAACCTGCACGCCATGGGAATGGCAACCCAAACTAAAAAAAGTAGCAGATGAACTCGGTATCGATCTTTTTTCTTCACCGTTCGATACCACTGCTGTTGATTTTTTGGAAAAGATGGATGTCCCAGCCTACAAGCTGGCGTCATTCGAACTGGTAGATATCGAACTCATCCAAAAAATAGCTGGTACAGGCAAGCCGCTGATTATCTCCACGGGGATGGCGACGCTGGAAGAGATCAATGAAGCGGTTCAATGCGCGCGGCAGGCAGGAGCGACCCAGATCGCTTTATTAAAGTGTACGAGCGCTTATCCGTCCATGCCGGAAGAGATGAATCTGCGGACAATTCCTGAATTGGCACGCCGGTTTGAAGCTCCGGTAGGTTTGTCCGACCATACCCTGGGAATTGAAGTGCCAGTTGCCGCGGTTGCTCTGGGTGCATCTGTCATAGAAAAGCATTTGACTCTAACGCGTTCCGACAAAGGGCCTGACAGCGAATTCTCGCTGGAGCCTGATGAATTTAAAGCCATGGTACAAGCGGTTCGTATCGTGGAACGCGCATTGGGGAAAGTACATTTTGGTGTCAGTCCCCATGAAGCTAAGAGCCGTGTCTTCCGTCGTTCATTGTTCGTCGTGGAAGATGTCAGGCAGGGTGAGGTTTTCACTGCAAAGAACGTTCGCTCCATTCGCCCCGCTCACGGACTGCACACGCGTCACCTTCCTGAGATTTTAGGCAAGCACGCGGCTTGCGATATTGTCTTAGGTACACCATTGTCCTGGGAACTCGTAGCGGAAACCGCCAAACTCTTTGCTGAACCCGGCAAGCAACCGCAATGAAAGTTCTTCTCCTTCATCCCGAAGACAATTTACCTGCTGGTCGTTCCCAGAGATGGGACTTGGTGGTGGATATTGGCAGAGCTCCCGCTGCTACTTACCAACAATGGAGTAAGCAAACCGGATGCCGAGTTGTGAGCCTCGCTGATTATGCCCACGGCTTTGAAGACATTTTTCGTTTAAAACCTGCATTCCATCGGGCAAATGGTGTACTGATTGACAGGCATGGCATCGATTGGTGGGATGTCCTGCTGCCGATACTCGGTACAAATCTGGAGCGCTGTTTTACGCTGGTTGCTCTTGCCAAAGAAATTGGACATGAGGTTGAACTTCACTCGAGTCGGCCGGACTCACATGCTTTGGCTTTACAAAGGTATCTGGGACTCGACCGCCTCACCGTGGAAGGAAATGCGCCGCCGCTTCTGCGGAAAATGCAGCACTACCGAAAGGTGTTTGCTCATCTCGATGCGAATCAAATTACACAGATCGTCCAGGACAAGTTTGACCCTGAGCATGCGATACGACGACGTTTCAGACGAAAGGTAATCGGCAAAGGCGGGCCGTTTTTTTTGTTGCCGACAGCCTATATCAACGTCTCCCGCATGGCTGTGTCTTACGCCACAATTTTGCCCGAAGAGCAATTTTTACTCGTCGTAGCCAGGCCCGGAGGCAAATCGGCTTTGCTGCCCGCCAACGTGCAAATGATCTCGCTCGATGCTTATTTCTCGCAGACTGATAACGCTGAGCTCGCGGCGTTAACAGAACGTTGGGGAAAAGTGAAAAGCGAACTGGCAAATGCTGCGCCAGAGTTTCGCATGGCAGATGTTCTCGGAATGTTTCATCAAGGGACCGAATTGATGCGATGGGGGCTTGCTGTGCGGGATGCGTGGGCCCGTCTTTTTGACTCGCATCAAATTGTGGGCTGTCTTTCGGCGGATGATGCCAATCCGTACACAAGTTTGCCGCTTTTCATTGCTGGTCAGCGTGGCATACCGACCTTGGCGGTTCACCACGGTGCAATCGACGGGCGTCTGGCAATGAGACCTGTGCATTCAGATTTTTATCTGGCAAAGGGTGAACTGGAGAAAGATTATTTGCTGGAAGCGTGCCACGCGGATCCCGAAAAAATCGTCATGGGTGGTCCGCCACATGTTTTGCCTGAACCGGTAGAGTCAGCAAATAAACCTTGGTTGGTATTTTTCACTGAGCCGTACGGGACCATGGGATGGCGAATGGAGCCTGTCTATCAGGAGTTGTTGCCTCCATTGTGTGCTTTAGCAGCGCAGTGCGGTCTCAAACTTGTTTTCAAGCTGCATCCTTTTGAAAGTGTCAAGGGACACAAAAATCTGATTCGCGAATTTTTGTCTGCGGGGCAGTTGCGCGACATCGAGTGGATGTCCGGCCCGACCACGCCGGAGTTGTGGAGCAAAACTCAATTTGCCATTACTGTGGAGTCTACAATCGCCCTGGACTGTGCGATTCGACAAATCCCGATATTTCTGTGTTCCTGGCTGCAGCATGTTTATGGAGGCTACGTCCAGCAGTATGCGAAGTTTGGTGTCGGGCATATACTGAACTCACCCGACGAAATCAAAAATATCCCGCAATTGCTGGCAGTTTGGAAAAAATGTGGAGCAGCGATCGGCGGCAAGATTTGGCAAACAATTGGGAAAGTAGAATTGCATAATTTGTTGGCCGGAAGGTGTGAGAACGGATCTACCATACCACTGCAAGTTGGTGAGAATAGTTCCAATCATCCTTGACAATGACCACCTCCGCCAGCATCGTGCCTCAAGTGCAGCCCACTCAGCCAGACAGCCATCATTTCCGCCAGCATATGGGCCGTGTTACCAGCCACTCGGCGGTTTTTTTCCTTGGAACTATTTTCAATGCAGTGGCTGCCTACGGGTTCAAGATTTACCTGGCACGCACGCTAGGGGCCCGGTTGCTAGGTATCTATGCTCTGGGCATGACAGTGGTAAGTATCGCCAGTATTTTTAATACTCTGGGAATCTCCCAGACATCCGTCCGTTTTGTTTCCAGCTACAACGCCACTCAAAGGTTTGATTTGCTGCGTGGTTTTCTGGGGCGGAGTATTACATTGTTGCTGGTCTGCAATGGAGTATTTGCAATTGCAATGCTGTCGTTAGGGCCATGGATTGCGACCCACTTCTACCACGTGCCAGAACTCACGGGTTATCTGGGCTTGTTCACCTGGCTCATGATCATAGGAGTGTTCACCACTTTTTTCGGGCATGTGCTGGCTGGATACAAAGATGTTGCGCGGCGGACAGTCATCAACAATTTTATCGGTACTCCGACCACGATACTGCTAACTGTATTGTTAGTCAGCGTAGGACTAGGGCTAAAGGGTTACATTGCAGCCCAGTGTTTAAGTGCCTTTTTGGTTTTGGTACTGCTTACATCGCTGGTGTGGCGGTTGACTCCCAAGCCAGCGCGCTCATTTTCCGGCCCTCTGGCGCCGGTGGATAAAGAAACAGTTTCGGTGGCTACGACGACTCTGGGATTAGCTTTATTAGGCTTTGTCATGAGCCAGACTGAGACAGTTGCACTTGGGCGCTATCGCGATCCGCATGCGCTTGGGGTCTATGCGCTGGGTTCAGCAATTGTGGCTTTTGTTTGTATTGTTTTGAGTTCAGTAAATCAGATTTTTGGTCCCACGATCGCCGATCTTTATGCTCGGCAGCAACATGATCTGTTATCGCGGATGTATCACACGCTCACCAAGTGGATTTTTGGTCTGACTTTACCTTTGGCGGCAGTGATCATGATCTTTTCACGGCCAATCATGAGAATTTTTGGACCTGATTTCGAGCCGGGATGGATTGTTCTGGTCATTGGAACAATTGGGCAACTGGCGAATGTAGGTGTCGGGTCATCGGGGACGCTGCTTTATATGACCGGACGTCACCGCAACTTGATTTGGATACAGTCTGTGGTTGCGATAGTAATAGTAATTCTTAATATGCTACTGGTTCCGAAGTGGGGGATCGTCGGGGCAGTTTGTGCTGTGGCGATTGCAAACATCACTGTAAATATTTGCTATCTGCTTACGGTCCGGCGGGTGTTAGGTTTGCTCCCGTATGACACGAGTTATTTTCGCCTGGTACTTCCGGGGGCTGGAATGTTGTTTGTTCTGTTCTCAATCAAGCAAATATTCAGTACTCTGTGGCCGGGATGGCTGACACTGGTTATAGCATTGGTACTGGCTTATGTGGTGTTTGTGGGGTTTACCCTGGCATTCGGACTTAACCCGGATGACAAGTTGATAGCGCAAATGATTCGCGCACGCGTCCACGGCGTGATCTTCAAAGCGGAGGTCAATCCTTAATGCCGACTATGCGCGAGGTGAAATTACCCGAAGATCTTTGCGAGAAGATCGAGCAGTTATATGCAACCCGCTTCGGCACGTTGGACCAATTTTTGATATTCGTTTTAGAAGATTTGGCGCAGGACAACGCGTCACAAGCTAATCAGGCCGAGCAGCGCGTCATTGAAGAACGGCTAAAAGACTTAGGCTACATTTGATCGCTGTGATGCTTTCTATCCTTGCCAATTGGACATTTGATGAGTTCAGCCCATTCTTTGGTCCTGATCACGGTTGATTGCCTGCGGGCCGATCATGTCGGCTTTCTGGGGTATAAACGGCCCACTACACCTTTTTTGGATTCGCTGGCCGCAGAAAGCATAGTCTTAGAAAACGCAATCGCAGCAGGCGCTCCTACGTATTATTCCTTTCCCGCAATTATGGCCGGGCGCCATCCCTTGGGCATGGGGCGAGATGTAATCGGCCTTTCGCCGGACGAGCCTACCATCGCCAAAGTTTTGTATCAGATTGGCTACGCTACAGGCGCATTTGTCGCCGGTAATCCGTATCTGGCAAAACGTTTTGGGTATGCGGAAGGTTTCGATGTGTTCGAAGATTTCCTGGAAGATGCGGGTGCTCAAAACCGTGAGTACCATGAAAAGAACAACGGCCATATGCGCAGCCGCATCAATCAGTTTGTCCGAGAGGCCAGCGACAAACTCAGATTCAGGCCGGTCTACGATGAACTTCATTTTCGTTACAGTCAAAGGATTGCGGCCCGTACTCCAAAGTCTTTAGACCAGTTGCGCCGCTTTCCGGCGTCTGATGTCATTGTGTCTCATGCTTCAGACTGGCTTCGCCAATTTGGATACGGACAATTCTTTCTGTGGCTGCATCTCTTTCCAGCACAGTGGGATCCGAAGCTTGGAATTCACGTGACTTGAAGTC